>ERZ773075.1130-NODE-1130-length-15191-cov-17.9133_pt1 | contig 15191 bp, 9 predicted proteins | sample MGYA00580614_ERZ773075 | MGnify/ENA primary metagenome ERZ773075 (study PRJEB29015, sample SAMEA2738021) | human oral metagenome | biome: human oral; feature: human-associated habitat; material: dental | place: China | collected 2043 ... | reverse complement strand
CCGGGCCGTCGAGGCGCTGCAGGTTGCAGTTGATGACGAAGGTGAGGTTGTCCAGCTGCTGGTTGGCGGCCAGCTGGAGCATGCCGCGCGACTCGGGCTCGTCCATCTCGCCGTCGCCCAGGAACGCCCAGGTGCGCTGGGCGGAGGTGTCCTTGATGCCGGCGCCGGCGAGGTACCTGTCGAACCAGGCCTGGTAGATGGCCTCCGACGGCCCCAGGCCCATGGAGACGGTGGGGAACTCCCAGAAGTCCTCCATGCGGCGCGGGTGCGGGTAGGAGGGCAGGCCGCGCCCGCCGGTGGCGGCGGGGTGGGAGTACTCCTGGCGGAAGCCGTCCAGGTCCTCCTCGCTCAGGCGGCCCTCGAGGAAGGCGCGGGCGTAGTTGCCCGGCGAGGCGTGGCCCTGGAAGAAGACGTGGTCGCCGCCGCCGGGGTGGTCCTTGCCGCGGAAGAAGTGGTTGAAGCCGACCTCGTAGAGGGTGGCGGTGGAGGCGTAGGAGGAGATGTGCCCGCCCACGCCCACGCCGGGGCGCTGGGCGCGGGTGACCATGACGGCGGCGTTCCAGCGCAGCCAGCGGCGGTAGGCGCGCTCGGTGTCCTCGTCGCCGGGGAAGTAGGGCTCGTCGGCGACGTCGATCGTGTTGATGTAGGGCGTTGTGGTCTGGACCGGGAGGGAGACGTTCTTCTTGCGGGCCTCGGCGAGCATCGACAGGAGGATGTAGCGGGCGCGCGGCCCGCCCTTCTCCCGGATGAGGGCGTCGAGGGATTCGCGCCACTCCCTGGTCTCCTCGGGGTCGTTGTCGGCGACCTTGGTCAGGAGGCCGTCGATGAGCGGCGTGGAGTCGCTGGTCGGGCTCACGGAATCCTCTTTCCTCGCCATCTGCGGTGGTGGCCCGTGGATCGGCCGAAGGCCGGTCAGCGCCTCGGCTCGGGACCACTGGTGTCTGCGGGGTCCAATCTACGGCCTCGGGAGTCCGAAGTCGCTCTTCAAGGGGGATGAAAGTCCCACGTCTCGTGTGAGGTCGGGCACCGGGTCGGGCTCGCGAAGGCGGGCGAAGGAGCCGCCGGAGACCGCGGACGCACGACTCACTTGCGCGCCCGCCCCCATGTGCGATGGGCTAGTGCCACGGGGCTCCCGCACCGGGCGGGACGCCGCGCACGCGCGCGACACCGCGGGGACGGGCGGCATCGGCCGCTTCGTCGACCGAGATGCTGCGCACGCGCGCGACACGGGGCCGGCCGGCGGCCCCAGGGACGGAGAGACGACAGTGACGAGTACAGCGGGTGGCGCCTTCGGCTTCACCTCCGGCCTCATCATCCAGGAGTTCGGGTACGACGACGACGTCGACCAGGCGCTGCGCGAGGCCGCCGAGGCCCAGACCGGCACCGCGCTGGTGGACGAGGACTACGAGGACGTGGCCGATTCCGCCATCGTGTGGTGGCGGGCCGACGACGGCGACGTCGACGACCTGACGGACCTCCTCGTCGACGCCCAGGCCAATCTCGACGGCGACGGGCTCGTCTGGGTCCTGACCCCCAAGGCCCGCACCGCGGGGGCCGTTCCGCCCGCCGACGTCGAGGAGGCGGCCCGCACCGCGGGCATGCACGCCACCTCGGCGGCCGCGATGGGCCGGCGGTGGAGCGGCATCCGCGTGTCCAGCCGGCGGCACTGAGACGGCGGTACAGACGGCGGCCCGGTGGTGCGGCGGCGCAGTGCCGCGGCGCCGCCTCGCGCCTGCAGCCGTTCGCCCGCACACCCGGGGCGCGACCAGGGCGCCCCGAAAGCGCACGGACCCGTAGCTCAGCTGGTAGAGCAACGCGTTTACACCGCGGCGGTCGTCGGTTCGAATCCGGCCGGGTCCACTACGGGGCTCTTGGACGGGCCCCTGTCCCGTGCTGTGCGCGTCTCCGCTTCGGGGAGTCGTGCTGCGCTCCGCGCGCGAGGAGGGCGCCCCGCCCTGCTGACTCGCCTGGCCGAGTTCGCCGTCTGTTCCCCGCGCGCGAGAGGGGTGACTTGGGCGTGTCCCGCCCCGAGGAAGTCGAGAACGCAGCCGGGACCCGGCACGCTGTCTGCCTGAGCCCCGCCCCCGGGGGAGTCGAATTCGTGATGTCACCTCAGCTCACATCGTGCCAGGTGGGCTGGCGCGAATCGAGCGCAGGCGGATTCCGTCACGCTGAGCTCGCACGGCGCGAGGTGGGGTGGATCCTGTCGCACTGGGCTCGCATTACGCAAGCCGGCCCTGTCCGCACCGGGCCCGGCCCGCGGCGTCCCCGGTGCGGCGCGGACGGGGCGCACCCGACCCCGGCCCCGCCCGCAAGACCGACGCGGACGAGCGCACCGACGTCGGGGCGAGTCGCACGGGCGCGGCGGCGGGGACGATGACGGATCCATGATCCGGAACCGCCCCGCCTTGAACATGCACCCGACCCCACCGGCACTCCACGCCGGTCCCAGACCTCGCACCGCCGTTTCCGGTGAGAACGGCTCAGCATCCGGATGCAAAAGTGACGCATATCACCGTAAGTGCGTGATACAGTCGCTGAGTTGGCTGATAGTTGGGCTTCCCTGCCCCGGGCCAGCATCCGATCGCAAGGGGTGGAGTGAGGGACATGTTGCCGTCAGGAAGACGAGCCGATCGACTGGCGAGCGTCTTGCTACGCGGCTGCTAGCGACGGCCTCGTCCGGTCGATGGCATAGCCCGCTAACACCGCTTCGCCTCATGCTGTCCGAGTGGACGTCGAACCCCGGGAGGTCCTGCTCGGGGCCGTGGTCGGCGGACGCGGTGGCCCCGTCCAGCTCCCGATGGCTGGTCGGCGGGATCCGGTCGGTTCTGCTTGACCTTCTGAATCTTCTCCTTCATATCGTATGTCGTGAGAATAGACCCCTGCTTTCCCTCTCCGGCGCGTTCGGTCGTCTTCGCGACTCGCAGCGTCGCAGAGAGGGAATCGTTCCGAGAACGCTCGTGAGCGAGTTCCCGATTTTTGGCCGCAGGTGCTCGTCCGCTGCGGCTGCATTACGATAGAATCACGCGGGGAGGAGAGAATCAGAATTGATGCCTGATTTATTTGGAGGCAAGAAGGGTGGTTCGCGAATAGCGAGTGTTCTCGACGGACCGCCGACTGTTCGCGAACTGAAGAGTTACTCCCAAAAATGTTTCCAGTCCTGGTTGAGGCGGCGCGAGTGGCTGCTCCGTAAGGTTAATCGACTCGAATATACTGGCAGTGACAGGATGACTTTGAAATGCACCTTGTCATATGATGTGAGCTTCCTTCGTTTCAGGGATATCTTAGGGAATGCTCAATCGGTTCACAGTCGGGATCGTTCCCGCATGCTGCTGCCGCTGGACGTCATGGATGATCGTCCGTACATGACGAACGAGCTTGAAAGTTGCTGGAAGCAGCGGATGTGCCTGGCCACGCGTCGGGAGACGGCGAGATTCGTCACCTTCCTATTCTTCGGATTCCTGGTGACTCGCTATGAGAAGACACATATAAATGTTTTCTCGAATCTGAACGATTCGAAAGCGAAGGAGATATATGGCAGTTTTCTGAGCGACCCGGCGGAGGGCTTCGACAAAAATATGTTCATCGCCCTGGGGTGCGTGGATGAAATTGCTTTCGAAAAGGAGGAAGAGTCCGCTCTCAAAGAGATGGCCGCACTCGAGGGCGTGGCGGTCTGGTTGCGAAAGTCGACATTCGTGCTCCTGAGTGTTCCGGTGGACGAGACCTCTAGGGCACGAATAAGGTTCTCCTACAGTACGAGCAGGGGAGGGGATGGGAAGAAAGCTGCCCGGAACTGGTTCGACAAATTTGGTATTACATCCTCATTGGTCCTCCTTGTTCCCGCAGTGAACAGGAACGATGATGACGATCTCGGCACTCATATGCGATTAATAGTGCCAACGGGCATGCGAGTCGATCATATTATATATAAATCTAATGGAAAAAATATTTCCGTTGATCATGACAAGTCGATCAGTGTGCGCTGGAACGGGGATGTCGTATCCATTGATGTGTCACCGTTGCCGTCTCGACCCGATTTCGATGCGCTCATTTATATGAGTCCTAAGCTTGCGGTATTCACGGTCCCCGCGTTCGTCGCATGTCTGGTTTCTTATATCATAGGTCAATTTGTGCTCCGCTGGATTGTGTTGGCAGAAAAAATAACCCAATTTCCTGGACAGTCCGTAACTCCCATGGCGTCCCTAATTCCAGCGTTCGTTGCCTCCTATGTCATTGTTGCGCGAGAGCATGATATGCTTAGTTTTACTCTGGGGTTCCGTCGGTCCATTTTGGGTGTGGGAGCGGTTTCCTCAATAATTTTCTCAGTGTTCCTGACTCTAGGTGCATCCGATGGTGTCGCTGGAACTGGTATGCGTCTTGGTGTGTTCACCTATGTGGCCTTGCAATTGGGGCTGATTCTGTTCTTTCTGTTCGACATCTTTCGTGTTGGATTGTGGTGCCGAAAGATGTCGAGCCTCAATAAGTGGGTCGCTCTCTTTGTCGTGATCGGGGTTATTATTGTGTGGGGTGCGGTATGCGCATACAATATTGTGATGATGCTGTGACGGGGACGTGAACGGGCTCGTGATCGCGGCGGGACTGGCCGCGGGGGCGGGCCTGGCGGCCTCGCTGGGGGCGGGGGCGATCGAGCGCCGGGCCGCGCGGTGGTTCCTGCCCGACCGGCGGGCCGATCCGCCGGGCTCGGACGCGGGAGCCGGCCGGACCCGGGTCCCGGGATGGATCGGCTGGGACCGGGCTCCGGAACGGACCGACCGGGACCGGGTCCCGAGCCGCGATCCGGCTCCGCAGAGCCAGGCTCCGCCCGTGAAACCGGCTTCCGCAACGAGCCCGCCATTCACGGCTCCCCGCGACCAGCCGGTGCTGGGTGTCCGGGCCCACCCCATCAACCAGAGGCTCACGGTTCCCCGCGGCCAAGCGGTGCTCGTCCTCGGGCACGCCGACGCCGGGCCCCGCGCCAGCCGGATCAACCGCCGCAGGATCGCCCGGGGCCTGGCGGCCCTGGAGGCGGACGGCGTCCTCATCGTCTCCGGGGGAGCGGTCGCCGGGCGCCGCAGCGAGGCCCGGCTCCTGGCCGACGCCGCCCGCGACGCCGGATACCGCGGCCCGATCGCTCTGGAGGAGACCTCCCGCTCCACCTGGGAGAACGTGACGAACTCGCAGGCCCTCCTGGAACCCCGAGCGCGGATCGTCATCGTCTCCGAGCCCGTGCACGCCGCCAAGGCCCGCGCCCTCCTCGCCGCCCAGCGCCCCGACCTCGCGGCGCGGCTGGTCGCCGACCCCAATCCGGCGCCCCGCCTGGCCAGCCCCTGGCGGGTGGGCCTGGGACTGATCGACCTGCTGCTCTCGCGCCGGGTCGCCGGCTGGGCGCAGGACTCGGCCCGGGGGCTGGCCGGGCTGCGGCGCCTGGCGGCCCTCCGCCGCTGAGCGAGCCGGGGAGCCCCGATGAGGGAGTGCGGGCCGCTGGCCAGGGGCGTCCGCCGTTGAGCGCGCCGGGTCGCCCACCTCCGGTCGCGGGCGGGAGGGCCCTCCGCCCCGGTTATCTGGAACGGCTACGGGACTCGCCTCCGGTCGCGGGCGGGACGGGGAACGGCGGAGCGGGGCCAGCGGCGAGGCGCGCCCGCCGCCGTCGGCCCCTCCAGACCTCCTCAGCCGCCCAGGCCCGCCACGAAGCCCCCGAGCCGCTCCAGGCCCTCGGCCAGCTCCTCGCGCCCGGCCGCGTAGGACAGGCGCACATGCGTGCTCCCAGTGGCCGGGCCGAAGTCCCGCCCCGGCGTCAGCGCCACGTGCGCCTCCTCCAGGGCCCGCTCGCAGAAGGTCCACGCGTCCAGGCCCGTGCCCGTGACGTCGAAGTAGGCGTAGAAGGCGCCGTCGGGCTTCACCGGCACCGGCAGGCCGATCCGCTCCAGGCCGTCCAGGACGAGCTCGCGGCGGGCGAGCAGCTCCAGGCGCCGGTCCTCGCAGGCTGCCAGCGCCTCGGGTGTGAAGCAGGACAGCGCCGCCATCTGCGTGGGGGTCGAGGCGCACAGGAAGAAGTTGACGGCCAGGTTGTCGGCCGGGGTGAGCAGCTCCTCGGGCAGGATGAGCCAGCCCAGGCGCCACCCGGTCATCCCGAAGTACTTCGAGAAGGAGGACACGATAATGGCCTCGGGGTCGGCCTCCAGGGCGGTGCGGGCCGGCGACCCGTCCGGGGCCGGATCGGCCAGGGACAGGTAGATCTCGTCGATGATCCGCCAGGCCCCGCGCTCGCGCGCCGCCTCGCAGATGGCGGCCAGTTCGGGGAAGGGGATGGTCGTGCCGGTCGGGTTCGACGGCGTGGCCACCTGCACCGCGCTCGTGCGTTCCGTCCAGGCCGCCAGCGCCGTGGCGAGGTCGAGCTGGTAGCGGGCGGCCGGCGTCGTGGGGGCCAGGACGACGCGGCCCCCGAAGGTGTCGACGAGCTCGCGGTTGCAGGGGTAGCAGGGGTCGGCCATGACGACGTCGTCGCCCGTCTCCGTCGTCAGCGCCGTGGCCAGCAGCAGCCCCGCCGAGGCCCCCGCCGTGATGAGCACCCGCCGCGGGTCGACGTCGACGCCGTGGCGGGTGCGGTACAGACCGGCCACGGCCCGGCGCAGCGCGGGCAGGCCCGCGGCCGGGGTGTAGGGCAGGGCGCGCCCGTCCATGGTGGCGCGCATGGCCTCGTGGACCCCCGGCGGGGCGCCGAAGGAGGGCTCGCCCAGGCTGAGCTTGGCGATGCGGATCCCCCGGGACTCCAGCTCCCGTGCCCGGGCGCCGATGCTCATGGCGTGGAAGGGCTGTGCTCGTACGGCTCGCTGCGCGATCTTCATGGGTGCTCCTGGGGTCGGGGCGCCTGCCATCAGGCTCCGCGGTGCCAGGGTAGGACGCAACCGGCGCCCGTGGGGGCGGCCGGGCGCGGAAGGGCGGGCATATCGTCGTCGACGGCCGGATCCCGGAAGGTGCGCGGAAGGGCGGATGATCCGGTCCCGGCGAGAGACGGGCCCGGGCGCGGCGGCGGGGCCGGGTATCCGCCCGCGGGCCGGCCGGACCGACCCCCGTCTGGCGGACAACCACCGCACCCGCACCGTATCCGCCCGCGCCCGGCCGGACCGACCCCGATTGTGACCGGGGCCGCTCGTTGTGGTTAACTTGCCGCGTTTCATGACGGACGCCACACGACCGATACCCAGGTGATGCCCCCTATGCTCCCGACGCTTGCCCCCTGCGCCGCCGCGCTCAGCCCGCTCACGGCCGATGTCACCGGCGACGTCGGCGGAGGGGAGGCGAACCTCGAGCTGCCGGACCTGAGCGGCGTCGTCGTCGGCCTGGGGCTGGGCGGGCGGGCGCTGCTGCTGATCGGCCTGGTCGTGTGCCTGGCCGGGCTCGGCTTCGGCGTGTTCACCTTCGTGCGCCTGCGCCGGGCGGCCGTGCACGACTCCATGCTGCGCGTCGCCGAGCTCATCTACTCCACCTGCAAGGCCTACCTGCTGCGCCAGGGGCGCTTCCTGCTGGTGCTGTGGCTGTTCATCACCGCGGTCATCGTCGTCTACTACAAGGCGCTGGTCGGCTTCGGATGGTCCCGGGTCGGCGTCGTCGTGCTCTTCTCCCTGCTGGGCATGGGCGGCTCCTACGCCGTCGCCTGGTTCGGGATCCGGGTCAACACCTTCGCCAACGCCCGCGCCGCCTTCGCCTCCCTGCGCGGCAAGCCCTACGACGTGCACGAGATCCCGCTGCGCTCGGGCATGAGCATCGGCATGGTGCTCATCAGCCTCGAACTGCTCATGATGCTGACCATCCTCCTGTTCCTGCCCGCCGACGTGGCCGGGGCCTGCTTCATCGGCTTCGCCATCGGGGAGTCCCTGGGGGCCTCGGCCCTGCGCATCGCCGGCGGCATCTTCACCAAGATCGCCGACATCGGCGCGGACCTGATGAAGATCGTCTTCAAGATCGACGAGGACGACCCGCGCAACCCCGGCGTCATCGCCGACTGCACGGGCGACAACGCCGGCGACTCGGTGGGCCCCAGCGCCGACGGCTTCGAGACCTACGGCGTCACCGGCGTCGCCCTGGTCACCTTCGTCCTGCTGGCCGTGCCCGACCCGGCCCTCCAGGCCAGGCTGCTGGTGTGGATCTTCACGGTGCGCGCCGCCATGATCCTGGCCGCCTGGGCGGCCTACGCCGTCAACAAGACCTGGGTCCGCCTGCGCTACGCCGACGCCGAGAGGATGAACTTCGAAACCCCCCTGACCACGCTCGTGTGGCTGACCAGCGCCCTGTGCATCATCCTGACCTACGCGGCCACCTGGCTGGTCCTGAGCGGTCTGGGCGCCGGCCTGTGGCTGCGCCTGGCCACCATCATCACCTGCGGGACGCTGGCCGGGGCCCTCATCCCCGAGCTGGTCAAGGTCTTCACCTCCACCGCCTCCCAGCACGTGCGCGAGACGGTCCGCTCCTCGCGCCAGGGCGGGGCCAGCCTCAACATCCTCTCCGGCGTCGTCGCCGGCAATTTCTCCGCCTTCTGGCTGGGCATCACGGTCGTGGGCCTCATGGGCGCCGCCTTCGTCCTGTCCGGCTCCGGCCTGGAGGCGTTCATGGCGGCCCCGGCCGTCTTCGCCTTCGGCCTGGTCGCCTTCGGCTTCCTGGGGATGGGGCCGGTGACCATCGCCGTCGACTCCTACGGCCCGGTCACCGACAACGCCCAGAGCGTCTACGAGCTGTCCCGCATCGAGGACATCGACGACGTCGACGCCCAGATCCGCCGCGACTTCGGCTTCGCCCCCCGGTGGGAGCGGGCCAAGTACCTCCTGGAGGACAACGACGGCGCCGGCAACACCTTCAAGGCCACCGCCAAGCCCGTCCTCATCGGCACCGCGGTCGTGGGCGCCACCACCATGATCTTCTCCATCATCATCGGCCTGACCGACCACCTGAGCCGCGGCATCGAGAACCTGTCCCTCATGCACGCCCCCTTCCTCCTGGGCCTGATCGCCGGGGGCGCCGTCGTCTTCTGGTTCTCCGGGGCCTCCATCCAGGCGGTCACCACGGGCGCCAACCGGGCGGTGGCCTTCATCAAGAAGTCCATCCACCTGGACGCCGGGGCGCAGCGGGCCTCGGTGGAGGACTCGCGCAGGGTGGTCGAGATCTGCACCCAGTACGCCCAGCAGGGGATGCTCACCATCTTCCTGGCGGTCTTCTTCATCACGCTGTCCCTGGCCTTCGTCGAGCCCTTCCTGTTCATCGGCTACCTGGTGTCGATCGCGGTCTTCGGCCTGTACCAGGCGATCTACATGGCCAACGCCGGGGGCGCGTGGGACAACGCGAAGAAGGTCGTCGAGGTCGACCTGCACATGAAGGGCACGGCCCTGCACGACGCCTCGATCGTCGGCGACACCGTCGGGGACCCCTTCAAGGACACCTCGTCGGTGGCGCTCAACCCCATTATCAAGTTCACGACCCTCTTCGGCCTGCTCGCCGTCGAGCTCGCCGTCAGCCTGTCCGCCCAGGGGATGGGGACGATGGTGCACGTCCTGGCGGCGGCCTTCTTCGCCGTCGCCCTGATCTTCGTCCACCGGTCCTTCTACGCCATGAGGATCCCGGCCGGCACGGGCGACGACGTCGACGAGACCGCGGCGGGGGAGAGGGAGATCACGGAGGTGCGCTCATGAGGATCGCCATCAAGTACGACTCGGTCGAGATCTCGTCCGGCGGGCGCGTGGCCGGGCACGAGGCGGGCGACACGCTCGTGCGCCGTCTGCTGCGGATCTTCCCCGGGTCGGTGGTCATCGGCCCCGCCGCCCGGCGCAGCCAGGACTTCGACGTCGTGCCCCTGGAGATGATCGACCCCGGGGACCTCGTGGTCATCAACATGGAGGCGGTGGACTCCCCGCACATCTGGCGCGTCCTGTCCCAGAGCTCGCCGGGGGCCGAGCCGCGGATCATGAACTTCGTGTGGCGCTCGGTGCCCTCGGCCGCCCCGGACGTCCACACGGCGACCCTGGCGCTGTCCTGCGCCCTGTTCCCGACCTTCGCCGACTCCCAGCGCACCGCCAACGAGATCGGCGACCTCATGTCGAGGTGGACCGCCCAGCGCCTGTACGAGCGGGCCCGGCTGTCGTGGGTGAACCTGGGCTTCCGCCTGGACCACATCCAGCCGCGGGTGTACACGCAGGTGCCGATCGTCCTGTACCCGTCGATCTACCTCAGCCGCCGCAAGCACCCCGAGCAGTTCTTCCGCGTCCTGGAGCAGGTGCGCAAGGCGGTGCCCCTCAAGGTCGAGATGCGCCTGCAGGAGGACAGCCTCGTCTCCGAGGCCGCCATGGACATCTCCCAGCGGGACTGGGTGTGGATGGGGCCGCTCACGGCGACCCGCCAGTCCTACTGGGAGGCGCTGGCGCGCACGACGGCGTTCCTGGCCACCGCCGAGGAGGTGTCCTACGGCCTGCTCTACGTCGAGGCCCTGGGGGCCGGGGTCATCGGCGTCCTGCCCGACCGCGAGTGGGCCCGCGCCCTGGTGCCGCGGACCTACCCGTTCATCTACCGGGACCTGGACGAGGCTGCGGCGATGCTCACGCGGGCGCTGCGCGAACCGGAGGCGTGCCGCCGGGAGATGGACGCCGCCGCGGGCGGCTCCTTCGCCCAGTGGATCGCCGAGCACCACTCCGACGACGCCTTCGACAAGGCGATCGTCGCCAATGTCAAGACGTGGTTCGGGGGCTGAGCCGGTTCGCGCCAAGTGTCCGGCCCGTCACAGCCCGCCCTGGGGTAGTCTCGTGCCGTGGCGCCGCCGCGCGCGACGCCCTCCCCGCCCCCTTAGCTCAGCGGTTAGAGCAGCGAGCTTATACCTCGTCCGTGCCTGATAAGCACATGGTCCCGGGTTCGAATCCCGGAGGGGGTACTGGCCCCCGGGGCCCGCCGGTGAGCGCCGTGTTCCCTCGACCCTGGAGACCAGGCCCCCGTGGTGAAATCGGCAGACACAGCGACCTTAAAAGTCGCCGCCTTAGGGCATGCGGGTTCGAGACCCGCCGGGGGCACGCGATCCCGGGCAGGAGATCCCGTCCTCCTGCGGCCCGGCTCACCCCGCTGTGCTTCGACGCAGTCACCGGGCCAAGGGGCGCGCCGGTCAGTTCCTGATGTGCCCGGCGTCGGAGGTGCTCAGGGAGTGCGTCACCGCGCCGTTGCTGTTCACAATCATTGTCGGTCCGTTGGTGGAGGCGACCACGACGGCGGTATCGGCCTGGGCGGCGTGCAGTGCGATATCGGCCGCGTGGAACTGCTTCTGCAAATAACCGTAGGCCGCGTCATTGAGGGGCACGTACGCCACGTCGCTGCCGCTCAGGCGGCCGACGACGTCCGGGTAGTGCATGTCGTAGCAGATGTAGGCGGTCACGTGCTGGTCCTCGAGTTCGACGATACTGCGCGAGGCGCGCGACACGCCCAGCTCCTCGTCCGGGGCGATGTGCTGCTTGTAGTTGGCGAGAACGGCCTCGCCCGTCGAGCCGTCCACGACGACGGTCTTCTTGTAGACCCCCTCGCCGTCGTGCTCCGTCGTGTGGTAGACGATATTGACGCGCAGCTCCGCGGCGGCGTCGGCCACGCGCCGCTGGGCGGATTCGGGGATCGAGTTCTCCGGCCACACGACGGTCGTGGACCGCGCGTAGTCCCCGCCCAGCGCCTCGCGCGTCATGTCGATCAGGTCGCTCACGTCCTGCTCGGTGGCCGGCGCGTCGACGCCGCCCTCGGTCATCGCCTGCAAGGCGATCACCGGGGGGATCGGCTTGGCGGGAAGACTCTGGGAAATCGCGTTCAACCCGATCACCGAGGCGATCACCGCCGCGCCCGCCGCCAGCGCCGCCCGCGGGCCCCAGCGCGCGAACGCCGCCGCCACCGCCATGCCGCCCGCCAGCACCACCGCCTCCAGCACCGTCTCGCCGCCGAATCCTCCGAGCCGGACCAGCCCGCTGTTGCGCCACACGCTGTAGCCCAGGTGCGGCAGCCACCAGTCCTCGGTCACCGGCATGCGCATTCGCAGCCAGGTCAGCGCCAGCCAGAGAAGGGCGAACAGCGGCCACACCAGTCGGGTCCCGAACCTCTTCCGCAGGGCCGCCAGCTGGAACAGGTTCGCCATGAGCAGCGCCCAGCCGATGCTCGCAGCGAATGCCACGCCGAGCGACATGAAGTTGTAGTACCAGTACGTCGTCGGCACCAGCCACGCCAGCGTGAAGGACGCGCCGACCGCGTACGCCCGCCGGGCCGGTACCGTCCGCAGCAGCCAGAACACCGCCGCCATCGCGACCACCGCCGGCAGCTGCAGCGCCCAGTGCTGTGCGAAGGCCGTCGCCGCCAGCACCCCGCCGGACGCGATGGCCGGCGGGCAATCCCTCACCAGGCCGCCCCGATCGTCGTCGTGGCGTCGCTGCGCGCGTGCCGCGGAGTCGGGGAGATGGAATCGCATATCGGTCGTCCTTGTCGTCCGGGGCTGTTCGCGGGGGCGCGTACGGTTCTTCGGCGGCCCACGCGCCGAACCGGACGGTCCTATCCGGAAAAGGCCCGGGTTTCCGGGCGAGGTCTCAAGGCGCAGAATGCCGGAGCGGATGGTAGCACGACGAGTCGGGAGGACGGGACGGCGCCGCCTACGTCCCCGGTCCCGCCCGGCCGCCGCCGTTGGTGCGGATGTGGGAGTCCGCGGGTGCGGGCCGGATGCCGCAGGGCGCTGTTGCCGGTCGTGTGCGCGTCCACGGGAGCGGCCGCGAGCGCCCGAGGGCGCGAAAAGGTGGCTCCCGCATACTTTTAAGGGTCCTCCACGGCGCCGGGCGGTTCGGAATCGGCGTCATCGCGCCGTTTCTGCGACTCGCTGCTCCGGGACGGGGTGTTAAAAGTATGCGGGAGCCACCTTTTCCCACGGCCGAATTGCGGCAATTAGGGGCGACACCCTGTCGGCAGCGATGTTGTCGCTTATTGTTTGGGTCGGTGGGGTCGGAATGCGGATGCGTTGGGATAGGTGGGGCTCCTGGGACCGGATCGGGTGGAAGCGTGTCCGAATCTGTTGCAAAGGCGCCCCGGGCCTGCGGGCGGCGGCGGTTCAGTAGCCTTGCTTCCCATGAGCCAGTCCAACGGGTCCGAGCCCGTCACCGAGCCCCTCACCGTCGCCGACGTCGTCGCCCTCCTCCAGGCCGCCGCCCCGCCCGGGCTCGCCGAGGACTGGGACTCCAACGGCCTCATCTGCGGCGACCCGGCCGAGCCCGTGCGCACCGTCCTGCTCGCCGTCGACCCGCTGACCGCCGTCGTCGACGAGGCCATCGGGCGCGGCGTCGACATGGTCATCACCCACCACCCCCTCTACCTGCGCGGCACCGACCACGTCGCCGCCACCGACCCCAAGGGCCGCTGCGTCCACCGGCTCATCCGCGCCGGCATCGCGCTGGCCAACGCCCACACCAGTCTCGACGCCGCGCACGGGGGAGTGGCCGACGCGCTCGCCGCCCGCGTCGGCCTGCTCGGCACGAGGCCCCTGAGCCCGAGCCGCCTCGACCCCGCCCAGGGCATCGGTCGGATCGGCGAACTCGAGCACCCCGCCCGGCTGCGCGACCTCGCCGCCGCCGTCGCCGCCGCCCTGCCCGACTCCGCGCCCGGCCTCCTCGTCGGCGGGGACCCGGACGCCACCGTCGAGACGGTGGCCGTCTCCGGCGGGGCCGGGGACTCGCTGCTGGCGGCCGCGCGCGAGGCCGGCGCCGACGTCTTCCTCACCGCCGACCTGCGCCACCACCCCGCCACGGATCACCTGGAGGGCGGCCGCCCCCACCTCCTGTGCGGCACCCACTGGGCGACCGAGTGGGTGGGCCTGCCCCCGCTGGCGGCCCGGCTCGAGGCCGCCGCGGACGAGCGGGGACGTAGACTTGAGGCGTACGTCTCCGAGGTCGTCACCGACCCGTGGACCCTGCGTCTGAGCACCGGCTCATGACGCCCGCAGAACTCCAGACCTCGGCCAGCAGCGAAGGACCACAGCCGTGACGAGCGCCCCCCTCAGCCAGCAGCGACTGCTCATCGACCTCCAGAGCCTCGACTCCCGACTCGCCCGTCTGAGACACGAGCGCAAGCACCTGCCCGTCCTGTCCCGCATCAAGGACACCGTCGAGCGCCTCAAGGCCAACCGGCGCGCGGCCGCCCTCGCAGACGGGGCGCTCGCCGAGGCCAGGAAGGGGGCCACGCGCAGCGAGGACGAGGTCGACCAGGTCACGCGGCGCGCCGCCATCCTGCGCGAGCGCCTGTCGTCGGGCACGGCCAACCCCCGGGACCTGACCGCCATCCAGGGGGAGCTCGACCAGCTCGGCCGACGCCGGGCGGTGCTCGAGGACGCCCAGCTCGCCGCCGTCGAGGCCCTTGAGAGCGCTCAGAGGAAGGTGCGCGATCTCGCCGCCGAGGAGGGCGAGATCCGCAGCGCCGGGCGCGAGCTGACGGCCGAGCGCGACGCCGCCTTCGCCCGCATCGACGCCGAGATCGATCGGCTCGATCGCGAGCGCGCCGAGTTGGCCGGGACCATCGACCTGGCGCTGCTCGACGAGTACGACGCGGTCCGGGCCGCCACCGGGGGCCTGGGGGCCGTCGCCCTCCACGGCCGCCGGCTCGAGGGCTCCCCGATCCAGATCAGCCCCATGGAGTACTCGCGGATCGCCGCGGCCCCCGCCGACGAGATCATCCACGCCGAGGAGAACGACGTCATCATCGTGCGCATGGACATCTGATGCGCGGCGCGGCCGGGCGCCTGCGTGGGGCCCGGGGGCGGCGCGCGGCGGAATCGCTGAGGCGGCGGAGCCGGTGAGTCGGTGGAATCGGTGAAGCCGGCTGCGGCGGGGCGGGCGAGGCGGTAGAGTGCTGGGCGCGGACGAGCCGACCGGGCGGCCGCGGTACCGCGGGGCGACCCGCGGGTCGAGGAACGTCCGGGCTCCACAGAGCAGGGCGGTGGCTAACGGCCACCCGGGGCGACCCGCGGGACAGTGCCACAGAGAACAGACCGCCGGCCCCGGCCGGTGAGGGTGAAACGGTGGGGTAAGAGCCCACCAGCGCCGCGGGCGACCGCGGCGGCTCGGCAAACCCCGCCCGGAGCAAGACCGCGCAGCAGGCGCCCGAGGGCTGCTCGTCCGAGCCTGCGGGGAGGTCGCGCGAGCCCGCCGGCCACGGCG
>ERZ773075.1129-NODE-1129-length-15194-cov-74.0283_pt1 | contig 15194 bp, 12 predicted proteins | sample MGYA00580614_ERZ773075 | MGnify/ENA primary metagenome ERZ773075 (study PRJEB29015, sample SAMEA2738021) | human oral metagenome | biome: human oral; feature: human-associated habitat; material: dental | place: China | collected 2043 ... | reverse complement strand
CCGAGATCGGTCGAGTTCCGGCGCGAGATCGGTTCAGTTCCGCACCGAGATCGGTTCCGAGCGGCGGAGCCGGCGCACCGATCCCGTTCCGGGGAGCTCCGCGGCTCCCATCCGCCCGCGCCCCCGAACCAACCGTTTGGCAGAATGGGCGGAGCGCAGTGGACCGGCCCCGCCGACGAGGCCGTCGTCCCGCGCTCCGAGGAGAGTCGATGAGCACCGCAGTATCCGAGCCCGATCCGCCGGCGGACTCGATCGCCCCGCAGGGCGCCGCGTCCGGCACCGCCCCGATCGAGACCATGACCTTCCGGCCCGATCGCCGGTTCTGGGTCATCTACGTGTGCCTCATGATGGTCATATTCCTCACGGCCATGTACCACACGGTCGTCGCCACCGCGCTGCCCGTGATCATCGGTGACCTCGGTGGGGTGTCCCGCATGTCCTGGGCGATCACCTTCTACACCATCGCCCAGACTCTGGCCATGCCCGTCACCGGCAAGCTCGGCGACGTCATCGGCCGCAAACACCTGTACCTGACCGGCATCATCCTGTTCATCGGCGGCTCGGCGCTGTGCGGCTTCGCGCCGTCCATGCTGCTCTTCACGGCCGCGCGCTTCCTCCAGGGCCTGGGGGGCGGCGCTCTCATGATCTCCTCCCAGGCGATCACCGGCGACCTCATCCCGCCGCGCGTGCGCGGCACCTACATGGCGCCCATGGGAGCCATGTTCGGCATCGCCGCGATCCTCGGCCCGCTGCTGGGTGGCTGGCTCACCGACTCCTTCGGCTGGCGGTGGATCTTCTGGTTCTTCCTGCCCTTCGGGGTGTTCGCCTGGGTCGCCGTCGCCATCGCCCTGCGCTCTCCCCGACGAACCCGCGCCTTCACCATCGACTGGGCGGGGCTGGCGCTCAGCGCCGCCGGCTCGACCGGCGTCGTGCTGATCGCCACCTGGGGCGGCACGACCCACGCCTGGTCCAGCCCGGTCATCATCGGCCTGGAGATCCTCACCGCCGCCTCCTGGACGCTCCTGGTCCCGGTCGAGCGACGCGCTTCCGACCCCGTCCTGCCCCCGCGGATCCTCACCAACCACACCTTCGTGGTCGCCACCGTCGTGGCGGTGCTCATGTGCGCCTGCCTGTTCGGCATCAACGGCTACCTGCCGACCTATCTGCAGATGGTCTACGGGGTCTCGGCCACGGCGTCCGGCCTGCTGCTCGTGCCCGGCAGCGTCGGCATGTTCATCGGCGCCACGATCTCGGGCACCCTGGTCACCCGCACCGGGCGCTACAAGGCCTTCCCGATCCTCGGCTCGCTGCTCGGCGCGGCCGGAATGGTCGTCCTCGGCTCCGTGCCGCCCGCAGCGCCGGTGTGGTGGATCGGCGTGGGCATGTTCGTCCTCCAGCTCGGCATCGGGATGTTCCTCCAGCTGAGCGTCCTGATCATCCAGAACGCCCTGCCCGCCTCCATGCTCGGCACCGCCACCAGCACGAACAACTTCTTCCGCGAGATCGGCGTCTCACTGGGCAACTCGATCATCGGGGTCCTGTTCACCCACCGGCTGACGACGTCCCTGACGCTCATCGGCTTCGACCAGGGCAGCGTGTCCACGGTGACCCCCGACTCGGTGCGGGCGCTGGATGCGACCACGGCCGACGCCGTGCACCTGGCCTACGCGGACGCCCTGGCGCCGGTCCTGCTGGGGCTGGCCCCGGTCCTGCTCGTGGCCGCCGGTATCAGCAGCCTGTTCCGCCCCCTGCCGCTGTCGACCAGGACCGGGCTGGAGCAGATCGAGGAGGAGCTGGCCGCGACCGACCCCCTGGTCGCCGACCGCTCGGACGATTAGGCTGACGGGCGACACCGCCGCACGCTTCGAGGAAGAGGCAGGACATGACCATCAGCGAGGTCGCCCAGGGATTCACCAGCGCCGATGCCGACGACGACCGATGGGTCGATCCCCGTCTGGTCCGCGCGGCCGCCGGAGCGGCCGCCCGCGGCACGGTCCTGCTCACCAACGACGGCGTTCTGCCGCTGGCCCCGCAGGCCCGGGTCGCCGTCTTCGGGCGCGTCCAGATCGACTGGTTCGCCGTCGGGTACGGCTCGGGCGGCGACGTCAACGCCCCCTACACGACCAACCTGCTCGACTCGCTCGTCGAGGCGGGCGTCGCCGTCGATGCCGAGCTGGCGAGGACCTACCGCGACTGGTGCGCCGCCCAGGCCGTCCCGACTCCCCAGTGGGGCGACTGGCCGCGCTTCCACCCCGAGATGGAGCTGGACGACGAGACCGTGGAGGCCGCCGCGACCCGCGCCGAGATCGCCGTCGTCGTCATCGGCCGAGCGGCCGGCGAGGACCGGGAGAACGTGCTGGAGCCCGGCTCCTACTACCTCACCGAGACCGAACGGCGGCTGCTGGAGCAGGTGACCTCCCGCTTCGAGCGCACCATCGTCGTCGTCGACTCCGGCAACGTCATGGACCTGTCCTGGGCCGAGGGGCCGGGCGTGAGCGCGCTCCTGCTCGCCTGGCCGGGCGGGATGGAGGGCGCTCGCGCCGTCGCCGAGGTGCTGCGGGGCGCCGTCGAGCCCGGCGGGCGCCTGACGGACACCATCGCCCGCCGTTACGAGGACTACCCCTCCGCGGCGAACTTCGGGGACCCCGACGCCAACGACTACGCCGAGGACGTCTTCGTCGGCTACCGCTACTTCGAGACCTTCGCCCCGCAAGCCGTTCAGTTCCCCTTCGGCCACGGCCTGGGCTACACGACCTTCACGGTCGCGCCCGGCGGCGCCGTCCGCGACGGCGGCGCCGTCCGCCTGGGAGCGACGGTCGCCAACACCGGGGCGCGGGCCGGCTCCACGGTCGTCCAGGTCTACGCCGGCGCGGTGCCCCGCGCGGGGCACGGGGCACCGCGCCGGCGGCTCGCGTCGCCCGCGCGCGAGCTCGTCGCCTTCGCCCGCACCGCGGAGCTCGCCCCCGGAGAGACCCAGGAGCTGGACCTCTCCTTCCCGGTCGACCGTCTCGCCTCCTTCGACGACTCCGGAGTCACCGGTCATCGCGACGCCTGGGTGCTGGAGGAGGGCGAGCACCCGCTCCACGTGGGACTGTCCGTCCGGGAGACCGCAGCCGCGGGCGCCATCGCCGTCGAGACCGTCGAGGTCCTCGAACAGCTCGAGGAGGCGCTCGCCCCATCACCCGATCACCCCTTCGAGCGCATGGTCCCGATCCGCGGTGAGGACGGGGGCGCCGCCGTCGGCTGGGAGCCCGTCCCCACGGCCACCATCGACCTGCGCGAGCGCATCATCTCGCGCCTGCCCGAGCCGGTCGGGAGCACCGCGGGCGCTGGGGACGCCGAGTCGACCGGGCGGGACGGCGTCACCCTCGCGGACGTGGCCGCCGGCGCGACGGATCTGGACGCCTTCGTCGCCCGCCTGAGCGCGGAGGACCTCGCCCAGCTGTCCTACGGCGACGTGGAGATGAACTCCCCGCTGGGCGCGCCCGGCAACGCGGGTGCCTTCGGGGGCCTCACCGAGGGCCTGCGGGCCCTGGGCGTGCCGCCGGTCATCACCACCGACGGGCCGTCGGGCATCCGGGTGTCGGCCTTCGCCTCCCTGCTGCCGTGCGGCACGGCTCTCGCCTCCACCTGGGATCCGACGCTGGTCGAGGAGCTGGAGGGGCTTCACGCCGAGGAGATGCTCCGCAAGGGCTCCGACGTCCTGCTGGCCCCCGGCATGAACATCCACCGCGACCCCCTGTGCGGGCGCAACTTCGAGTACTACTCCGAGGACCCGCTGCTGACGGGGCTGACGGCGGCCGCCTACGTCCGCGGCGTCCAGTCGCGCGGCGTGTCCGCCTGCCCGAAGCACCTGGCGTGCAACAACCAGGAGACCATGCGGTGGGTCAACGACTCGCGCGTCTCGCAGCGCGCCCTGCGCGAGATCTACCTGCGCGGCTTCCGCATCTGCGTGGAGCAGTCCCGCCCCCGCACCATCATGACCAGCTACAACAAGATCAACGGGCAGTGGGCCCACTACAACTACGACCTGGTCACCACGATCCTGCGCGGCGAGTGGGGCTACGAGGGGCTGGTCATCACCGACTGGTGGATGCGCTACGCCCCCGACCCGCTCTTCGAGGCGCTGGCCGACTCCGCCACGCGCGTGCGCGCCCAGGTCGATGTCCTCATGCCCGGCGGGCGCACGTACACGAGCACCCGCGCCGAGGGCCATGATGACGCCGTCCTGGCATGCTACGACCCCGAGGACGCCTCCGGCGAGCACCTGACACTCGGCGAGCTCCAGCGCACGGCCCGCAACGTCCTGCGAATGGCGCTGACGACCCCGGCCCTGAGAAGGTCCGACAAGGGCCGGTAGGCTCGCCCCATGACGGAGGAGAGCCCCACGAAGACCCCGCTGGACACACCCATGAACCCCCCGTTCCCTCAGGCGCAGCCCTACTTCGCCGGGGACGCGCGCACCAACCGCGAGCGCATGCTCGCCGGCGACTGGTACGTCTCCGACGATCCGGACAACGCCAGGATCGCCGCGCACGCGCGCATGATGCTCCACAGGTTCGAGCGCGCCTTCGCCGAGGGCGAGAAGGACTGCTGGGAGCTGCTCCGCTCGGCGATACCGGGGCTGGGCGAAGGCGCGCGCCTGCTGCCGCCGGTGCGGGTGGACTACGGCGAGAACATCACCGTCGGAGAGGGGACGTTCGCCAACTACGGCCTGGTCGCCCTGGACGTCGCCCCCATCACCATCGGCGCGCACTGCCAGATCGGCCCGAACGTCCAGTTGCTCACGCCGGTCCACCCCCTGGAGCCGACGCCGAGGAGAGCCGGGCTCGAGTCGGCCGACCCGATCGCGATCGGGGACAACGTCTGGCTCGGTGGTGGGGTCATCGTGTGCCCGGACGTGACGATCGGCAATAACTGCGTGATCGGAGCCGGCTCGGTGGTGACGCGGAGCATCCCGCCGAACTCCCTGGCCATGGGCGGCCCGGCGCGGGTCGTCCGCGCGCTGGACGACTCGACCTTCGCCCCACGGCACTGAGAGACACTGACGCCGAGACCGATGCGGCTGCGCGCCGGGATCGGTCGGGTTCCGAGTCGGGATCGGTCGAGCTCCGCCGCGATCCGCCGCGAGAGGTGAGATCGGCCCGACGCCACCAGCATCAGCACGGCATCAGTACGAAGGGAGCCGACACCACCATGGAGTCACCAGCGTCATCTGCGTCATCAGCCACGTCATCATCCGTCCCGCCCGCCTCGACGTCCTTCTCGCGCCTCGCCATCTCCCGGCACTCCGTGCGGGACTTCCGGCCGGATCCCGTGCCGACCGAGGTCGTCGAGGAGATCCTGAACGATGCCCGGCAGGCGCCGAGCTGGTCCAATACGCGCCCCTTCATGCTGGCGCTGGCCACCGGCGAGCGGGCCGACCGACTGCGCGCGGCCTACGTCGCCGAGTTCGATGCCACCCTGCCCGTCCAGCACAAGAAGCGGGGGGCCATGATCCGCCTGCTGCTGAGCGGCAGGGCGCCCAACGGCGACTACCGGACCTGGGCGCCCTATCCCGCGGACCTGCTGCCCCACTCCCAGGCCGTCGGCGGCCGGCTGTACGCGCACATGGGCATCGCCCGTCGGGACCGCCAGGCCCGCGACGCGGCCGCCCGGCGCAATTGCGAGGCCTTCGGCGCGCCGGTCATCGGCTTCGTCCTCGTCCACAAGGGCCTCATGCCCTTCGCCGCGCTCGACGCCGGGATCATGCTCCAGACCCTGTTCCTGTCCGCCAAGGCGCACGGCGTCGACTCCTGCCCCCTCGGGGTTCTCGCCACCTGGCGCCGCCCCTTCGACGCCGAGTTCGAGGCCCCCGCCGACTACCGGCTCATCACGGGATTCGCGCTCGGCTACGCCTCCGACGAGCGGGTCAACGACTTCCGCGCCGAGCGGAGGGCCGTGCGACTGGTACCGACCCGCTCGTGAGCCGGGCGGGCCCGACCGGACCCGGCTCGCGGCCCCGATGGATCCGCGACCGGGGCGGCGGGCACCGGCCACCGCGCTCGCCGCAGCGCTCGGCGGCGCCGTCGTCCGCCTGCGCTCGTCTCACCGCCGCTCGGCGGCGCCGTCGTCCGCCGGTGCCTGACGCCGCCATCGCGGCGGCAGCAGCAGTCCCCGACGCCGGGCCACCAGGAGGATCACCGCGGCCGCCGTCGCGCACACGACCACGGTGACGACGGAGCCCTCCACGCCCATGTTGCCGCCGGTGAGCCAGTCGGGTCCGTGGAAGGTCGCCTCGAACAGGCCCCGTTTGATCATTCCGGTCCCCGAGACGTCGGAGCCGAAGACGCCGCCCTGGATGAAGTTCCAGGATGCGTGCACCCCGATGGCCAGCCACAGGCGCCGGGTGAGCAGGTAGCAGGCCCCGAGCAGCGGCGCGGCCGTGAGGGCGATGATGAGGCAGCCGGACAGGGTCGCTCCGGGGTTGGTCAGGTGCAGCAGGCCGAAGATGACGGAGATCGTTCCGAGCGCCCACCAGCTGCCCAGCCTGGTCTCGATGAGTCGCTGGAGGAATCCGCGGAACATCGTCTCCTCGTTGGATCCTCCGACGACCCCGAAGACCAGGCCGACGGCGATGCCCTCCGACCAGCCGACCCCGGTGACGCGGTAGGCCCCCGCCAGGGCGAGGACTGCGAAGACGGCGCAGATGAGCGCGCCTCCCAGCACCAGCCCCGCGGCGAGCTCGCGCAGCGCGCCGGGACCGTCCATCTCGGGCGCCTCACGGCGGCCGATTCGACGGACGATGAGGCGATACCCCGTCACGACCATGCTCACGCACATCGTCGATGCGAGGAGCGCGGCCGTCAGGACGGCCGTGGGCCGCGGCATGACGGATGTCAGGAGACGCTCGCCTCCCCGCGCCACGACGATGACCAGGACCTGGACGAGGATGAAGAGCCCCGCCCCGGCGATGCCCTGGAGCCAGGGACGTCGCTCGCGCGAGCCCGGAGCGGGGCGGTCCGGGGAAGCGGGGGGAAGAAGGCTGGGAAGGCGTGTCATGGCGTCATCCGATCACGGACCGCCCCGCTCCTCCAGGGTGCTGGCACCCGGAATCGTGCCGGGTCACCCGGACCCGGCGACCGCGCCGCGCCCCGGCGGGGCCCGACGACGGCCCCCTCCCCTCACGCCCTGGTGATCGGGGCCAGGCGCAGCATGAGGCGCTTGGTGGTCGTGGCCCCGTCGACCGTGAACTCGACGCGCGCCACCGTGGAGCGCCCCGTTCCCTCCAGGCCGACGACGACGCCCACCCCGTAGGACGTGTGGCGCACCCGGTCACCGATCGCGAGCCCCGCGACGGCCTCCGGCAGGGCGTCGGAGTCCGCCGCGTCGCCACCCCCTCCGAGCCTGACCGGCTTGCCGCGCCTGGCCAGCCGCTCGGCGCGCCTCGCCTCCGCCCGATCCTTGGGGGTCTCCACTCGTCCCAGTCGCACTGTTCGTCCGCCTCCTCGTCCGCCCGACCCGATGGCCGGGGCGAAGTCGTCATCGTCCGGCCCTCCCGTATCGTCTCCCCGGCCCGGGCCGCCCCGGCCGCGGGAGCCGCGCCCGGATCCGAAGCCGCCCTCGCCCCAGTTGCTCCCCCAGCCGGTGCCGCCGCCGCGCAGCGCATCCATGGAGGAGGCGATGCGCTTCCACTCCATGGTCTCGGCGGGGATGTCGTCCAGGAACCGGGAGGCGGGCATCGCGTTGGCGGCGCCCCACGCCGAGCGCACGGCGGAGCGGGTGACGTAGAGGCGCTCCCGGGCGCGGGTGAGGGCGACGTAGGCCAGCCGACGCTCCTCGGCCAGCTCGGTCTCCTCGGACATGGCGCGGGAGTGCGGGAAGGTGCCGTCCTCCATGCCGGTGACGAAGACGACCGGGAACTCCAGTCCCTTGGCGGTGTGGACGGTCATGAGGGTGACCTGCCCCTGCTCCTCGGCGGCGGCCGCGGCCGCGCGCTCGGACTCGGACATGGCGGCGAGGTCGGCGGCCTGAGGAAGCTGGTCGGAGTCCGCGACGAGACTGATCCGCTCGAGGAAGTCGGCCAGGGTGCCGTCGGGATTGGCCGTCTGGAAGTCCGAGGCCACCGAGTGGAGCTCCGCGAGGTTCTCCACGCGCGTGGCGTCCTGCGGATCGTCGCTCGCACGCAGCTCCGCGAGATAGCCCGAGGCGTCCAGGGCGGAGTCCAGGAGGTCGGCGACGCCGTCGCCGTCGGCGACACGGCTCCGCAGGGAGGCGAGCAGCTCGTGGAAGCGGGTCACCTGGGTGCGGGCGCGAGCGGTCAGCCCCTCGACCGCGGGAGGCTCCTCCCCCGACTCGTCCGGGTTCCCGGCGACGGCCCCGTCGTCGGCCGGCCGCAGGGCCCCGGCGGCGTCGGCGACGGCGGTCCCGAAGGAGACGCCGTGGCGAGCGGCGTGCTCGGCCAGGACCGACTCGGCCTTGTCCCCCAGGCCGCGCTTGGGGACGTTGAGGATGCGGCGCAGGTTGACGTCGTCGTCGGGGTTGTCGACGGCGCGCAGGTAGGCGATGGCGTCCTTGATCTCGCGGCGGTCGTAGAAGCGGGTGCCGCCGATGACCTTGTAGGGCTGGCCGGCGCGCATGAAGGCCTCTTCGAGCGCCCGGGACTGGGCGTTGGTGCGGTAGAAGACGGCGACGTCGCGGGGGTGCACGCCGTGCTCGTCGGACAGGCGGTCGACCTCCTGGCTGATCCAGCGGGCCTCGTCGTGCTCGGAGTCGGCGACGTAGCCGGTGATGGGGGCGCCGTCGCCGGCGGCGGTCCACAGGTTCTTCTCGCGTCGGCCGCTGTTGCGGGAGATGACGGCGTTGGCGGCCGAGAGGATGTTCTGGGTGGAGCGGTAGTTCTGCTCCAGCAGGATGGTGCGCGCCGTCGGGTAGTCCTGCTCGAACTCCTCGATGTTGCGGATGGTGGCGCCGCGGAAGGCGTAGATGGACTGGTCGGAGTCGCCGACGACGGTGAGCTCGCCCGGGGGCAGGGCCGAGCCCGCCCCGGAGGTGCCGGGCCCGCCGACGAGCTCGCGCACGAGGACGTACTGGGCGTGGTTGGTGTCCTGGTACTCGTCGACCAGGATGTGGCGGAAGCGGCGCCGGTACATCTCGGCCACGGCCGGCCGGGTCTGGAGCAGGGCGACGGTGCGCATGATGATGTCGTCGAAGTCCAGGGCGTTGGCGGCGCTCAGGCGCTCGGCGTAGGCGCGGTAGACCTCGGCGAGGTGGCGCTCGAGGGGGTTGGAGGTGACGGCGCGCTCGGCGAACTGGGCCGGGGTGATGAGCTCGTTCTTGAGGTCGGAGATGCGGTGGGCGAAGGTCTTGGGGGTGAAGCGCTTGGGGTCGATGCCCAGCTCGCGCACGATGAGGGTGATGAGGCGGGTGGAGTCGGCGGCGTCGTAGATGGAGAAGGTGGAGCGCAGGCCGGCGGCCTCGTGCTCGCGGCGCAGGATGCGCACGCAGGCGGAGTGGAAGGTGGAGACCCACATGCGCTCGCCGGCGGGGCCCACCAGGGCGGTGACGCGCTCGCGCATCTCGGCGGCGGCCTTGTTGGTGAAGGTGATGGCCAGGATCTCGCCGGGGCGGGCGCGGCCGGTGGCGATGAGGTGGGCGATGCGGTGGGTCAGGACCCGGGTCTTGCCCGATCCGGCCCCGGCGATGATGAGCAGCGGCGCGCCGGCGTGGGTGACGGCGGCCTCCTGGGCGGGGTTGAGGCCGGAGAGCAGCTCGGCCGGGTCTGAGACCGTCACCCCCCAGGCGGAGCCGGAGACGTGGCCCGACGGCGCGGCGCCGTCGGCTCGGGCCCGCGCCGCGGCGGCATTGGCCTGAGCCCGGGCGACCAGGGCGGAGACCTCGTCCTGACGCTCCTCCCAGGTGGGGGCTGTGGCGGCCTCGTCCTCGGGCGGCGGGGCGTCCTCGGGGCCCCAGTCCTCCTCGGGCGCCTCGACGTCGGCCCAGGAGTCGTCGTCGAAGGGCCCGGCGGTGGGGATGAGGGCGGGCAACGCGGCCTCGGGCGGCGGTGTGGCCGCACCGCCGGAGCCGGGCATGGGCAGGGCACCGAAGAGGGAGTTCATCGCGTTCATCGTGGGGCCAAGCCTAGGCCAGAGCACCGACGCGTTCCGTGTTCTTCTCCGCCCCAACCCGATATTGACAGCACACTGTCGATAATGACAGCATGCTGTCGATAGATGGCGGAGCAACCGAAGAGGAGCCGACGAGATGCGGACCATCGCCCTGTACACGACCGAGACCATGGCGGACTGGGAGTACGCCTACCTCACCACTCAGATCGCGGGCGCGGAGCACCTCAAGCCCGAGCGCTTTCGGCTGCTGCTCGTGGGCGACGGGCTGGAGCCGGTGCGCACGCTCGGGAACCTGCCGCTGGAGCCGGAGGCCGACCTCGACGCGCTGGATGCACTGGCCGACGATGGCTCGCTCGCAGCCCTGGTCATCCCTGGAGGGGACCACTACGCGGCCGGGCACGAGCGGCTCATCAAGGCGGTCGGCCATCTCGTGGACAAGGAGATTCCGGTGGCGGCGATCTGCGGTGCCACGCTTCTACTGGCCCGGGGCGGTTTCCTGGACGAGCGCCGCCACACCTCGAATGCCGCCTCGTACCTGGAGGCCAGCGGATACCGAGGGGGTGCGCACTACGAGGAGGCCCCAGTAGTCACCGACCGGGGCGTCACCACGGCCTCAGGCATTCATGCGGTCCCCTTCACCGCGGAGGTCATGCGGATCACCGGGCTTGTGCCCGATGCGATGGTCGACTCCTGGGAACAGGTCTTCCTCAACGGCAAGGAGAAGGACTACATGGCCCTGATGGAGGCGACCGTTGCCTGGCAGAACGCCTGAGGGGGACGCCCTCACCACCTTGGTCCTTCCCGTCTTCGCCCTCAACGGGGAGCTCCTGGAGGCGGCTGCGGTGATCACGGCCCCGCATGAGCTGACCCCGGCCCGGTGGCAGGTGCTGGGCGCCGTCCTGGAGGAACCGCTGCCGGTTGCCGAGATCGCGCGTCGGGTCGGACTGACGCGGCAGAGCGTGCAGCGGGTGGCCAATGATGTCGTCGCGCAGGACTGGGCGCACTGGCAGCCCAATCCCGGGCGGCGCGGTCAGAACCTGCTCGTCCTGACCGGCAAGGGACGGCGAGCGATCACGGCACTCACCGCGGAGCAGCACGCCTGGGCCGACACCGTCGGCCAGGAGATCGGAGAGAAGAACCTGAAGACCCTGGGGACGCTGATCAGCAGGCTTACTGACGCATCACGCCGCTACCGGCAAGCCGCCGGAGAGGAGCCCTCACCTTAAGCAGGAAACCACTCCCGCCGCACCGGACCCCGAGCGGGCACCTGGGGAGCCGCCCGTGTCCAACCCGATTCGAAACTCGCGCTCATGGTCAACGACTAAAACGAGCGACATCATCCTGGATGCACTCGGGCTCGCCGACAAAGGATGCGTTGCTGGCATTGACGACACTGTCGGACAGTGAGCACTGGGCGCAGTGGCGCCGCATCCCTGGGCGCAAACGGCAAAGTCACGACTGACCGCATCCCTCTCCTTGAAGAGCCCACAGAACTCATCCAGAGATGCCTCCTTGTCTAAACTAGTACGAATCTCGTACTATTCGTTCCACGTAGTAGTTCAAGGTGAGCACAGCATCTCACTGTCGAGCGAGTCAGAGGAGGTAACCATGGGTCGGGCGATCGAGTACCGGAGATTCGGCGGACCAGAGGTCCTGGAGGAGGTCGAGCGCCCGACGCAGGCACCGGGCGACGGAGAGGTACGCATCGCGGTGCGCGCCGTCGGGCTCAACCCTCTCGATTTCAAGACCTTCGAAGGCGACCTGCGACCTGTCGAACGGGTTCAACGCCTCATTCACCCTCGACGGTGGCTCGAGGGCGCATCCTCCCGTTTCCCCAGGGGCGTGGCCCGAGACTTCGCGGGAGTCATCGACGCAGTCGGTACCAACGTCACGGACCTCGCCGTGGGCGACGCCGTGCTGGGTACCTTGCGAAGCGCCCCTGGCCAGGCCGACACCCGCGGAGCGTTCACCACCGAGTTGGTGGCACCCACCGACGATGTCGTCAAGAAGCCAGCCCCGTTGTCATTCACGCAGGCGGCCTGTCTGGGTGTTGCCTCGCAAACCGCGTGCGGCGCATTCAGACAGCTGAACCTGCACGAGGGCGATGTCATTGTCATCAGTGCCGCCGCAGGCGGCGTGGGCTCGATTGCCGCTCAGCTCGCTTTGAGCCGGGGTGCCACCGTGATCGGAATCGCCGGCGCCCGCAATACCGAGTATCTCCGCTCCTTGGGCACCATTCCAGTCACCTATGGTGAGAACCTGACAAGTCGGGTTCGCGAGGCGGCTCCGTCACCTATCACCAAGCTCCTGGACTGCTACGGCGGCGGCTACGTAAAACTTGGCCGCGATCTCGGGCTGACGGGCCGTTCCATCGGCACCCTGGTTCCCTCACCCACGGCGATACTCAGGGGAGCGCAGTTCACCGGCTCACGACACAGCAGTGGACGCATCGACCTTGAGGAAGTAGCACAACTGGTGGCGGACGACGTCATCAAGGTCGACATCGCTCGCACGTACCCATTCACATTGGAGCAGGTTCGCGCCGCCTATACCGAGCTGGCAAAGGGCCACGTCCGCGGCAAGCTCGCCGTCGATCTATCCTGACACCCATCCACGGTCAACCGGATCAGGAGGATCGCTTGAGCAGACGGACTCATGATCAGCGTCTCATCCGGGCGTTGCGTGCCATGAACAGCGAGCTCGCCGCCAGCAACCGCGCTGTAGCGGCGCAAACCGGGCTCAACGACAGCGATCTGGCTGTACTCGACATCCTGCACCGTGAGGGTCCGCAGACCCCCACTGCCCTCGCCCGCAGAACCCGGATGGGGACGACAACGATGACGAGCGTGCTACGCCGGCTCACCCGCGACGGCTGGGTCGAACGTCGCCCCAGTGAGACGGACCTGCGCTCATTCACCATCCATGCCATAGGCGTTGATCGCCTTGCCGAGGTATTCCTGCCCGCCAACCGGAGACTGGTCGCCCTGGTGGAGGGCTGGCCCGAGAGCCGGGTCGATCAGCTCATTGAGTTCCTGGAGGACGCCACCGAGGTGATTCACGAGTCGGCGGAGCGGCTATCGACCAAGGACGGCGACAACTTCTGACCTCGTTCATACATTCCCCTACGCGCGTATACGTACAGCGCCGGATCCACTCTGACGGTCCATCCTCGATAGGTCCCTGGACTCGCCTGGCTCTCGGCCCCACGATAGAGAGGTGTACTCCGAGACGGTCCTGAGTGAGCAGCGCACGCTCTGGCGATCGGCGGGCGGCAGCGCCGCCACCATTCCCGCTGACGGATGCGTCGACCTCATCGTCCGCAGCGAGCAGGTGCTCCTGTGCGGCCCGCAGACTCGTGTCATCCACGCTCCTGCCGACGACATTGACCCCACCGTCGGCGTGAGGCTGGAAGCGGGTACCGCTCGCAGGGTCCTGCCCGTGGCGCTCAGCGAGCTGAGAAACCGAGTAGTGGAGCTGCGCACCGCGTTGGGATCGGAGGCGGTTGCCTTGTACGACCTGATGATGCGAGCGAGAATCGACCCCCACCCCGACCTCGTGCTCTCTGAGCTGCTTGTTGACCAGGCGGAGCCGTGGGTGGCGATGGCGCACCGACTCGCCCGGACCGGAGTGCCAGCCCGAGAGGCCGCCCGGACTCTGGACTGGTCGGAGCGCACACTGCGCAGACGAATGCTGGAGGCCTTCGGCTACGGGTACACCACTCTGGCACGCATTGAGCGAGTATTCCGAGCACGCTCGCTCCTCCGGCGGGGACTTTCACCGGCCCACGTCTCAGCGACTTCGGGTTATGCGGATCAGCCGCATCTGACCCGCGAGTTCGTGCGCATGATTGGGGCGACGCCGGCTCAGTTCTCCAAGGCCGCGAAGAGGTCGACGCTATTGCCGTCGGGATCGAGCACCGTGGCGTAGCGCTGCCCCCAGGGGGCATCCCACGGCTCGGTGCGACCTTCGTATCCTGCTCCGGTGAGCCTGGCGTAGGTGGCATCCACAGCACTCACTGTCCCCTGGTCAAAAGCCAGGGCGATGCGGTGACCTCCCGAGGGCAACTCGTAACCAGGGTCGAGGCTACGAATGAGGTCGATGGTGTCCCACGCCAGAACGGTGCCGTCTTCGAGACTGGTATCGACATGCGGCTCGTCGCTCCTTTCAGGAACGGCCGCTCCAAGCAGACGGTAGAAAGTGAGTGAGGCGGACATATCGCGGGTCACGATGCCGATGAATCCGAGTCGTAGTGCCATAGCGACACCGTATGTCGCCTACGACATCCCATCTTGAACAGAACGGCCACGTCCAGCTGGACTCCCTGACACGCCTGATCAGTCCGCACACGCTCGAACTGCGGCGTCTCAGCTCACCGAGTGCGACAGAGCATCACGCCGCCGAAACAAGTACCCGCCGTGGTCGGGCTCGGGCAGGCCTTCAGAACCACTGGGACTCTCAACCCTGCCGGCCCCGCCGGCGGGGTTTACCGCACCGCGCGCAGGTAGCGGTCGCGGCCGGTGAGGTCCTGGCCGGTCTCGGCCTGCTTGAACCCGGCCCCGAGCGCGGCCGCTCGCAGCAGCGCCCCCTGCTCGTGGTCGTGCTCCATGACGAGCACCCCGCCGGTGCGCAGCAGCGCGACCGAGCGCACGAGGACATCGATCGGAATATCCAGCCCGTCGGGTCCCCCGCCGTAGAGGGCCACGGTGGGCTCATGCTGGGAGGTCTCGGTATCCTCCACGGCGCCGGCCGGAACGTAGGGTGGGTTGGAGACGACGACGTCGACCTGCCCGTTGAGGTCGTGGAGGACCAGCGGGTCGGTGGCGTCGGCGTGGATCACCTCAACGCGTCCAGGGACCAACCGCTCGCAGTTCTCGCGGGCCAGGGCCGCAGCAGTCTCGCTGATCTCGACGGCGACCACCCTGGCGCCGGGCACCTCCTTGGCGACGCAGGCGGCGATCGCACCCGAGCCGGTGCACAGGTCAGCGGTCAGGACCACTCCCCCGCCATTGGCCATGACCTCGCGGGCGGCCTCAATGGCGGCTCCGGCCACCACCTCGGTCTCCGGGCGCACGATGAACACGCCGGGGC
>ERZ773075.1127-NODE-1127-length-15231-cov-51.7486_pt1 | contig 15231 bp, 10 predicted proteins | sample MGYA00580614_ERZ773075 | MGnify/ENA primary metagenome ERZ773075 (study PRJEB29015, sample SAMEA2738021) | human oral metagenome | biome: human oral; feature: human-associated habitat; material: dental | place: China | collected 2043 ... | reverse complement strand
TGAGGACGACCTGCGCAAGGTCGGTTACTCCAAGGACAGGAGGGTCGACCCCCAGATCATCGTCGGCCTGCTGGTCGACCGCCGTGGTTTCCCCCTGAGAATCGGGTGCTGGGAAGGAAATAAGGCTGAGACCTCCACGATCATCCCCATCGCGGAGGCCTTCCAGACCGCCCACGGCATCGAGGACCTCATCATCGTCGCTGACGCCGGCATGCTCTCGGCCACCAACCTGACGGCCCTGGACGAGGCGAGGCTGCGGTTCATCGTCGGCGCCCGCACCACCCGGGCCCCAGGCGACCTGGAGGCCCACTTCCACTGGCACGGGGACGCCTTCACTGACGGGCAGGTCATTGACACCATCACCCCCAGGAGGGGCTCCAGGAGCCAGCGCGACATCAGCAGTCGTCGTGAGCCGGTGTGGGACCCGCACACCCATCCGGGCTCGTGGAGAGCGGTGTGGGTCTACTCCAAGAAGCGAGCGGCCCGGGACAACCAGACCCTCACAGCTCAGGCCAACCGCGCCCGGGCTGTCATCGCCGGCGAGAAGCGCCCTAAGGGCACGCGTTTTGTCACCGTCCATCAAGGCGATCAGGTCCTCGATGAGGCCTCCATCGCCAGAGCCCGGTCCCTGGTGGGCCTCAAGGGCTACGTCACCAACATCCCGTCCCGCCTGATGGGCGCCGGTGAGGTCGTCTCCTCCTACCACGAGCTGTGGCACGCCCGGGCAGTCCTTCCGGATGAGCAAGCACGACCTGAGAGCCCGCCCGGTCTTCCACCACACCCATGACGCCATCGAGGCCCACCTGACCGTGGTCATGGCCGCCCTGGCCGTCGCCCGCTACCTCCAGGACACCACCGGTATCAGCATCGCCAGGATCGTGCGCGAGCTACGCGGCCTGCAGGAGGTCACCATCAACCTCAACGGCCACCACCTCGCAGCCGCACCACGTCTGACCGACACCGCCAACGACATCCTCACCGCCCTGAGCACCCCACCCCCGGCACACTAAGCGTCATGAGTCAGGTATGAGCCCGAGGATTGCCGTGGTGGATACCGGGACGGTTTTCATCGGCCTTCTGATGCAGGCATGACGGACACATCAGATCTTGTCGTCGGCGTGGACGGACAGGTTCGCCGACCTCTTCTTCGGAGCGATCACCTCGACATGCCGAGATAAAAAAGAGTGTCATTAAATAAATGACAGATGTCATCAGAACGATGACATCCACAACTACCCGCCCAATCACCCATGATTCATACTGGGTCCATGGGTGCAGAACACGCCGTTGACACATATCCTGCATTAGTCGTCGATCAAGTCTGGTGCTCTTATGGCGATTTTATCGCTGTACGTGACACGAGTTTTACCATAGACCTAGGAACAATTCACGCACTACTGGGCACCAATGGAGCCGGAAAAACGACATTACTGGAGACGATAGAAGGCTTCCACGCACCAACGAAAGGACGCATCGAGATATTCGGCAATGACCCTTTCAGACAGCGAGCTCTGATCAGCGCCCGCACTGGGACAATGCTGCAAGAGTCCGGACTGGTCGATGAGATGACTGTGGCTGGAGAGCTCGACCTTTGGCGTGGGTTGAGTTTACGAGAGGATTCATGCGAGCGTGTGCTAGAACTCGTGGGACTGATGCACCGCCGAAAACTTCCAGTATCGGTTCTCTCCGGCGGCGAACGTCGTCGGCTGGACTTCGCAATGGCTATCTGGGGGAACCCTGAACTGATCATTCTGGACGAGCCTACAACGGGATTGGATGCACAGTCTCGCAGAACGTTGTGGCGGATCACCCAGGACCGCGTGGCCAAAGGCGCTGCTGCGCTGCTTACGACCCATTACCTCGAAGAAGCCCAGAACCTAGCGGACACCGTCACGATCCTCAACCGCGGCACCGTCGTCCGCGAAGGCACGATGACTCAGGTTCTGGCATCAATTCCCGCAACGATCGACTTCACTGTCCATGCCGCGCCTAGAACAGCACGAACTCTGGCCAATCGCGTGTCGGGATCAATGCATCAGGTAGAAGCCGATCCGAATGGGACAAAGACACGTATCACGATCCACACCATCGAATTGCAGAGCGACGTCGAGGAAGTCATCGACTGGGCGCATTGCCATGACCTCACCCTGGACGAACTGCAATCATCTCCTGCATCGCTGGAGAGAGTTCTTCTCGAAGCCGTGGAAGGGGACGAACAATTGGACAAAAACAGCCCCGAGGAGGCGTTCTCGTGAGCCCGACTGCGTAGACCAAGCCTATGCGAAGAAATGGAAGCCTGTGGCGGGCTCTGGTGGCGTCCGAGCTGCGGGTTTTCATGCGACAACCAATCATGATTGCACTGAGTGTGATTCTTCCAATCGCCTTGCTGGGACTCTCGGTGATAGGTGAACGGGCCGAGAGCAACTACGCATGGGCGCAAGTGTCCGGCCGTAACTCTGCCGCAGTCATGTGCATCACCGTGTACTTCGTCTCCCTGAACACGATCACCGCCAGAAGACACACCCTCGCCTTGAAAAGGCTGCGTACCTCAGCATTGCCCGATTTCGGGATCGTGTCCGGGCTACTGGTGCCTCCATTGCTCGTAGGGCTCTTACAGCTCGCGACGGTTTGGGGCGGCATGATCTGGTACGGACTCCCAGACATACCTGTCCCGGCCTCGCCATTGCTGGTCATCATTGCTGGAGTAGCAGGGGTGTTCGTCGCGGCTCTCGCCGGAGTGGTCACTGCCGCAGTGACCCCCAATCCGGAGAAGGTGCAGTGGACCATGATGCCACTGTTCGTCAGCACGATGGGCGCGGTGTCGATCCTGCCGGTTCTCCTCGACCCCACCGAGAACCTCATGCTGCGAGCCGTGCCGCTCGTCGCAAACGCCGACATGATCATAAGCGGATGGGCGCCCAGTGCTCATGCTGGCCGGATCCTCGCTGACGCTGCGATCATTGTGACATGGCTGCTGATACTCGGAGTACTCTCGAGGCGGACGTTCCGGTGGGAACGACGTCGGTAGGATCGTCGGTGGTCCCCTTCTCCCGATCGTCTTCCTTTTTCGGGATCGGCGTCTACATAGATTCGACACATGTGACGTTAGTCATCACCGCCACCGTCGTTGCCCCTGTTCTTTCTTATTTCGATGCGGGTCCACCCCTGCGAGCAGCTATCAGGATCGTGGCGGTGGCTCTGGTGGGAGGGCTCGGCGCGGGCGCGCTACTGGCCGAACGTCGACCTGATCACCGATTCTCCAATTGGTGGCGTCGTCCGTTGGTGAACGGCAGCTGGACCATCGCATTGGTTCTAGCCTCGGTGGTGCTCACGACTGCTGACCCGATACCGGCCCAAGGCATCACCCCGACCATAGCGCCACTGGCTCTGGCGTTTCGGGCGGCCGTCGCTGGGTCGTTGTCGTTCTGGATCGCCTCGTCCCGAGTCGCAGTAACAGCGCTCATCTGCTTTTTCGGCTCACGCCTTCTGCTCAGTCTCACCGGTCTGGAACCGAACGAACCGGCGTTGACGATTGCAATCGCATCCACCATTGCGTTTGCAGTACTCGGTCAGGACATGGTGTACGCACTCGCGCTCGAAGTCGACGATCTGCGCGCCACCGAAGCGCAACGAGCCGTCACTCAAGAGCGGCAACGCTTCGCCGGTGACCTGCACGATATTCAAGGACAGAATCTTCAGTTACTCGCAGCAGAGGCACAAATCGTACAGCGGCTGATCACCGCCGAACGCTACGAGGAAGCTGGTGAACGTGCTGCCAGGGTCAGGCAGATAGCGGCTGCTGCGGTCGATGAGATGCATGGCATCGTGTATGCCTACCGAAAAGTCGATATCAACGACGAGATCATGAACGCCATTCGTGTGCTCGAAGCGGCAGGCATCAGCATGGATACCAAGATAGACCTGCCCCCTAACCTCACTGACACAACGGTTCGGTTACTTGGCTTAACCATCCGCGAAGGCGTCACCAACGTGCTCCGCCACACACAGGCTCGCAGTTGCCGCCTCACAGTACATCAGGAGCCTGGCGACAATCGCATCGGTGTCCTACTCCTGCTCGAGGACTCCGGTCCAGTTGCACCCCGGACGATCCAGCGGGGATCGGGAATCTTCGAACTGGGACGTCGCTACATGCAGGTAGGAGGTCGACTCTCGTTGACAACAACTGAGACAGAGGGAAGCCGCCTGGAGGGATGGCTCCCCGTAGCCGGCGAAGGAATATCGAATCAATGAGCCAGAACATCCGGATCGTGCTCGCCGATGACGAGACCCTTTTCGGCGAAGCCATCACCACGCTGCTCGATCTCGAGCCCGGCATCACGGTCGCGGCAACCGCCGCCGACGGGAAGGAAGCCGTCCGCATCGTCTCCTGCGAATGTCCCGACGTGGCGATCCTCGACCTGGAGATGCCGCATCTCGACGGCATCGAGGCGGCCACCGTGATCCGAGCCCAGGCACCCCGCACTCGCATCGTGCTACTGACACGGCATGCCAGACCCGCCGTGCTCCGTCGTGCGCTCAAGGCGGGCGTTGCGGGATTCGTCACCAAGACCACCTCGGTCATCGAACTTCCACACATCCTAAGAACCATTCATGCCGGGGGCCGCTACATCGACAGCGACGTCGCCGACTCCGCGCTCATGGAGAGCAACTGCCCACTCACCGAGCGCGAGATCGAGGTACTCCGCGAGGCCCTCGACGGCGCGACGATCCGCACCATCTCCGAACGCACGCACCTCGCCCAGGGCACCGTTCGCAACTACACCTCCTCGGCCATGTCTAAGCTCGGAGCCGACACCCGCGTCGCCGCCGCCCGCATCGCCTGGCGCGAAGGATGGATTTAGAGGCCGCGTTCTCACAGGCGGGGTGCGGGTGCCCGGCGGCGCGCCAGCCGCTCGGGAAAAGCGCTCGTCCTCACTCGGGTCACCGTGCCCCAGCATCGCCATCGCCCCGGCACAGGAAACAGGAGAGGGCCCGGAACGCATGCTCCGAGCCCCTACCGACTTTCCCGGTGGGCGATACTGGGATCGAACCAGTGACCTCTTCCGTGTCAGGGAAGCGCGCTCCCGCTGCGCCAATCGCCCGAGCGGATGACGGGACTCGAACCCGCGACCCTCACCTTGGCAAGGTGATGCTCTACCAACTGAGCCACATCCGCGTGACACCCTTGTGGGGTGCGGGAAGAAAGTTAGCAGAGGTATCCGTCGGAGGCAAAACTGGTCCGACCTCGATCCTTCATGAGGTGTCTCACGCTCCAGCCAGCTCCTCTCACGACCATAGGAGGCGCAGAGGACATGGGGCGACGCGAGGTGACATGAGGATGGCTCAGCAGAGGCGGGGCGGGCCCTGTGCGGCGGTTCGACGTGACATGTCTTTCTCCCACACGCCTGTCTTCACACTTCAGTCGTGGCAGGGTAGTCCCCATGACCACGCCGACGACACCGATGCCTCAGGACACTCAGGAATCTCAGGAAGCCCCGCAGCGCCAGATCTGGCCCGGCCACCCCTATCCGCTCGGGGCGACCTACGACGGCTCAGGAACCAACTTCGCCCTCTACTCCTCGGCGGCCAGCGGCGTCGAGCTGTGTCTGTTCGACGCCGACGGGAACGAGGAACGAGTGGCCCTCGAGGAGGTCGACGGCGACGTCTGGCACGCCTACTTGCCCGGGATCTCTCCGGGCCAGAAGTACGGCTACCGGGTGGCGGGTCCCTACGACCCTGCCTCCGGTCACCGCTGCGACCCCTCCAAGCTGCTGCTGGACCCCTACGCCAAGGCGATCTCCGGCGAGGTGACCCCGTCCCAGACGCTGTACTCCTACTCCTTCGACAACCCGGAGGTGCGCAACGAGGAGGACTCGGCGGGGCACACCATGCGCTCAGTGGTCATCACCCCCTACTTCGACTGGGGCCATGACCGTCCCCCGGGTCACGAGTACCACGAGACGATCATCTACGAGGCCCATGTCAAGGGCATGACCCAGCTGCACCCCCTGGTTCCCGAGAACCTGCGGGGCACCTATGCCGGCCTGGCCCAGCCGGCCGTCATCGACCACCTCAAGAACCTGGGCGTCACCGCCATCGAGCTCATGCCGGTCCACCAGTTCGTCAATGACACCCACCTGCAGGAGAAGGGGCTGTCGAACTACTGGGGCTACAACACGATCGGCTTCTTCGCCCCGCACAACACCTACGCCGCCTACGGGGCCGAGGGCGAGCAGGTCCAGGAGTTCAAGTCCATGGTCAAGGCCTTCCACGAGGCCGGTATCGAGGTCATCCTGGACGTGGTCTACAACCACACGGCCGAGGGCAACCACCTGGGCCCCACACTGTCCTTCCGCGGCATCGACAACAGCTCCTACTACCGCCTCGTCGACGGCTCGGCCAGCCACTACTTCGACACCACCGGCACCGGCAACTCGCTGCTCATGCGCTCGCCGGCGGTCCTCCAGCTCATCATGGACTCGCTGCGCTACTGGGTCACCGAGATGCATGTCGACGGGTTCCGCTTCGACCTGGCCTCCACGCTGGCCCGTCAGTTCCACGAGGTCGACAAGCTCAGCGCCTTCTTCGACATCATCCACCAGGACCCGGTGCTCTCCCAGGTCAAGCTCATCGCCGAGCCCTGGGACGTGGGCGACGGCGGCTACAACGTGGGCGGCTTCCCAGCTTTGTGGAGCGAGTGGAACGGCAAGTACCGCGACACCGTGCGCGACTTCTGGCGCGGGGAGCCCTCCACCCTGGGCGAGTTCGCCTCCCGTATCACCGGCTCCTCCGACCTCTACCAGCACGCCGGACGCACCCCGGTGGCCAGCATCAACTTCGTCACCGCCCATGACGGCTTCACGCTGCGTGACCTGGTCTCCTACAACGAGAAGCACAACGAGGCCAATCTCGAGGGCAACGCCGATGGTGCAAACAACAACCGCTCCTGGAACTGCGGTGCCGAGGGACCCACCGAGGACCCAACGATCACCGAGCTGCGTCACCGCCAGACTCGTAACTTTCTGGCGACCATCCTGTTCAGTCAGGGCGTGCCCATGATCTGTCATGGCGACGAGCTGGGGCGAACCCAGGGAGGCAACAACAACGCCTATTGCCAGGACAACGAGATCTCCTGGATCAACTGGGACCTCGATGAGCAGGACAACGACCTGCTCGAGTTCACCCGCACCATGATGTGGCTGCGTCGGGACCACCCGGTGCTGCGGCGTCGACGCTTCTTCACCGGGGACGCCGGGCACGGCGGTGAGAGCGAGCTCGGTGAGATCGAGTGGCTCACGCCCGCCGGTGAGTCGATGACTGACCAGGACTGGACCACCTGGTATGCCCGCGCCATGATGGTCTTTCTCAACGGCGAGGCCATCGCTGAACCAGATGAGCGGGGCCAGAGGGTCGTGGACAACTCCTTCCTCGTACTCATCAATGCCTCCGACGAGGACATCACCTTCACCCTCCCAGGTGAGGGCTACTCCCCCACCTGGAAGGTCGCCCTGGACACGGCTCCTGCAGTGGACGGCGATTCCGACCCGGTGCTGGCTGCGGACGAGACCGTCGTGGTCGAGGCCCGCTCGATGCTCTTCCTCATGGACGCGCCCGAGTCCGACGCCACAACGGAGAGGCACCAGCGGTAGGAACCGGAACGACACGCAAACGGATACCACCTGACAACGGCGCACCGCCCGACGTACACCAGACGAGCTCAGGAAGTCACATGACCGACGCAGTGGATTCAGCAGATAAGGCCGCCTCAGCGGACTCAGCAGAGGCCCCCGCCTACGCCCCCTGGTCAGGACACGTACCGGCGCCCGAGCACCGCACGCCAGTGACCACCTACCGCCTCCAGCTGGGAGCAGGCCTCACCTTCGCCGACGCCAAGGCCCTGGTTCCATACCTGGCCGATCTCGGGGTCACCGACCTCTACCTCTCCCCGGTGCTGACGGCCGCGCCGGGCTCTACACACGGCTACGACGTCGTCGACCACCGCCGGATCTCCGCCGTCATGGGCGGACGCGACCAGCTGGAGTCCCTGTCCGCCGAGGCCCGGACTCATGGAATGGGCATCGTGGTGGACATCGTCCCCAACCATATGGCGGTCCCGACCCCAGGCTGGCACAACCTGCCCCTGTGGTCGGTACTGCGCGAGGGCCCGGACTCCCCCTACGCCGCCTGGTTCGACCTCTCCCTGGACGAGCCCATCCTCATGCCGATCCTGGGCAAGCGCATCGGCGCGGTCCTGGCCGACGAGGAGCTCACCCTGGAGCAGACGGTGGTTCCGGGGCAGGAGGACCTGGGTGAGCAGTGGGTACTGCGCTACTACGACCATGCCTTCCCCATTGCTCAGGGCACCGAGTCGCTGCCCATGCATGTGCTGGTTGAGCGCCAGCACTACCGTCTGGCCTACTGGAAGGTCGGCGACGAGGAGATCAACTACCGGCGGTTCTTCGACGTCGGCACCCTGGCCGCGATCCGGGTCGAGAACCCCGACGTCTTCGCCGGCAGCCACGCCCTCATCCTGGAACTCATGCAGGATGACATTATCAGCGCTCTGCGCGTGGACCACCCCGATGGTCTGGCCGACCCCGGCGGCTACCTCACCCAGCTGGCCGACGCCACCGGTGGGGCGTGGATCGCAGCAGAGAAGATCCTGGCCCCCAACGAGTCCCTGCCCACCTCCTGGCCGGTGGCCGGTACCACCGGCTACGACGCGGCCTGGAGAATCGACCAGCTTCAGGTGGATCCCGCGGGCGCAGCCCGACTGGGGGCACTCATGCAGGAACTCGCCGGGGACGCGCCGGTCGACTACAACCGCGTCGTCGAGGAGGCCAAGCGCGAAGTCATCACCGGGTCACTGGCCGCGGAGGTCGACCTCCTGGCCCGAATCCTGGACTCCCTGACCTCCCAGGACGTTCGCCTACGCGATCACACGCTGCGCGACCTGCGGGCCTGCGTCATCGAGCTGCTCGTGGCCGCTGAACAGTACCGGGTCTACGTCGTACCGGGCACGCCTCCCGGCCCGGAGACGGCCGCCGCCCTGCACACCGACGCCGAGCGCGCTCGTCAGCGTCTAGAGCCGGATCAGAGCGAGACTCTCGACCTCGTGGTCGCTATCCTCCTGGGAGAGCCGGTCGGGTCCGAGGGCCTGTCGGAGTCCCCGGAGCGCGCTGAGGCCATCATCCGCTTCCAGCAGGTGTGCGGGGCCGTCACCGCCAAGGGCGTGGAGGACACGGCCTTCTACCGCTGGACACACCTGACCAGTCTCACTGAGGTCGGCGGCAACCCGGCCGGCTTCGCACTGAGCGCCGACGAGGCCCATGCCTGGGCCGATCGGCTCCAGAACACGTGGCCCGACACAATGATCACCTCCACCACCCACGACACCAAGCGTGGTGAAGACGTACGTGCGCGTCTGGACGTCCTGGCCTCCTACGCCGATGAGTGGAGCGACCTCGTCCATCGTCTGCGCGCCATGACCGCCCAGGCCCGCCCTCTGGACCTCGATGGGCGCAGCGAGAACCTGTTGTGGCAGACCCTGTGGGGCACCTGGGCGCCCGATGGTGACGATCCGATGACCCCTGAACGTCTAGGTGCCTACCTCGTCAAGGCCTCCCGGGAGCAGAAGATCTGGACCACATGGACCGCCCCGGACCTGGACCGCGAGCAGGCCCTGACCGACTATGCGACCCACCTGCTCACTAACGAAGAGGTCGCCCACGAACTGGAGGACTTCTCGGCTCTGACGGCGAGGACCGTACGCACGGTCATTCTTGCCAACAAGGCACTGGCCCTGACCTGGCTGGGCGTCAGTGATATCTACCAGGGCAGTGAGACCACCCGTACCTCCCTGGTGGATCCCGACAATCGCCGACCGGTCGATTACAGCGTACTCACCAACATCCTGGAGCGTCTCGACTCAGGTGCGGCCCCGCGCAACCTCGACGAGGACAAGCTCTTCCTCACTTCTCGTCTGGCGCGGCTGCGCGCCTCACGTCCCAACACCTTCGTCGGTCCGCGCTCCGGCTACCGGACGATTCCAGTGACCACATCCTTCGCCTTCGCCTACACCCGGCTGCTCGATGAGGTTCCAGACGTTGTCGTCATCGTCAGGCGCTTGTCCAGAAGGCTCGAGCAGCTGGGTGGGTGGCGCGAGGAAAGCGTCGTCCTCCCGGAGGGAACCTGGGAGGACGTCCTGCACGGCAGCACCGTGGAAGGCGGCCACCAGCCCCTGGTCGAGGTGGTGGGAGACGCTCCAGTCGTCGTCCTGGCCAAGATCCCCACGAAAGCGACCACATGCAACCCTTCTCAACCTGATCAGTCCTCAGAGGGGGCTGCTCCGTGAATCTGACACCTCAGCCCTGGACCTCTCCAGCCCTCCCTGTCGGACCACGGGTACCGGTATGGGCACCGTCGGCCCACAACGTGGAGCTCCACCTGCCGAACGATGACCGGCTGGTCGACATGACCCCGGCCCCGGGCGGCTGGTGGACCGCTCCCTTCGACCTGGAACCGGACACCGACTACGCCTTCCGCGTGGACGGCTCCCCGGACCGTCCCGACCCACGCAGCGCCCTGCAGCCCCACGGTGTTCACGGCCCCTCGCGCACCGTAGACCCTGCCGCCTGGCGGTGGACCGACCAGGGCTGGGCGGGAAAGGACGTTCTCGGCTCGGTCATCTACGAGCTCCACGTGGGCACCTTCACTCCTGAGGGCACTCTGGATGCCGCCATCACCCGTCTGGGCCACCTGGCCGATCTGGGTGTCGACATTGTTGAACTCATGCCGCTGGCGGCCTTCCCCGGCAAGGCCGGCTGGGGCTACGACGGGGTGGGCCTGTGGGCCATCCACGAAGCCTACGGAGGCCCCGACGCTCTGGCACGATTCGTCGACGCCGCCCACAACGCCGGCATCGGTGTCTGCCTCGACGTCGTCTACAACCACCTGGGCCCATCGGGCAACTACCTCAGCGTCTTCGGACCCTACTTCACCCCGGCCCACCACACCCCCTGGGGCGAGGCCGTCAACTACGACCATGACGGCAGCCATCAGGTGCGCGCCTTCGTCATCGACTCAGCCCTGCGCTGGCTGCGGGACTTCCACATCGACGCCCTGCGTCTGGACGCCATCCACGAGATCAAGGACGACGCCGCAGCCGCCGCCCCGCCTCAGACGCATGTTCTGGCCGAGCTTTCGGACGCCGTGGCCGCCTTGTCCGCGGAGCTCGGCCGCCCTCTGAGCCTGGTGGCCGAGGCCGACCTCAACGACGTCGGGGTCATCACCCCCACCGGCGAGGAGCCGCCGGCCGAGTCCCCGAGCCTGGGCATGACCGCCCAGTGGGCCGACGATGTCCACCACGCCCTGCACGCCCGACTCACCGGGGAGGATCAGGGCTACTACAGCGACTTCGCCAAGGCCGGCGCCTGGGCCAAGGCCTATGGTCGGGCCTTCCTCCACAACGGCTCCTGGTCCACCTTCCGGGATAGGATTTGGGGAGCGCCCGTGCCCGAGGACACCGATCCCCGGCGGTTCGTGGTCTTCGGATCCAACCACGACCAGGTCGGCAACCGCGCAGTCGGAGACCGCCCCTCGGCCGGCCTCGACGACGCCGCCCTGGCGGCCACTGCTGCCCTGGTGCTCCTGTCGCCCTACACGCCGATGCTCTTCATGGGCGAGGAGTGGGGAACGCGCGCTCCGTTCCAGTTCTTCACCGACCATGAGGAGGCCGACCTCGCCCGTAGCGTCAGTGAGGGGCGTGTACGGGAGTTCGCCGACTTCGGCTGGAACGCCGACAAGATCCCCGATCCTCAGGCGCCCAGCACCGTTGAGGCCTCGCGCCTGCGTTGGTCCGAGCTGGACGACCCGGAGCACGCTCGCGTACTGGAATGGTACCGGGCGCTGATCGCTCTACGTCGGGAGTTGGCATGGTCCCGACGCACCGCCTGGCCACAGGTCGACGAAACCAACGACATGCTCACAGTGATCTACGAGGACGTCGTTGTCGCTGCCAATCTCTCCGGCGAGGAGCGCCCCGCTCCCGCACTGACGACAGTACTCCTGTCCTGGGAACCAGTTGACAACGCACAGGCACCCCTGGGGCCCGGACAGACGCTCGTCGCCCGGCTCTGACGGCACTGGTGGAAAGCTCCTCAGGACGACATCCACGCGCCACCGGCCTGCAACCCAATAGGTGCTCATCCGTCCAGAAAGGAAGGTTCCTTGTTGACACATTGCAATCCTCCCAGCGGCGTGGCTTCATGTGCCTGCCGCAGCGGCACACTAGCGTGTTATCCGTGACTGTCTACGGTAGGCCGCGCCAGAACGAGGCAGGTGCCCTCCCCGAACGATTCGAGGAAGCGCTCCTGTCTCTTCGTGACGCGCCCCGCCCGCGAGGGCTCCTCATGGAGGAGATACCCGCGCCCAAGAAGCTGGCCCCCTACTCCGCCGCACTGACAGCCGAGACCGTCGAAACAGCCGGTACGACCCCGATCGCCACAGGACGCTTCGTCGTCCTGTACAACCCCAACGGCGAGGAGTCCTGGGGAGGAGACTTTCGCATCGTGATTCAGGCGCACGCCCGGATTGACGACGAGGTCGGTATGGACCCCGTCTTCGAGTCGGCGGCCTGGAGCTGGCTCACCGACGGGCTGGAGGACTCCCGAGCCGGGTACCGGGCGCTGGTAGGAACCGTCACCCGAGTCCTATCTGAGACCTTCGGCGGTCTGACACTGAACGATTCTTGTGCCCACGCTGAGATCCGAGCCTCCTGGTCTCCTAGCACTGCACAGCTCGGCCCCCATCTGACGGCCTGGCATGAGCTCCTCCTCGTCGCCTCCGGCCACGAACCTGCACCGGTCCACCCCCTGACTCTCGCCGGAGTCTCCAGGTGACGACCCACGTGACCGGCACCGCCCGCCCATCGGCTTCCTCGGCCGTACCCCGCCCATCGGCTTCCTCGGCCGTACCCCGCCCATCGGCTTCCTCGGCCGTACCCCGCCCAGCCGTGCCACCTGGTACGACGGATCATCCCGTCAGCGCCCACGACATCGTCGACTACCCGCGCCCCAAGGACGGTCTGCCCGAGATCACCGGCACCCCCGCCGAACTCCGCCAGGCCGCCCACCTGCTGGCTAACGGGCACGGTCCCGTCGCCGTTGACGCCGAGCGTGCCTCCGGCTTCCGCTACGGGCAGGACGCCTACCTCATCCAACTCCGCCGTGAAGGTGTCGGTACACTCCTCATCGACCCAGTCATCAGCGGCCCACTGACTGAGTTAGCCGTTGTCCTCGATGGCCCCGAGTGGATTCTTCACGCCGCCGACCAAGACATCCCCTGCCTGACCGCTCTCGGTCTAGCACCCGCCTCCTTGTTCGACACCGAGTTGGCCGCCCGGCTTCTAGGACGCCAGCACATCGGGCTGGGAGCGGTCATCGAGGAGACCTTGGGGCTGCGCCTGGCCAAGGACCATGCGGCAGCCGACTGGTCCACTCGCCCCCTGCCCACCTCCTGGCTCATCTACGCCACTCTCGACGTCGAGTTGCTCATCGACCTCAGGCACGCCCTGGCCGCCGAGCTCGAAGCGGCCGGTAAGGACCAATGGGCGGCTCAGGAGTTCGAGCACGTGCGGACCAGGCCCGCCAGGCCAGCCAAGCTCGATCCTTGGCGAAAGACCCCACGAGCCGGAAGCGCCGTGCGCTCCCCCCGCTCGCTCGCGATCCTGCGCGAACTGTGGCAGTCACGGGAGGAGCTGGCCGCAGAGCTCGACCGAACCCCCTCCAAGGTTCTGCCCCACCAGGCTCTCATCGCCGCCGCTGTCGCCCGCCCCCGGTCACGTCGCAAGATGACCAGCCTCAAGGAGTTCGCCTCACGTCAGGCACGGCAGAATCAGGAACGCTGGTGGCGGGCCATTGAGCGCGCCCTGGAACTGCCCGATGACGAACTACCGCCCACCCGCGCGCCACTGGGCCCCGAAGAACTTCCCCATCCGCGCACCTGGCAGCGTCACCATGCCGAAGCTGCCAATCAGTTCAATCTGGTGCGCGTAGCCGTCAAGCAGCGTGCCGAGGAGATCCGTGTTCCCCAAGAACTTCTTCTCGCACCGGGCTGCCAACGTCGCCTGGCCTGGGACCTCGGTGAGGAGTTCGAGGCCGGACGCGCAGGCGGCGTGAGTGCACAAGAGATCAGTGAACGTCTGGCCTCCATGGGAGCCAGACAATGGCAGATCGAGCAGGCCGCCCCCGCCCTTGCCGCAGCGCTGAGCTGAATAGGTCTTTGACCACGCACAACGGTGCGCCGCCCCCAATGAGATGGACAGCGCACCGTCAGATGCGGGGAGGTCAGCCATTCATGCAGAGACTCAGTGGACCTCGAAGCCGTAGGAACGGAAGATGGCACGCGCGGACTCCACGAGCTCCGGCTCCGGGGGCCGGGTGTCGCGCAGTTGATAGGTCAGTCCCAGGGCGTCCCACTTGTCCGTACCCATCTGGTGGAAGGGCAGGACCTCGACACGGCTGACCGAGCCCCAGCGCTCAATGATCCGGGCCACGTTGTGAACGTTCTCGGGGCCGTCCGTCAGATCCGGGACCAGGACGAACCTGGCCCAGATCTCGATTCCCTTGGCCGCCAGACGATCTCCGAAAGTGATCGTCGGCGCCAGGGAACGCCCTGTCACCTTCTTGTAGGTCTCCTCGTCACCGCTCTTGACGTCGAGTAGGACCAGGTCGATGTTGTCGAGCATCTCGTCGCTGGCATTGGCCCCCAGGAATCCTGAGGTGTCGATGCAGGTGTGGATGCCCATCTTCTTGGCACCGGCCAGCAGTCTGCCCGCGAAGGCCGGTTGCATGAGGACCTCGCCGCCTGACAGCGTGATTCCACCCTTGGACGCTCGGAACACCCCCCGGTAGCGGCGCATGCGGCGCAGAAGCTCCTCGGCCTCCACCGGCTCCCCGTCCTTCATGAGGAAGGTGTCGGGGTTGTGGCAGTACAGACACCGCAGGGGGCATCCGTTGAGGAAGACGGTCATCCGGGTACCGGGACCGTCCACCGCGGTGACGAGCTCCCAGGAGTGGATCGAGCCCAGCTCGCCGGCCCGCATCCGCTCCAGGCGCTCAGAGCGCTGAAGATCCGTCAGCTCCTCGAGGCCGCCGATACCCGCCCCGCGCAAGCGAGCGGCCGGGGCCAGGAAGTCCTGGTCCCGACCGCCGTCGCGCACGGTCGTCGTGG
>ERZ773075.1122-NODE-1122-length-15269-cov-5.53484_pt1 | contig 15269 bp, 8 predicted proteins | sample MGYA00580614_ERZ773075 | MGnify/ENA primary metagenome ERZ773075 (study PRJEB29015, sample SAMEA2738021) | human oral metagenome | biome: human oral; feature: human-associated habitat; material: dental | place: China | collected 2043 ... | reverse complement strand
GCACAAAAGATGGCTTATCTTTTTTCCGAAGTTTTTAGCCGAAACTCAGTTAAGCCTAACTCGTTAAGAATGACGAATTACTAAGGTACTTTGTCTAAATGTAATAATGATAGGAAGAAATCCAGAGGTTGCAACCCAGCCTCTGTTTTTCGGTAAAATAGAGAGAATAATGTTATGAAAAGAATCTTTCTTCTTTTTAGAAATCATTGGAAAATCCTTCTTTTTGAATTAGCTTTCATAGTGCTATACGTTGGTTTTTCTATTTGTATTGATAGGCATCCAATACAAAATGTTACGATATTGTCTATAATATTTTCAGCTGAATTTTTTGTAGCAATGATAGTTGGTGTTGCTGCAGTCTATTCTTGGATACATCATAAGAAAATATCGGATTTAGAGATTACAGATGCAAAATATAACAGCGATTTACACTTATTACAAAATATAGATGAACTTTTAGAGGTATATAGAAATAAAGGTGAGGAACGAGCGATTGGTGTTGAATTACAAATTTTTCTAGAAAGTTTGGAGGAAACATATAAAAATAAAGATATGTCAGAGCCAAGAAATAAATTTTTAGATATCTATTATCGTTTTCTAAGTGATAAAACTAGTCCAGACCAAGATAATCTGGATGAGGATGTTTATCAAGAAGATAGAGAAAATGATAAAAAAGTTTTGAATACACAAGATAGTTCTTCAGCTATTTCTCATGGTTTTCTAAGCGATAAAACTAGTCCAGATCAAGACAATCTGGATGAGAATGTTTATCAAGAAGATAAAGAAAATGATAGAAAAGTCTCGAAAACACAAGATAATTCTTCAGCTGTTTCTTATGGTTTTCTAAGTGATAAAAATAGTCCAGATCAAGATAATTTGGGTGAGAACGTTTATCAGGAAGGTAGAAAAAGTACTGATGTTCAAGAAACTATTGAAGATAGTCCAATAGGGGATATCAAAACAGAAATTGCTAAAGAACAAAGAGTTGATAAAAAGAATATTCGATATAGTAAAAATTATGAAAATGACGCTAAGAGAGATAATCTAAAATGGACTACTTGGTTCACTCTTTCGGAAAATACTATTGATAATTTGAGAGACGAAGATAGACAAATTTTTATAACAAATGTTAATGGGAAAGATATAAAGTTCCAAATTTTAGGGAAGGATTTGAAAGCTATTATTAAACAAGGTAAACCTCGTAAACATAAGCGTGCAGGCAGAGCCATCTATGATCTTTTCTTTGGACAAGATGAAAATGGAAATTTTGTCGAAGGAAGGCATAAGATTGATTTGCAGAAATATAATATTGAAATATTGTAAGAAGTAAGGTATTAAATCATGAACAATACAGAATTTTATGATCGTTTAGGTGTCTCAAAGAATGCTTCTCAGGATGAGATCAAGAGAGCCTATCGGAAATTATCTAAAAAATATCACCCAGATATCAATAAGGAGCCTGGGGCGGAAGATAAATATAAGGAAGTCCAGGAGGCTTATGAAACGCTGAGCGATGAGCAAAAGCGGGCTGCCTATGACCAATATGGTGCAGCGGGAGCTAATGGTGGCTTTGGCGGCGGTGCAGGCGGCTTCGGTGGCTTTGATGGCTCTGGTTTTGGTGGCTTCGAAGACATCTTTTCTAGCTTCTTTGGCGGTGGCGCGACTCGTAATCCAAACGCTCCGCGTCAAGGAGACGATCTCCAGTATCGGGTAAATCTCCGCTTTGAAGAGGCTATTTTCGGTACAGAAAAAGAAGTTAAATACAATCGTGAGGCTAGCTGTCGGACTTGTCATGGTTCCGGTGCCAAGCCAGGAACTAGCCCAGTGACTTGTGGTCGCTGTCACGGCTCTGGTGTTATTAACGTCGATACTCAGACACCACTAGGCATGATGCGTCGACAAGTAACCTGTGATGTCTGTCATGGTCGCGGACAAGAAATCAAAAGTCCATGCGAAACCTGCCATGGAACAGGACATGAAAAGCAAGCGCATAGCGTTCATGTAAAAATCCCTGCTGGTGTAGAAACAGGTCAACGAGTTCGCTTGGCGGGTCAAGGTGAAGCAGGCTTTAATGGCGGTCCTTACGGTGACTTGTATGTAGTGGTGAACGTTGAACCAAGCGATAAATTTGAACGTGATGGTTCTACCATTTACTACAAGCTCAACCTCAACTTTGTCCAAGCAGCTCTGGGCGACAGTGTGGAAATCCCCACTGTGCATGGAAATGTTGAATTGACAATTCCAGAGGGAACCCAGACTGGCAAACGTTTCCGTCTGCGTGGCAAGGGAGCACCAAATCTACGCGATGGAAGTGTCGGTGACCAATATGTCACTGTCAATGTCGTAACGCCGACAGGCCTCAATGACCGTCAAAAGGCGGCTCTTAAGGATTTTGCAGCGGCTGGAGACATCACAGTGAGCCCTAAGAAGAAAGGCTTCTTTGATAAGATGAAAGATGTCTTTGAAGGAGAATAAAGAAGGAAAAGAGAGACTATCTCTCTTTTTTTGTACTATTTTTAGAGATTTAATCTCTATTTATAGGACAAGATAGAATGAATTGACAAGGCAAGCTCGTGCAAGGTAGAATGATTTTAAGTGAATCTTTCTTTTTTTATGCAAAAATGTAAGCGATTACCTTTTGAAAGGAGCGACCAGGGAGGAGGCAGCAAGTGCACGAAAAAAGAAAAGAAGAGAAGGAGTTAAGGTAAAAATGCAATTTGATAAGAAACAAAAATTTAGTATCCGTAAATTAAGTTTAGGTGTTTGTTCTGTTTTGGTAGGAATCGCGCTGTTTGGGGCTGGTCATGCATTAGCAGAAGAAACTAGCTCAGCAGCATCACAAGCGACTACTAGCGTCCTTGCCAAGGAGGAAGCTCGGACGGAAGAGGCAGCTGAAGAGACGAAAGTCAGTGAAGCACCTGTCGAGGCGGTCCAAGGTCTAGCGACTGAAGCTGAAAAGCCAGCTCTTGCCTCTGATGCTCCAGTAGCTGAGAGCAAGGAAGTAGCAGCTAGCAACGAAAAAGAAGTCAAGGCAGAAACACCTGCCAGCAAAGAGACAAAAGTCGTAGAGGACTTACCAAGCCAAGAAGATAAAAAGCTCAAACCAAAAGAAATCAAGTTTGATACTTGGCAAGAATTGCTTGACTGGAAGCCGGGAGCTCGTGAAGATGACGAAATCAACCGAGCTAGCGTGCCTTTGGCTGAGCGTTATCAGGGACACCAAATCAACCAACAAGCCAATCCAGAGGCGAAAGTACAGGCTCTGTCCAATATGAACTCTAAAGCCAAGGACCATGCTTCCAGTGGTGGCGAGGAGTTTAAGGCCTATGCTTTCGATTACTGGCAATATCTACATTCCATGGTGTACTGGGATGGTTTAGTTCCGACACCAGATGTCATTGATGCGGCTCATAGAAATGGTGTACCAATCTACGGAACCCTCTTCTTCAATTGGTCGTCAAGTGCTAAGGATCAAGAACGTTTTGCAGAAGCCTTGAAAGAAGATTCTGAAGGTTCAAAGACCTTCCCAATTGCCCGTAAATTAGTCGAGTTGGCTAAATATTATGGCTATGATGGCTACTTTATCAACCAGGAAACGACAGGTAGCCAAGTAGAGCCACTCGGTCCCAAAATGCGTGACTTCTTGCTCTATACTAAAGAATATGCACGTTCTTTGAATTACCCTGTTAAATATTCTTGGTATGATGCCATGACCTACGAATATGGTCGCTACCATGAAAATGCCCTTGGCGAATATAATTATCAGTTTATGCAGCCTAAAAATGGAGAAAATCCAGTGGACACCTTCTTTGCCAATTTTAACTGGGGCAAGGCAGAGACAGACTATTCCATCAGTACGGCAAAATGGATCAAACGGGATCCTTACGATGTTTTGGCGGGAATAGAGCTGCAAAAAGGTGGTTCTTACAAGACAAATGTGGACTGGGATGCAATTTTGGACGAAAATGGCAAACTTCGTTTGTCTTTGGGTCTGTATGCGCCTGATACGATTACCGGTTTAGGTAAGACAGGTGAGGGCTATCATACTCATGAAAACTACTTCTGGACAGGCTTCCAAGGCGATCCTAGCAAGGGTAAACCAGCAGACCAATCTTGGTATGGGATGTCCAACTTGGTGGTTGATAAGACAGCTATCACCAAGCCTGATTTTAATACTTCCTTTAATACAGGACACGGAAAACGTTGGTTTGTAGACGGGAAAGTCTCAAAAGATGGCGAATGGAACTATCGTTCTGTGTCTGGATTCTTGCCGACTTGGCGCTGGTGGATTCGGCATGCGGAAGGCAGTGCACCGCTCAAAGGACGCTATGACTTTGACGAAGCGTATAACGGTGGAAATTCACTGGCTTTTGAGGGCGACTTGGCTGCAAATAGCAACCAGAATGTCATGCTCTACTCGACCAAGATTCCAGTTAGCGACAAGACCAAGCTGACCTTGACCCATAAGGGTGGCCAAGGAACAAGCACTTGGGTAGCACTTGCGACTAAGCCAGACTATTCTGAGTACGAGTGGAAAGAGCTCAGTCCAAGCAAGGATTGGAAGACCGAGACCTTTGACTTATCTTCATTGGCTGGTAAAACGATTTATGGTGTGAAAATGTACTTCGACCATGACCAGGATGTCAAGGATTACAAGTTTAACCTAGGTCAATTGTCCATCTATGCCAATCAAGAGAAGCCAGCTGCACCAAAAGATGTGGTGGTCAAGGCTAAGCGTCTTCAAAATGCGCAGGAAGCAGAAGCCTTGTTGCAATTTAAAGGCAGTGCAGATGCGGATTACTACGAAATCTACGAGAAAGACGGCGACCAGTGGCGTCTAGTGACAGGAACCTCTAGCACATCGGCTTATTTGGCTAAGGTGAGTCGTTCAGCTAGTGCCAAGGGTAGCAAGCAAGAGTTGAAAGTCGTTGCAGTCGGAAAGAATGGCTTGCGTTCAGATGCTGGTACAGTTGACTTTGACTGGGGCATGCAGGTTTCTGATACAAGCTTGCCAAAACCTTTGGCAGAAAATGTGGTGTTGGGGGCAAAAGTGATTGGTACAACCTTCCCTGATGCGGATAGTAGCGAAGGTGTCGAAGGAATGCTGAATGGTACTATTACAAGTCTGTCAGACAAGTGGTCTTCTGCCCAACTCAGTGGCACGGTAGATATTCGTTTGACTCAGCCTCGGACAGTGACTCGCTGGGTTATGGAGCATGCTGGGGCAGGTGGAGAGTCTGTCGATGATGGCAAGATGAATACCCGCGACTTTGACCTATATTATAAGGATGAAGCAGGCGAGTGGAAACTAGCCAAGGCCGTTCGTGGCAATAAAGATCATGTGTCAGATATTGTTTTGGATAAGCCAATTCGAGCACAAGACTGGCGTTTGGATGTCATTACAGCCGACAATGGAACTCCATGGCGGGCAATCCGGATCTACAACTGGAAGATGTATGAAAGCTTGGATACTGAAACAGCTAACGTGCCGATGAAAGATGCTGCTGCGCGTGTTCTGGGAAATGGCTATGTCCAAGTGGGCTTCAAAGATGTGCCAGCTAAGACGACAGTATCCCTCTATGACAGTAGCGATGCGACAAAACCGATTGCAACTATGACGGCGGATAAAGACGGCAATCTCATCTTCAAACCACTTGCTTTTGCTAAACTGCCTAGTCTCTTGTATTACCGCTCACAAGTAGCTGGTAAGGATATTAGTAATGTTCTAGCTATTGAAGTGCCTAAAGAAGACAAGGAAATTTCGAAGGTTGAGCTTGAAACAGCACCAGAAAGAAAAGTCTATCGTCAAGGAGATGCTCTGTCTCTGAAAGGCGGTACAATTCGTGTCAGCTTTAAGGATGGCCAGCCAGATCAATTGGTTCAACTTTCAAACAGTGGGGTGGAAGTGACGGGCTATGATTCATCTAAGCTAGGAGAGCAGCATTTGCAACTGTCCTATCTGGGACAAAAATTGGATCAAGTGTTGACGGTCTTTGTCGTTAGTCATAGCGAAGCAGGCGAAAAGACTCCTGTAGGCCTAGAAGTAATCGAAAAACCTAAGACAGAATATATCGTGGGAGAAGGCCTTGAGACTACAGGAGGACGTTTCCGTCTGGTCTTTGATGATGAAACAACCGAAGAGCATACCTTTGATGAAGCAGATGTCCGAGTCACAGGCTATGATAGTCACAAAGAAGGCCGTCAAACCATTTCGCTCAACTATCGTGGTGTGACGACAACGTATGATGTGTTTGTATCACCAAAACCAGCCTTGAATGATGAATATCTGAAGCAAAAGCTAGCAGAAACAGCGGCCGTTCAAAACAAGGTTGACTTCAGCTTTGCGACTCCAGAAGTCAAAGAAGCCTTGCTCAAGGAAATTGCATCTGCTGAGCAGATTCTAAAAGACCATGATACAAGCACACAAGGCCAAGTTGATGAAAGTCTAGCAAAACTGACTCAGGCATTTAAGGCTCTGGATGGACGCAAGAATTTTGCGGACAAGACAGCTGAATTGGATACTTTGACCAAAGAAGCGCAAGCCTTGCTAGAACAAAAACAAAACCATCCGTCAGGCGATGCCCTCCTCGGATTGCTGAGCAAAAATAAAGACTTGTTGGCTTCAGCTGAAGTGACACCAGCCTTACTTGAAACTGCAAAAGCCTCTCTGCAAGAGCTCATTGCCCAGCTTCAGGAAGATAAACCAGCTGTATTTGTAGATGAATCTACGGGTGTGGAAGTTCAATTCTCAAACAAGGAGTCAACTCCAATCAAAGGCTTGAAAGTAGCAGTTGTTGAGCCAAATGCTGCCGAAAAAGAAGCCTTGGGTGGTAGACTTGGTAAGGTTTATGATGTGGCAGGAGTGGACAAAGACGGGCACGACGTTGCTACTCAGCACACTAGTCTAGTTAAAATCCCTGTAGAAGCTGGCAAGGAAGTCGAGCAAGTTCTTTCCTTTGTAGACAATCAGCCAAGCCAGCCTCTTGACTTTGAGCGTGTCGGTGATACAATTGTCTTCACAGCGTCTCACCTTGCTCACTATGCTGTGATTTACAAGGCTGAAAAGAGTGATTTGCCAGGACAAGATAAACCAGCCGAAACTCCGAAACCAAGTCAACCACAAGGACCAGAAACTACTCAGCCAGCAGGGGAAAATAAACCAGCAACTGAAGGACAAGAACCAGAGCTAGGTCAGACAAAACCAAGTGATGAAGTCGAAAAACCAGAGCTAGGTCAAATAAAACCAAGTGCTGAGGCTGAAAAATCTGAAAGAGGTCAGAAAGTGCAAGAGCCACTGGCACATTCTAAGAAGTCAGGCTTAGCAACAGCTTCACCAGAGCAGGCAGAGGCTCCTAAGGCACCTCAACTTCCGAAGACAGGTACATCTACTAGCCTTTTGGCTACTGTATCAGGACTTTTAGCCCTCGTTGCTAGCTGCCTTCTATTCACACGAAAAAAAGAAGACCGATAATTTAGCGCTTTTGTCCAGTTTAGAAAAGTAAGCTTGACAAATCGTTAATCTTAGATTAAGTTAAATGCTCTTGCTCTGAAAGGCAGCTAGAATTTCCTCTCAGCAGCAGTAGGACAATTTAATCAAAAACTTGGAGGAGACTATTTAGTCTTCTCTTTTTTTATTTTGGTAGCTTAACTGGCTTGCCTCAGGCTTTCAAACGAGATGAATAGAGCAAAATGGCTCGATTGTTTTGACATCTGCATTGTAACAATTCGCCTTATAAAAATATGGCTCTAGATTTAATCTATTTGTCATTTAACTATAGAATCTTGCGGAGACATTATTGATGAAAGGTAGGAGATAAACTATAATAGAAGAAAAAGAAACCGCTTGCATAAAGAAGCGGAACATTTTAAAAGGAGATTTTATGATGATTTTTAATAGAAAGCAACGTTTTTCTATTCGGAAACTTTCAATCGGGGCAGCATCTGTCCTAGTCGGCTTTTGTTTGGCAGGACAAGTCGTTTCAGCTGACGAGGTACAAGCAGCGCCTACAAGTATTGTAGCTACGACAGGACCGGCTGTAGCCAGTGCAGGAGAAGGGAGGCAGGAAGTTGCTCCTGTGGAAGCCCAGGCTAGCAGCGAGGCCTTGCCAGAAGCAGTTGTTAAAAATAGTGAGGAAGTTAAGCCTCAAGCTGTGGCAGCAGAGGCTCCAGCAGAAAAAACAGTGACAGAGGAGCCAAAACTGGATACAGTCGCTGAAAAATCAGTGACTGCAACAGAAAGTTCTTCTACAAATTCTGATGAGTCTAAGGCAACCCTGCCTAGTGAAAGTCCTAAAACGGAGAAAGCTAGTCAGGTCGATGAAAAGCTGGCTATGCGGAAAATGGTTTCGATTGATGCAGGCCGTAAGTATTTTAGCCCTGAGCAACTGAAGGAAATCGTAGACAAGGCGAAACGCTTTGGCTTTACGGACATGCATTTGTTGGTGGGGAATGATGGTCTACGCTTCCAATTGGATGATATGTCCTTGACTGTTGGTGATAAGACTTATGCCAGCGAGGATGTCAAGAAAGCCATTGAAAAAGGAACCAATGCTTATTACAATGATCCAAATGGCAATCACTTGACGCAGGCTCAAATGACGGACTTGATTGACTATGCTAAAAAGCAAGGTATCGGTCTCGTTCCGACCATCAATAGCCCTGGCCACATGGATGCTATCTTGCATGCTATGAAGGAGTTGGGCATTAAAAATCCAAACTTTAACTACTTTGGCAAGGAATCTGCACGGACAGTTGACCTAAACAATCAGACAGCTATTGATTTTACCAAGGCTTTGATTGATAAATATGCAGGCTATTTTGCAGGAAAGACGGATATTTTCAATATTGGTTTGGATGAGTATGCCAATGATGCGACTAATGCTAAGGGCTGGCAGGTTCTGCAGGCAGACAAGTACTATCCAGGAGAAGGTTATCCAGAAAAGGGCTACGAAAAATTCATCGCTTATGCCAATGACCTAGCTAAAATTGTTAAGAGTCATGGCTTGAAGCCAATGGCCTTTAATGACGGTATTTACTATAATTCTGACCAAACTTTCGGCGAGTTCGACAAGGATATTATTGTTTCTTACTGGACTGGTGGCTGGGGTGGCTATGATGTAGCTTCTTCTAAACTCTTGTCTGAAAAAGGCCATCAAATCTTGAATACCAATGATGCTTGGTATTATGTCTTGGGACGCAATGCGGATGGCCAAGGCTGGTACAATTTGGATCAAGGCTTGAAAGGAATTGCCTCCACTCCAATTACTAGCGTTCCTAAATCAGAAGGGGCAGATATTCCAATTATGGGAGGCATGGTAGCTGCTTGGGCTGATGAGCCTTCTGCTCGTTTTTCTGCATCTCGACTCTATAAATTGATGCGCCGTTTTGCGGATCGCAATGCAGAATATTTTGCAGCCAATTACCAAGATGCAGCTGCAGAATTAAAAGCTATTCCAAGTGACTTAGCAGCTAAATATACAGAAGAAAGTATTGCTCGACTCAAGGAAGCTGAAAAAGCGGTCAGAGCCTTGGATGAAAACCTGAGCCGCGCGCAACAAGACACCATTAATCAGGCTGTTGCTGAGCTAAAAGCAGCCCGTGAAAATCTAAAACCAACAGAAGCTTATCAAAAGATTTTGGACAAGCAAGCAGAACGTGAAAAAGTAGCCAAGAACAAGGTTATTTCCATTGATGCAGGCCGTAAATACTTCTCGCTAGATCAGCTCAAGAGAATTGTCGACAAGGCTAGTGAGTTGGGCTATTCTGATTTGCACTTGCTGGTCGGAAATGACGGTATGCGCTTCATGCTGGATGATATGACCATTAAAGCCAATGGGAAGACTTACCAGAGTGACCAAGTCAAGGAAGCTATCACGGAAGGTACTAAGTCCTACTACGATGATCCAAATGGCAATGCTCTGAGCCAGAAAGAAATGGATGAGTTGATCAGCTATGCCAAACAAAAGGGTATCGGGGTGATTCCAGCGCTCAATAGTCCTGGTCACATGGATGCTCTTCTGGTGGCTATGGAAAAATTAGGCATTCAGAATCCGCAAGCTTATTTTGACAATCTTTCTAAGACCACTATGGACTTGGAAAATGAAGAAGCAAAAGCTTTCACCAAGGCCTTGATTGGCAAGTACATGGACTACTTTGCAGGAAAATCAAAGATTTTCAACTATGGTACAGATGAGTATGCCAACGATGCGACAAATGCTCAAGGTTGGTATTATCTGAAATACTACAACCTCTACGGCAAGTTTGCAGAATATGCCAACACGCTTGCTGCTATGGCTAAAGAGCGAGGCCTTCAGCCAATGGCCTTCAACGATGGCTTCTACTACGAAGACAAGGATGATGTTGAGTTTGACAAGGATGTCTTGATCTCTTACTGGTCTAAGGGATGGTGGGGTTATAACCTTGCATCACCTCAGTATCTAGCAAGCAAAGGCTATAAATTCCTCAATACCAATGGGGACTGGTACTATATCTTAGGGCAAAAACCGGAAGATGGTGGTGGTTTCTTACAGAAAGCACTTGAAAATACTGAAAAGACACCATTTAACCAACTGGCCTCTACCAAGTATCCAGAAGTCTCTCTCCCAACAGTCGGCAGCATGCTTGCTATCTGGGCAGATAGACCACAAGCTGAGTACAAGGAAGAAGAGATTTTCAAATTGATGACAGCATTTGCTGATCACAATAAAGATTACTTCAAGGCCAACTATGAGTCTGTCCGAGATGAATTAGCCAAGGTTCCTAGCGATTTGAGCATCTATACGCCAGAGTCTGTTGCTAGTCTGAAGGCTGCCCAAGATGATATCGACTGGGAATTGAATCGGAATAAACAGGCTGAGGTAGATAAGCTGGTCGCTAAACTTCAAGCTGCGCGTGAAAATCTGAAGCCACTTAGCCATAATGGTAGCACAGCTCAGGATGAGAAAGCTGCTTTAGTTGAGGATAAGCCATATCTGGATATCCAAACAGAAGAGCTTGATTTTGAGACAAAAGAAATATTGAATCCAGAGCTTGAAAAAGGTCAACGAAAAGTTGTTCAAACAGGAAGCAAGGGCGAAAAAATGAATCTAGTGGAAGTATCTGCGTTAGATGGCAGTCGAAAGGTTGTTGAGTCTTCCGTTTCTAAAGCACCAGTGGATGAGCTAGTAGAAGTGGGCACTAAAGAAACGAAACCTAGTCTTGGTCAAATCGAAGTGCCGATCGTTCAGCCTGCTCCATCAGTGACTCCTCTTGCCAAAGATCAGCCAGCTGAGCGCCCAGTAACCCCAACAACTCCAACTGATTCAGCGCCTTCAGCAGAGCAGAAAGTAGCTGAGACAAAGGTTGCTAAATCTTCAGAAGCAGCTGTTTCTAAGACCGCTAAACTTCCTCAAACTGGAACATCATCAGCTTGGGCGATGACTTTACTAGGCACTGTCTTGGCCTTCCTTGGCTTAGCTGGAAGCAAGAAAAAGGAACAATAATCCTTCTGACGGATTATCTATGATCTACCATTCGGGCTTGGCGTGTTAAATAGCTGAGCCCGATTGTACTTGGTTTAGCAAGCAGGATTTCCCTATATCAGTGTAGGGAAATGCGATAAGGATTCTGAAAGGAGCAAGAAATGACAGAATTTCATGACTTTATCGAGCAAGTTTTCAAGGAGCAATATGAGGCTTCTTTTGGGTCGGCTAGGCTTGAAGAATTTGAGCCCAAGGATTATTATCTGAGACGGGAAGAGGAAGGGAGCTTAATCGCCTTGCTCCATGCTCAGCAGGTGTTGGAAAACATCCATATCAAGGCCTTAGTGGTAGATAAGGGACACCAGAAAAAGGGCTTGGGAGCTAGTCTGCTGGCAGAGTTAGAAGAAAAGGCTGAGGAAGCAGGAGTCAGCAGCATCACCTTGTCCACCAAATCTTATCAGGCCAAGGATTTTTACATCAAGCAAGGCTATGAAATCTATGCCAGTCTGGAAGATGTTCCACAAAAAGGTGTGACCAAATATCATTTCATCAAGCGACTGAGCTGAGCCATTCTCAATAGATGGAAGTCAATTGCCAATTACCATTAAAGTTTACAAAAAATAAGCTTTGCTAGTCTAGCAAAGCTTATTTTTTAGTTGTCTTCGTCTGGTGTAAGCACCATCGGAATGATAATCGGTTCGCGCTCAGTGCTTTCGTAAAGGAAAGGACGCAAGGCATTGACGATAGCGCCGCTGACAGATTGGACGCTGGCATCTTTATTCTTAAGGGCAATGCGAATGGCATTGAAGAGGATGCGCTGGCTTTGGCGAATGAGATCGCCTGATTCGCGCATGTAGATAAAGCCACGGCTGAGAATATCTGGACCGGCTAAGATCATCTTGGACTCAAAGTCAACTGTTGCGACAGCCAGTACCACACCGTCTTCTGACAGGTCTTTACGGTCGCGCAGGACTGCAGCTCCGATTTCACCAATGCGGTTCCCATCAACATAAATATCCTGAGCGTTGAAGCTGCCGGCAATACGAGCTGAGTCAGCTGTCAGAGCCAGCACATCACCATTGCTCATGATGAAGATATTGTCTTTTGGTACTCCAGTATCAACGGCTAGGCCTGCATGGACTTTCTGCATGCGGTATTCACCATGGACTGGCATGAAATATTTAGGCTTGATCAAGCGAAGCATGAGTTTCTGCTCTTGTTGGCCACCGTGTCCAGAGGTGTGGATATTGTTAATCTTACCGTGAATCACTTCGACGCCAGCTTCGGAAATGATGTTGATCAGCTTGTTGACGCTAGTGGTGTTTCCAGGGATTGGGCTAGATGAGAAGATGACCGTATCTCCAGGTTGCAGTTGCACCTGACGGTGGGTACCATTAGCAATCCGAGACAGTGCTGCCATGGGCTCACCCTGACTTCCGGTACACATAATCAGCACTTCGCCAGCTGGATAGTCCTTGAGTTCATTTGGCTCGATGAAGGTATCTTTAGGAACCTTGATATAGCCCAGCTCAATCCCATTGACAATAGCCTTTTCCATGGAGCGGCCAAAGACCGCAATTTTGCGCCCTGTCTTGACAGCAGCTTCTGCTGCCTGCTGGAGTCGGAAGATGTTTGAAGCAAAGGAAGCGAAAATAATCCGTCCATGTATGCCTTCGATAATCTTCATGATAGACTGTCCGACCACTTTTTCGGAATTGGTAAAGGTCGGAACTTCAGCATTGGTCGAGTCAGACAGGAGGCAGAGGACGCCTTCCTCGCCCAGAGCGGCCATGCGATGCAAATCAGCCGGCTCACCGACTGGTGTAAAGTCAAATTTGAAGTCACCGGTACAGACAATCTTACCTTGCGGCGTATGGATGACAATTCCCAAGGGCTCTGGAATAGAGTGGGTTGTGCGGAAGAAAGTCGCCTTCAGATTTTTAAAGGTCAGTTCTGTATTTTGATTGATTTCATAGAGCTTAGCGTCACGCAAAAGTCCATGCTCTTCTAGCTTGCCCCGAATGAGAGCCAGAGCCAAAGGGCCAGCATAGATGGGAACATTGGCTTGCTTGAGCAGGAAAGGAATGCCGCCGATATGGTCCTCGTGCCCGTGGGTGATGAGGACAGCTTTTACGCGGTCAATATTTTCCACGATATAAGAGTAGTCGGGGATAACATAGTCGATACCTAAGAGGTCGTCTTCTGGGAATTTAATCCCAGCATCGACAATGATAATCTCATCTTGATACTCAATTCCGTAGGTGTTTTTACCGATTTCGCCCAGACCGCCGATGGCGAAAACACCAACTTCTTCTTTCTTTAAGTTATATGCCATAGGTTACAACTCCGTCAATTCGAAGGCGCCTGACTCTTTTTCGTATTCCAAGTGTTTGTCAGACAAGAGTTCGATAAATTCAATATTGTAAGGAGTCTTTTCTTCGACCAATTTGCGAGCTTTGATGCGACCTTCTAATTCATCGGTTGCTTCTATATCTAAGTAGAGAGCACGTGTTTGTTCACGGCGTGGGCTGCGTTCTTTTGTTTCTTGATAAAAAACTTTGTAAATCATTTTATTTCCTTCCATTTTTCACGATCAAGCTACAGAAAACGACAGCTAATCAGCTGTTTTCTTTTATTCAGTTTTATGAGTAGTAGATTGACCTTGATTCGATATAATTCTAACCAATTATATCATAAAACCAGCTTTTAGTAAAAGACATAGCCGAGAAAATCTTGTGGAGATTTTCAGAAAAGCCTTTGAGGGCAATCTGGATCATCAAATGACTGCCTCTCTCTACCCTTGTCGCTGCTTTTGTAGTATAATAAGAAGCAAACACTCGAGTAAGGAAGAAAATGATGAACATTTTAGCGATGGATACGTCAAATAAGGCCCTGTCTCTAGCAATTTTAGAGAATGAGGAGCTCTTGGGACAAGTGACGCTCAATATCAAAAAGAATCATAGTATTACCCTTATGCCGGCTATCGATTTTCTGATGAATAGTCTGGATATGAAACCGGCCGATTTGGATCGGATTGCGGTGGCGCAGGGACCGGGCAGCTACACAGGCCTGAGAATTGCGGTGGCGACAGCTAAGACTCTGGCGCATACCCTCAAGATTGAGCTGGTTGGTGTGTCTAGTTTACTGGCTTTAGTCCCAGAGCAGGTGGAAGGCTTGGTCATTCCCATCATGGATGCCCGCCGCAACAATGTCTATGCTGGCTTTTACCAGTCGGGTCAGGCTGTGCGGTCGGAAGCTCACCTGCCTTTGGCAGAGGTTTTGGAAATGGCTGGCGCTGCTAATCAGCCAGTCACTTTTGTTGGAGAAACGGCAGTTTTTGCGGAGCAGATTGAAGCGGCTCTTCCTCAGGCTGCCATTCAGCCGACCTTACCAGACGCAGCAGCTGTTGGTCGCCTCGGTTTAGATCTGCCAGCCCAGTCCATTCATGATTTTGTTCCTAACTATCTCAAGCGGGTAGAAGCTGAGGAAAATTGGCTCAAGACCCACCAAGAATCCGGCGATTCTTACATTCAGCGCCTATGATTAAGTTGAGAAAATGGAGCGCCAGCTCGGATATGGACGCGGTAACTCTCGCAAAAGAGCTGGAACAGCTCTTACTTGCAGTCTATGAGGTCAGTCCTTGGACCGCGGGCCAAGTGGAAGAGGTTCTGCGTTCGGATGTGAACAGTTGTGCACTAGCAGCAGATGGGAGTCAGCTTGTCGGCTTTTTAGTCTGGCAGGAGACAGACTTTGAAGCAGAAGTTCTGCAGATTGCTGTATTGCCTAGCTATCAGGGGCAGAAAATCGCGA
>ERZ773075.1116-NODE-1116-length-15341-cov-111.27_pt1 | contig 15341 bp, 12 predicted proteins | sample MGYA00580614_ERZ773075 | MGnify/ENA primary metagenome ERZ773075 (study PRJEB29015, sample SAMEA2738021) | human oral metagenome | biome: human oral; feature: human-associated habitat; material: dental | place: China | collected 2043 ... | reverse complement strand
CCATCTCCAGCCACCAGGCCATCCACATGCGCTCGCGCCCGGTGACGTCGAAGGTGCGGTAGTCGGTGAGCTTGATGTTGAGGTCCAGCCTGCGCTCCAGGAGGGTGTTAACCGTGTCGCGCACGTAGAGGTTGTGCTCGGTGAGCAGCACCCGGGTGCCGTGCTCACGGGCGGCGTTGACGCTCAGCAGCATGGCGTAGCCGGTGGTGTGGGCGTGGTAGACCGCGGCGCGCGGGACCGGCTCGGCCAGGACCGCGTAGGCCAGGGAGAAGAAATCACGCAGGCACCAGAAGATGTCGGTCATCGACATGCCCAGGTCCGGCATCATGTCGTGGTAGGCCTCCATGAACTCGCGCGTCCCCAGGATCGCCCAGACCGGGTATCGCCGTGAGGCGCTCAGGCCCTCGCTGATGATCTCCCACAGCGGCTCGGTGCGGCCCTCCTGAGCCAGGGCGAGCATGGCGCCCAGGATGCGGCGGGACAGCTCACGGCGCTGGCGGCGGTTCATGCGCAGGTCGCGGGGGCGGGCGCGCAGGAAGTCCTCCTGGTGCTCCTCCATGGACAGGTAGAGGACCCTCACCCAGGCGACGTTGTCCGGCATCCCGTAGAGGTCCTTGAGCGGTGAGTGGGAGTCCCAGGTGATGTGGATGATCCCGAAGGTGAGGTCGGGGTTGCCGGTGATGATGTCGTGAACCACCGCGGAGACGCCGCCCTTGAGGTAGGGGTAGGTGGACTCCATGACGATGGCGACGTCGACGTCGACGTAGACGCCGTCCTCGGGGACGCCGTCGGGCAGGGCGTCGTCTTCGGGCTCCGGCTCAGGCTCCTCGGGGACCTGGAGGAGCTCTGCCGCGCCGGCGGACGCAGCCTCGGCCTCGGAGTCGTCCTGGGCGGCCTGCTCAGACAGGGGCCGCGCGGCGGCGTCGGAGGCGGCCGAGGCCACGGACTCCCAGGCGATGGCGGTGGGGATGAGGGGCTCCGTGCGCTCCGGGGGGTTCAGTTCCATCGGGCCCGTCCCGGCTGGAGTCGTCGGCACGGACTGCGCCGAGGCGGGAGCCTGCGTCTGCGCAGGTCGCACCGCCTCCTGGAGGGGCGCCGAGACGGCGGGCGAGGGCGGGACGATCCCGTAGGTCGTCTGCACAGAGGCCGACGGCGCGGGGCGCGTTGGGAAGGCGGCCTCCGTGGTGCCGACAGCGTCGGCAGTGCCGGCGGCCGCAATGGTGTCCACAGTGTCCGCAGCGCCCTCGGTGCCGGCGATGTCAGCGGTGTCGGCCGTCGGCGCCGTATGAGGCTCGGACGCCCTGGACTCGACCGGTGATGCCGCCGAGGCGGCCGAGGACCTCACGGCCCCGAAGATCGGAGAGTCCAGAACGTCGGCCGTCTTGGAGGAGGAGGTGGTCGGCTCCGGGCTGCGGGGGCGAGGCTGGACCACGCCGTAGCCGGCCGGGGCCGGGGCCTGGACGACGCCGAAGATCGGCGCCGCCGGGACCTCGGGAGTGGAGACCGACTCGCTCACGGTCGGGGCGCTGCGAGCGGCCTCGCGTCTCGGCGGCTCGGAGGCGACGATGCCGTAGCCGTCGAGGCCGACCCTGACGGCGTGGCCGGTCTCCATGCCCCGGTCGCCGATGCCGGCGGCGTCGTCGGGGCTGGGCATCGGGGCGTAGCCGCCGGCCGGCGCCGAGTAGCGCAGCGGAAGGCTCTCCAGCCGGGCACGGAAGGACGACGAGGATCTCACCAGGACATGGCCTTTCCCCAGAAGAAGGAGTACTCGGGCGCGGCCCACCGCCTGCGGTAGAGCAGCAGGCCCAGCGCGCACAGCGCCAGGTCGACGCCGGCCAGCGGCAGGTAGGCACCGACGCCGGCCACCCGCAGCAGCAGGGCCGCGGCGACAGCCACGTGGACACCGGACAGGAGCAGGGCGGTGGTCGAGTCACCGATGTGATCGATCTCGTAGCACAGGAGCGTCAGCACCGTGAACAGGGTCGAGGAGAGGCACACCTCGAGGACCAGGGGCACCTGCTGCGGCGCCATGAGTGCCATGGAGCAGATGACGACGATGACGCCGGCGACCCCCACGACGCAGGCACGGATGAGGCTGGCGTCCAGCAGCCGGCGCAGGGTGCGCCCACGGTCTCGCAGGCTGGCCATGCCCTCCTGCTTGAGAACCGTCTGGAACATGGCGATCTCGGTGTTGACCCGGGGGGCGGTGACCGCGAAGTAGTAGCAGTAGGCGACGACGGCGGGCTGGAGGCACAGGTAGACCAGCGCCACGTCGAAGTCGCGACCGGCGCCCAGGAAGAGGAAGAACTTGTCCGACCACAGCACTCCTCCCAGGATCGCACCCCGGAGCATGTCCTGCATGAGGATGCCGGTGGAGACCCCGCGGGGGCGCAGGATCTTGCCCAGCGATCGCCCCATGGACAGGATCTGACTGAGTGCGCCCAGCAGCGGGGGCAGGTACCACCAGGTGGGCTCGGCGATGAGGGCGACGGCGTAGAAGAGCCATCCCACCGACCACAGCCGGCGCCGGCCTGAGACGTCGGCGACGATGAGCGACTGGACGAAGACGACGTGCAGGAGGAGGAGCATTGTGTGCACCCCCATGACGTGCAGGTTCCAGCCGGTCACGGCCGCCACGACGAGGATCTCCAGCGCCGTGGGGACGAGCGCCCACAGGAACAGGGCGGGCCAGATGGAGCAGTAGCGCTCCAGGACCGCCCGCGGTCCGCGCCCGAGCGAGTCGCCCAGGAGACGGTAGACGGGGGTGCCGATGATCTGACTGAGCCAGGGGACCGCCACCGACACGCTCAGGACGATGACCGGCAGGCCAGTGCCGTCGATCGTGTTAGCAGCCATCTTCTGGGACACGAACGGGAAGCTCAGGCCCAGCAGGATCGCCGGGGACATCCCCAGGAGCATCGCCGCCGCCCAGTGCCAGCGGGCCCCGGGGGCGATCCCTCCGCGCTTGAGCGCCCTGGTGGGGGGCGCCGTGATGAGCCCCAGACCGATGAGGACGGTAACGGCCAGAACGCTGATCGTCGCCTCCACCGGCCAGGCGACCCAGGCCAGCAACGCCGTCACAACACCGACGGCGCTCAGGGCCGCAGCAGAGTTGGCGGTCCGCAAGCGTGGGAAACGGTGCTGATGAAAATGTCGCGGTTCGTATCTGAGTTGTGTCATGGGAGTAGTGGCACCAATGATGCGAGAGCACGCATGGACGATCCGAGCCGGGCATTCAGTACGTGGTGAGGAGCGCAACGGCAGCCTGAATGAGGGCGGGCAGGTTGGACGTGAGACGAGTACGGGCAGAGACGGTTGGACAGCCCCGCACGACGCGGAGCGACGACACCGACCGACCAGGTCCCAGGGACGACTTTCGCCGGAGCGTCACCCCACTGTATCCGGCAGAGGGCGCGCATGAGATGGTCAGACCCAACTTTCAGGCTATTCTCTCAACCCACTCAGGTTTCGTTAAATATTCAGCCTGTCGGGTATGCCATGGTTGCAGGGCCTCGCCCTGTGAATATTCACGACAACCGGTGACCACCCGCAAGGTTCTGGCTCCTGGTGAGATAGCCACCACCTGGAAGAATACGACTCCAGGGCCGTTGCGCACACCCCAACTCCCCTGTGATTGGCACAGGGCCGGGACGCAGGCGGAGGCCCCGGGCGAGACCGACGACGATGGGCCACAACCCGGCTGGGCTGTGGCCCATCGTATGAAACCGACAAAGAGGCTCGGACCTCTCAGTGACCGGGCTCGGCGGCCGGCGACGCGCCGCCGTCGCGACCGATCGGCGTCGAGGGAATGCGCAGCGGACTGGAGGCCCCTCCCCCGCCGCCGGCCGCGGCCTCCTCGGCCTCGCGCAGCGCGGCGACCTCGGCCTCGCCCTGCTCCCAGGGCTCACCGCGGAAGATGAACTCGCCCAGGATGGACTCGCCCTCGGCGTCGACGATGACCTTCTGGCCCCGCTCGATCTCCCCGAAGAGGATCTTCTCGCTCAGGGCGTCCTCGATGTCGCGCTGGATGGCGCGGCGCAGCGGGCGGGCGCCGAGCACCGGGTCGAAGCCGCGCTCGGCCAGGAGCTCCTTGGCGGCGTCGGTCAGCTCGATGGTCATCTGCTGCTCGGCCAGGCGCTTGTCGAGGCGCGCGATCATGAGGTCGACGATCTGGCGCACCTCCTCCTTGGTCAGCTGCGGGAAGACGATGAGGTCGTCGACGCGGTTGAGGAACTCGGGCCGGAACTGCTGCTTGAGCTCGCGGTTGACGTGAGACTTCATCTCCTCGTAGTCCATGGCGCCGGACTCGGTGGACTGGAAGCCGGTGGCCACCGACTTGCCGATGTCCTTGGAGCCGAGGTTGGTGGTCATGATGATGACGGTGTTCTTGAAGTCGACCACGCGGCCCTGGGCGTCGGAGAGGTGACCGTCCTCCAGGATCTGCAGCAGGGAGTTGAAGATGTCCGGGTGGGCCTTCTCGACCTCGTCGAACAGGACCACGGAGAAGGGCCGGCGGCGCACCTTCTCGGTGAGCTGGCCGCCCTCGTCGTAGCCGACGTAGCCGGGAGGGGCGCCGAAGAGCCGCGAGACCGTGTGCTTCTCGGCGAACTCGGACATGTCGAGCTGGATGAGGGCGTCCTCGTCGTCGAAGAGGAACTCCGCCAGGGCCTTGGCCAGCTCGGTCTTGCCCACGCCGGTGGGGCCGGCGAAGATGAAGGAGCCGCCGGGGCGCTTGGGGTCCTTCAGGCCGGCGCGGGTGCGGCGGATCGACTTCGACAGCGCCTCGATGGCCTTGTTCTGGCCGATGATGCGCTTGTGGAGCTCGGACTCCATGTTGAGGAGCTTGGCGGACTCGGCCTCGGTCAGCTTGACCACCGGGATACCGGTGGACATGGCCAGGACCTCGGCGATGAGTGCCTCGTCGACCTCGGCGACCTGGTCCAGATCGCCGGACTTCCAGGCCTTCTCCTTGGCGGCGCGCTCGTCGCCCAGGCGACGCTCGTCGTCGCGCAGGGAGGCGGCGCGTTCGAAGTCCTGGTCGTCGATCGCGGACTCCTTCTCCCGCTTGACCTCGGCGATCTTCTCGTCGATCTCGCGCAGCTCGGGCGGGGCGGTCATGCGGCGGATGCGCAGGCGGGCGCCGGCCTCGTCGACCAGGTCGATGGCCTTGTCCGGCAGGAAGCGGTCGTTGATGTAGCGGTCGGCGAGCTTGGCGGCGGCCTCGATGGCCTCGTCGGTGATGACGATGCGGTGGAAGGCCTCGTAGCGGTCGCGCAGGCCGGTGAGGATCCCGATGGTCTCCTCGATGCTGGGCTGGTCGACGGTCACCGGCTGGAAGCGGCGCTCCAGGGCGGCGTCCTTCTCGATCTTGCGGTACTCGTCCAGGGTGGTGGCCCCGATGGTCTGGAGCTCGCCGCGGGCCAGCATGGGCTTGAGGATGGAGGCGGCGTCGACGGCGCCCTCGGCGGCCCCGGCCCCGACGAGGGTGTGGATCTCGTCGATGAACAGGACGATGTCGCCGCGGGTGCGCACCTCCTTGAGGACCTTCTTGAGGCGCTCCTCGAAGTCGCCGCGGTAGCGCGAGCCGGCCACGAGCGAGCCCATGTCCAGGGAGTAGAGCTGCTTGTCGCGCAGGGTCTCGGGGACGTCGCCGTGGACGATGGCCTGGCTCAGGCCCTCGACGACGGCGGTCTTGCCCACGCCGGGCTCCCCGATGAGGACGGGGTTGTTCTTGGTGCGCCGGGAGAGGACCTGCATGACCCTCTCCATCTCCTTCTTGCGGCCGATGACCGGGTCCAGCTTGCCCTCGCGGGCGGCGGCGGTGAGGTTGCGGCCGAACTGGTCCAGGATGGCGCTGCCCGAGGGCGTGCCCTCCTTGGAGGGGCCGCCGGCGTTGACGGTCTCCTTGCCCTCGTAGCCCGAGAGCATCTGCATGACGGTCTGGCGCACGCTGGACAGGTCACCGCCGAGGTTGGTCAGGACCTGGGCGGCCACGCCCTCGCCCTCGCGCAGCAGGCCGAGCAGCAGGTGCTCGGTGCCGATGTAGTTGTGGCCGAGCTGGAGGGCCTCGCGCATGGAGAGCTCGAAGACCTTCTTGCCGCGCGGCGTGAAGGGGATGTGGCCAGTGGGGGCGGACTGCCCCTCGCCGATGATCTCGATGACCTGGGAGCGCACGGCGTCCAGGGAGATGTCCATGGACTCCAGCGCCTTGGCGGCAACTCCCTCGCCCTCGTGAATGAGGCCGAGAAGGAGGTGCTCGGTGCCGATGTAGTTGTGGTTCAGGGCCCGCGCCTCGTCCTGCGCAAGCACGACGACGCGGCGGGCGCGGTCGGTAAAGCGTTCAAACATCAGTAGTTCCTCCTCGGCACGTGCTCGGTGCGGTACCGCTCGTCCGGTGGTGGCGAGGGATGTCGCAGCGGCGTGGAGAGACGACGCTGGGGGCACGTGCTGACAAGGCTAACCAGGGCGATGCCTTGGCCATGCCCCTGTTCGCGGTAGGCGTGAGTCAGGCTTGAGCCGGGTCGGCTCAAGATGAGGGGGCCACGCGCTCACGCTCTCCGGCATAGCCTGGTGGATATAGCGACAGTGCCAGCGAGGCCAAGGGAGGAGAGCACTCATGGCAACGATCACCCGGACCGTCACCGGCCAGCTCAGCGAGGTGGTGCCCTTCCTCGAGGCCGGAGTACTGGACCGGTCCCGCTCGGCCTCCGCGGAGGCCGCCGTGGACCTGGCGACCTCCGCCGGAGGCGTAGCGGTCCGAGGCTTTGAGCGCTACAGCATGACGGGAAGCAACCGCGTGGGAATGACCGTCACCGTCATCCAGGACGGGCCCGACGTCCACATCGTCGGGATCACGCTGGGTGGCAGTCAGGCGGTGTTCCTCAAGCTCAACACCATCGGCGAGGAGGAGTTCCTGGCCACCCTCGACTCCACGATCTCCCAGTGGGAGGCCGAGCGCCCCGGCGGGTGAGGCAGCGACCGACACGGTTCCCCGCCCCGCCTCGCACCCTGCGACAAGAGGCCACTCCACGACTCTGAGCTCCTACTGGCTGAGGGTTAACCGCACTGCACGACGCCCTCACCGTCGCGGAGTGCGGCTAAGGGGCAGCCTGAAGCGTTTAACGGTCGTGCAGTCCTCGACGGCGCGGCCGCCCAGAATGATGTCGACCTCATCGAGGCAGTGGGTGGTCAGCAGGACGATGCCACCGCCACGACGACACAGACCCTGGAGGATCTCGACGACGATGGTCTTGCCTGCGCCGTCGGGCCCCAGGAGGGACAGAACGGTGCCGGTAGGAACCGTGAGATCCATGGTTCTCCAGGACGCGTTTGTTCCGGTAGGACTTGGGCGGGCCGCTGATCTGGACGGCGGGGAGCTGCGACATGCCCCCAGTGTGTGAACCGGATCGCGAGGCCGGTAGCAACCAGTTGGACCACAGGGACGTTCACCGTTCGGGGGACAGCCGATCTACGACGCAAGATGCGTGCGGAACCGGCGAAGCATCGAACGGTCCGACCGCCCACGTACCGGGGCTTGGACCTCACCGCGCTGCGACGCTCCCGCCGCCCTGAACCTCGGGCCGGCGCAGGCTCGTGCGCTGGGCAGCCGTCCGGCACGCCTCCATGAGCACGTCAATGGCCAGCGGTCGGGGCCTCTCAGCGCGGGTGACCACCTCGACCCGCCGGTGCTCCCGGGCCAGTGGACGCACCTCAACCCCCTCGTGCCGGTAGGCGCTCAGCGCCATCCCGGGCAGCAGAGCCGCCCCCACTCCGGCGGCCACGAGCGCCTGCACGGCCACATAGTCGTCGGAGGCGTAGGCAGTCTCAGGCGTGAAGCCGTTGGCCCGCCCCACCGCGATGAGCTCCTCGCGGCAGCGCGCGCACCCGGTCACCCACCGGCACCGGGAACCGTCAGCGATACGCGTGATGCCGCCGGGGTGAGAGACAAGGTAGAGAACGTCGTCGAGCAGACGCACCGTCTCAAGGCCCTCACCGGCGTCGTCGTCGATGTAGGAGAAGGACAGGGCCGCGTCCACCCGCCCGCGCCGCAGCGCGTCGAGGGCCTCGGGCGGCTCGGCGTCGACCAGCTCGACCTCCAGGCCCGGGTGCTTCCGGCCGACGACGTCGAGCACTCCGGGCACGAGGGAGGCCACCGCGGAGGGGAAGGCGGCCAGGCGCACCCGCCCCGCTTCGGCGCGGGCCATGGAGACCGCCTCGCGCTCGGTGCGATCCAGCAGGTCGAGCACCTCCTGGCCACGGGCCGCCAGCGCCCGTCCCTCCGCGGTGAGCCGCACCCCGCGGCCGGCCCGCGTCAGCAGCACCGCGCCGGTCGCACGCGACAGGGCGGCGAGCTGGTGGGAGACAGTGGACTGGCTGAAGCCCAGTGACTCGGCTGCGGCTGAGACGGTGCCGAGCCGGGAGAGCTCCACGAGGGCGCGTAGCTGCTGCACATCGATCACCCATCAAGTATGTTCTATATCGATGGATATACGTCAAAACATTCATTGGACCGATAGTCCAGTCGTCATCATCATGGAGTCATGGCCTCCACCGACACCCTGCTCCAGGCGCCCGCAGCCACCCGGACCGTCCTCGACTTCGACGCCGTCCTGCGCACTCACGAGGCCGTCTCACGCATCCTGCCCGAGACCCCCGCCTGGTCCTACCCGCTGCTCAACGCCGAGGCCGGGGTCGATGTCGTGGTCAAGCACGAGAACGTCCAGCCAACCGGTGCCTTCAAGGTCCGCGGCGGCGTGGCGCTTATGGCTGCGCTCGGCCCCGAGGAGCGGCGCCGCGGCGTCGTGACCGCCTCCACCGGCAACCACGCCCAGTCCCTGGCCTGGGCGGGTGCCCGCAGCGAGGTCCCCGTCACCGTCGTCGTGCCGGAAGGTGCTCCCGCCCGCAAGGTGGCCGCGGTGCGAGCCCTGGGCGCCCGCGTCGTCGTCGAGGGTGAGACGATGTGCGACTCACTCGCCCACGCCGAGGACCTCTCCCTGGTCGAGGGGATGCGCATGGTCTCCCCCGGCGACGAGCCGGCGATCGTGCTCGGGCACGCCACCGTCTACCTCGAGCTCTTCCGTCGCCATCGCGACCTGCGGACCGTCTACGCCCCGGTCGGCTCGGGCTCCGGTGCCGCCGGCGCCTGCCTCGTGCGCGACGTCCTGGCCCCCGAGTGCTGGGTCATCGGCGTCCAGTCCAGCGCCGCCCCGGCCGCGCACCGCGCCTGGAAGTCCGGCCAGCCGGCCACCGTCCACAGCCGCACCCGGGTGGCGGGCCTGGCCGTGGGGGCGAGCTTCGCCCTCACCCAGTCGGTGCTGGGGCGCGGCCTCAACGACTTCATCCTGGTCGACGACGATGACATTCAGCGCGCCGTCGGCCTCATGTCCACCCACGCCCACACCCTGGCCGAGGGCGCCGGTGCCGCGAGCCTGGCCGGGCTCCTGGTCGACCCCGCCCGCCGCGGCCCCTGCGCGATCGTGTGCACCGGCGGCAACGCCGACGACGACGAGCTCGCCGGCATCGGCCGCTCCGCCATCGCCGACGAGGTGGCCCTGACCTGCTGAACCGGATCACTACCCGTCGGAAGGTTTGTGGGGAATACTCCCCGTTGAGCCGGAGCGGAGAACCGCGCGACACTCGGTTGAGGGCCGGGAAAGCGCAGTCGGGGGCGCTTCCCGGCCCTCACATCTGCTCCGGCCGCGTCGACCATCATCACCGGGTCATGCTGCCGCCAGGAGTGGCCACCGCGCGGACATGAACGCGGTCTCAGCCTGAGCCCCAATTGGAAATCCGCAGAATTCCGAGGTTCTCTCGCACGAATCTCTTCCTCAACGGTTTTCATGTCCGCTGTGTGGACATTCTCATGCGCTGCGGGACGCCATCCTCGCTCTTGCCGCGCCCGGATGAGCGGCGAGGACCCGCCTGACCTCGTCGACGATCCTGCCCGAACGCACGTTGTTCGCCGTGAACCGGATGGAGGTGTACCCCAGCCGCGCCAGCTCCCGGTCACGGGAACGGTCATGGTCGAAGGCCCACATGTCCGAGTGGTACTCGTAGCCGTCGAGCTCGACGACGAGCCATCCTGCAACCAGAAGATCCACCTCACCGACACCACCGATCTCCACTCCGTCAACCACGTCGAGACCGGCACCCCGCAGCTGGACACGCGCCAGCGTCTCCAGCGGGCTGCGCGCTCGGCTGCTCGTCCGTTGCAGGCGCCGGCGCCCCAGCACCCGGCGCGATCCACGCAAGTAGGCACCGACCTGCTCGTACGTGACCCGGCCCTGATGGAGGGCGGCATCAACCGCTACCAAGGCAGTCCATTCCTGGGCGCAGCACAGAAGATCAGCGAGACAACGTGCCAGGGGAACAACGGGGAAGGAGCTCAAGGACAAGGACGGAAGATCCCGAGTCTCATGCTGATGCTCACCCCATAACGGCGCCGCCTTGTGCCCCCGCGGTGTGAGGACATGAAGAGTCTTCGGCGACGATGGCAGCGGCGGCCGGTAGTACGCAGCCGCGTGCTCACACGTGATCAGTCCCCGATGAACGCGGGCGATCAGCACTCTCTTGTCGACGTCGGGCAGGGCCACCACACCATGCGGATATCGCCTGAGGCGGCCGGAGTCCACAAGCGCTTGAAGACGACGACGTTCCGAACGCTCCAGTTGAAGATCCACCTGACGGGCCGCACCATGCGTATCGCTGATACGGGTGAGCAATGCGCTGGTGTCCATGACCAACATGCTGGGCCGGTACGGAGAAGGGCACCAGAAGAGCGGAGACACCTGTGGATAACAACCGTTAGCCGCCGGCATTCTCAGCGAGGTCGGTGTCCACAGCGCGGACATGAACCGGTTCGGGCTGGATACTTGATCCGGAGAACCGCAGAATCATGCGGTTTCACAACTCAACCCGACGATGTCGGTGGCTTAATGTCCGCTCCATGGACACTCATGCGGGGAATCAGCGCCCGACGGAGCCCGCGTGCACGGCGGAACCGGTCGACGTGGGCCGACTCCAGCGCAGGTAGGCCACCGTCGCGGCCAGTACCAGGATGCCGCCCACCCAGAAGTGGGGCATCCACAGCGACAGGCGCCACCAGCCGTAGCGCGAGAGCGGCTCCCCCGCCAGGAGCCTCGGGATCGCCGGCGCCGAACCGGCCATCCCGTAGGCCATGAGCAGGACCCCCGAGACCCAGCCGAAGGCCAGGCGCATCCAACGCGGCACCCGGATAACGTCCGGGCGCAGCAGGGCGAAGCCGAAGACGACGAACCCCAGCTTCACCAGCCCGGAGACGAAGACGACCACGACGAACCAGGTGGGCCGCTCCTGGGCGAGCCGCAACCCCTCACCCTGAAGAACCGTATCGACCAGCCACGGGGAGCCCAGAGCCCAGGACACGCTGACGCAGCCGAAGAAGGCCCACCACAGCATCATGACGACGACCACCGCCCGCGAGCGCCCTGTCATCTCAGTGGCTCCTCACGTCGCGTCGGCCACGGCATCGCCTCATCGACCTCTTCCGGCTGCTCAGGTCTACTCGGCCTCGACCAGGATCGTCACCGGACCGTCGGCCTCCATATCGATCTTCATGTCGGCGCCGAAGCGTCCGGTGGCCACCTCCAGACCTCGCCCGCGCAGGTCCTCGGCCACGGCCTCCACCAGGGGCGCGGCCACCTCGCCGGGAGCCGCCTTGTTCCAGGTGGGACGCCGTCCCTTGCGCGTGTCGGCATAGAGGGTGAACTGGGAGACGACGAGCACCGGCGCACCGGCGTCGGACACCGACAGCTCGTCCTCCATGAGCCGCAGGTCCGCGATCTTACGGGCCACCGTGGCCACCTGTGTCGGGCCGTCGTCGTGTGTGGCGCCCACGAGAACCATGAGGCCGGGGCGGGTGATCTCCCCGACCACCTCGTCGTCGACGCGAACGGCCGCCCGGTTGACCCGTTGGATGACCGCGCGCATCAGCGACCAGCGCTCCAGTCGCGCGGCCCGCGGCCACCGCGCCCCGGTCGGCGCTGCGAGGCCCGTCCCGGGATACGGATCGAGGAGCGCACCCGCACCGGCGCCAGCGCCTGCAGGGCGGGGCGCACGTCCACCAGGTAGACGGCACTGGCCACCACGGTCAGCAGACCGATGAACGACACCCCCGTCGACGCGCCTGCGACGTAGACAGCCAGAACGGCCTCATACGCCAGGAAGGTCCCGACCACGGCCGCCAGCGCATTGACGACGAGCCAGAAGTTCCTGCTGCGCTTGTCCGCCGCGGCGTAGTACTGAGCCGGCCTCAGTGCCGAGTCGATGAGTGCCCAGACCCCGAGGACAGCAGCGAAGACCTGCGCCGCGCACCAGAGCATGGCGACAGCAAGGGAGAGGTAGTAAGCAATGAGAAGAAGGACACTCACGCGCCCCAGGCTACCGGTCGGTGGCGCCTGATCCCAGTGATGCGGCCACGCCCAGCGAGAACAGTTGACGTCTCACGCACCCGACAGCCATTCCATCAGCCTCGGGCCGGCGGCGCAGTGCCGGCTGCCACGGGTGACACGAGCGCCCCCTGCCCGGACCGTCTCCGGGCAAGGCACCACGCCCACCATGTCGGCAACCGCTGGCACGGCTCCGGAACATCCGGAACCAGTCACACGGTCACGGACAGGTCAGAGCCGCAGGCCCTTGCGCAGCCCGGCGCCGGGGCGCTCGGCGGGGCTGGCCTGGGCGCGTCCCTCGGGAGAGACCAGTAGCTCCTGGGCGGCGTCGACCCGCCCGACGGCGACCGTCTCGCCGGTGGCCTCGTCGACCTCGGTGATCTCCACGGTCAGTTGCTCGCCCGCGGGCACGGCGCGGCGCAGCAGGGCCAGGGCGATGGGGCCGAGCTCGTGGTGGCGGGCCACGGAGGTCACGGTGCCCACGGTCCGCTCCCCCATGCGCACAACCGCCCCCGGCTGGGGCAGGTCGCCGCCGAGGCCGTCGAGCTGGAGCACCGTGAGGCGGCGCGGCGGCCGCCCCAGGTTGAGGGTGCGTGCGATCGTCTCCTGGCCCGGGTAGCAGCCCTTCGTCAGGTGCACGGCCGTGCGCAGCCAGTCCAGCTCGTGCGGGATCGCGCGGGCGTCGGCCTCGTGGGCGCGGCGGGGGCGGCCCGCCTCGATGCGCAGCGCCTCCCAGGCCAGGGCACCGGCCAGGCGCCGGTCCGAGCCGACGGCGAGGAAGGTTCTCACCACGGCTCCCACGCATCGGGCGGGAACCAGGATGAAGCCGGCCCGGTAGCCCTCACCGGGGTGAGGGCGCTCCAGCCCGACGTCGTAGCTCGTGCCGCCCTCCACAACGCCCGGCCACGGGTCGCGCCACAGGCCGATGAGCGAGCCCTGCGCCTCGGCGTCGGTCCGCTCGGCGGTGTCTGTGGTGCCGGCAGTCCCGGCGGCGTCGGACTGTGCATCGGAGGTATCGGATGAGTCCACCGAGGTGTCGCGCGCCGCCTGAGCCAGGACGTCGAGCCCCTCCCCGAGGGCGCCGAGCGCCTGGACGTCGGGCCGCTCGGTCACCTCGACGCGCAGCATGAAGCGCATGGAGTCCAGGAAGGCCGCCAGGTCTGCGCCACCACCGGCCTCCGTGACGAGCCAGAGCGTGCGACCGTCGTCGAGGGCAGCGAGTGCGTGGGTGATGTGCCCCTGGGCATCGAGGAGAAGCGTCTCCGCGCCACCGTCGCCGGGTTCCAGGGCGGTGAGGACCTGGCTGGACAAGGTGGTTAGCCAGCTCAGGCGGTCCGGCCCGGTGACGGTGACGACGTCGCGCGCCAGGGCGCAGGCGGCCCGGCCGTCGGCCAGGGCGGCCTGCTCGCGGCCGGGGTCGCCGAGGTGGGAGGGGACGGCCTCGTCGGGGTCGCCCGGAGCGGTGGCGACGGCGCCGGGTCGGTTCAGCAGCGGAGAGATGATCATGAGGCGGTCGGCTCGGCGTCGTCGGAGGCGGGCTCGGAGGACTCAGGAGCCCCGTCGGCCGGGTCGAGGCCGGAGCCGGGCTGGGCCGCGGGGTCATCTAAGTCGTCGACACGGCCGAGTCTCCCGGAGGCGTAGGTGGTCACCTCGCTCTGGCCGAAGGCGGCCATGTCCTGGGTCCACATGAGGTCGCCGCCCACGAGCCCGAACATGCGGGTCATCTCCTCCACGGCGACGGCGGTGCGAGCCCTCCCCACGGCCTGGGTGCCGACCTGGGCGCGCGGCCCCTGGATCCAGCCCTCCCAGACGCCGACGTGGCCGGCGGGGTCGGCCGAGACGAGCTCGAGCCGGGTGACGGGGGTGAGCGGGCCGCCGGTGCTCTCGGTGGCCTCGTCCTCGGAGGAGTCAGAGGCACCGGCGGCGTCTGCGCCGTCGGGCTGCTCCTGGCCAACGGGCCGCCAGTAGGTGGTCTCGGTGGACCAGACCTGGGCAGGAGCCAGGAGGGAGGCTCCCTGGAGGCCGGGCATCTCGAAGTCGAGGTTCTTGGAGCGGGTGGCGTCGACCGTCCAGATGGTGGTGGTCTGGCGCAGGTAGGGGCCGCCGTCGTGGTCGAAGGTCATCTCCTGGTAGACGGCCTGCTCGGGCACGGTCTCGCCGTAGGTGAGGATGCCGTAGCCGCGCCAGGTGCCGGCGAGCCAGGCCAGCGGGTAGAGCTCGGGGGCCAGGTCATCAGGAAGCGTGAATGCCATGGCCCCAGTCTCTCCTCAGTGGCGCGCTCGTGTCCAAATCTGCAGCAAAGGCCCCGATCGAACGCGCAACGTCACAAGGAAACCGCATGATTCCGCGGTTCTTTTGTGCGAGACGAGAGGCTTCGAACTCCTTTGCCGCAGATTTGGACACCCGAGCCCCTTGGTGCAGCTCCTTGGGGCAGTGCCGTACTGGGCGGCGACCGTCAGCCGGCGAGGAAACCGCCCATGAGGCGGGCGATCGCGTAGACCGGGACGCCGACCGACAGTATCGGCACGAGGGCGGAGGCCACCGCCGCCCGCCCGCCGGGCACCCACCGGTGGGTCCACAGGACGCGGTTGCCGGCAGCCATGAGAACCCCGGCCACGAAGCCGACAACGACGCAGGCCACGGCGCTTTGCAGGGCCGCCGTCGTACTGATGTGGGACAGGCCGAAGAAGCCGGCCGCGGCGAGCACGTAGCCGGCACCGCCGGCGAGCAGCGCCGGGACCGTGGCGGTGAGGGCCTCGAGCATCCGGGCGCGCACATTGAGAACAGTCAGGATGGCACCGACGAACAGCGCCAGGCAGGTGGGCACGACGACGGCCGGATCGGCCAGACCCGGTTCCAGGGCGCACCAGGCCGAGCCGGAGACCACCACGAGGCAGCCCGCGACCGTTGAGGACA
>ERZ773075.1111-NODE-1111-length-15419-cov-124.732_pt1 | contig 15419 bp, 12 predicted proteins | sample MGYA00580614_ERZ773075 | MGnify/ENA primary metagenome ERZ773075 (study PRJEB29015, sample SAMEA2738021) | human oral metagenome | biome: human oral; feature: human-associated habitat; material: dental | place: China | collected 2043 ... | reverse complement strand
GTTTGACGAAGCCTGCGGTGACCCTGGGGCGGCTGCCGAAGCGAATCCGCGTGGGTGAGGCAGGTCGGCTCTGCGGGATCACGCTATGGATCTCCTTAATGTCCGTCGCCATCGTCCCCAGCAGTTCGTGAGTCTCTGCTTGTCCCTCCAGCAGTTGCTCCTGCCCTGCAAGTAGCTGTTCCTGGCCTGCGAGCAGCTGCTTGAGCGTGGCTATGTCGAAACCGCGTGAGCCTGGTGCGAGATGGATGAACTCTTCGGCGACGATGTGGGTCAGGTCGTTGAAGAAGGGTTCGGCTGCTGCCTCGACGTTCCGACGGCGGCCAGCCGTCCGTTGCCGGAGGTACGCTTCGAAAGCGTCCGGGTGGAGCACTGCCTCGATGACTGTGTCGTCGTCTTCGCTGATTTCCTTGAGTGCCACCTCCATCTCGGTGACGGCTCCAGCTAACGCGGAATGGTCAACCTTTTGGTACCGCTCGTTGGCGTTATCCACCTGTTTCTGAAGCTGGGCCTTGATGGACGCCTCCAGCCGATTCTCCTCGCCACCTCGTGCCTGCAGCAAGCCCCGCATACTGCGCCAAGCGTTAAGTACGTCGTCAGGCAGAGACGCTGCGCTGCTCCACGAAGGATCAACAGCCACAGCGGCTCCACGCATGACGAGCCCGGCGATGCTGGCAGACAGGACAGCGAGGGAGAGGGGATCGGCCATGCCGCTATCGTACAAGCGGTCAGCGGCGCCGAAACAGAATTCTTACGGCGCCTCGAAGAGCTTCTCCGCATCCTCGATTCTTCCAGCGGCGCGATAGGCGCCGGCGAGGTTGCCGCGTGAGGTGAGAGCGACGGGGTGAGCGGGTCCCAGAGTGCGGGTGCGGTCCTCGAGGTTCTGCTCGAAGAGGGGGATGGCTTCGTCGAGCCTGCCAGCTGCCTGGTAGGCGCCGGCGAGCGTGCTACGTGAGGTGAAGGTGTCGGGGCGGTCGGGACCCAGAATGCGGATGAAGTCGGCGAGGTTCTGCTCGAACATGGGGATGGCCTCGTCCAGTCTGCCCGCATCCCGGTAGGCGCCGGCGAGGCTGTGGCGTGAAGCCAAGGTTTCAGGGTGGTCGAGGCCCAGGGTGCGGGCGACGTCGTCGAGGTTCCGCTCGAACAGGGGAATAGCTTCGTCCAGTCTGTCCGCATCCCGGTAGGCGCCGGCAAGGGTGCCGCGCGAGCTGAGCGTGTGGGGGTGGTCGGGACCCGCGAGGCGGGTGACGTCGGTGAGGTTCTGCTCGAAGAGGGGGATGGCTTCGTCCAGTCTGCCCGCATCCCGGTAGGCGACAGCGAGTCGGTTGCGTGCGGTGAGGGCGTCGGGATGGTCGAAGCCCATGATGCGGGCGACGTCGGCGAGGTTCTCCTGGTGCAGGGTGATGGATTCATCGAGCCTGCCTGCATCCCGGTAGGTAGCGGCGAGGTTGAGACGTGCGGTCGAGGCGCCTGGGCTGTCGGGGCCCATGATGCGCAGGGCGTCGTCGAGGATCTGCTTCTTCAGGGTGATGGCTTCGTCGAGTCTGCCCGCTTCCCAGTAGGTGTCGGTGAGCTGGTCACGTGAGGTGAGGGTGCTGCGGTGGTCGGGGCCCAGGACGCGGCTGCGGCCGGTGAAAACCTGCTCGTACAGGGTGATGGCTTTGTCGAGCCTGCCGCTCGCTCTGTAGGCGCCGGCGAGGTTGAAACGTGAGGTGAGGGTGCTGGGATGGTCGGGGCCCAGGACGCGGATGGAGTCCTCGAAGTTCTGCTCGTACAGGGCGATGGCTTTGTCGAGCCTGCCCGCGTCCCGGTAGGTACCGGCGAGACTGTTGCGTGAAGCCAGGGTGTCGGGGTGGTGGGGGCCCAAGGTGTCGCAGGCCTGGGTCACGGAGTCAGTGAGACAAAGGGCCAGCTGCGACATCCCAAGGCCGGTTGCGTATTCCAGTGTCTCGGCGAGCTTTGAAGACACCTGTGGCTCAGAAAACAATGAATGAGAATAGTCCTGTGATGTGACTGAGAGTTGCTGCTCAATGAGATGTTGGGTCTCGTGTCGCCGCTGTTCAGGATTCTCTAGGCGGTCTACGTCAATCCCGCTGAGAAGTGCTGCTGTGCGCGCACTCGCCTCATCGAGCTTCTTCTGGTTGCTCAGGTAGGTTTCCCGGTACACGTGTCCCTGGAGGTGGTGAATAATGGTCTTGTCGCCGTCACTGGATTCTTGGAAGATGGCGGCGCTCTTCAGGAAAGACAAGGTGTCGTGTACTGCGTCGGAGTCGCCGTCGAGCCTTAAGAGCCAGTGAGTTGGCAGTCCGGAAGCAGCCAGGAGGGACAGTGCGTCGAGGAGCGATACGGCGATCCTCTCCTGCTGAGGATGCTTAGTTCTGAGCTGCTCCAAGACTTGTTCATATGCCATAAGCAGTGCGATGCCGACGGCGTTGGGGTAGTTGTCGCCCTCGAGGCAATTGACGCTTGACTCGAGCGGGTGATTGCTCAGCCTGTCAAGGTAGCCGGATAAGGCGTATCCACCCTGTTTTGCTGTCGCGGCGGCTTGGGTGATGGCGACGGGCAAGTCGCCAAGCGCATCCGCGATCCGGTCAGCTGCTTCGCGGTGAGTGTCGCCGGTGCGCTCGCACAGGAGGGTGATCGACTGCTCCCGTTCGAAGGCGCCGACCGTCAACCGCAACCACCACGGGTCGTCCCAGTCGAGGCGGCGCGTGGTGGTGATGATGGTCCGAACTCCGGTGCCCTCGGGGATGAGGTCTCTCAGGTCGTCGGGATTCTCCACGTTGTTGAAGACGAAGAGACTGTTGCTCCCATTCGCTGAGCGCAAATGATCCATGAGGCGTCGAACGACGACCTCCAGGGGGATGCTATTCGGTGCGTCGATGCCGATCCTCAGTGCGACCTCGTAGAGATCGACAATGATTTCCTTGCGTGAGGCCGCATGAATCCACGCGACCAGGGGCCAGCCCTCCTCCTCGCACCTGGCCGCAACCGCAGCGGCCAGCTGAGTCTTGCCGCTTCCCCGCATCCCCGTCAGAACCGTGCGAGGCTCCGCGCGAGTGAAGACGGCGTCGAAGAGCTCATCCTGTCCCTGCCGCTTGACGAAACCTGCGGCGATCATCGGACGACTTCCGAAGCGAATTCGCGTGGGAGAAATGGATGGGTGGCGTGTGGTCATGCTACGAATCTCCCCGACGTCCTTAGCCGACGTCCTCAGCGGCTCGTGAGCCTGCGTGTACCCCAGGGGGTGGCCATGCCGCCTATCGTACAAGCAGACGGAAATGCAGAAGCAGGATTCGTAAGGCGTCAGAGTTCGATGCTGAGGAGCACAGAAAACACGTGGGGCAACGGAAAAACCATTGCCCCACGCGAAGAGTGCCGCTGCCGGTAAATTGACGTCGGCGAAAAGGACTCCGTCAGGCGGCGATGGTGCCGGCGGAGACCAGGGCGATGATGACCGCGCCCAGTAGCACGCGGTAGACGAGGAAGGAGGTGAACTTGTTGGAAGACACGAAGCGCAGCAGCCAGGCGATGGTCGCGTAGGCCACGATGCCGGAGACGATGGTCGCGATAATGGTGGGTGTCCAGCCTACGGTGTCGCTGATGGTGCCAGCCTCAGTCACGGCCTCCAGCAGCCCGGCCGCGACCAGGGACGGGATACCCATGAAGAAGGACAGGCGCGTAGCCGTCACCCGGTCGAACTTGAGGAAGAGACCGGCGGAGATCGTCGCCCCGGAGCGGGAGATGCCGGGGAAGACCGGTGAGAGGGCCTGGAACGCGCCGATGATGAGGGCGTCCTTGACGGTCACGTCCTTCATGCCCTTGGTGAGGTTCTGCTGGCGGTCGGCCATCCACATGGCCCCCGACCAGATGATGAGGGCCCCGGCGATCACCCACAGGGAGCGGACCGGCCCCTCGATGAAGTCCTTGAACAGCAGCCCGACGGCCGCCACCGGGATGGACCCCAGGATGATGCCCCAGCCGAGCGTGTAGTCGGGGTCCTGGCGGGCCTGCCTGTTGCTCAGGCCCTTGATCCAGGCGGTGATGATCCGGACGATGTCGGCCCAGAAGTAGACGATGGCCGCGAGGATCGCACCCACCTGGATAACCGCGGTGAAGGCGGTCGTGCCCGCGGAGTTGATCTCGTAGCCGAGCAGTTTCTCGACGATGTTGAGGTGCCCGGTGGAGGACACAGGGAGGAACTCGGTGATGCCCTCGACGATGCCGAGGAGGACGGCGTGCAGCCAGTTCAAAGGGACTCCTGGGGTGGACGGATGGTGGACTCACGGCAGGTTACCGGCGCAAGGGAAGGGGAAACGTCCAGATGGCTGTGGTACCCGCCGCAGCGGTGGACGGCTCGATCATGGGCGACGTCGGGTCAAAGGCCCAGTTCTACAGCCGCGTATGAGTTTGTATCCCTTTTATAACGTTGGATGCGTGGCAAGTCCAGCCCGTGTGATCCCGGCGTGTGACTCGTGTGCGGCTTGTGCGTGGCAGTGCATGTAGACGTGTGCGGCTCGGTGACTCACTCCATGACGAGGTGCGCTGCGTGCTCGCGCAGGTACTCGCGTAGATAGGGGGCGGCGAATTCGACCTTGCCGTAACCGGCGGTCTTGATGATTCCGGCGGCGAGCAGCCGGTTGCGGTAGACCGACACGTAGTTGATGGGGCGGCCCATGCGTTCCGCGATGTCGGCGATCTGGGATGGGCCGTCGTCCTTCGCCATGCACACGAGCATGGTGCGGTCGACGTCGGACAGGTCGCGTAGCGCCGGAGCGTGAACCAGGTTGCCGAGGCGGATTCGTGCGGCGGCAGTCCCGGCGGCGACTGCCGGTCGGGTGACCGGGCCGTCGCCGCTGTGCTTCCAAACCTGATAGCCCACGAGCTGGATCATGAACGGGTAACCGCCGGTTGCGTTCGCGCACTCCTGAGCTAGCTCGTTACCCAGCGTCTTGCCGCCGGTGTCGAAGGTCGACTTCAGGGCCTCACGGACATCGTCGATGGCCACCTCGCTGAGTTCGACTCGTTCGGCTCGGCGTAGGAAGGTCGTGATGTCGTCATTGAGCAGCTCCTCTACGGCTTTGGGGAGCCCCGCCATGAGGAGACCGATCGGAGCCCCTTCTCGAATGAGGTGCTGCACCTCGGCGGACAGGGCCCGCAGCTCTTCTCGTGGGATGGCATGTACCTCATCGATCGTGAGTAGCAGTCCGGTGCCGTGCTCTGCGAGCCATTGCGTCAGTGCACGTGCCTTCTGTCGCCACGAGGGCTCGGGGACAGGCGCATGCTCGATCGTCGCGCTGCCGCCGCCGAGCGGTGTACTCAGGCTCAAGGAGGTCAACCGTGAGCGCTCCCTGCCCGCGAGCTGCGACAACTGTTGAGTGAACTCTGCGGCGAGGCGGTCCATGAGCCCCTCGCGTGCGGTCTCGTCGACGACGACCCAGCCGTGTTCACGCGCCGCGTCGCCCAGCGTGGTAAGCATGACGGTTTTGCCGACGCCGCGCGCGCCGGTGATGAGCTCCAGGAGGCCGGGTGCTCCGGGGCCGTCGTCGAGGCTCTCCAGGAACTCCTCGATGACGCGGCTGCGGCCGACGAGTAAGGGTGGGGTTGCGCCGGCTGTGGGCTTGAAGGGATTGGCCATGCGTGATCGTCTCCACTTTTGCGCGCTTTAGATCTTTTAGATCTTTTATAACTTCAGGACGCGTTGAAATCCAGTGACGGGAGATGAAGGCTCGGACGGCTGTGGCGGCGAACTCAGTCCGTCTCGGCGCCCAGGTGGCTCAGGGCGACGTCGTGCAGCAGCGAGTTCGTGGCCACCGCGTTGCCCCCGAAGGGCCCGGGCTCGCCATCGAGGGAGGTGAAGCGCCCGCCCGCCTCGGTGACCACGGGCACGAGCGCGGCCATGTCGTAGAGCTCGAGCTCTGGCTCGGCCGCCAGGTCCACGGCCCCCTCGGCCACCAGCATGTAGGACCAGAAGTCCCCGTAGGCGCGGGTGCGCCAGCACGACTGCATGAGCCCCAGCATCCCGCGCAGCCGCTTGATCTGCGCCCACCCCGACAGCGAGGAGTAGGACATCGAGGCCCGGGTGAGGTCGTCGACGCCGGACACCGACATGCGCCGCGCCGAGCTCAGCGACCGCCCGGTCCAGGCCCCGCCGCCGGACACGGCCCACCAGCGCCTCCCCAGCGCGGGGGCCGAGACCAGCCCGACGACGCACTGGCCGTCCTCGATGAGGCCGATGAGCGTGGCCCACACCGGCACGCCCCGCACGAAGTTCTTGGTCCCGTCGATCGGGTCGATGACCCACTGGCGCGAGGAGTGCCCGGTGGTGGGCAGCTCCTCGCCCAGGACGGAGTCGCGCCCGCGCGCCCGCCCCAGCTGCTCGCGGATGACGCGCTCGGCCTCCCGGTCGGCCTCGGTGACCGGCGTGAGGTCCGACTTGGTCTCCACGGTGAAGTTGCCGGCGTCGAAGCGGGCCTGGGTGAGGCTGTCCACCTTGTTGGCGATCGTGTGCGCCAAGTGCAGGTCGTCGCGCCAGCGTCGCTGCTTGTCCGGGGGCGCCGTCATGGTGGGCGGAGCCGCCTCCGGCGAGGGCGCCGCGGGAGGCGCCGGGAAGACGGGGCGTTGCGGGCGGGGAGTCTCGCTCATGACACCACGGTAGCGGGGGAGTGGGCTCGGGGAGGTCCCACGGCCGCCGGGCGTGCCACTCTTCAGGCGCCTCGCGACCGCGGCGAATCGTTATCGAATCTTGAGATTCCGGGTGGTGGGCGGCCGGATGAGCGAGTGTCGATTTCTGCCGTAAAATTACAGAAGAACGGCGTCGGGCATCATGTGATCAGGCGGCCACGATTTGGCTGCCTGTTACTGGTTCGTTACGCTGACAGGCATGACCCAACTCGGGAGACTCTATGCAGCATAATGCCGCTTTTACCAGGGACGACGTCGTCACAGCCGCCCTCGAGATTGGTGTGGACCGGTTCACCATGGGCAAGGTGGCGCGCCGACTGGGGGTGAGTACGGCCGATCTGGGACGTACTGTCAGCTCGCGCGACGACCTGCTGGTGGCCTGTCTCGAGCGCGTCTCCGCTGACGTCACGCTGCCGTCCGCGGGCCTGCGCTGGCCGGACTACCTGCGTCAGCTCTCCGACTCGCTGTGGGACGTGCTCGACGCCAACCCCGGCCTGGACCACACCCTCATCGACCTGGCCTGGGCCTACGTGCCCTTCATGTCCGTGGCCAAGCGAGCCCACCAAGCCCTGGTCTCGGGCGGTCTGCGCAGTGAAGACGCCTACCTGGCGCTCAACTACACCCTGTCGACGGTCCTGACCTCCCACCAGCAGGCGGCCGCCATGGCCGAGACGATCGAGTCCGAGCATCAGCCGGGCCGCCGCGAGCGCGGCATCGACATCGCCACCCGCATGTGGGACGAGCGCTTCGGAGATTCGGGCGCCGCCCTTGGCATGCGCCGGTCGCACCAGCTGCACGGCGGCGACGACGCCGACCGCGTCCCCTTCCGCCCCAAGGAGTCCTGGCTGGACCGCGGTGCGATGGCCCCCAAGCTGGAGGTCATCATCGGCGGCTTCTCCAGCCTGAGCGACGTCCTGTCCGGCGCCGGGAGCAACAGCGCCTCACGGGGGCCATCCCCCGCATCACAGTCCAACGACACCAGGGAGTCCTCCGTGAACACTCTCGTTCTCGTCTTCCACCCCAACATCTCCGAGTCGCGGGTCAACAAGGCCCTCGGGGCCACGGCGGAGTCGCTCGGCGGCAACATCACCGTGCGCTACATGTACGACATCTACCCCGACTTCAACATCGATGTGGCCACCGAGCAGGCCGCCCTGCTGGGCGCCGACCGCATCGTCCTGCAGTACCCCATGTACTGGCTCTCCTGCCCGCCCCTGCTCAAGAAGTGGCTCGACGACGTCCTCACCTTCGGCTGGGCCTACGGCTCGACCGGCACGGCCCTGCACGGCAAGGAGCTGCTCCTGGCCGTCAGCGTCGGCGGCGCCGGCAGCGCCTACGGCCGCGAGGGCGCGCACATCTACACGATCCACGAGTTCCTGCGCCCCATGCAGGGCACCTCGCGAGTCATCGGCACCAAGTACGCCGTGCCCTTCCTGTCGGTGGGCGCCCTGGAGATCACCGACGAGGCCATCGCCCGGCGCGCACAAGACTACGCCGCGGTCCTCCAGACCGCCGAGCTGCCGATGCTCGACATCTTCGGCTGAGGCGCTGCCCGCCCCTGATCCTGTTGGGTCCCCGTCGGCGCGATCGCCGGCGGGGACCGCGCGCGTCTATCGAGCGCACCGTAGGATTCCGGCATGGTTGAGATCATCGCCTACCGGCCACAGCAGCGTCAGGTGCTGCTGGACTTATCCCTGCGCGCCTGGGCCCCGGTGTTCCCACTCATGGAGCAGGACGTGCCCGCCTTCGTCTACCGATCCTTCTACCCCGAGGGCTGGCGGCGACGACAGGCTGCGGATCTTGCTGAGGTCCTCGACGGCGAGCCCGATAGCGTCGACGTCGCCGTCCTCGACGATCGCCCGGTGGGCTGGGTGTGCACCCGCCTGCACCCGGAGGACAGGATGGGCGAGGTCTACATCGTCGTCGTCGACCCCGACTACCAGCGCCGCGGCATCGGCCGGGCCCTCATGAACCACTCCATGGAACGGGCCAGGGCCGCCGGGATGGCCATGGTGATGGTGGAGACCGGCGGGGACCGCGGACACGCACCTGCCCGCGCCACCTATGAGGGGCTCGGCTTCCGGCGCTGGCCGGTAGCCCGCTACTTCAAGGACCTGGCCGACGGCGACTGAGCCGATACTGCACCGATCCTGCGGACTCGATGAGAAGGGGCCCAGAACCATGTGACGGTTCTGGGCCCCTTGACGATGATCGGGTCGCGTCTCCCGTCAGCCGCGGCGATCCAGAGTCGGAAGGTCGGCGGACTCCAGAACGGCCGCGTAGTCCTCGACCCGCTGAGCCAGGGCCTCATCGGTGATGGTGAGGGTCCCGGTGGTGGTGAAGGGTTCGAGGTAGGTCATCTGGACCATGTTCGCCGTCGCCTGGAGCGGGCGCAGCAGCTCAGTGAGCGTGTAGCCGTAGGAGCCGTCGTGGCTGTAGTCATCGCCGGGACCGCCCGTGCTGACGGCTAGGAGCAGCTCCTTGCCGGCCAGTGCCTTGCCGGTCGAGCCGTAGGCCCAGCCGTAGAGGAGCACGTCGTCCTCCCACTGCTTGAGCAGGGCGGGGGTGGAGTACCAGTACATGGGGAACTGGAGGACGACCCGGTCGGCGGCCTCCAGGGCGGCCTGCTCGGCGGCGACGTCGACCTTCTGGTCCGGGTAGATGTCGTACATGTAGCGCACGGTGACGTCATCGCCGAGGGTCTCGGCCTTGGCAGCCAGAGGGCGGTTGGCGCGTGAGGCGGACATGTCGGGGTGGAAGACGAGAACGAGGGTCTTCATGAACGCTCCTGCTTTCAGATGGTGATCGTGGACGGCGCGTCGCTCGGTCGGAAGACGCCGACGACGTCGTGCCCTCCCGTTCGATGCTACGCACCGTCGGTGCGGTGCGGGCGCGAATCGGGGTCAGGGCTCCAGGAGCACCTTGATGGCGCGGCGTTCGTCCATGGCCTTGTAGGCCTCGGGGGCTTCCTCCAGGGGCAGGCGCAGGGTGAAGACCTTGCCGGGATCGATCTCACGCTTGAGGATGCGGTCGATGAGGTCGGGCAGGAAGCGGCGCACGGGGGCGGGGCCGCCCAGCATGTTGATCTCGGCGAAGAAGAGCTGGTCCCCGGGCAGGGAGACGCCGTGAGCCACGCCCACGTAGCCCAGGTGCCCGCCGGGGCGGCAGGAGGCGATGGCCTGCATCATCGAGGTCTGGTTGCCCACGGCCTCGACGACGCCGTGCGCGCCGTAGCCGCCGGTGAGCTCCTTGACCTTCGCCGCGCCCTCGTCACCGCGCTCGGCGATGATGACGTCGGCGCCGAACTCGCGGGCCAGGGCGGCCCGGTCCTCGTGGCGGGAGAAGGCGATGACCTTCTCGGCGCCCAGGGTCTTGGCGGCCAGGACCGCGGATAGGCCCACGGCGCCGTCGCCGACCACCGCGATGGTCTTGCCGGGGCCGGCCTGGGCCGCGACGGCCCCGAACCATCCGGTTCCCAGGACGTCGGAGGCGGCCAGCAGCGAGGCGATGATCTCCGGGTCCTCGGGCCTGCCGCCAGGGACGACGACAAGGGTTCCGTCGGCCAGGGCCACGCGCGTGTACTCGGCCTGGGTGTCGCCGATGAAGCCGCCGTTGGCGCAGCGCGACTGGTAGCCGTCCTCGCAGATCTCGCAGGTGTTGTCGCTCAGGCAGAAGGAGCCGACGACGAAGTCGCCGACCTTGACGTTCTTGACGTCGTCGCCGATCTCGACGACGGTGCCCACGTACTCGTGGCCCATGGGCCGTGCCCCCTCCAGGGGCTGGATGCCCCGGTAGGGCCACAGGTCCGAGCCGCACACGCAGGCGGCCTCGAGCTTGATGACGGCGTCGGTGGGTTCGATGACGTGGGGGACCTCGCGGTCCTCGACGCGCACGTCACCGGCGGCGTGCATGATGACGCCGCGCATCGTGGTGGGCAGGGCGGGAGCAGAAGCAGTCACAAGCAGTCCTCACATCAGTGCGGGTTGATATGTGAAGACTAAACGCGCGCCTTGCCGCGGGTCCACCGCCTGCCGGGTTCTGTCAGGTCCCCCAGCGGGACTGCGGGGCGCCGGTCTCGGCTTGAGGACTCGGCCTATTCGGCCCGAGCGCGGGCGAAGACCGGCGCCGGCGAGTGGCAGTGATGAGCGCAGATGGCCGCGGATGATCGCGCTCGGCCGAAGTCCGGACAAGCCCGGGAAGGCGCTACTGCACCTGCTCGTCCCCGTCATTCGACGTCGTCGCACCGGCCCCGCGCGGAAGGGGCAGCACCAGCGGGGTCCCGGTGAGCGGGTCGGAGATGACCCGGACCGCCAGGCCGAAGACCTCCTCGACTATCTCTGCGGTGACGACCTCCTCGGGCCGCCCGTGGGCCAGGATGCTGCCGGCGCGCATGGCGATCACCTCGTCGCCGTAGCGGCAGGCCTGGTTGAGGTCGTGGAGCACCGCCACGATCGTGGTGCCCAGTTCGGAGTTCAGGTCTCGGCACAGCTCGAGCAGATCCACCTGGTGGGCCAGGTCCAGGTAGGTGGTGGGCTCGTCGAGCAGGAGGATGTCGGTGCGCTGGGCCAGCGCCATGGCCACCCACACCCGCTGGCGCTGCCCGCCGGAGAGGGAGGACACGTGCCGGTTGGCCAGGCCGACGACGTCGGTGCGCTCCATGGCCTCGGTGACGGCCGCATCGTCGTCGGGTGACCACTGGTGCAGGAGCGACTGATAGGGGTAGCGGCCGCGCGCCACTAGCTCATGGACCGTGATCCCGGGCGGGGCGATCGATGATTGGGCGAGCATGCCCACTCGCCGGGCCAGCTTCTTGGGGGCCAGGGTGGCGATGTCGCGGCCGTCGAGGACCACCTGGCCGGCGCCCGGGGAGAGGACCCGGCTCATGGCGCGCAGCAGCGTGGACTTTCCGCACGCGTTGGGGCCCACGATCATCGTCACCGCGCCCGGGGTGATGGCCGTGCTCAGGTTCTCGATGACGGGGTGGCTGGGATGGTAGGCCAGGGAGATCCCTCGGACGCCCAGGCCCGTGGCGGGGGCCTGGGCGTCCGAAGGCGTCTCCGTTGAGACGGGAGTGGGCACGGATTACTTCTTCTTCGACAGCGTGTCCGTAACTGTGGTCATGACGAGCCGCGCCGCGGTGGGACCGGCGTTGAGGAAGAAGGCGTCGTCGTCGACGCGCACAGCGTGCTTGTCGTTGACGGCCTTGAGCCCCGCCCACAGGGGCATGGCGGTCAGCTCGGTGTTGTTCTTGTCCTGGTCCTTCTCATCCTTCGGGGTCTTCTGCGCCCCGTAGAGGATCCAATCGGCCTCGGCGTCGGCAAGGGTTTCGGAGTCGATGTCCTTGTTGCCGTTGTCGGTGAACTTCTGGGTGTCGGGACGGGCGACGCCCATGTCGGACAGGACCGATCCTGCCAGGGAGACAGCCCCGAAGATGCGGAGCTTGTCGCTGGTCTTGCGCAGCAGCGAGACGGTGGGGTTGCCGTCGATCTTCTCACTGGACTTCGCGGCATCGGCCTCGTAGGTCTCGATCCACTTCTTGGCCGTGTCCGGCTTGCCCAGGGCGTCGGCCACGAGCAGGAAGTCTTGCTTCCATGCCTCGCTCTTGCCCTGGGTGACTACCGTCGGCGCCACTGCGGACAGGGAGGAGTAGAGGGCGTCGATGTCGTCCTTGCCGGCCTGGTTGACGAGGATGAGGTCCGGGGAGAGGTTGCCGATGTCCTCCACGCTGGGGGATTTGCGTGAGCCGACGTCGGTGATGGAGCCCAATTGGCCGGCGTGGTCCGGGAAGGCCTTCTTGAGGTACTCCGGGACCGTCTCGGCGCCGTCGCCCTTGGTGGAGCCGATCGGCACGATGCCCAGGGTCAGGGCGACGTCGAGCTGGCCTGTGGACAGGATGACGACCTTGCTGGGGGCCGCCGGGATCTCCGTGCTGCCCTTGAAGTGGACGACCGTGCGGGGGAAGACGCCGTCGGCCTGGCCCGAGCCCTTGCCGTCGGGCATGCCGGTGGGTACCGACGAGGTGGGCTCGACCTTGGCCGATGAGGCGGCACTGGAGCCGGTCTTCTTGCCGGAGGAGCAGGCGGCGAAGACGGGGACGGCGGCGGCAAGGCCCGCGAAGGCGAGAATGCTGCGGCGACGGTAGAACGATGTCATGACCTTAGGCTAACCTCAGCCCTGCCTCATTAATCAAGAACTATCTTCAGAAAAGGTGGGCCCGTGGTCAATATTGCCTCGATGGCACTCCCCGGCACCGGGCGTGCAGTTGTGGAGGATGCTGCAGATGTCCTGGACTGCGGAGGTTCTGCGGGGCGCGTGAACGGGCCGACGTCGTGACCCCATGGCGGCCTGCTCGACGGCGCCGCCTCGGAGGTGAAGGGGGTGTTGGACTTCATGCCAGGGGTTCCACAGGGGTTCCGACGGGTGTCATCATCCTTGTTCTCACGGCACTGTGCGTGCTGCTGTGCCTGATGAGCCTGGCCATCGGATCGCGCAGCCTGACGCTGGGGGAGTTGGCGAGCGCCTTCACGCCCGGGAAGAGATCGGTCGCCTCCATCATCGTGTGGCAGCTGCGGATGCCGCGGACCGCCCTGGCGGTCATGGTCGGCTCCTCGCTGGCCGTGGCCGGGGTCGTCATGCAGGGGCTGACCCGCAACCCTCTGGCCGAGCCCGGCATCCTAGGCGTCAACGCGGGGGCCTCCCTGGCGGTGGTCCTGTCGATGTCCCTGCTGGGGCTCACCGACGCCGGCGGCTTTCTCTGGTTCGCCTTCGCAGGCGCCGCCGTGGCAGCGTTCCTCGTTCACCTCATGGCGCGTCGTAGCGCCGAGGCCGGACCCGCCAGGCTCGTGCTGGCCGGCGTAGCGCTGGGAGCGAGCCTGCGCTCGATCACCGGGACCGTCACCATGTACGACTCCGTCACCTTCGACTCCTACCGCTTCTGGGTGCTGGGCTCCCTGGCGGACCGGGACGCCGGGCTGTTGGTGTGGGTGGTTCCCTTCCTCGTCGCCGGCCTGGTGCTGGCCCTGGCCTCGGGGCTGACGCTCAACGCCCTGGCGCTGGGGGAGGAGCAGGCCAAGGCCCTCGGAGTGAGCCCGGGGCGGGCTCGGGCGCTGGCACTGACGTCGATCACCCTCCTGTGCGGGGCGTCGACGGCGGCGGTCGGGCCGATCTCCTTCATCGGGCTGGTGGTCCCGCACGTGCTGCGGCTGGCCCTGGGGGCCGACCAGCGCAAGCTGCTGGCGGTCTCCGTCGTCGCCGGTCCGGTGCTGCTCCTGACCGCCGACATCCTGGGCCGCGTCATCCTGGAGTCCGGTGAGATGGAGGCCGGCGTCGTGACCGCGTTCATCGGTGGGCCGGTGCTGCTGCTCATGGTGATCCAGCGCATGGGGGTGAGCGGGCGATGAGGCGGCCTCGGGGAGTCGGTGGCGGTTCGGCGTCGCCGGAGCGGGCGGTGCGGCTGGGCCCGCCGGCCTCTCAGCTGCGATATCCCCTGGGAGGCGCGAGGGTGTTCCTGGCCCACCGGCGGGCCGTGGTGGTGACGGTGCTGGTGCTGGTCGCCGCGGTGGCCGTGGTGGTCGCCTCGGTGCTGTTCGGCGCCTACAACATCTCCGCCGCCGACGCCCTGCACACTCTGGTGACGGGCTCCGGGAGCAGAATGGACCGCTTCTTCGTCCTGCATCAGCGGCTTCCGCGCGCGGTTGCGGCCGTGCTGGTGGGGGCGATGCTGGCGCTGTCGGGCGCTATCTTCCAGAGCCTGTCCCGTAATCCCCTGGGAAGTCCCGACATCGTCGGATTCACGACCGGCGCCTCCACCGGTGGGCTGTTCATGCTCCTGCTGGCGGCGTCGGCGAGTGACCTCCAGGTCTCGGTAGGCACGATTGTCGGTGGGTTTGTCACCGCAGCGGCGGTCGCCCTCATCTCGCGGCGCGGAGGCGTCGGTGGGGACAACCTGGTCCTGACCGGGATCGCCATCTCCGAGATGCTCTCAGCGGCCAACAACTACCTCATCTCCCAGGCGAGTCTCCCCAGCGCCGAGGCAGCCAAGGCCTGGCAGTACGGCTCCTTCAACGCGATCTCCTGGGGGCAGGTCAGGCCCCTGGCCCTGGCGGCTGTGGTGCTGCTGGCCCAGGTTGTGTGGTTCGTGCGGCCGGCGGGCCTGCTGGAGATGGGCGACGACGCCGCAACGAGCCTGGGACTGCACGTCGGGCGAGTGCGCGGCGCGATGCTCGGCTACGGCGTCGTGCTGGCGGCGATATGCGTGGCGACTGCCGGTCCGATCGGTTTCATCGCCCTGGCCGCGCCGCAGCTGGCGCGCCGATTGAGCCGGTCGGCCGGGGTCACGATGATCGCCTCGGCGTCCATGGGGGCGCTGCTGCTGGGCGGGGCTGATTTCCTGGCGCAGCGCCTGCTCAGCCCCTTCCAGATCCCGGTGGGCCTGGTCAGCGCGGCGTTGGGCGGGCTCTACCTCGTCTGGCTGCTCATATTCTCCTCTGAGCGCGCCGGGCGGACCGGCTGAGGCCGCCGTTGGGCGATCGCCGGAGCCAGGCTGCTGCTCTTTTAGGAACTCGCATCTCCCCACGCAGCTCACGGACCTCCACCTTGAGTTTCGTGATTCTTAAGCCGACTTGGAGGCCTTCTGGATGTCCTGGTCAGTGGCGTGCTCCTTCCTGTACCTTGCGACCCAGCTCCTGACTCGTGACACCTTAGTGCCCTGGGGACTGTAGGGATTTGAGGATGCTGGC
>ERZ773075.1110-NODE-1110-length-15424-cov-18.0247_pt1 | contig 15424 bp, 10 predicted proteins | sample MGYA00580614_ERZ773075 | MGnify/ENA primary metagenome ERZ773075 (study PRJEB29015, sample SAMEA2738021) | human oral metagenome | biome: human oral; feature: human-associated habitat; material: dental | place: China | collected 2043 ... | reverse complement strand
GGGTCGGCAACGACCTGACCGCCCTGACCCAGCACGAGGCGTGGTTCGGGGCGGGCCGGGACCATGGGCGCTTCGCACTGGTCACGGTGGGCGTGGGCGTGGGCTACGGGCTGGTCGTCGACGGCGGGGTGATCACCTCGCCCGACGCCGAGCTCGGCCTCCTGGGCACCATCCCGGTTCCCGACGGCGCCCGCCCGCCGGTCGCCTCCCCGGCCATGGACTGCCTGACGGACACCGCCCTGGAGCGGGCCTGGGCGAAGGCGGGGGGCGAGCCGCTGGGGGCCAGGGCGATTGTGGAGCGGGCGGCCGACGGCGACCGGGCGGCCGTGGCCGTGTGCGCCTCCTTCGCCCGGCGCCTGGGGCGCCTGATCGGAATGCTCGCCGCCTTCACCCTGCCGGAGGTCGTCGTCGTGGCCGGCGAGCGCGCCGCGATCGCCTCGCTGTTCGAGGAGCAGGTGATGGTGGGCATCGCGGCGGTGCGGCGCGCGAGCGCGCGAAGCCCGACGATCGCGGTGCGCGAGCACGAGCGGGTCGACTGGGCGCGGGGCGCGGCCTGCCTGGCCCTGAGATCCCGGGTCATGGGCGAGCTGTGACGGGCGCGCCGGTGGGGCTCCCCCCGCCGGGGTCCGGATCGCCGGGTCTCCCGCCGGCGAAGACGGGCCCCAGATCCCCCCACCGCTCCGCCCGGACCAGCACCGGCACCTCGCCGAGGGGGTAGTCCCGCTCGTGGACGGCGCCCCCGTCCACCCGCTCGCCGGTCCACGGATCGATCCAGCTCCCGGTGGGCGCGTAGGTCCTCCAGGGGCCGCGCCCCGGCTCGGTCACGGGGTTGACCACGATGTCGTCGCCCAGCAGGTACTCGGTCTCGTAGTCCCAGATCGCCGGGTCGGAGGTCTCGAAGAACAGGGCCCGCATGAGCGGCTTGCCGCCGCGCAGGGCCCGCGCGGCCTGCTCCACCAGGTAGGGGCGCAGGCCCTGGCGCACCGCGACGAGCTCTCGCGCGAGATCCACGAGCCGCGGGCAGGACCGGCGCTCGGCGACGTTCCAGGGCGTCCTGTCGCGGCACGGGGCGCGGTGCCCGTTGAACTCCGAGTGGTACTGCATCAGGGGCATGAAGACGGACGCGCCCCAGGCCCGCAGGTAGAGCTCGGCCTCGGGCACGTCGCCGGAGAACCCGGCGATGTCCCACCCCCAGTAGACGACGCCGCAGGCCGAGGCCGTCAGCCCCGCCCGGATCGCGGCCCGGAAGGCCTCCCAGGTCGAGTCCTCGTCGCCCGCCCAGAAGGCGCCGTGGGCCTGGGAGCCGGTGAATCCGGAGCGGGAGAAGGTGACGGGGGCCCGGCCCTCGCGGCGCAGGAGGTCCCCGTAGGCGCGCGCGTAGGCCACCGGGTAGAGGTTGGCCCCCGCCTCCCCGGCGCTGCCGTCGCCGAAGCGCAGGTCCCGCCCCCAGGCGTGCTCGCCGCCGTCGGTCTTGAACCCGTCGACGCCCACGTCCGCGACGAGGTAGCGCCGCCAGCTCGTCCACCACCGCGCCCCCTGCGCGGTGGTCAGGTCCGGCATGAGCGCGCCGGGGAACCACCAGCCGCGGTTGGCGTAGGGGCGCCCGTCCGCCCGGCGGACGACGTGCCCGGACTCCAGCAGGGCGTCGCGCTGGGCGGCGGCCGGCGCGCCCAGGCCCGGCTCGTCCTTCTGCAGGGGGACCTGCCACAGGATGACGCGCACGCCCCGGTCGTGGAGTTCGGCGACCATTCCGGCGGGGTCGGGCCAGGCGCCGTCGGCCGGGAACTCGAAGTGCTCGTAGGAGTAGGGCCGGGAGGGGTCCCCGCGGTAGCGCGAGTCGCGGAAGATGCAGAACCCCTCCTCGTCGCTCCACGCCTCGATGACCACCACCGACACGGGGATCCCCTCCCGCTCGTGGCGCTCGACCTGCTCCATGACCCTGTCGCGGGTGTTCCACTCGTTGCCGGAGGCCCACAGCCCGAAGACCCACTCGGGCAGCTCCTCGCCGCGCCCCGTGCGCGCCGTGTAGGCCGCCAGGACCTCCTGGGGGGAGCCGTCCCACACGGGCGCCTCCACCTCGGGGCACGGCTCGGCCCGCCCCAGGTCGATCTCGACGATGAGCGCGTCGGGGTCGTCGGAGGCGATGGCCAGGCGGGTGCGGCCCGCGGCGGCCACGTGGAACCCCCATCCCGCCGCGCCGACGACGTGGGCGAAGGGCACGGGGAAGTAGGTGAAGGGCGTGCGCCACTGCCCCTTGTACTGCTCGAAGACGCGCAGGTCGACGTCGTGCCCGCGCTGGTCGATCGCGTCGTAGCGCTCCCCGAGCCCGACGACGTGCTCGCCGCGCTCCAGCCGCATGGCGAAGCGCACGCCGTGGGTGCCGGCCGACGAGGTCAGCCAGGCGATCGAGTCCCCGAGCGCCCGGCGGCACCGCAGCCGCCCCGCCTCCCCCCGGGCGGGGCCGGGCGTCCACCGCGCCGACTCCACCGGGAACCAGTCGGTGCGCGACTCCCGCCCGGAGGGATCGGTGACGAGGAAGCGGTAGCGCCACGGCCCCTCGGGCGCCCGGGGGATCGTCGCCGTCCAGCCGGCCGGGCCGACGGCGGCCGCCTGCGCGTCGGCGAGGTGCCCCTCTGCCCCGATGACCGGCCCCGCGGCGTCGGAGGGCGCCAGGGCGAGGCACTCGCGCGCGCCGGCGCGCGTCTCGATCTCGACGACGGCCCCGGCCGGCGGGCGCCCCGGGACGATCCCGAGCCTGACGGGCTCCCCCGCGATCGGCAGCAGGGGGACGCGCTCCTCGTCGCCGTGGTCGTAGGGGTGGCCCCTGCCCTCGGGCACGTGGAGCGGGTCGGGTGCGGTCATGGCGCTGCTCCTTCACGGGTCGTCGCGGGGGCGGGCGGGGCCCCGAGGGTCTCGCCGGGGATCCAGGTCACGGGCAGGATCGTCCCGCGGGGGGCCGGCTCGTCCGCCGCAATGGCCCCGACGAGGTAGTCCACGGCCGTCGTGGCCTTGTCCCTCACCGACTGGCGCACGGTCGTCAGCCGCGGGACGGCGAACGCGGACATCTCCAGGCCGTCGAAGCCGACGACGGACACGTCCCCGGGGACGTCGAGGCCGCACTGCCTCAGCCCGGCGACGATCCCCAGCGCCAGGATGTCGCCGGAGGCGAAGACGGCCGTGATCTCCCTGCGCCCCTCCGCCAGGCGGTGGGCGAGGGCCTGCCCCTGCCCGAAGTCGACCTCCGCGAGGAAGACGTTGCGCCGCTCGAGGGTCGCGCCGTGCTCGGCGAGCCCCCGCCTGAGGCCGTCGAGCCTGGCGCGCACCACTCCCGGCCTGGCGGTGGAGGGGCCGGCGAAGGCGATGTTCCGATGCCCGGCCGCGGCCAGCTTCTCGCCGGCGATCCGCGCGCCGCCGACGTCGTCGATATTGACGTGGGAGACCTCGCCCAGGTCCTCGTACGCGTCGACGAACACCGACGGCGCGGCGACGCGGCGCGCGAAGTCGCGGGGGGCCATGGCGGTGGTCGCCATGACGACCGCCCCGGACACGTTCCAGGAGCGCAGCTGGGAGACCGTCTCCGCCACCCGCGTGGCGCCGCACAGCATGAGCGCGAAGCCGGCGCCGCGGGCCCGCTCCTCGCAGGCGCCCACGAAGAGCGACTCGTAGGGCGAGTCCAGGGCCGCGCGGCCCGGGACGGCGCCGTAGACCAGGGCGATGATCCGCGAGGAGCAGGACGCCAGGGAGCGGGCCGAGGCGTTGGGGACGTAGCCGATCTCCTCAACGGCGGCCCGCACCTTCTCGACGGTCGCCGCGGAGACCCTGCCCTCCCTCCCGTTGATGACGTTGGACACGGTCATGGCGCTGACCCCGGCGAGCCGGGCGACGTCCCGAAGCGTGGCCATGTCGTTCCTCCCGGGTCCGGCTGCGGTGTTGACCATCTTACAGACAGAGGTGTACCGTTAAACTAGGTTTAGCGCAACACCTTGTGCTGGACCGGCACCTCCGCCTCAGACACAGGAGTCCCCATGGCACCCGCCCCGCACCCCTCCCGCCGCTCGTTCCTCCTCGGCGCCGCGTCCCTCGCCGCCCTGATCCCGCTCGCCTCCTGCTCGGGCGGCTCGGGCGGCCCCACCAAGGACACGACGGCGGACAAGGGCCTGCCCGTCCAGGGGACCACCCTGACCTACGACCCCAACACCCTGGTCAACAACGGCGAGCCCATCACCCTGGAGTGGTGGCTGTGGGACGGCGAGGAGCAGTTCACCGCCTTCGCCGACGCCTACCGGAAGATCCACCCCAACGTCGAGATCAAGGTCGTCAACCAGCCCTGGGACGACTACTGGACCAAGCTGCCCCTCGCCCTCCAGGGGGACAAGGGCCCCGCGATCTTCAACATCCACAACTCCCACCACGAGAACATCCTGCCGTACTGCGCCGCCTACGACATCGACCTGGACGCGGCCCGCACGGACTTCGTCGGCGTGAACGGGCACGTCATCGACGGCCGGGTGTACTACCTGGACTACGGCCTCATGACGGGGCTCATCTACTACAACAAGACCATGTGGTCCGCCGCGGGGCTGACGGAGGCGGACATCCCCAAGACCTGGGAGGAGTTCCGCGCGGTGGCCAAGAAGCTGACCATCGGCGAGGGCGGCTCGCTGAGCCAGGCCGGCTTCAACTTCAACACCTCCGCCTACGTCCTCCTGCTCGGCAAGCACTACCAGTCGGGCGCCAACCTGTTCGACAAGGAGGGCAAGAAGGTCCAGCTCGACACCGACGTCGTCAAGGCCGACCTCGCCTTCCTCACCGACCTGTACGGCGTCGACAAGGTCGGCTCGCCCGACTTCGGCAGCGACTCCGACGAGGCCTTCGGCCAGGGGCTGTCCGCCATGACCTACAACTGGGGCCACTACTACGGCACCCTGAAGGACAAGTACCCCTCCATCGACTTCGGCACCTTCCAGACGCCGGTCGGCGCCGCGGGCGCCGCGCCCTACGCCTACGACCGCTGCAACGGCGAGTCCACCCCGGGCATCAACAAGAACGCCCCGGCCGGAGCCCAGGAGGCCGCCCAGGACTTCCTGAAGTTCTTCCTCACCAGCGACGAGCTGCTCAAGAACCTGTGCCTGCGCTACAGCCTGTTCCCCGCGTCGGCCTCCCTGGCGGACAACGACGAGATCGCCGCCCACCCCGTCATGAAGGCGCTGGGCTCGATCGACCGCTACATCTGGCCGGGCCCCATGCCCGCCACCGTGGAGGACAACGCGAAGACCGCCGTCGCCGACGTCCTGTACAACGGCGCCGCGGCGCCCACGGCGCTCTCCGCGGCGCAGTCCGCGATCGACGCCGACCTGGCCAAGACCTCCTTCGTGTCGGTGGAGGGCGACTACGCCCACGCCGACGAGGCCAAGTAGAGCGGTCGAGCCGAGCAGAAGCAGCCGAGTAGAACAGGAGTCCGGCGGTGGGCGGCCCCGACCGCCCACCGCCCCGATCATGAGCACCACCACCATCCCCACCGGGGGCGGAGACCCCGCCACCAGACCCAGGACCCCCGCCGCGGGCGGAGCCCCCGCCGCCGGCCGCAGACGCGCGTACGCCGGCGAGCGATCGCTGCGCAACGGCGTCGTAGCGCTGATCGTCATCTTCAACGCCGTCCTGCTCGTCTACCCGATCGTCCAGGCCCTCCTGGGCTCCTTCCACCAGTGGAACCCCCTCAACGGCACCTACCGGTGGGTCGGCCTGGAGAACTACTCCGACCTCGCGGCGGACCCGACGTTCTGGACGTCCCTGACCAACACGGCCTACTTCTCGGTCGTCGTCATCGCGCTGCGGGTCGTCCTCGGCCTGGCGCTGGCCTACGCGATCTGGTCCCGGGTCACGCGGCACAAGACCTTCTTCCGCGCCGTCTTCTACATGCCGACCGTCACCCCCATGGTGGCCATCGCCTACGTGTGGAAGCTCATGTACAACCCGCAGATCGGCGTCTTCCACAGCCTCCTGGGGATCGACCTCAACTGGCTGCACAACTCCCGCTGGGCCCTGCCCGCCGTCATGGCCATGACCGTCTGGAAGGACTTCGGCTACGCCGTCATCCTCTTCCTGTCGGCCCTGCACTCCCTGCCCGAGGACGCCCTGGAGGCGGCGAGCGTGGACGGGGCGTCGGCGTGGCAGAGGTTCCGCTACGTCATCAACCCGCTGCTGCGGCCCATGACGGTCTTCGTCGTCATCACCTCCCTCATCAGCTACGTGCAGGCCTACGTCCAGATCCTCATCATGACCGAGGGCGGGCCCGGCAAGTCCACCTACCTCATCTCCTACATCATCTTCGACGAGGCCTTCCAGAAGTACGACTTCGGCTACGCCTCGGCGATCGCCTTCGTGCTCCTGGTCATCACCGCGGCCCTCACCGCGCTGTCCTTCTCCGTGTCCTACCGCCGCAGCGGGGGTGCACGATGAGCCGGCGCATTCAGACCATCGTCCTGGAGGGCGTCCTGGCGGTGCTGGGGATCACCACGGTGTTCCCCTTCGTGTGGATGCTCTTCTCGGCCTTCAAGCCCAACCGGGAGATCGTCAGCCTCCGCCAGTCCCTCCTCCCGCAGGAGTGGACCCTGGAGAACTTCACCGGATTGCAGGACAAGTTCGACTTCCTCCGCTTCTTCCTCAACAGCCTCGGGGTCGCCCTGGTCATCACCGCGGTGACCATCTACACCAGCTGCCTGTGCGGCTACGTCCTGGCCAAGTACCGCTTCCGGGGGCGCAACGCCGTCTTCGGCTTCATCCTGGGCACCATGATGATCCCCTGGGCCGTGACCATCATCCCGCGCTACAGCATGTTCGCGTCCTGGGGGCTGCGCGACCACTACATCGCGCTGATCCTGCCGGCCGCCCTGTCCGGGTTCGGCATCTTCATGTTCCGCCAGTCGATGAGCGACATCCCCGACGCCATCCTCGAGGCGGCCCGCATCGACGGCGCCGGCGAGATCTACATCTTCCACCGCATCGTGCTGCCCATGAGCCGCAACCCCATCTCGGCCCTGGCCATCTTCCAGTTCCTGTGGTCCTGGGAGGACTACCTGTGGCCCTACCTCATGATGGACAGCGAGGACAAGCAGGTCCTGGCCGTGGGTCTGACCACCTTCAACGGCCGCTACGGGACCGACTACGGTGGTCTTTTCGCCGCCACGACGATCTCCGTCATCCCGGTCCTCGTCGTCTACCTCATCTTCCAGAAGCGCTTCATCGCAGGCGCCGCCGCCGCCGCAGTCAAGGGCTGATCCATGACCTCACCGCTGTCCCCCGCCCCCGCCGGGCTCCGCCCCGCCCCGGCCCGACCCGACGCCGTCGTCATGGCGGACGGAGCCCGCTTCACCGTCCTGACCGACCGGCTCATCCGCATGGAGCACTCCCGCACCGGCGACTTCGTCGACGCCGCCACCCAGCTGGTGGTCTCGCGCGACCTGGGCCCGGCGCCCGACTTCGAGGTGCGCCGCGGGGAGGACCGGGTCGAGATCCTCACCGCCCACCTCCACCTGACCTACCAGCCCTCCCGGGGCTTCTCCCGCTCGGGCCTGACCGTGAGCCTGCGCACCGCCGTCATCAGCCCCCACGGCGGCGCCTGGCGCCACGGCGATACCTGGGACCCCGAGGAGACCTACCCCACCAACCTCGGCGGCACCCGCCGCACCCTGGACGAGGTCGACGGGCGGGCCCGCCTGGACCCCGGCCTGCTCGCCACCCACGGCATCGCCGTCGTCGACGACTCCGCCTCGCTCCTGCTCCAGCGCGACGAATGGGTCCGCCCGCGCCCCGGCGCCGACCCCGTGGACGGGCGCACGCCGGACGAGGACCTGTACCTGTTCGGGTACGGCCAGGACTACCGGGGGGCGCTGCGCGACTTCTTCGCCCTGACCGGCCCCACGCCCCTCATCCCGCGCGCGCTGCTGGGCAACTGGTGGAGCCGCTTCCACAAGTACTCCCAGACCTCCTACCTGGCTCTCATGGACCGGTTCGCGGCCGAGGAGCTGCCCTTCTCCGTGGCCGTGATCGACATGGACTGGCACCTGGTGGACATCGACCCGGCGATCGGCAACGGCTGGACCGGCTACACCTGGAACACCGACCTGTTCCCCGATCCGGAGCGCTTCCTGGCCGCCCTGCACTCCCGCGGCCTGCAGGTCGCCCTCAACCTGCACCCCGCCGCGGGCATCCGCCGCCACGAGGCCGCCTACGAGCCCATGATGCGCCGGCTCGGCCTGGACCCCGCCTCCGGCGACGAGATCCCCTTCAACATCGGGGACAAGGACTTCACCGCCGCCTACCTCGACCACGCCCACCACCCCCTGGAGGAGCAGGGCGTGGACTTCTGGTGGCTGGACTGGCAGCAGGGAGGCGTCACCGACATCCCGGGGCTGGACCCGCTGTGGATGCTCAACCACGTCCACTACCTCGACTCCGGGCGCGAGCGCACCCGCACCGGGGCCGACGGCCGGGTCGAGCGCTACCGCCGTCGTCCCATCACCTTCTCCCGCTTCGCCGACGCCTCCAGTCACCGCACGCCCATCGGCTTCTCCGGGGACACGGTGATCACCTGGGACTCCCTGCGCTTCCAGCCCGAATTCACCGCCACCGCCGCCAATATCGGCTACTACTGGTGGTCCAACGACATCGGCGGGCACATGTTCGGCCGTTGCGACGACGAGATGGCGGCCCGCTGGGTCCAGCTGGGCTGCTTCTCCCCCATCAACCGGCTCCACTCGACGGACTCGGTGTTCAACTCCAAGGAGCCGTGGCGCTTCTCCCGCGACGCCCGGGCCACCATGAACGCCCACCTGCGGCTGCGCCACCGGCTCGTGCCCTACCTGTACACGTGGGCGCGCCGGGCCCGCACCGAGGGCGTCGGCCCCGTCCGACCGCTCTACCACGACTTCCCCACGCAGATGGGCGCCTACGCCCACCGCACCCAGTTCCTCTTCGGCGACCTCGTGATCGTCCCCGTCGTCCATCCTGCGGACCCGGTCAGCACCCTGGCGCGCGAGGACGCGTGGCTGCCCCGGGGCACCTGGTTCGACGTCGTCACCGGCCGCCGCTACGAGTGCCCCGACGCCGCCGGGCGCGACCTGACCCTCTCGCGCCCGCTGGACCGCCTGCCGGTCCTGGCGCGCGCGGGCGCCGTCGTCGTCGGCGCCGAGGACCTGGGCGAGGCGGCCGGGGACAATCCGCGCCGCCTGTCCGTCATCGTCGTGCCGGGGGCCGACGGCGAGTTCGTCCTGGAGGAGGACGACGGCTCGCCCGACCCGGGCGAGGACGGCGTCGTGCGCACCCGCTTCGCCCTCGCCTGGGACGAGGCGGGCGGGGCCTGCGACGGGGCCGGGGGCCGAGCCGGGGGCACGGCCCGCCTGACCATTGAGCAGACCGGGCCCGACGGCGTCGTCCCCGCCGAGCGGGAGATCACCGTCCACCTGCTGTGCGTGGACGACGCGTCGCTGCGGGCCGACCGGGTCGGGATCGGCAGCGGGGCCGGTGGGCGGGAGCCGGTGGTGACGGCGCGCGCGGCCGACGGCTTCGCGCTGGGCCCCGGCGTCGACATCGCCCTGGGCGCCGTCCGACCGGCCGACGGCGTCGAGCTGGTGCTCACCGGGGTGCGCACGCGGCCGCCGTCGTTGAAGGAGGAGGCTCTGCCCATCCTCGAGGCGGCGCAGATCGCCTACAGCGCCAAGGACCGGGCGTGGGAGGCGATCGCCTCCGGGGCCACCGGCGGGGCGCTGCTGGGCGGGTTGCGGGCGGCGGGATTGCCCGACGAGATCCTGGCCGCCTTCGCCGAGATCGGGTGAAACGGCTCCGGTGGGGGCGGCGGGGCCGGCTCGGCCGTCGTGCCGGCGCGTCAGCCGCCATTCGGGCCCACCGACCCGGACGCCGGGCGGTCGCAAACCCCGACCCACCCGACCTGCCGGGCGGCGCCCGGGGCCGAAGTCGGTCACCCGCGGGTCCCGACCCGCCCAAGCCGGCCCCCGGCGGACACGTGCGCCCCGGGCCGGCATCACCGCGGAGCCCGACCCGCCCCCATGGGCCACACGCGCCTCACCGGACACGGATTCCCCTCCCGGAAGCGGGGCCTGAAGCGCAAAATGGCGCCCTGGGAGGATCGTTCCGCCCCGCACCCGGCATCGGACTCACAAGAACCGCGGAATCACGCGGAAGTCGCCGAACGCACCCGACGTGCCGGCGCGAACGATCCTCCCAGGGCGCCAAATCTCCTCCGAAGACGCATCAGGACCGTCCCCGCGACCTCCGCCGCGGGCAACGAGCACGGAAAGCGCGTGTCGGAACCTCGGGTCGTCCCCGTGACACCCACCGCGGGCCGGCCGCGGCGCGGGACCGGCGGGCCCCGCACGATATTCCGCGAGCACGTCACTTAACCCGCGAGAACGTCTGCTAGAGGTACGTGCTCGCGGGTTAAGTGACGTGCTCGAACAACGATCTCGTACGCCGCATCCCCGGGCGCGGACGGCGACTCGGAGAAGGCGACTCCCGCGTACTTTTACGGGTGCACGACCGCGCCGTGCGCACGGGGAATGACATCATTGAGCCTTTCTCACCAGGAAGCCCTCAGGACTGGCCGGGATCGGCGTGATGGTGCGGGTGGGCGGGCACGGTTGTGGTGCGGGCGGGGCTCCTGGGGCGGTCCGGGGCGGGGACGTGTCCAAATCTGTTGCGAAGGCGCCCCGGGCCGGTAAGAACTCGCAATAGACGTCAGAATCGGGAGACGAAAATTCGCCTCCATAGAAACCGTCATCATATTCGATATTCTTGAAATAGAAGTTGACGTAAAAACCGCTCATCTTTTCTAGCTCACCCAGCAATGAATGCCTTCCGGAACTCATCCTCACTTACCCTCATTTGCTGGACGAACGCATCATAGTTTTGTGCATCAAGCGGAATTTTCAACCCGTGCTTGGTGACGCTGACGTCACCTCGTGCCGTGACGTTCGCCTCATAGGTGGATCCCTTGTTCATCCAAAGGAGCAGGTCGTCGGTTCCGGTCGCCTCTGGATACAAGTAATAACCGGCCTTGGCATCGAACCGGAACATGTAGGCAAGCACCTGCAGATAATCGCGGTTTCCGATGTTGTCGATTGGCTTGTACTTGGCATCGGCAATAATTCTCGTCTCGTTATTCCTGCTGATGAAATCCGGGTAGATCAACCCGATATTCCCGTCAAAGAGCCTCTGTGCTCCCTTGCCGCCCTTGTTCATCGGATGGTAGAAGGCATCTTCAATCAGGGAATTGACGTATTCCTCCCATAGCCACGCTCCGTCGAACAGGATGCCGTATATCTGCCGCAAGCCCGAACCTATCTGATGCTTCTGGTGCTGAAGAATCAAAAGGCACAGCCTCTGGAGTGCGAAATATTCTCGGAAGTATGCATGTCGTATGGAGTTCTTCTTGTTCGCCTCTACTATCTTCTGGCGATCGTACAGCTCGTAGGAAGGGGTCGCCTCGATGACGAGCTTCACTTCGTCTTTCACTCTGGTGAGTAGATGACCGCCGTATGGCTTTCTCTTAATGAACTCGATCGTATGGCGCACCAGCTCCATCAAGATATTGTCGTAGGAGAATTCTCTTTGGCTGTATGCGACATTCCCGGTAAAGGGCGTGTTCAGCTCGATATGCCTTGCGATGTCGACGGTTCCCTTCACGTTTCCGTCGTTATACCAGTTGCGGACATATCTCTTGAAGAGCCCTTTTCTCATGGCCGTCTTCAAATAGTACGGGAAGAGAAAGAGCAGGAAATTGAAAAGACGGTTGTTCTGGTCTGCGTCAGATTCTAAATCCACGATATTGGGAAAGTCCAGCACGCGGTCGAGGAGGTATTCGAAAAAGTAGTCCTCCTCTTCATAACTGAACCGGGATTCGATGATCAGCCGCTCGTTTCCGCAGCCGAGAAAGCCCATCACGTTCCCTGCCCGGTAAGAGTCATTGACGCTTTGGAGGATCATCTGATCTTTCGTTAGATCCTCCGTTTCGACGATGAATTCGGGGAACACAAACACACCCTCGCGCTCCAGTTGCTCGAGTGTCTTATCAGCAATCCGGCGCGTAAGGACTTCGATGCTTGAGAAAGCGTATTTCTTTACTTGTGTGTTGTCCTTAATTTTGAGCAGCTTCATCGGCATCTCCGTCGGTCGGCTTATGGTACCCATAGGCCTTAGCAAGCCGATTCATAATGCTTTCCTCGTCATACATCCCCTGAATGTATTCCTGAAGCAGCGGGTGCAAATAATCCGTCCAGAGCTGGTCGAACGTCAGCGTCTTCAGCTTCAGGAAATAGGAAGCACCGATCTGGTAATTCTCGTTAAGATCCTCGACGGCGGCAATCTCTCTGTTCAGCGCCGACATGCGCCTGATTGCCTCTGCCTCAAGCTCCTCATCCTCCAGATTTGCCAGCATTTCAAGCCGCTCGTCTGCCCTCAGCTCAACAAAACGGAAACGGCGTCTCATGGCAAAATCGAAGTTGTCGACAGAGCGATCAATGTCATTCATCGTGCCGATTATGTAGACGTTCTCTGGGATGTAGAACTTCTCGTCTGGATCGGCGTGGAGGTTCGCATACTGCGTCGAGATCTCTCCGGCGCGACCGCGATATCCCGGATCGATGGCGAAGAACAGTTCGCCGAAAATTTTAGAAATCTCACCGCGATTGATCTCGTCGATGATGAATATGTATTTCTTCAATTCGGCCTGCTCGGTCTTTCCCTTTGCGCTGGACGCCTTCTTCGACTTGATCGCTTTGTAAATGGCGAAATCATAGGAATAAGCCTGTGTAGCGAAGGTCTTACCGAAAAACGCGGTGATGTCTTTGATCTTCGTGAATTTAACGTCAGACTCAAGCATCCGCCGAATCTCGTCAACGTTCAGCGCCAGCTTATTAACTGTGGCATTTCCGGGTATCGAAATATTGATATGGCTTTCGTCCACACTCGTGATAGTGAACTCGTTACCATTTATGGTCTTGAATGTGTCAACACCGAGCTCGATGCCGGAGAAGAAATCTGTCATGGATTCTTGAACAGATACTTCTCTCTCGATAGCCTCTTCTGATTTCTGGGAGTCCTCGTAGTTCTTGCGGGCACGGGCAATGAACTTCTTGAAGATGCCATCCTGCAGCTCGAAGCCCATCGTCCCGTCATCATTCACTTTGGGGCGCAGTCCCTCCACGAAATTGGAGTAGTCATAGCTCGGGTGGAACTGGACGAACTCGACTTGCTTTCTCTGTTCTTCGGAGAGCTGGGTGAACTTTTCATAGTATCCGTTGCTGATGATATCGGCGGCTATTTCCTTAGCAAGGTATGACTTGCCCGTGCCCGGAGCGCCCCGGAAAATCAAATTCTTCGACTCTATCAGCATGGACGAGAAGGGATTCTGATATCCCTTCAACTGCTGAACAAGCTCCTCCTGAGCAGCCGCCTCTGCTGTGGCTTCCTGCTCTTCCTGCTCGTCCTTTTTACGATAAGTCAGGATCATCTTGTCGCCCGGTTCGCCGAATCGCTTCAGACACTCTTGAACGAAGATGATGGTCGAGAATACATTCCAGCAATACAGCACGAACTGTCTGCCGTTGTCGTAACTGTAGGTGAGGTACTCTATGGTCTTACGATGCTGCCTGAATTCCTCTACGCTCGTGTAAATGCCGCAGATTGTTTCGCTGGAGGGATTGTACTTGCATACAGGAAAACTCTCCCGACCTTCAACCGAAAGGGATGCAATCTGCTTCTCGAAAACCTGACATGCAATTCGGGGCATGGTCTGATTGGAATTGCGTCTTTCGCCTTTGCTGTAGGTGCGCTTAATAACCTCACCGTCAGATTTCTGGAGATAAGCATTCAACGGCTTGTAGTTGTCACCAAGGGAGAGGTTGTCCATCGTGAAGCGTTCGTCTGTAGAGGTCACGCTATCGGCTGTGATTGTCATCTCGAACTTTTCTTGCTTGACCTCGATATTGAAGCCCTGCCCCTGCAGGTAGGACTTCGCCTCGACGGCATTAAATCCCTCAGTGTCGACTTCTTCTCCCGTAGCTATATGTGCAGCAACGGCAATCACATATTTCGGCGGGTATTTCTTCCCATCCTCAGTAACAAGTTCATATTTCGTGCTCTGATTATGGAAAGGCGCACCCTTTTCATCGATGTATTTCAGAGCATCGGCAATGTTTTGTTCACTAATCTTTGGGATAGCCATGCTACGCCTCCTTCCATGTTTCTCTTCTGGTTCCAGATATTTTCTCCATGCTGTAGTGTCTCTTTCGCGGTAATCTCCCGATTACGGAGTCCCCGTGTTATTTAAGCCATCGGACTGCCTTTTGACACTCGGGAATCTCCTCAGCAGAATCGCTCCGAGTGATTCATTTCCTTCCTATTGAGTCAATTCATGCACGATGACATAGAAGGTTATTCAGTGGACGTCTGCGCACATTTCCGGGAATCGATATTATGATGACCGGTTCCCATTGAGGCATGATGGCTGGCGAACAACGTCAACAACCTCGTGAGGAACGGGCTATCGTCATGGAGTATACCACGGGGCTGCCTACCGCCAAGTTCGCCGATTTGCTCACCCTCATCCGCCTGCGCGAGGAGGGGGTCGAGGGGTATCCGCCGAGCCTGGGGCTGAGGGACTCGCTGAGGGCGGTGCTGATCTACATGCGTCACAATGTGATACAGGCGGTGATCGGAGAGCAGCTGGGTGTGTCCCAGTCCACGATCTCGCGGGCCATCGGGGCCGTGACCGATGCGATCGTCCGGGCCCTGAAGGACGTGCTGCTCACGGCCGAGGAGGTGCCCCAGGGGTGCGATTACGTGGTGGACGGCACTCTCTTCCCCTGCTGGAGTTGGCGCAATCACCGCGAATTGTGGTCGGGCAAACACAAGACGACCGGCGTGAACGTCCAGATCCTGATCCTGCCGGACGGCCGCCTGGTGCGGGCTTCCGATCCTTATCCGGGGTCCATGCACGACGTGGCCGCCCCAGGCTCCTCCGGACTGCTCGAGGGAATCGACCCCTCCAGGTGGATCGCCGACAAGGGCTATATCGGAAGGGGAATGATCACGCCCCATAAGAAGCCCCCCAACGGCGAACTGAGCGAGGCGGCGAAAGAGGCCAACAAGAGCATCAACCGGATCCGCCGGGCCGAAAGAGCGCACCATCGCCCACATCAAGGCCTGGAGAATCCTCCACACCGACTACCGGCGCCCCCTGACACATTCGAGCAGACCATCACCGCCGCACTCTCACTCTATATTCCTTCAAAACCACCCCCTGAATAACCTTCCCGGGCGCCGAGACGTGCACTTCGCACTCGAAAGTGCAGTTCCAACCGTCGTTCTCGAGTGCAAAACGCACATCTCGAGGGCGAAATGCACCTCT
>ERZ773075.1109-NODE-1109-length-15437-cov-3.39098_pt1 | contig 15437 bp, 5 predicted proteins | sample MGYA00580614_ERZ773075 | MGnify/ENA primary metagenome ERZ773075 (study PRJEB29015, sample SAMEA2738021) | human oral metagenome | biome: human oral; feature: human-associated habitat; material: dental | place: China | collected 2043 ... | reverse complement strand
TATCAAGCCGTCAGGCGAAGATAAAGCTTAGTACCGCTGCGAGACGAAGTTAGCGGGAGCGTGTCCAAGGCAAGATATGTTTGTAACGGTTTATGTGATAGACAAATCATTATATCTACGCCTGTTCTATAAGATCCATTAATTGCCTTACATCCTTCTTACCGAACTGCGGTTTAGCATCATTTATAAGCATACAGGGGACGCTCATAATTTGATACTTATCTTTTATTTCACCGAAGTGATTGATATCATAGATCTCAGTATTTACCTTAGGAGAAGCTGCAGCTACCCTATATGCCGCTGCAACAAGATCGGGGCATACGGTACAGGTAAGTGACACTACGATTTTGATGTTCACTTCTTTATTTATATCATCGATCCTCTTACTTACATCATCTTCTAAAGCCTGTCCCGGACCGGCTGCATTGTAAAGCCCCAGCACAAAGGAGGTAAATTCATGGCCTCCCGGTACTCCGTGGAATGACAGTCCCGCATAGCTTCCGTCTTCATAACAAACCCTTACACAAGGCTTATTTTCCAAGGCTTCATCCTCTACTGTCTCTACTGATAATTTATCGGTAAGTGCCGCCAGGGACTCCATATAATTTTTAAGCTCATCGGACACTTCTCTGTTATCAAGGTAGAGCTTAAGCTTAAGGCTCCTTTCCATCCTTGAAAAGATCATATCAAGCTGTGCAAGCATATCTTCGCTAAAAAGTCCCTCATCAGCCTCTCCTGATTTTGAGGCACTCTTACTTTCTGCACTGTGTGCCGCCTTTACCGGCTCTTTTCTTTCAGGCACTATACCTGTCTTTTTATGCATGGTTGAAACATACTTTTCAAGCTCCGTAGCTGCCAAAGCTCCGTCTCCAACCGCAGTAACCACCTGTCTTAGGGGTTTTATACACACATCACCGGCAGCATATATGCCGTCCACACTTGTTTTTTGTACCTTATCCGTGATTACATAACCTACCTCATCCAGATCGACCTGCCCCTTAAATATAGCTGTTGCCGGTGCATAACCTGCAAATACAAATACTCCAAAGCCCTCGTTGGCGCAATCCACCTTTGTTTCTTCGCCGGTTTTATTATTCTTATAGGTGATACTTCTTAGTATGCTGTCGCCTTCTACCCTTACCACCTCCGTGTTTGTCAGTATATTGATCTTATCGTGAGCTTTGACTTGATCTGCAACACTTTTCGCACAGCTGAAATCATCTTTGCGAATAAGTAGAGTTACATTCTTAGCGTACTTGGTAAGGAACATACTTTCTTCCGCTGCGGCAAATCCGCCTCCTACAACATAAACCTGCTTTCCGGTAAAGAACTCTCCGTCACAGGTTGCACAGTATGCAACTCCATGACCTCTAAACTCCTCTTCTCCTTCAAAACCTATCATCTTAGGTCTTGCACCTGTAGCTATCACTATTCCGAAACACTCTATAGTTCCTCTTGCTGTATGTACCTTCTTTATATCCCCTTCAACTTCAATAGATTTTACCTCGGAAAGCATAAACTCGGCACCGAAATTTTGTGCCTGTTTTCTCATATCTTCACTTAACTCTTCACCACTGGTATGTATAACCCCCGGGTAATTTACAACCTCTGAAGTAAGGCTTATCTGACCTCCGAATTTCTCCTTTTCTATAATTAAAACCCTGTAATAAGCCCTTGCCAAATATATAGCTGAGGTAAGTCCCGCAGGACCGCCACCTATAATTACGACATCATATACATTATTTTTATTCTCTGACATAAAGTAACCTCCTGTTGAACTCCTTAGAAATATTGCAAATATCGTAAAAATTGCAATATTTGTAAAACTTAAACAATTTTTTGATTTGCTTTTGCAGATGCTTGCTAAAGCGGCTACACCTACCGGCAAACTAAAGTAACTGCAATATATTTCAAGAAACGATACACTAGCAATATGAGGACTAAACAAAGCATATTATTTGTTAATAAGCTACTTTGTCTTGTCCTCATGCATATTAGGGCAGTTTATAAAAGCATTTCTTTAATATCTTAAGTAAGAAAGGCTTTTACCATCATACTACTATATCGTAAATGTTGTTTATATTTTTAATGAATTTATTATCAATAGATATCTGTATTTTATAATTGACCTACTAAATCAAGGCTTGGCTTAAGTGTCTTAGCACCCGGCTGCCACTTGGCAGGGCAAACCTCATCACCATGCTCATGAACAAACTTACAAGCCTGAAGCTTTCTGAAAAGCTCATCCGCATTACGACCTACATTTCCGGCATTAACCTCATAAGCTACTATCTTACCTTCAGGATTGATTATGAAGGTTCCTCTTTCAGCAAGTCCCGCTTCCTCTATAAGTACCTCAAAATCACGAGATATTGCATGTGTAGGATCCGCTATCATAGGGTACTCTATCTTAGATATTCTTTCTGAATGATCATGCCATGCCTTATGTGTGAAATGTGTGTCTGTAGATACTGAGTAAACCTCACAACCTTCAGCCTTGAACTTTGCATAGTTATTCTGAAGATCCTCAAGCTCTGTAGGACATACAAAGGTAAAATCTGCAGGGTAGAAGAAAAATACGCTCCACTTTCCTAAAATATCCTTCTTGCTAAGAGACTTGAAATCATTATTCTGAAAAACCTGAACATTAAAATCCGCAACTTCCTTGTTAATTAATGACATATATAACCTCCTAAATTTATAATCTGTACTTATAACTTATATAAGTACGACACCAAGAGCGGCTTAGCTCTAAAATTATCGTGTATACAATCTATCATAAAAAAACAGCGATTTCAATAGGTTCAAGGCATTTTCGGCACTATAACTAATATTAGTAATCATTATTAATATATTTTATACATATTACAATTACTTTCCAACTCCGTCCCAACTTCCGTCAGGTAACAGCCTGTATCCGTCTGCTGTTACAGTGTTGCTTAACATAATTCCCATATCTGCACCGTATGTTTCATTAAGATAATACCATTTTCCGTTTATAAACTGCCAACCTGTAAGCATAGCCCCTTCACTTATATCAGCCGCCTCACTGAAGTAGTAAAAATGTTTGCCATCATCAGCATACCAGCCTGTACGCATATTGCCCTTTTCATCAAAGCTATACCATGCAAAAGGAAGCTTACTTGCCTGTTTTTGTACCAGACCTTCATTAAACACCTCAACCCAAGCAGACTGTCTTAAACTGCCTAAGCTATCGGTATATTTCCATCTTTTGCTTATTTCATCCCTTTGCCAAGTACCTTTGTCTACAGTTACAGGTACGGTATAATTTCCTATGATCTTTGTCTGACCTTTATAGCCTTGTGGGAGTGCTTTTGAAATACCTGATGTTCTTGCAGTACTTCTTGTTCCTGAGCTTAAACCTCCCCCGGAACTTGAGCTGCCCCCGGAACTTAAGCTGCCGGAATTTAAGCCGCTGCCGGAACTTAAACCTCCCGAACTTGAGCCGCTATATGAACCGCCCTTACCGTCAGACTTTGTATCGTCCTCAGCTTTGTTGTTTGTAGTGTTATTTCCGGTATTTGTGTTATTGTTTATATCACCACTTGCATCGGTATTTGCATTATTGGCAGTATTATTATTGTTATTATTTTTAGCCGTATTATTTATATTTTTACTGTTATTTTCTCTACTTCCGGAACTTGAATTATTTTCTGTATGATCCTTTGGCTTATCCTGCTTTTCTTCACTCCACTTAAGCAATGTTCCATCACTTCTTAACACATCATAAGTCTTGGTTGCAACTATCTCTAAAGCATCACTTTCTATAATAAATCTTTCCTTTGTATTTCCTTCAAAGGCAAGCTCTGATACATGGGTGATCTCTATAGGAAGTTTTACCTTGCTAAGCTTGTTATTGGCAAAAGCGTAGTCGGGTATAAGATCGAGTCCGTGCTTATAGCCTTCAAGTCTGGGCTTTACAACAAGCTTTTCTATTCTGTTGTTCATAAATGCCCCTACGCCTATCTCTTCGGCAACATCCGCAAGTTCAACCTCTTTTAATTTATTATCCTTAAATGCCTTATCGCCCACATGACCTGTGTATTTACCGAATTTAAGCTCCTCTATATCATTGTTCTCAAAAGCTGAAGTCCTTATCACATGAGTAAGCTCCGGCAGCAAGACCTTAGTTAAGGAGTTGTTCTTAAACGCATATTCATTTATGGTTCTAAGTTTACTTTGATTGATATTATTAAGGTTCCAGCCAAAAGAAGTTAAGCCTGTATCCATAAATGCTCCTGAACCTATGGTTTCAACTGCATCCGGCAAAGTTACAGCGATCAAAGACTTATCGTAAAAGGCAAAATCAGCTATTTCATTGACAGCAACACCTGTACCCGATACCGGAAGTACCACTTCACCTCCTGCACCGTTGTACCTTTTTAGTACTGAGCCTTCTATAATATATTCATCATTGTTATTTTGACTTACGCTAAAACTTCCTGCCGCATAATTATTAACAGTAAATTCAACCATATCCGAGGTGCTTAACTCAAGCCCTTCGATCCTAAAGAAACCGTCCTCATTAGATCTTACTTCATATGATTTAGAACCTACTTTAGCATTTATTTGAGCATTGGGCAGTGCAAAACCAACAAGCTGTGTATCGGTATCCAGTATCGGCAGTCTGGTTCTTACCTCCTGTAAATAATAGTAAAAACTTATATCATTACTCTTTTCAAGCTTTATATTAAGGCTTGGAGTATCGCTTATATAGGATATACCTTTTCTTGTAAGCCTCGGTGCTTTTACACTTACTGTATCGCCTATACGGTAGATTTTCGAAGCTTCTGTATTTCTTCCTATATTCTGTAAGCTGTTTTCTCCGTAGTATACCTTTTTAAGAATTACATCCTCATGGTCCCTTGCATTTATCATATTTACACTTACCGAAGCCGGATTTATCACATACTGTCTATCCTTTGATGTAAGGGTGCTGTCCAAAGAGGTAAATACCTTGGCATAGCTAAAGTCGGCTCTGTCATAGCTTCCGAATGCCCCGTCTTCTATAATTTCAAGTTTAGGTGCATTCACTTCTATTTCCTTAATCCCGCTAAATGCTCCGCTTGCTATGTAGCTTACTGAAGGAAGCGTCGCAACAAGAGGGCTTCCGGCAGAAGCAAAGGTATCTTTTTCTATTCTTGTTATGTTAGAAGGAAGATTTACTTTAAGTGATTTATCATCAAAGTTATCCTTATATTGATTCATAAAGGCAGCTTCACCTATTAAACTCAACGACTCGGGCAAAGTGATCTCACTTAAGTCATTATTCTTAAATGCCTCTGCACCGATCTCTTCTATACCCTCGGAAACTACTATCTTTCTGAGTTTTTTATCTCCCTTACTTGTTCCTATAAAGGCTTTCTCTCCTATTCTTTTTACTTCTACACCTCCTATAGATGAAGGCACTACAACTGCTGTATTATTTCCCTTATAAGCGGTAATAGTCTGTGTAGCCGCATCAAATACAAAACTTTCTTCCGTATCGGCTATTATTTTAGGATCTTCCGGTTTTGCCGCTCCCGATTCGTCATCGGTTTCGGGGTTCTTTTGTGCTCCTGCCTCATAAAGCCAATCGGACTTAACCGCAAAGGCTCCCGAAGGAGTAAGAGCGCTTGTCTTGATGAAGGCTCCGTCATATATGTATGAATGTTCCTTGGCATTTTTACTTGCATAAACATCATAATAGACTCCCAGACTGTTTTCCAGATTTTTTGTATACATAGTTGCTATATACACAGGTTTATCAGTCTTTATGGTAAATTCCGAAAAGTCAATGGTATTCCATGCATTCGGGGTAATATTCTTATACTCCCTAAAGGGTGCTATCTCTCTTAATCTTTTATTATCATCATAGGCAAGTACTCCTATCATAATATGATTGCCTGAGTAGTACTTATTCTTCACAAGGAATAGATCTGCTGATTTAAGTATACCGCCCTTATAAGGTGATTGAAATCTTACGGCAATACCCTTCATACCGCTTGTAAAATGCACAGTTTGATAATCTCCGTCAGTACCGGGCTTTATATTATAGCTATAATCAAGCTTTTCGCTACTTAAGTTTCCAAGCGGTCTTAACTTCACCTCATCAAGTACATTGTCACCTGCACTTAAAGTTATTTCTTTTTCTACACTGTAGTAGCCCTCTTTATAAAATCTGAAGGTATACTTGCCCTCATATATGGAAGAGTTTACATAATTTCCGCCGGCGTCCGTACTTATTACCGGCACCAGATCATCTTCCACCAAGCGTATATTAACACCTTCCAAAGCATTGCCGGCTTCATCTTTTACCGTACCTTTAATACTTGCGGACTTTGCTTTATTTAGCACTACTGTAGGTATATTTACCTTATGAGCGCCTTGACTCAAATCAACTTCCACTATTTTGCTTTCATAGCCGTAAGCCGAAAATTCAAGTCTGTATTTTTTATCCGACTTATTAATTGCATGATTTATATTAAATGAGCCGTCAATATCACTGGCATAGGTATACTTTCCGGTATCCAAGACCTTGACCTTTGCCCTTAAAGGTATGTAAGAGTTACTTGGAAAGCCTCCCGGAATAGGCACCGAGCCGGCGGTATAATAGCCTGTGCCTGCCCCCACATCAAGCTCTATACTTGAAGCAGTGTTTACACCCTGCTCTGCATTTGCCTCTTCTTTATATTCTGTTGTTGCATCGGAGTCTGTAGCCAAAAAAGAGGCATTGCTTGGACTTGCTTCTTCATTTGTAAATACTCTCAGCCTGTCGGTCTTAAACTTCTGCTCCTTATCGCCCACTACCACATTGTCTATATACCAACCGATGTTATAGGAATCTATGTAGATATTTCTTCCTACATTTATGTGGAATCTTATATCAACGCTCTTACCCTTGTATGCCGAAAGATCCGCTCCGATCTGCTGCCATACTCTTATTTGATTATCATCCATAATGCTTTCTCTTGATACCAGCAAAGACCATGTATTTTTATTCTTTTCCTTGATCTCAACTGTAAGGCTTAGTGCAGTGTCCAGACTCATTTGAGCATTAAAGGAGTCAAAGTACAGGTAATCGCCATCCTTTACCGTAACGGAGGGCATCTGTATATAAGAGTCCTGATTTTTCCTAAACTTTCCATTCAGATTTGTACCCCAGACCTTGGTAGAGTTCTTTTCAAGCCCCTCCCAAGTCTCTCTTGGAAGTAACTTTGTATAATCACCGTCAGCCGGTCGCATAGGCTTACCCCATTGCCAATCATTGATATTTCCGCTTAAAACTCCGGTCGTAAAGCCTCCGTTATCGGCTTCAAAATCATAAAAGACGGTTTCTTCATAGGAACTGTAGTCCACATTAAGCTCTTTTGAATACTCCGAGTAATTGCCCGACTTATCCAAGGCTCTCACACGGTAAATGTATTTTTTACCCGGAGCAAGCCCCTTATCATAATAATTTACTCGGTAATGGGAGCTTGGTCTTGTAGGATCTTCATTTTTATTAATAAATGTAAAGTCGGATAAGTTCTGCTGTATAGTAGCTATTTGGGCAAATGTAGCCGTACCCTCTTCTTTTCTTTCTATAGAGTAACTTAACATATCCGTCTCTTCATTTGCCACAAAACTTAGGTTTACTCCTTTTTGTCCTATACTTGCCCTAAGTGCCTGAACCTGTGCCGGCGGAGTATCTTCCTGCTGCTTTATGGAAAAGTTATCAAGATACCAGCCTGCACCCTCATCCGTATTATGCCCGTAGAAATAAAATCTAAGCTGCAAAGGTTTTGCATTCCCTGTATACTTAGCTAAAGAATATGTGTTATGCACCCAGTTTCTTGTGGTAATATCAGGTCTTAATACCACTTGGTAGATATCTTCCCAGTCATTTTCATCTCCGCTAAATGAGGCTTGCAGTTTGGCATAACTGAGCCCGGTAAATCCGTTATACATATCCACACTAAGTGACGGATTGCCCGTAACCGTACTTAAATCTACAGGGGGCAGATACAGATAACTGTTCACCCTCTTTTCAAATACTCCCCTTCCGGCATTTGTTCCTACATAGGTAGTATTTGCCGACCCATTAAGTCCTCTCGGCAGTTCAGGCTCGGCACTTGATTTCCTTCCCGAAACCTCCCATGCACCTTCAAGCATAAATCCGTTAAGCGAGCTTGCCTGCTCCAAGTCGGACTCCCAAGGCAGTGTCATTCCGGCTTTTATTTCAACATCCTTTTGCTTTGTTACTGTATTTTGTGCATAATCTTTTGCACTTAAGCTTAGATGCAGCGTTCCTTTACTTAACTTATCCGCCTCTATACTGTAAGAATAGGTTCCGTCATTTTGCACCCCCTTGCTTAGATTAAGTTCATGCTCCACTGCAGTTTGCGGATCGTCTCCTATATAATAGGACAGCTTGACCTCTCTTATGGATACATCATCATCCACCTTGGCTTCAACCTTCAATTTTCTGCCTATATATGCCTCATCCTGAATATTTATCTCAAGATTCGGTGCTCTTTTATCAGCCCCGTCTTTTAGTACCACACCGCTTATTTCGCCCTGCGTTCTGTCCTCCATTATCTTGGCTACGGCATCATAAGCATTGATAAGACCGTAACCGTATGCCATATTCGGGCTTTGTGTATAAGTATTATCCGACAGCGGCTCTGCTGTGGAAGTAATAAGATTTCTTATCTCGTCAAGGCTGTCGTACTCTTCTTCCTTGCCTGCTTTTTTTGCCGCTTCCTTGATCAGCGCTATTACTCCCACAACATGAGGAGTTGCCATACTGGTACCGTTCCAGCTTACATAATTGCCCCTTGCATCTACTGAACGCACCTGTACTCCCGGAGCGGAGATCTCAGGCTTTATTATTGATTTGCCCGAGTCAAATGCGGAAGGTCCTTTGTTTGAGAACCTGCCTATTTGCTTGTTATGGTCTACCGCCGCTACCGATATTACATCAAGGTAGTTGCCCGGATTTGAGATACTTCCCGGTCCCGGAACCTTGGATGATGTATTGCCCGCAGCAAATACGGGAACTATACCTGCCGAGTTCCACGCATTTATTATATCTTTAAACCACTCATCATTATCATTCGGACCGCCCCATGAGTTGTTAATAACATCCGGTTTCATTTCAAGCATCCACTGTGCGGCTGCAAGAAGATCCGAAACCTCTCCACCCTCAGGTCCTATGGCTCTGGCGCTTATAAACTTTGCCCCCGGAGCCACTCCTATACGGTTTACACTGTTTGACTGCTGACCCAGTATGGTTCCTGCTACATGAGTACCATGGTCATTGACCTCGGAATTTTCAGGATATGCAATATTATCCACAAAATCTCTATATGATGCTCCTTCCCACTTTTTGGTGGAAGGGTCGTCAACCTTATTTATAACTGTTCCACTTGCGCTGTCATAGTCAAGGAAGGATTTTTTGATTGCAGGTATATTGTAATTAACTCCGGTATCTATGATACCTACAGTTATACCGCTTCCGTCTATACCGAACTCTTCCCAAACCTTATCCGCATGAACATCTATGACACCCCACTCTATATCTCTTTCATCAGGGGTATATATCGTATCCCTTTTTGTTCTTCTTTTTTTCTCTTTTTCCACCGGATTTATAAGCTCAACCTTGGAATTTTCGGTAATTTTTTCTACAGAATCAAGTTTTGCAAGTTTCTCCAAAAGTTCCTTGGAAGCTGTTACTATATGTATGGCATTGGATATATAGAAGGATTCGTACTCTTTCACTTCCTGCTTCTTAACTGCCTCTTCTATAATGGCAAGTGCCTCTTTTTGTGCCATATCAGCCTTTTCCTGCAGTGATAAGGAGGTGTCCGTTCCTTCATTACTGAATTTTATCATTACATCATAAGGCGCATTCTTTCCCTTCAAAAGTTCTTCAAGATAGCCTATATCCTTAGACTGCTGTGTCGAATACGCCGCATAACTTGTTATACCGGTTGAAAAAGGTATATTTGCCGTTAATACAACCGCTGCCAAGACTATACTTAATATCTTCTTTGATTTCTTCATATTTACCCTTTAATAATTTATTTAATATGTCAGAGTTTGGGCAGCTGTCCGATATACCAAATGAAAGCTTGCTTTCAGCCTTATATTATATATGTATATCAGACTACTGCCGACACTCACCTTCGTCCAATTTATAAATAAAAATCAAATATTTTTAGCTCTTTAACAAAGATGAAAACTGTCAAAACTTCGGATTTAATATTGATACTCACTTGAAAGTACTATGTCTATTTCCGTCTTCTTATATCCGTCCAAGTAAAAGGTCAGGGTATATACAGGCCACTTTCCTTCTGCATCTTTTTCTATAACCCCAAGTTTAGCTGAGTGTGAATACAGGGCTTCAAGGCTTACTCCTTTGATTTCCTCAGGGGTTTTATATAAATCTTTAATGACCTCATTTACCGAAAGCTCTATGGCATCCTCATCTGCAGCACCTTTTTTCCTTATATTGACTCCCATAGACTTCCACTCGGCTTCTTTTATGGACCTTGCCTTGGATGTAAGGTACACTGCTCCGCCTTTATAAAATACAGTCAGACCGTCCTGTTTGTTCTTAAAATCTTCATCATGCTTATCTTTAACGATCTCTAAAGGTACAGCCACACCCACATCGTCTATATCGGCATACTCCACTTCAAAGTCTAAATCGTCTATGCCTTCTATTTTAAGAGTCAGCATAAGCTTATTATTGACAATAAATTCCTTAACCTGAGTGTAAGGTATTTCCACCCTAAAGTCGGTTGCCGAAGCACCTGTGGTAATAGCCTTTGTCCCTGCTATCTTTTTTGTTCCATGATATATACCTACAGTTGTGTTATTAATTATGTCCGAGGAGTCGACTCCGCTAAACCTTAGCACAGCCTTGGCATAAGGATTTGTCTTTTTTGACTCAGCCACAGTAAGTTTTTTATCTTTTTTATACTTTATACCTATGCTTGCCTCATCATCTTCATGCACAACTTTAAGCACATAATCCTTGTCGACTGCAAGCAAACTGCTTTTAAGCAGACTTAAACTGCTTATAGTAATTTGTTTTTTTGTGCTATCAAAATGATAATCAGAGTTTTTTACAAGTTTGGTAGCATTTCCTTCTTCTTTCGTTCCCACATAGTAATATACCTTTAAGTTATTCTCATCTACCTCATCAAAGTTTCTTAATGTAAGAACCGGATCGAGTTTGGCATAATAACCATTATCTTTGTCAAGTTTCAATGAGGGTTTTGCAGCAAATGTCAGTTTTATATTGGCAGTTTTAAGTCCCCTTAACTTCATAACAACACTTACAAATTCCTGCTTGTAGACATTGGACAGCGTATAAGGTTTTAACTTGTTCACTATGAATTTAATTTTAAGCTTCCCCTCATCCTCTATAAGTTTTACCGCATCCGATAAGTCTTCACCTGAAGCTGTTGTAAACTTTATATTCGCATACTCACTCGGATCCACATTGGTAAATATTATTTCTTTTAGGGTATCTTTTTTTCTTGAAACTGAACTGTATTCAATACGCTCATCTGAATAAGAGCCTTCAAACTTTGCTTTTTTATCAGTGCTGTATTTTATATAAACAGGGAAAGTCTTTTCGCCCACTTTCACCTCAACCCTTACGCTATCTCTAAATCCGTCTGCAAGTATGGTGTCCGTATCTATGCTAAATTTCTTACTCTGAGCATCATAACTTAGTCCCTCTCCCACAGTAAGGGTTTTATTAGGTATCAAATATGCCGTCACCTTTATATCACTGCCGTCTTTTGTGTAGTTTTCCATGCTTATTACAGGTTTTTCATCATACCTGTAGCTGTACTCCATACTTCCGTACCTTTTAACTCCTTCATGATCCCATGTAAGTTTTACTTCCTCACCGCTAACCTGTACCTCCTTAAACTTTACATTAATATAAGCCGGCATCGCCTCTATATCCTCCGCCCAGTTATTGTACTCCGCCGGTATATTAAGTATGATCGCTCTGGCTCTTGTAGAAAGTCCTTCATTCGGGGTCTGCTCAAAACTCCAACTGTCTATATTAAGCTCTATCTTTGAATTATCACTTAATTTATACACAACCTTTTTAGGAAGTTTATCCTTATAGGAAGAGCTGAGTTTATCCTTATAGTCAAGTGTAATATCTTCAAAAGGCTCATATCCGGTCAATGTGGCACTCTGATCCGGCTTATTTGGATCTTTTTTCGACTCTCCATTGTCATTATTTCCCTTATTATCATCAGGCTTTTTAAAATTCACTCTTAAACTTACATCAACAGTTTCCAATGATGCCCTAAGATACTCTCTGGAAGAGTCTAAAAGTACTGTAGGTCTTGCAATTAAGCTTGCATCCTGTGCAACTACTCCATCAAAGCTCCAATTAATTATCTTAAGCGCCACCTTCTTGCCATTACTTAGTCTGTAGGTAACCGACCTTGGTAAGGCATCTATATAAGAAGATGGGTTTTCATCCACAAATTTTACATTTATATCAGCCAAGGCTATATATGAAACTATTACGGGATGTTGTTCCTGTTCTTTCTTATCAGACTCTTTTTGAGTATTTCCATTATCAGTATCGGCATTACTTTTGCTTGCCTTATTTTCCTGACTTTTATCATCATGACTTTCTGTACTATGACTTTGGTTATCGGCTTCCTTGCTGCTATCATCACCTATCTTTTTTTCTTCTTCCGTTTTATTATTGCCACCTTGCTCTGTAAGTGTATTGGGCAGACCCTTGTTTAAAGAGTCACTACTTAATGAGCCGGCACCTGATGTACCGCCGCTTGAGTTTTCTCCACCTGAGTCGCCTCCTGAGCTTCCTCCACTTGATGAACCTCCACCTGTGCCGCCGCCTGAAGTTTTGCCTCTTGATGAACCTCTGCCTGAGCCCCTGCTTGTAACTTTTACATCAGGCTTTGCTTTTGATGAAAGACCTTTGGTATTGTCTATTATTGCATTTCCATTGTCATCTATCCATTGACCGTCCGAATTTAATCTATAACCGTCAGGGGTAACAGTTGCAAAAAGCATTTGCCCTGCAGCTTTATTGTCAGTATTGTTGAAAAAGTATGCCTTACCGTCTATCCACTGCCAGCCGCTAAGCATCTTTCCGCTATTCGCACCGTTCTCCGTACTTAAAAAGTACCATGCACCGCTCTCATCCTGAAACCATCCGGTTTTCATATCTTTACTTTCTTTATCAAGATAGTACCAGTTATCTTTGTCTTTTATCCAACCACTCTTTGCTTTATTATCACTGCCGTAATATCTCCAGTGCTCGTTTTCAAGCTTCCATGAGCCGCCAAAAGTCACTGTATCGGCATAACTTACATATGCCGCATTTGAAAATATCATACTAAATGCAAGCATATATATAAAAGTCTTATGTACTGACTTTTTCATCTGTAAAAAACCTCCTGAAAAATATAATAATTTACAGAAAAAGACTACTTTATGCAAAAACAACAAGTTAGTCTCTCCTAACTCCTGTGTTCAGTTAGCATTACCTAATTAACTTAACCTTTAGATTTTAATGTTTATGAAAACCTCTGTCAATACAGTATATATGTACTAAAGTCAGTGCAGACATAACAGGGGTATTAAAAAAGCGCTGCCGGCAAAGCCCGCAACGCTTTTTATGATTATTTACACACATTCTACTATAACACATTTTAAGTATTACAGTTTTACCGGGTAATTCATCTTCGTCAAAAAACTAAAAATGTTTAACTGCTACATAAGTCAAATGAATACGAATGTCGACGCTGTCCTACTTCCTAAAAGAAGAATACACCTTTCCAGTCTCAAGTCCTCCCCTAAGCTTTGCAAGTTGAGACACGGTAACCAATTGGAAACCTCTTTTATGAAGTTCCGGTATAACCTTCTCAGCTGCTGTAGCTGTAGGTACAAACAAGTCATGCATAAGAACTATATCTCCGTCCTTAACACTGTCCAAAATACTGGTGGTGGTCTTTTCGGGGTTTTTATGCTTCCAATCCAGCGTATCTATAGCCCACAAAGCAACTGCCATATCAAAGGACTCTATTTCGCCTAAGATCTCATCATTATACAGTCCACCCGGCGGTCTGAAATTTCTGACCTTTTGTCCTGTGTTCTCAAAAACAATATCATTAACTTTCTTCATAGCCTGAAGTCTTTCTTCCTTGGTTTGCTTTGTAAGGTAGGCATGGGCATAGGTATGATTACCTATCTCCATGCCGCTTGACGCCGCCCTCTTAAGCGCCTCCAAATTCTTGCCTGTAACCCTTGTACCCACCACGAAAAATGTAGCTTTACCGCCTACAGCTTCCAAAGAATCAAGAATTCTGTTTGTAGCCTCCGCATTGGGGCCGTCATCAAAGGTAAGTGCTACCATAGGTTTTGATGGATCTATACCTGATACATCGACATCACTTAGGTCCATCTTTTCTCCCGGCTCGGGCTTTCCTTTGGCTCTTACAGATAAGTTGATACCGTCTATATAATCGGCAGCAACAGCCGCCTCTCCGTCCTTATACCACTTACTCCATTCACCCTTGGATAAAATCTTAAAATAAACATCATAGGTTGCCGTTATATCTCCCTGAAGCTCAAGCTTTAGAGCTTTGAACTTCTTATTGGAAGCAATATCTCCCATAAGTTCACCGTCCACAGCCCAGTTTGACCATGTACTTCCGTCATAGGAAGCCTGATATCTTACCGAACCTTTTACTCCCTTGGGAAGATTGTATACTATAGCCTTAAGTCCTGTAGGATATGAACCTTCCTGAGATAAATTAGTATCATCGGATACCCAGTCGGTATAACCCTTTCCATACATATGAGCGGTAAATGTAACTCTAAATCCTGTGGCTGCATAAGCCGTTGTTTTAGACAACAAAAAAAACGCACATATGAGCAACGCATATATGTACATTAACCTAAAAAAAGGCAACGCACTACCTATAACACCCTGTTTGAAAAATCTAGCGTGTTTCATATATCTCTCCTTATTTATTCTAGCAAAATCTAATTAAGTCTATTCTACCACTTTTTTAATTTTATTACACCTTTAAAATTACTTACGATATAAGTTAATCAAACTAATGTATCGTTGATATCCGACCTTGTTGTTACTTTCGTTAATAGATTGTAACAAATACATAATAAAGGAAATCGAGATTTGCTCTACTGTTACAGATATTAATTAAATATCAATGATACATTACACCGCTGCTTACTGCATCAAAGATTTTGATGTAGCGGCAAGTTATTTATTGTACTTATTTAAAAAACAATGCAGTGCTGCTATATAAGCCCTTCTTTGAAACTTCTTATCATTTCCTGACCCACACTTATATCACCCGGAGGCACAGGCACATTGCTTCTTTCAAACCAAGCCGCTTCGCCTATTTCTTCCTTTT
>ERZ773075.1108-NODE-1108-length-15440-cov-108.706_pt1 | contig 15440 bp, 11 predicted proteins | sample MGYA00580614_ERZ773075 | MGnify/ENA primary metagenome ERZ773075 (study PRJEB29015, sample SAMEA2738021) | human oral metagenome | biome: human oral; feature: human-associated habitat; material: dental | place: China | collected 2043 ... | reverse complement strand
CTACAAGATCTACGCCGAGTCCTTCAAGGGCGCCGACCACCTGGCGCAGGTCCAGGAGGAGGCCAAGCAGGTAGTCTCCGCGGCCCTGGGCGGCTGAGGTACGCGGGTCCGCGGCCTCACCGCGCATCCCCTTCTCACGGCCGGAGGCATTCGACGCGTATGGGTACAGGATTCCTGTTCCCGACGGCGTCGGCTGTCTCCGGCCGTCGTGCTGCTCGCCGTCGGCTCGCCGCCGCCGGTCGCATCGAGCCGGCCCCATGCCATCGAGGTATGGCGCCTGGCACAGTTACCTCATGACCGTTCAGCCCATTCCCGGTGGTCGCACTCCCCTCGGAGGTCGTACTTCGGCGGCTCTCAAGGGGGTGCGTCTGGGGGCCTGCGCCTCCGTCATCGGGCTCATCGCCGCCGCGATCTGGCAGCGGCGCGCCCACCGCTGGGGCGTCTTTGTCCTTGAGGACCGGGAGGGCGCGATCGGCAAGTGGTGGGACCACGTCGTGGAGGCCTGGCCTTTCTTCTTCCTGTGCGCCCTGGCATTGGCGCTGGTCTGCGGACTCGTCTGGTGGGGGCTGCGTAGAAGCGATCGGCTCCCGCGGCCGGGCACGGTCTTCAAGATCGTCATCGTCGTCGGCCTCCTCATCCCCCTGGGCGTCGCCCTTGCCCTGGCCGGCAGGTGGTGGCAGGTCCTGAACCATTACGGCGTGAACATCGGCTACCTCCTCAACCTGGCCGTTGCCGCACTGGCCCTGGGGGTCGCACTCATCAGCGAGGCGATCATCCGCCGCCGGCCCCGGGCCGCCACGCCGTCGGGCCCCCGGCTCGTCGCCGCCGGGGTGACGGTCGTGGTGTTCGCGGCCTCGGCACTGGTGCCGCCCCAGGTCCTCTCTCCTGTCCAGTCACGGACGATTGCCGCGCCGAGCAACGTTCCTCAGTTTCCTGCGCGGGTCACCGGAACGGTCGAGTGGAGCCGGGAGGTGAGCCCGTATGTCGACGTCGCCGCCGGCGCGTCGGGGCCGCTGCTCATGACCGGGGAGGGTCTGGAGGGTCTCGACCCGGTCGACGGCTCCACGCTGTGGAGCTACCGGCGTACGGGAGCGCAGTTCATGGGAGTCGGCGAAGACTCCGACCCTCGGGTCATCACCAGCCCGGACCGGCGCTACGCCCTCATCTCGATTTGGTACCCGCGCACGAGCTATGCGGATGACGGACGCATCATCGTCATCCTGGAGACCGCCACTGGCCGGGTCGTGGCCGAACGGGAGACACTCACCGCCAACCTCGAAGACGGTTGCGTGCAGGTGACCGACTCGGTGGCCCTCATCGGCCGGGAGGGCGTCTCCCTGTCAGACGGATCCACGCTGTGGAGGCTGCCAGACCCCCCGATGCGGCGTTTCTCCGGTACGAAAGCGCCGCACACCCTCGTTGTGGACCAGCAGTGCGACGAGCAGAGCGGAACCTGCTCCCTGACCCTGGCAGACGACGCCGACCCCACCTCGACCCGCCGCCTGAGCAATGTCGTGGTAGACCCGGCGGACGACCGCATCCCGGGCTACGGGGACGACGTCGTCACGCTGGCCCAGGGGTGGACGGTGCGGCGCGCGTCCCCCGGCGGCCCGGACTCGCCGTTGGAGGCGATCAGCCTGGATGCCGCCGGCACTGCTGACGAGGCGCAGGAAGTTGTCGCATTGGGAACCTATGGCGGACCGGACCGGGCGACTTCCGGGGCACGTATCGCCCTGCGGCCCGTCATTCCAGAGCGCGCCCCCTGGGCTGAGGACGGCTCGTCGCCGCCGGCCCCGGCGCCGGTGGCGGTCTTCGACCCGGCGACGCGCAGCCTCACCGAGGTCTCCGTGGGACAAGACTGGGACACGTCACTGCATCGGCCCTCCTGGCCGACCCCGGACACGGGTGTGCCACGGTGGTCGATCCCCGACAACGGCGCGCCAGATGACCTGGGAGCGGGCTACCTGGAGCTCGGGCGGGTCGATGGATCGAGCGGCGTCCCCATCAGTCCCCCAGGGGCACTGCTTGGGAAGAACGACACCGCGCACAACCCCTTCGCCGTCGCCGCCCCCGGGATCGTCGTTGTCGGGGTCGAGGTGAGCACCGACTTCGAGAAGATACGGGGCGGACACGACCAGGACCGCAGCCGCACCATCCTGTACGGGGTGGGATAGCCGGCTGCACCGTTGGGCTCTCGTCCCCATTGTCCGCGGTGGGACGTCGCCGGACGCTGATTCCATGAAGGACGATGACAAGGCGCAACCCCGCCCCGCTCCAGAATCGGACCCGCCCGCCTCGTCTCCCCGACGGTGGCGTCGACTGGTGCACAGTCTCTTCATCGGTATCGACCTGGCCTCGGCGATCGCCATGCTCGCCCTGATTGCCGGCACGGTCGTCTCCCTCCTGCGCTCACCATTATCGATGGCGATGACAACGCCGCTCATCGTAATCGGGGAGATCGGTATTGTTCTGCTCGGTTACGCCATGATCTGGGCTGCGCTTCGAAAGCCGGCCGTGAGTGATGTCTTCGGCGCTGCGGGCGCCCTGGCCTTCTTCAGCCTTGTCGGGTGCGCGCTTACCGTGGCGGAGACCAGCAAGATCATCCGGGAAACGGGAACGGTGCCCGAGGTCGTGGGCAGACTGGCAGTTGCATGGATCTGCCTCGTTACTGCGATGCTGACACATCTCGCCCTACGTGCGGTCGGGTCTTCTCCGCGTCTTCGCTCCAAGGACTCCTTAGATGATTCCGACGGCGATCCCTCTCAAGCCCGGTCCTCCCGCAGCGAGCGAGTGAAGCATATGTGTGCGGGCGTCATCGGAGCGGCAGCAGTGGTGGCTCTGGCCACGACGACCCCCACAGGCATCAATCACCGCTTGGACCCGCTCTTGAGAACAACAGTCGCAGCATCGAGCGGTCATGCTCGCTTCCCGACCGTCGCTCAGCTTCAAGCCGGGGCACAGCAGCAATCGCCGCCGTCGGAACCGGCTTGGGAGACTCCGCTGGGAACCACCACCGTCAAACAGCTGCTCGCCGGATCCAGGGGAGCGATCGCCGTCACCGACCACGGCGTCTACGGGGTCGATCCCTCCACCGGTAGAAGCACATGGTGCTTCGCGACGGCGGCGCTTCCGCCCTCATCCGACACCAAGTCCTCGGCCTCGCTCCGCGGAGTGGATATCTACGCGGGGCATGAGGCCTTCACTTCCCCCGACGGAGCCTGGTTGGCCTATGCAGTGAGCATCACCCCGACCGAGACAAACGGCCACGACAGTCCCGAGACCGTCACCCGTGTCATCGTGCTCAACACCGGCACGGGGCGAGTGTCTGTGGATAGCCAGGTCGTTGGAGCGGTTCCGACGGTGCAGCTGACTGATTCCAACGCCATCATCAATCGACATGTTTACAACATTGCCGACGGCGAAGAGCTCGCCCCCTTGGAATCCGAAACGAACGTTGTCCCCGGCCCCGGAGGACATGAGCGCATACTCACCCGAACGAGCGACTACTCCGAGTCGCTTACGTCGAACTCGGTATCGGTTGAGGGCATATCTCCGGAGGATCAGCACCAGACACACATTATGCAGAAAGCCCAGACGATCAACGGCCAGCCCGTCTCATCCGGCGGCTGGGTCGTCATCTCCGACAGTAACGGAGAGGAAGACGTCCAGAATATCGATACTGGAAGAACCATGTCTTTTGGAAACCAAAGCAAGAAGGTGATCCTGATGCAAGTCAGTTCTCAGGCCATCGCCGTGTGGCTGGCTGATGTGAGCGAGAATGGAGAACTGGCCGACGCCGATCCACATCGACTGTATCCCCTGACGCTGTCCGTGTTCGATTCACGGACAGAAGAAGTGACAGCCGTCGAACAGTCGAGCATTCATCAGGTGCTTTTCAATCATCAGGAGAGCGACCAAAACGTAACGGGCAGGATCGGTATCGGGATCGTAGATCCTCCGACATTCTCCGTGACCGGCGACGATTCAGAAGATTTCGGAGAAAAACTCGCCGTCCCAACGGGAGAAGGAGAGGGGAACGTGACACTCAAGAACGGAGCCAAGGCGTCTTGGAAGAAGGTCTCCACCCCTCTTCTGGAAAATAGAGTTCGCGACTCCGTCCTATGCCCCGAAGGGAGAGTAGTTTCCGCCGAGCAACAGTCGGACACAGGTCAAGTCTTTCTGAAGGGTTGGAGGGTTCCCGTATGAGGAAAGGCGCAGCACCAACCAGCCCCGCCCCGCAGTCGAGCCCACCCGCTCCACCTCCTCACCAGGAACTGCGGCCCATGCGAGGTCTCCTCATCTGGATGATCTGGGCGACCATCTCCATGACCGTCGCCCTGCACTTCGGCGCCTTTATCGTGTGTTCGTACGCACCATATTCATTAGACATCATGTGGCTCCTGTACTACTACATGATCGTCCTGGTCTTTACTGTGACCCTATGTGGGTGGCTGCTTCGTCCTTACCGGCCGAGGCCGCCGCACAGCGATAACTATCCAGCAGCGACCTTTACCCTCATCACGGCTACTTGCATCCAGGATTGGTGGATCAAACCCATAGGGTTATCACCTTCTGACACAATATCCTCACCCGTCGAGCACCTCATAGCCGCCTGGATCAGCCTGATCGTCGCCGTCCTCTCATGCATGCTGCTGCAGGCGTACGACGATCGACTCACCAGGTTACGGGCAGCCGATCAATCCTCTGCTCAGACAGGCGCCTCAGACGGATCGATGACGCCATCGGGCCGCCTTCCCCATTGCCAACCGAACTCAGAGAGTGAAAACTCGCCATATGAAAAGCGATGATGCGGTACTGAGCATACCTACCCCGCGATCCGGCTCAGCCACTTCACCTTCCAGGCGGGAGCGGTGGCTCGTGCGCAGTATTCTCGTCGGGGTCAGCCGGGCCGCTGGCCTCGCAACCGCGGCCCTGCACGTTGGTGCCTTCGTCGTCTGGCTGCGCTCCCCTTTGTCCATGGCAATGGGTTCCATGCGCATCTATGCGATCACGGCGATCATAGCCATCACCCTGTGCGCGTGGTTGCTGAGACCAAAACGGCTGCGAACCAGCAATTACTTTTTTTCGACCACTCTTCTTCTTTTCATAGCCACCTTTATTCTGAATCAGAACGTCAGGAGCGAGGTGGTGTCATTCACCTCCTCATCAAGCACTGTTCCGAGCGTCGCGGGATGGCTCCTTGCCGGCTGGGTGGGCGTTGTTATCACCGCAGTGTCGTGCATGCTGCTGCAGGCGCGTGACAAACGCGAGCTCCTCCGACGCCAGAACACCGAAGATGCTTCCAAGCAGGAGGTAGGCCCCGAGGAGGACTGTCTCCCAGATGATGCGCTTGAGTCGGAGGAAAGTCGTCCAACCGGGCAGGAGAGGATCCAGATAACCTCTTGCCACTCTCGAGCTCCCCGCAAGGAGCGGGCCAAGCGCTTGTGCGCAAGTGCCGCCGGCGCACTGACAGTAGCTGCCCTGGCGGCGATGAGCCCCGGCACCATTAATCATCACCTGGATCCGCTCATCCAATCAACGACCAAGGCCGCCAATAGCCAGGCCTCATTCCCGACTGTCGATGATATCCGGGCCAAGGCGGCAGACCAATCATCAGTTCAAGAACCTACCTGGGAGAGATCTCTCGGTTATACAAGAGTCGACCAGATGCTGACGGGAAAGCACAACGCCGTAGCCGTTACCAGCAAAGGACTCTACGGCATCATTTCTTCCACTGGCGACTTGACCTGGTGCTTCGCAACGACCAGCCCAGACATCCTGGAGTATGATGCGCTTGGAAGGACCATAGAAAACACTTCCATATACGCAAACAAGCCCGCGTTCACCTCACCGGACGGCACCTGGCTCGCCTACGCCATCGACATGACCCCTAAAAACTCGCATGACACTCTGACCCGCATTGTCATTCTGCGTACTGATACCGGAGAGGTTGCTGTGGATGCCCAAGTCTCAGAGAACGTGCCAACCGTACAGCTGACCGATTCCATGGCCGTCATCAATCGCAAAGTTTACGACCTCACCAGCGGTAAGGAGCTCGATCCACTGGACGCCACCGTGACCGTTGTCCCAGGACCCGGTGGTCACGCCAATGTTCTCGTCAAGACCGATAACGAGCAACCCGAGGCACAATCAAAGACATCAGTGGAAAGTCTCCCGGAGGCATATCTGCGCGCCTCATCAGACAATAGATACAAGATCGAGCACCAAAGCTTGAAACGCGCTTGGATACCTGTCGGAGATGTCATCACCTCAGGCGGATGGATCGTCACCTACGTCGATGACAACAACGAGCTGACAGCGCAGAACATCGACAGCGGAAGCAGGGTACCTCTCACTGGCCCTTCAACCAACTACCAGAATGTTCTTCAGATAGAAGCAAGCCAGCAAGCCATCTCGCTCTGGACCGTCGATACAGAACCGAACCAGGAGCTCAATCAAACATCCACCCCCATCTACCCTGTTTCTCTCAGCGTCTTCGACACTCGCGCTGGAAAATCAACAACCATCGACTCCTCCGGCCTCTACCGCAGCACCAAGCGCGCCGATGACTCCAGTAGCAGTAGCACTGAAATCGACCGCGCCACCAACGGAGCCATCGACACACCCCAGCTCCTCTTACAAACGGAAAGTTACGACGCCTACGACGGAAAGCTTGCCATCCGCATGGGGGATGACAGGGGCGACCAAAGCGGCATCACGGCATCGGATGGGCGCAGGCTGCCATGGGTACGGATCAGCATCGATTTCCCCACTCCCCCGGACACATATTCCCTTCTGTCTCCAGAAGGAATGATGATCACGGCCGAAAAGAAATCCGACTCCACCTCCACGCTGACCGGTAGGAAGCTCCTCTAGCGTCTTCCCACCGAAGACATTCGACGCCGTCGGGAGCAGAGTTCCCGCGCCTCGATACGAGGGATGTCCCGGCCGTTGCCCGAAAGCGCCGGCGACGCTCGACGCAGGCGAGTCACCCGGAGAGAATGCAGGTATGAGTTCCACCAGCGACTCCACCATCCTCCACATCCGCACAGCCCGCGCTCAACCGGCGCAGCAGGCGCAGGACGCGGCCATGGCGGCCGCCCTGGAGGCCGTCTGCTTCCCGCCCGAGCAGGCCGCCAGCCCGACGTCGATCGCCGAGCGGATGGCCCACTACGCCGACCACTTCTGGCTCATCGAGGACGAGTCCGGCACACTGCTGGCGCTGGTCAACGGTCTGTGCACCAACGAGCCCAATCTGAGCGACGAGATGTACGAGAATGCCGCAATGCACGACCCCGACGGGGATTGGCAGATGATCTTCGGCGTCGCCACGGCACCCGCCGCCCAGGGGCAGGGACTGGCCACCCGCCTGCTGCGCACCGTCATCGAGACGTCGCGCACCCACGGCCGCCGGGGTCTGGTGCTCACCTGCCTCGACGACCTCGTGCCCTTCTACGCACGCCTCGGTTTCATCGATGAGGGCTTGTCCTCCTCCAACCACGGCGGCGTGCCCTGGCACCAGATGCGCCTCACCCTGGCCTGACGTCGCCGTCGACATGGATCGCGGCCGGGGACGTGTCGCGCGTGCGGGCACGGGTTTCCCGCTCCCCGCGGTATCGAACGCCCCCCGGCCGCATGAGGACGGCGTAACGCCTTCGCCCGTGCAGAGCGTCCCCGGCCGCACGCAGGGGCGAACGACTAGGGTGAAGGTGTGAGCCAGTCCCGCCCGTCGAGGCCGTCCAAGCATCACGTCGAGCGCTCCCCCGCGTCCGCCGGCCACGCAGGGTCGTCCCCCGAGCCGCCCGCGTCCTCCGCCTCGTCAGAACTCGTCGATTCCGCGGAGAGCTCCACATCCGCTCCGACCGGCTCGCCCGACGGCGCTGCCTCTCCGGCGTCGAAGGGCACCGCCGGGCCGCGCCGCGCCCCCTCCCAGCAGTCCCGGCCCGGACCGCAGGATGACATCATGCTGGCCACCGGCAAGCCCCGGCAGACCGAGCGCCCCAAGCCCCCCACCCAGGAGCAGATCCGCCGCCAGCCCGGCCGTAAGGCCTGGGTTCCCAACCAGCACGGGGCCTGGTCGATGCTCGTGCTGCCTCCGATCGTCGGCTGGGCCGTAGGCGGCTTCAGTTGGGTGAACCTCCTGTTCCTGCCGGCGTGGTGGGGCGGCTACCTCACCTACTGGTGCTGGTCACAGTGGCTGCGCACCCGCTCGGCCCGCAAGCGCGCCCTCATCATGCTGCCGCTCCTGGTCTACACCGGCTGGACGGCCTCCCTGGCCCTCATCACCCTGCTCGTGGCGCCCTACCTCATCCAGTGGGCGGTGCCGCTGCTGCCCCTGTTCGCCATCGCACTGCACCAGGTGTGGCGCGGCCACGAGCGCTCGCTGATCTCGGGATTGTCGACGACGACGGCCGCCTCCCTCATGGCGGCCGTCACCTACAGCCTGGCGGTGCGCGGGGACGGCGGGTTCCTGGGGCTGGGGACGCCGAGCGCCCCCTTGCCGGGAGCCTCCCCCAACGGCGCACTGACGGGCTGGTCCTGGATGTGGCTGGTGACGGCACTGACCGCCGCCTACTTCTGCGGCACCGTGCCCTACATCAAGTCGATGATCCGCGAGCGCTTCAACTACGTGCTGCTGGCGGCCACGGTGGCGGCGCACTCGGCGGTGGCGGTGGCGACGATCTGGCTGGCGTCATCGGGAATGCTGCCATGGGGACACGCCGTCTTGTGGGTGGTGCTGACCGTGCGCTCGCTGGTCATGCCGCTGTGGCAGTGGAGCCTGGTGCGCAGGCGCCACCGTCCGCTGCGCCCGGGCACCATGGGCATCGTCGAGGTCGTCATGTGCCTCGTCTTCCTGGTGACCATCTCGGTCTGACAACTGGTCTGACAACTCGGTCTGAGTCCGACGGCGCCCCGGCACCTGCGCAGCGGTCCTCAGCGGTCGGACCAGGAGGCCGCAGCGGCCAGAACCCTCTCGTTGTCCGACGTCGTCCCGATCGAGATCCGCACACCCTCACCGGCGAAGGGGCGCACAAGGATGCCGGCGGCGCGGAAGTGCTCGGCCAGCGCCGTCGTCTCGTCGCCCACACCCAGCCAGAAGAAGTTGCCCTGGGAGCCGGGCACCTCCCAGCCCTGGGCGCGCAGGGCGGCCACCACCCGGTCGCGCTCGGCGGCGATGGTGGCCGAGCGCTCGGCGGTGCGGGCCAGCTCAGCATCCCCCAACGCGGCTGCGGCAGCCGCCTGCGCGGGAAGGTTGACCCCGAAGGGCGTGGCCACGGAACGGATGGCGGCTGCCAGGCCCGGCTCGCACACGAGGTAGCCCACCCGCATCCCGGCCAGGGCGTGGGCCTTGGAGAAGGTCCGCGAAACCACGAGGTTGGGGGCCCCGGCCAGCAGGGTGAGGGCGTCTCCCGCCTCGGGGTCGGTGACGAAGTCGAGGTAGGCCTCGTCGATGAGGACGACGACGTCACGCGGCACCCCGGCCACGAGCTCGGCCAGCTCGCAGGCGGTCAGGATCGTCCCGGTGGGGTTGTTGGGGGTGCAGGCCATGACCACGCGGGTGCGGGGAGTGAGGGCAGCCAGCATGGCGGGCACGTCGTGGCGCGCGTCGGGGGTCAGCGGGATGCGCACGGCCCTGGCTCCGGCGACGGCGACGCAGATCGGGTAGGCCTCGAAGGAGCGCCAGGGGATGACGACCTCGTCGCCGGGCTCGCAGACGGCGTCGAGCAGGTGCTGGATGAGGGCGACCGACCCGTTGCCGACGACGACCTGCTCGCTTTCGACGCCCCACCGGCGGGCCAGCGCCTGCGTCAGCGACTCGCCCGTCATCTCCGGGTAGCGGTTGGCTCCGGTCGCGGCGCGGGTGATGGCTTCGACAACCGCGTCCTGAGGCGGGAAGGGCAGCTCGTTGGAGGAGAGCTTGGCGATCTCCACCGGGCCCTCGGCATCGGGACGGGCCCCGGGCACGTAGGCGGGCAGGGCGGCGACGTCGGGGCGGATGCGAACCGTCGTCGATGTTTCGCCGGGCGCTGGAGTCGCTGCGGAAGTCATAGCCCCATCTTGGCACCAGTGCAGGCTCACTTGGCACAATGGGCCTATGGAGATCGTGGCACGAACTATCGGAAATGCAGCCGGCCTGTGGCTGGCCACGCGCCTCCTGTCCGGGCTGAGTGTGCCCGAGGGGGTGGGTACCGCTCAGATGTGGCTGAACCTGGCGATCCTGGGGCTGGTGCTGGCCCTGGTGAACTCGCTGGTCAAACCCGTGGCGAAGTTTCTGACGTTTCCTCTCTATATCGTCACCTTCGGGCTGTTCTCCCTGGTGGTCAACGGCGCGATGCTCTCGCTGACCGGCTGGCTGACCGACCATATCGGGGCATTGGGCGCAGGCGGCTCGGTGCCACTGGGGCTGGAGGTCTCCACCTTCGGTTCGGCGATCATCGGCTCGATCATCATCTCGGTGATCTCCTCGATCATCGCCGCGATGCTCGTGAGCCGCGAGGACTGAGGCCGTTCGCGGCCTCCGGGGCCTCAAGCCCGCCCGCCTCCTCTCCTCCCGCACGGTGCCTCGCCCCGGGCTCGTCTGGTCGTTCTCCCTCGGTTTCAGTGCTCTCCCGTCGGTTCGGCCGACGGCGTCGGCAGTTCGTAGGAGGGGGCCGACGACGGCGTCTTTCCCGGGTGGTCGGCGCCGTCGGTGTAGACCCCGTTGGAGTCGGTATTGCGCTGGATCGCGAAGACGTGCTCGGTGGTGGTCGCCCCTTGCTCGCCGGCGCCCGAGACGCGGGAGAAGGAGGTGCTCCAGTCGGCCAGCTCAGGGGCCCTGTCCTCCAGGCCCTCGGTGGTCTGCGCGTAGACGCTGGAGGCGTGGGGGTAGCCGTCCACGTCCATCTGGTGGGTGTCGATCATGGCGACCTGGCGGTGGGGGCCGGTCGGCGTGGGGGCGGCATCGAGGCCCGGGACGGCGTCGCCGGTGTTCTCCAGGTGCAGGGCGTGGACGTCCTCGGGGATGTCGGCTCCCGCGGTGGGGGCCCCGGCGGTAAGGACCGTGGTGATGTTGTACCGGCTCTGGATCTCCGGGTCGGCCGCGATATTGGAGACGGTGATCCCGCCCTGCGAGTGGCCGTAGAGGGCGACCTCGTCGCCCGACTGGATGCCGGCCTGGCGCATGGCGGTGACGACGGCGCTCTCCATGACCGTGGGGGTGCCGCCCACGCCCTCGAGGTTGGTGAGCAGGTCCTGCGGCTCGCCGTCGCCATTGGTCCAGTCGGTGGTGCCGGGGACGTAGACGACCCAGGAAACGCGGCCGTCGGCGTGCTCGACCCGCTGGATGGAGATGACGCCCGCCTCCTCGTAGCCCTCCCCCAGGGATCCCCTGGAGGCCTGCAGTTCCTGGCAGTGGAGGATCGTCTCGGAGATGTTCCGCGGGGGCTTGGACTCCTTGCCCTTGCCGGTCATTCCGGCCTGGACCGGGCTGCCCAGCCCCAGGGGATCCTTGGTGGCGGGCGGAAGCACAGTGGCTCCACTGCCGCCCATCGGGGTGACCGTGATGCCGGTCTGGCGTCCATAGACCGTAGAGCCCAGCATCGCCGCGTTCAGCCCCAGGTACTTGGTGACGCGCTGCATGGGTGTAAGGCTCTTGGTGTCCACGGTCTGCGTCCCCACGGTCACCTGGGCGGGGAGGCGCTGCATCACCCAGGGGTCGAGGCGCTCGGAGACCTGCTTGAGGTAGGCCTCGATCGTGGCCGACTCCCGGCCGGTACGGGCCTTCTGGAGCCAGAGAGTCAGCAGGACGAGCCGCGCGGCATCATCCTTGACCCACTGGGCGGTGGCCGGGTCCGCGGCCAGGAGCTGAAAGGCCTCGAAGACCGCCTGTCCTCCCTCATTGTCCTTCAGCAGCTGATACACCGGGCTGTTGGGAGCCAGAAGCAGCACCGATAAGCCGATGGCATCGGGGAACATGGTGGCGAAGGTGACCCCCAGTGCCTGGTGGACCAGGCCCCCGTCGAAGGCCCGGATGTCCACGGGCCCCACGAGGTCGGAGCCGGGGGTGGCGCCTCCGTCGGCGAGTGTGTGGGCCTGCGAACAGGCGGTGACATCGGAGGCGATGCCGCGCAGGGTATCGGCGACGTCCTGGAGCGACCCGGCTCCGGTATTCAGGGCGTTCAGCGAACTGATGGCGGTATTGCGCTCCTGGTCGAGGGCCACGGCCTCGGAGTAGGACAGCGCGTTGAAGTGCACGGCCCCCGTTTCGTCTGTTTCGTAGAGTTGATCGGAGTACATCGATCGTGGAAGCCGCTCTCCGGCGACGCACTGCATTCCGTCGTCGTGCCACACCTCATTGCCATGGGGCTGCAGGTCATAGGAGCCGTATATCTTTGTTCCTGGGGGAAGAGGTGCTGAATTGACGTCGGAAATCGCGCAATCGATCCAGGATCTGGCGTCATCGAGTGAGCCGGCGGCGGAGTTCAGATCGGCGGACAACGTGTCCAGATCGGCCGTATTGACCGAGACGCTCCCACCATTCACCACCAGCGGGGCCGGCCCCTTCCATATGTGCCATGGATGCCCCGTATCCTCCGGTGCAGGTCCGTTGTACGGGGCAGTGGGAGCCGCGGGCGGGGCGGGGGCCGACTCGGACTTGGGCGCCTTCGTCGCATGAGAGTCCTGCGCCCATGCCGGGTAGGGATTGTCGGAGCTTCTCGTGGATAGCGGGCTCATGACGGGCTCGTTCCACTCGATGAGCTGCGGGCGTCGATGACGCCGACGTCGGAGAACGCCGTGTCATAGCGGCTCGCCAGCGCGCTCAGGAGCCCGGAGGCGTCGTCGAGCGCCAGTTGACAGGCGGTGGAGTCCGCGCCCACCCAGCTGGCGGGGACCGAGGCGGGGAACCGAGTGACTGCGGTGTCGTAGTCCGTCTTGGAAAGATACAACGAGAATGACATGACTCGACGTTAGAGCGCCCTCGGGGCGGCCGCAGTGGCCGTGGGCGGCCCTGTGGATCAGCCCTGCAGATTGGCGCCTGTGGCCCCCGGAAATCAAGCGCGAACAGGACGCCGAGAAACTCGCCGATCTGCCCCGGGCCGGGACGCACACATCTGCTCAGTTCTGCTCGATAAAGGACTCGGCCCGCGGTCCGGTTCTCCGGACCGCGGGCCCAAGCCTCGCGAGGTCCTCCTGCTACCCGGCTTCCCATAAGGCCGGGGAGGCGGAACCTCCTTCGCCAGAACGTCCAGTCCGGGCTCCCTAAGACCCGTTCCGAACTCGGATACCTGTCAGTCAGCGGGCTCCCCAACCCTCGTGACCGGTTCCGTCCGGCGGCAGTAACTATGTAACCCACCGATCCTGAGCGGACCCCCCGAAAACTCCTATGAACATGCTGAGAAATGGGCGCTATCCCGCCATATCCACGTTGACTGCACCACACTCTGACCGTCGGCCGAATATTTCCAGCACTTTCCCGGGCCGGTTCTCGCTTTCCTTCAGGATGCCGGGGCTTCCGGCCTGCGCAGGCACACGACGGCGTCGGCCCGGCTGCCCTCTTGGCCGTCGGGTCCCGTCGCCTGTCGCCTGCGCTCCTCGGCGACGACGGTCTCCCAACCGGTCGTCGCCCCGGCCAGGTCCTCAAGGAGCTCATCGGCCGTGTAGGTCCAGGCGTGGTGGGTGTGCCAGGGCGGATTGACGGCGTGGACGGCCGTGAGCAGGTGCCCGCCGGGGGCGACGCGAGCGGCGGCGTGGGACAGGAGGGCCACAAGGTCGAGGGAGCCCTCCTCGGGCCCGCCGTGGACGTAGAAGCTCGTCACCAGGTCGAAGGGCCCCTCCGGCAGGCCGGCTCCGACGTCGTGCACCCGGCCGGTCACGCGCGAAGCGACTCCGAGGCGCTCGGCCTGTCGGGTCAGGCGCCCGATGGCCGTGGCGGACAGATCCAACCCGGTCACCCGCCAGCCGCGCTCGGCCAGCCACAGGACGTCCGCGCCCTCGCCGCAGCCGATCTCCAGGGCGCTCCCGGGCGACCAGTTAGCGGCGAGCTCGGGCAACCAGTCATTGGGGCGCCCCGACCAGAGCTGCTCGACCGAGGCGTAGCGCTCCTCCCAGCGAGAGGCCCGGTTGTCGTCGTCGGGCTTGGGAATATCGGTCTGCGGTCCGGAGGCCTGTGCGCCGGTGCATTGAGGGTGCTGGTGGGACTGCGTCATGGCGCGAGCCTACCGGCGCCGGCTCGGCCGGTAGGCTCGCCCTGGCACTCACCCAGTGACCGGGCGAGGTCTGCGCCCCTGCACGTGGCGGCCCTGAAGCTGGAGAGGGTCCACCAAACACTGCGCATCCGCCCGGGCGCCCCGCTCAGCGAGTTCGTACGGCAGTACCGGGATAAGAACAGGGAGTTCCACCGGGTCGGGGCGCTCACCCGCACCATGTGCCTGGCCGGCGTCGACTTGGTCTCCGGCTCCGCGCGGCGCCGGCGGGTGGAGAACCCCTGGGACGACTGGGGAACCGGCAGGGGCGGCGAACCCAAAGGGTCAAAGCAGCCGACGGTCTCCAGTCCTCTGGATCAGCCGGTCGCCGTCGTCGTTCTTCTAGCGTTTTCCCGACGTTTTCTGCCCGTCTCCGGGCGGGCGGCCTCAAGCGAACTGGCCTGTCCACCAGTTAAGGTTCCCCTGAACTCGGGAATCGAGAAACACAGCATCGGGAGGAGAACGCGCGGATGGCACGTGGAGGACGTGGATTCCAGGGCACGGTGCTCAAGGCACTGCGCGTACCGGAGCACAAGCTCACGGTCACCGGAGTGCGCGACCTCCCGCCCTACACGGAGCTGACCGTCCAGTGCCCGAGCCTTCTGGGCGCCGCCGGCCCCAAACTGCCGCCCACCGCCTGGGTACGCATGTGGATTCCTCAGGGCGACCGCGAGTACCAGCGCGCCTACACACTCACCCGCATCGACCGGACCCGGGCCAGCGCCAGGATGCTGTTCCTGCACCATGAGCCGGCAGGGCCCGCGTCGCTGTGGTCCAGCCGCGTGAAACCGGGCGCCACGATCGCCGTTCAGGTCATGGGCGGCACCAGCTACCGCCCGCCGTCCCACGGTGATCGACTGCTCTTCGTGGGCGACCGAGCCTCCGCGCCGGCACTCGCCGACGCCGTGAACGCCGCCCCGACGGGCAGCCTGGCCACGGTCATCATGCTGGCGCCCGAGGCTGGCTACCTGCCCAGGGCCGAGCGCGACCATGAGTTCGTCCGTCTGGACCCCGAGGTGTCCGAGGACAGGCTGCTGGCCGCCGTCGACCACGCCCTGTGGGAGGACACCGGGGATATTTCGCTCGACTGGATCTGGATCGCGTTGGAGAGCAGCGCCACCAAGGCAGTTCGGCGCCACCTGGTCGCCTCCGGCATGAGTCGGCGCAGCATCCAGCACCAGGCCTACTGGATCCGCGGCCGCGCCATGGGCGTGGCCT
>ERZ773075.1106-NODE-1106-length-15492-cov-3.92388_pt1 | contig 15492 bp, 9 predicted proteins | sample MGYA00580614_ERZ773075 | MGnify/ENA primary metagenome ERZ773075 (study PRJEB29015, sample SAMEA2738021) | human oral metagenome | biome: human oral; feature: human-associated habitat; material: dental | place: China | collected 2043 ... | reverse complement strand
CATCCACACCGGACGCCTCAAAGACCACCTGACAACAACCACCTAAACCAGCCGACAAGCCCCACCTACAACACCCTCAAACACGAAGAGCCACTTAACCGTCGTGGTTTCCTCCATGGATCGCCTGGCGCGGGATCATCCCCGCTTACGCGGGGTTAACGCGTACTCGGCGTCGGCGTGGGGGATGCCGTGTGGATCATCCCCGCTTACGCGGGGTTAACACGTGCTCGCCTCGATGCTGCAAGGCCTGCCCAGGATCATCCCCGCTTACGCGGGGTTAACCGCCAGAAGGCAGCGATGCCGGCGTTGATGTCGGGATCATCCCCGCTTACGCGGGGTTAACAGGATGCATTTGCTTGTGGGTGGTGCGGTGCTGCGGATCATCCCCGCTTACGCGGGGTTAACCTGACGATCGGCAGGGTGCATCTGTTGGATCTGGGATCATCCCCGCTTACGCGGGGTTAACCGCGCCTCACATCGCCCAACTGCATACGGGGATGGATCATCCCCGCTTACGCGGGGTTAACTCATCCACACCGCGGGCCGGCGAGTGCGCGTCGGGATCATCCCCGCTTACGCGGGGTTAACGGTGAGCTCTGGTGCGCTCATGAGGCGATCTCCGGATCATCCCCGCTTACGCGGGGTTAACTGTCCTCCAGTTTCACCGAGCACAGAAGCATTCGGATCATCCCCGCTTACGCGGGGTTAACGCCGCTCCCCTCACCGACGTCGTCGGCGATTGGGGATCATCCCCGCTTACGCGGGGTTAACCGAGTCATGGAGACCGCGAGCTCGACGGCGAGGGGATCATCCCCGCTTACGCGGGGTTAACTGTATATGCTGCGTAGTCTTCTATGGTCTCTGCGGATCATCCCCGCTTACGCGGGGTTAACGGCAGCGCGGCGGCGCTCGCACCGCGAGCTTTGGGATCATCCCCGCTTACGCGGGGTTAACCGGGCCGCCGTTGAGGCCGCCACGCAGGACGTCGGATCATCCCCGCTTACGCGGGGTTAACGTGGGCCAGCCGTGAAGCTCGACGGCGCTGACGGGATCATCCCCGCTTACGCGGGGTTAACGCTCGGAGTGCGAGCTCGAAGGTCTCGATCGGCGGATCATCCCCGCTTACGCGGGGTTAACCGCACTGAGGTTTTTACTTAAGATCATTAAGCCGGATCATCCCCGCTTACGCGGGGTTAACGCGCTTGAGCGTTGGGTGGCCGCTCAGGCAGTCGGATCATCCCCGCTTACGCGGGGTTAACCAAGCTCATCTGCGCCCTTGACTATGAAGATGCGGGATCATCCCCGCTTACGCGGGGTTAACGCTGCGACAGCGGCAGACGGCGCCTCAGCCGCCGGATCATCCCCGCTTACGCGGGGTTAACGATCATCTGGCCTCCGCCCTCAAGGTGGAGGTTGGATCATCCCCGCTTACGCGGGGTTAACACCGGATCGAGGTGGCCGGAACTATGGTCGAGGGGATCATCCCCGCTTACGCGGGGTTAACTTCGTCCATCACCCGATTCAGCGCGTCCCAGAGGGATCATCCCCGCTTACGCGGGGTTAACGGTCATCCGCCTAGAGGCCGCCGGCCTGGTGGTGGATCATCCCCGCTTACGCGGGGTTAACATCTGAGGAGTCTTCTCAACCGTGCTCCGACGGGGATCATCCCCGCTTACGCGGGGTTAACGCCGTCCTGTGCGGCTACAAGCCTCACTCAAAGGGATCATCCCCGCTTACGCGGGGTTAACCGGCGGCCCGTGACAACTTCATCGAGCCCGCTGGGATCATCCCCGCTTACGCGGGGTTAACGATGAGACTCGTGCCAGCATCGCAGCGAATTTCGGATCATCCCCGCTTACGCGGGGTTAACTCCGGATGCTGAAGGCGGGGGCTGTGGTGGTCAGGATCATCCCCGCTTACGCGGGGTTAACGAGATGGGTTAGGTCAGCGGTGCTCATAGATAGGGATCATCCCCGCTTACGCGGGGTTAACGGGGACTCCGTCCTCATCGTCGGCGGTCACGACGGATCATCCCCGCTTACGCGGGGTTAACGTGGTACCTGCTTTCTACCACGACTACAACGGCGGATCATCCCCGCTTACGCGGGGTTAACAGCGTATCGAGAAGCGAGCCGCGGACCTGAAGGGGATCATCCCCGCTTACGCGGGGTTAACGGCCCCTACATGGCCCCCGGTTACCGAAAGGTAGGATCATCCCCGCTTACGCGGGGTTAACTCTTCTATGGTCTCTACTTATAGGTGACATGTGGGATCATCCCCGCTTACGCGGGGTTAACTCGCCCATCTTCCTGAGCTTCTGCGAAGACGGAGGATCATCCCCGCTTACGCGGGGTTAACTGACCGAGGAGAGGGAGCATTTCGCCGGTATAGGGATCATCCCCGCTTACGCGGGGTTAACCGTGCGCACCAGACCCGGCGAATGGGTCGAACCGGATCATCCCCGCTTACGCGGGGTTAACAGCTCACCGTCCCCACCCATCGCGCCCCGTCTGGGATCATCCCCGCTTACGCAGGGTTAACACGCGGTGCTGCACCACGCCGGATACGCCGACCGGATCATCCCCGCTTACGCGGGGTTAACTCGGGCGACGAATCCGGCGATGGGAGGGATGAGGGATCATCCCCGCTTACGCGGGGTTAACTGAAGAGATTCCGGAGTTCCTCGTCGGTGTAGAGGATCATCCCCGCTTACGCGGGGTTAACATGTGGGGAGCAATTCTAGGATGATGTCTTATAGGATCATCCCCGCTTACGCGGGGTTAACGTGGTGCCAGGCGCGTGTGAGGAGTAGAGTACAGGATCATCCCCGCTTACGCGGGGTTAACTCGTCATCGTGTACGGGTATCGCGAGGGATGAGGGATCATCCCCGCTTACGCGGGGTTAACTCGTTACATACGTCTACCACTCTGCCCATGGTGGGATCATCCCCGCTTACGCGGGGTTAACTGATGCCCCGAGGAGCTCAGCCAGATCGCGGGAGGATCATCCCCGCTTACGCGGGGTTAACCAGACGAGACGAGCTACCTATGACCGCCGCCAGGGATCATCCCCGCTTACGCGGGGTTAACTGTGTGTCCCTTTCTGTCGTAGTGTCGGATGGAGGATCATCCCCGCTTACGCGGGGTTAACTCCCAGCGTCCGTCGGGTGTGCGCCTGCGGGGGGGATCATCCCCGCTTACGCGGGGTTAACGCTGGCCGCAGCCGGGATGGTCGCACGCGTACAGGATCATCCCCGCTTACGCGGGGTTAACCCCCGGCCAACTCAATCAATTCCCAGATCACGCGGATCATCCCCGCTTACGCGGGGTTAACGAGCGGAGAGGTCCTGTGATGCGTGCCGAGAATGGATCATCCCCGCTTACGCGGGGTTAACGGCGGCCCGATCTGGCTGTGGCAGGCCCCCAACGGATCATCCCCGCTTACGCGGGGTTAACGCCGTCCTGTGCGGATATGAGCCTCACTCAAAGGGATCATCCCCGCTTACGCGGGGTTAACTCCCGGTGCCCCGACGGGGCTATCGCTGACCCGGGATCATCCCCGCTTACGCGGGGTTAACGGTGGCGACGGTGGCTTCTAGGTCACTCATTTGGGATCATCCCCGCTTACGCGGGGTTAACGGTGGCGACGGTGGCTTCTAGGTCACTCATTTGGGATCATCCCCGCTTACGCGGGGTTAACACACCGCCTTGTTGGCGCTTCTTATGGACGACAGGATCATCCCCGCTTACGCGGGGTTAACCCAGTGAAGGGGCCGTAGCTGCTCTCGTAGATGGGATCATCCCCGCTTACGCGGGGTTAACCCAGATCGGATGCGACTCCACAGCAGCTTCCGCGGATCATCCCCGCTTACGCGGGGTTAACGTAACTCATCGCCATCCTCCCAGACTGGGGCGGGGATCATCCCCGCTTACGCGGGGTTAACTTGGCGGGCAGGACCGTGTACTCGCCGGAGGCGGGATCATCCCCGCTTACGCGGGGTTAACCTGACGAGACGAGATACCTGTGACTGCCGGTACGGATCATCCCCGCTTACGCGGGGTTAACCGGATGCGGTCTTTTCTACGACCATGTGGCTGCGGATCATCCCCGCTTACGCGGGGTTAACACTTGGCGATCGTTGGAATCCCAACGATGTCCAACCCTACCAGGTGGGTTCTGCCTTCACTGGTGACCTAGTGCCCGCTCGGAGGCGTTGCGGTAGCGTCGCCGTCGTGCGGCGATCGACCAAGACTCCTTCGGGGGCTTGACAGCGCCAGGGATTACCTGTGCTCCCTCAATCTGCCGATACGGCGTGCGCATCACCAAGCACCCCTCGATATCGACCGGATCGCGATCGTGACCCAGTGATGCAATGGCAAAATGCTGTTCAGAGCGCACCGACCAGATCAATAGAGCGCGACCCTCACCAATGTACGCACGGACCAGTTCCCACAACTGCTCGCGCACGCGCGCCGAAAGACGGCCGACAAATACGCCAGGGGAGACCTCGAGCAACCATCGAGTCATAGAGCCACGAAGCGAGGCCGGTGCCGCGGAAAGAATCAGCACTACCATCCGCCAGCATCCTCCCCGGCATAGTTATAACCGCCGGCTATGGCTTGCTTCTGATAATCCCAGAGCGAGACAACATTGACACCCAGTTCTTCGGAGTTATCTACCTCGAGCAAATGATAAATGTCCTTCACTGTTCGCTCGATGATCTTCAAATCGAAAATCCTGTCCCGGACACGTCGCCTGGTCGTCCCAGTCAAATCCTCCATCCCCTCGGCGACAACATCAAAAGCGATCGGGATCGTTGTCTCAGCCTTGTACAGGTCCGCAACGTCATATACGAACGACCGCTCATGCCCTGTATGAACGAAACCGAGGCCCGGAGAGCAGCCAAGGGAAACGATCACGCCGTGAACGACCCCGTACAGTGCCGCGTGCGCGGCCGACAATGCCTGGTTAATCGGATCCGAAGCCTCGAAGTCGTCGGGACGATAATCCCGGCGCGTCCACGGAACCCCGGTCCTCCGCGAATTTTCCCGGTATACTTCACGGATCCGGGCGCCTTCGCGTCCTCTGAGCTGCTGCATGGTCAGTCCATCCACATCCTCGCCGCTGAATCGCATGCGGTACATGTCGCGTGCCACGCGCAATCGCTTCTGAGGCGAGGAGACCCTGGCCGCCTGCTCCACCAGAAGACGCGTGGAGGTCGCCAGGGAACGACCATGAGCGTAATAGCGCACACCGCGCTCACCGACCCAGACCGCCGTTGTTCCGCATTCGCCGAGAAGGCTCATCGCCTGGTGGCTGACGGACGTCCCTGGCCCGAGAAAGACCGCAACCAAAGACGCCGCAGGGACATGGATGGTGCCCTGATCGTTACGGGCAGTCAGAGCACCATCCTGGCGATGGACAACGCTGTGTTCCAGATAAAGGAAGGACATCCGGTCCTGGACGCGGGGCAGCGCCGTCACAGGAACCGGCAGCATCCTGGCCATGCTTTTCAGCTCCGACCGATCCTGGCGAGTGTCATGAGCCCGCAACCGTAGGCTTTAGAACGACCGATACCCGATACGAGTACATGGCGCAGCCTCTCCGCATTGGTGATGCTCAGCACGCCCTCATAGACGGTTCGATTGATCGTGACCTGATCTCGCGTTTTGCTGTCTGGTCGTTGCCGGCCGAAAACCGGACGCTCTCTGCGCACCACAACTACAGAGTCTGCGGCGTCTGCACCATTATCGAGCCTCTCGCCGGTGGATAGGAGCTCAAAACCATAACCTGCGGTGCGAGTTATCAGCCATTCCCGCTGCTGCTCGGCGGTGACGTGCCCGACTCTCTTCCCGCGGATACCTTTCCCTTGAGATGCCGAGTACGAAGGATTTGCTGCGAGGCGGAAGATCCACTGCTGCCCGGCCTCAAGCCGCTCCAGAAATGGCGAATAGTCGAGGGTGCGCGCCAGCAACCCGGCTGTTCCCGCTTCCTGGACGATCTGGGAGCAGTCGGGTTCAGACGGCGAGAGCACGTACAGCGATGCCGTTGTGCTCTGCGCTGCTCTGTCGACCCTCCACAGGACGCGGCCAGAGCCGCCCCCGTCGTTGCCTCCGGTTGCTTTCATGATGACGGCGTGCATCACTTGAGGCGAACCCAGGTACTTACGAGCGAGTCGTCGAGTCGGATCGATTTCGATCTTGGTTAGGAACACCGGGCTGCCTCCTCCACGTCGGCCATGGGGTCGTGCGCATCGGCGGTGTCAGCGCTAGACGCATGCACAAGGACCATGAGTCGTTCGACCTCCCGGAAGCTGTAGTCACGTCGCCGGGAGTCGAAGGACATCGGGACGTCTCGGCTTCCTCGCACGTCACCCAGCCGTTCCTCGACGGGCACAGCATCCTGATCAATGAGGATCTCCGCGGTGAAACCAGGATGCTCTCGGCGGAACCACTCTGAGGCGAGCCACGGCTCATCCTGGAGTGCGTCGAGCAGCGTTGTCTTCCGCAGTCTCAGGGATACCGGATGCGTCGGAGGGCAGGAGCGTCGCCCCAGGTACAGAGGAAAATGCGGTCGTCGAAGTGCCTCGCCAATTCCCTCCAAAAGCGCTTGGTCGCCTTCTATGCCGGCGAGGAACACGGCGTCAGCGAGGTAGTAGCGGTTTGATAGCGGCATGGGTTTGCGGCCATCGGTGGGCACGGCAGTGTGGAAGTCCCGAATGACGGTGCCAGGCTGGTCCTTGCGCACGCCGAAACGCAGGGTCAGGAGATCCTCGATCGGGTCTGTCCGGCGCCTCCCCGTGGCCGCTGCCAGCATGCCGATGACGCCGCTCTTGGTCGGTGCGAGCTCGGTGGCCCGCACCGTGAACCGTGACTTCACCCCCCATGCCTGCATCGGGCCCGCGAGCCGCAGGAGGAGAACAGCCATCAGGCCTGCTCCTGACCAGGCAGGCGGGGAGCCACGACGCTGCGCACTTGTTCTGGCAGGTCTTTGAAGGACACGCGCTCCCCGAGCGAGGCGATGACGTCGTTGTCCGTGAGGGCGACGACGAGGCTGCGCAGCGGCGTCAGGCTGTAGTTGTTCTCGATCGTCGCAGCGTGTCGGGCCAGTGCCTTGACCGAGCGGTCGACGTAGCCGTGGGTTCCCTCCGCAGGAACGGCCTCCTCGAAGGCCCCCACGAGGGAGACGGGCTGGTCCTCTCGCACAGTGACAACAATGCTTTCCGGCACGGTGCGGTTGGCGAAGGTGTTCTGCTTGCCGGTGGGCATGGACAGGCAGAAGCCCCTGATGAAGACCTCCAGTGCCTTCAGCGTGGCCTCGCTGTCACCGAGGTTGTGTCGCAGCAGGTCCACGTTGATGGTGGCATACCGGTACATAGTGGCCGAGGAGAACTCGACGGTACCCATCATGCCGGCGCCGGCATCCTCCTCCTCGGAGCGGCTCTTCTCATCATCCACAGCGGTGAAGAAGTCGTACTCGTTCTCTGCGGCATGCGTGGAAATGGCATGGGCTACCTGGCAGGCGGCGTCAACATTGAGATCGGTGTCGTCGGCGACCATTCGGCCGAACAGAGCGATATCGACGGCGTGCGCCTCCTTGACGATTTTCTTGACCGTCTTGGCATCGAGTGCTTCCCCGCTGTGCGCAGAGGCGATGGCGAGCTCCGCCAAGCGCGCGATCTGGCTGGTGGACAGGAAGAGGAGATAGCCGGACTCCTGGGGTGCATTTTTCTTGCCACGTGGGGGAGAGAGCTTGATCTTGGCGGCCTTGAAGGCCCCTTCGGCAAGGGATAGCGCGTTCTCTGTGAGGTCGGGAGCCTCTTCGGCGATCCGTGAGGCGAGCAGCTCGACGACTCGCTTGGTGTCGGAGGCGTCCAGGAGGTCGTTGAAGTGCAGGCGGGTTGCCCGCTTCCAGGACTGGCTGGAAACCCGCAGGCGCCTCACACCCCCGTAGATGGCGGACTTCGGGGAGCCCGAATCGTCACGGTTGACACAGGAGGGCGGCAGGTTCTGGATGACGTGGATGTCGACGTAGGTGCTCATTGTTAGTTCTCCGATTCAGGTGCGGTGGTGGTGCGGTCGGCGCGGGGCGTCGTCTTGGTGTCGCTTGTTGTAGAAATGAAGTGGTATTGGCGTGCCCAGGTGAGACGGACCTTCTTCGCTCCGCCCGGGCGCTGGAAGCGGACAATGTCGTCAGCGAGCATGGCGTGATCCAGGGTGATGTCGCGGGCGCGCAGCAGTGAGATGAAGTTCCGCAGGTGATGGCGCAGTTCGGTGATGGTGGTCGAGGTGACGAGGGCGTTGAAGCGCTTTCGGGCGGAGTCGTTGTCCTCCTCCCACCCCACGAGCTCCCGAGCGGCATGGCCCAGCCCCCTGCCGGGACGGAACATACGCGTGGTTCGGGACTGCTGATGTACGGCATAGAGCGTCATAGCGGTGTGGACGGCCACCTCCTCCCATGCGGGGGCGTCTCCCACATGATCGGGAACCTTGACTTGGGTGAGTTCCCAGATCTCGGGAATCTCGCCGGGTTCTTTGGTGGTGGCACTGCGTAGAGCCGCCATGTGCCCTCTGGCCCTCGCCTCATTGCGGAGATAGCGGTTCTGTAAACCGTTCTCGCCGTTAAGGCGGCAATCCACGAGGCGTCCGATGTCCCCCAAGTGGCGGGCGCGTTGGGGTACGGGTGGTGCTGTATCTGCTGTATCTGGCGTAGCTGCTGCATCCGCTGCGTCAGGCAGTGCGCTGGTGTCTGGGGTCGTCATGCCGATGTCCTTTCTCCGTCCTCGGTTGGTGCGTTCTGCGATTCGAGTGGTGGTACCGCCTTGTTAAGGGCGGTGCGGAAGTAGGACAGAGCACGACCGACGTCCATGAGCCCCTTACCCTCGCCGCGTCCTGCGAAAGCCGTATCAGGTGTGGCGTAGGCGAGCGCCTCTTGTTGTTTCCGGGCCTCGTCGCGCAGCAGGGATCGCCACTCATCACGGGCCTCGGCGGGATCGGCGCCGTCGAGGGAGGCCAGCCAGCGCGGGAAGCGTTCATCAATGAGTTGATAGAAGGCAGCTCCAGCGTGATCGCGCGCGGCCGAGGCAGTATCCGGGCTTCCACCGCGAGCCCTGTCCAGGTTCGCGGCCAGTTTCCGCAGTGCGGAGGCGACTCCTTCCGTCTCCTCCATGGCGTTATGAACGATACCGAGCAGACGTGCGCTGCTCCGATCGAGCAGGCCGGCCGGAAGTGAAAGAACATCGTGAACAAGCTCAGTGACGACTGCCTCCTGAGCTCCGTACTCAATACCGACGGCGTGCAGGGGGATAAGACCGCTGCGCGGCACAATGCCCTGGAGTATGAGTTCCTGGTAGAAGGAGACGACACCGGGGGACCGGTACCGGGTCACCTCCCCGGCGTCCTTGACCGTGAGCAACGGACTCAATTGGGCGACGAGCGTGGATAACCCCCGCCAGAAGGCCCGGTCCGTCGGCAGCTTGCGCGGCATGTAGACGGTCGCCTTGAACTTCTTGGTCTGAGGCTCGGAGTAGCGCCAAGCGGTCATGGGCTCGACCAGGTAGCGGTTCTGAGGCGTCGCCTTGTCCCCGTTGCCGAGGAACAGGCTGGTGGCGCGGGCATCATCGCCGTGGAGCAGGACGCGGCGCGTCTGCCACGTGTAGCAGGACACTGGCCCGGTGGGTTCCAGGGTGAGTGAACCTGCAGGACCGTCCGGATCGCGTTCCCATGGCGGGATATCTTCAGCCGGATCGACATTGTGCAGCCCGTCAACCTTCTCGCATACCACGGTGTTGAGCAGCAGCGTTTGCTCCAGATTCTCCCCATTCACGGTCACGACGCCGATCTGCCCCGTCCAGCCCGGACCAATCGGGTAGCCCTTGCCATTCTTGACTTGCGGATCGTCTACGGCGCCGGAACGGATGCCGGACGGATCGAAGGCGTGAACGTGCACCAGCCAGCGGGCCGCCTCGGACCAGCTGATGGACTTCAGTCCCTGCGCGATCCTCGTAGTGAAGAAGGGTTCCCCGTTGGGAACATCCACAATGAGGGACTCCAGGTCGGAGGTCTTTCCCGAAGCGGCATGGATCCCCGCAACCTGGAAGAAGGGGTGCTCGGGGTGGCGCAGGTAGAAGCGGTCCCGGTATCCCTCCAGGTAGGCGGCGGCGTCGCGTCCCAACCTGCCGGAATCGTCCCAGTACTCCTCCCAGGTGTCCATGTCCTCGGGCCCGCCCATGGTGCGATGGCAGATAGCCAGGAGCAGGCGCAGGATCGCCACGTCCTGACTGGCGATCTCCCCGTGGATCCCGGAGATGTCCGTCGCTTCGCGGAAGACGGTGAGGAGCGAGACCTCGTCGGAGGTGCCGTCGAGTCGGGTGACTCGTATCCAGGGCTCATCGAGAAGATTGAAACTCGGTGCGATCGGTGTCATTGGGAACGGACCTCCTTGAGTCCAGTGGAGGGGGAGTACTCGAGCGTGGTGCCGGCCAGCTGCGCCCGGCCGTCCTCCAGGAGGAGGAACAGCTGCCCTTGAAGATCGCGATCATCCTGCCAAGCGGGTACGACACGAATTTCGAGCTCTTGAATGACCTGGTCGATCATGCGCGCGTTGGTCAGACTCGGGGGCAGCCTCACCGCTGACATCGCCATGGCGCGCACGACCTTCGGATCCGGGACGAGGTTGGTGGGGATGATGTGCCCCGGATCGCCGGGCTTCTGCGGCAGGGTGCGCAGTTCCTCCTGACCACCCACCCGATGAAGCTCCAGGAGGATGACCTCTAGGGAGTCCTCACCGTCGCGCACCTGAGCGCATCCCTTCTCCTCATTGTCGGAGGCGGTCGTATGCAGCCAGTTCACGAGCGAGGTGCTTTTGCCCGCTTGCTCCGGCTCGTTCAGGAGGAATCCCTTAGCCGCATTGTGCTTCTTCTGCCGCTCCACCTCATAGGCCTTCCGGGCCTCGGCGACCGGTTCCTGCCAGTGCGGCGGCACCGGCGCGTCGGTGCCGTAGACGGCTTCAATGAGATCGTGCACGTCGTCGGGCACGGTGACTATGCCGGAGCCGTTGATGACCCGGTCCAGGGCAGCTGCGCTCATAAGCATGTCCTGCTCGCCATAGATCGCCTTGGCGCCGGGCTCCACAGAAGGGGCCTCGGAGTCGGTCGAGGGCAGCCAGTCGATGTAGCAGGTCGGGCTGGCGAGCCGGGCAGGACGTGGCCGCTCGTGGCGGTGAAGACGCCCCATGCGCTGGAGGATCAGATCAATGGGCGCCAGATCCGTCACCAGCAGGTCGAAGTCGACGTCGAGCGACTGCTCGACCACCTGCGTGGCGACCACGATCGCCCGGTGGGGCCGCTCCGGGGCCTTCCGCGGTGGTCCGAAGCGGTGGAGGAGATCAGCGTCTTTGGCCAGCCGGTCGCGGATGGTGAAGCGCGCATGGTTGAGACTCACGTCCTCACCGAAGGTCTCACGCAGCAGTTCGTAGGTCTCCTGTGCTCGCCGCACCGTGTTGCGGACGATGAGTGCGCACCCGCCGTCGGCCAGTGCCTCTTCCATAAGCGGTACCAAGGCATCCTTGGAAAGCCTCTTGATGCGCACCGTGCTGCGGCGTTCTGTTGAGGAGGTCGGGACGACCTCGGTGCGCTCGCGGCCCGCGGTGATCAGGCAGGGGAAGGGCGTGCGCACAACCTCAGGGGCGGGGCGCTTGGGAACTCGTTCACCCGCGGCCAAGCGCAGTCCCCGCCGGTAGGCGTCCACCAGGGCCGTGCACCGCGCCTCGGACAGAGTGGCCGACAGCAGCACCACCGGCACCCCGTAGGAGGCGAGCCAGGTCAGGGTCCTGTCCAGGTAGACGTTCATGTAGGTCGAGTAGGAATGCACCTCATCGATAACGACTACCTTGCGGCTCAGGCCCAGGTGACGCATGGCCAGGTGCGGGGAGCGCATCGCCCCGAAAAGCAAGTGATCCACCGTGGTAACGACGAAGTCGGAGAGCATCGCCTTCTTCCGCCCGTTGAACCAGGCCAGAATGGCCACGTCGGCCTGGCGCTGAGCCGCGGCGCTGACCGCACGCCCCCTTCTGATCTCCTCCTCATCCGGGCCGATGCAGGTCGGCGCGGGAAAGTCCTCGGCCTCGCCGCCGAGTCCCCCGAGGAGCCGGTCATGGATCTCATAGCCGCGGCGTCGCAGTAATCGGGCCTCCTGGTTGAGCCGTGAGCGACCGTGCAGGAGTTGGACGGCGAAGTCAGACGGTGCACCGTCCTTGGTGTAAGCCTGCTCGATGTTCTGCAGCCAGGACAGTTCGCGGGAGAACATGGCGTCCGTGGTCGCCTGGGTGGGCAGGGCGAAAAGCGTTCCGGCCCGACCGGTCCTGGCAGCGAGAATCTCTGCAGCCATGAGGGCCGCCTCGGTCTTGCCGCCTCCTGTGGACTCCTCGACGATGAGCAGGCCCGGCAAGTTCATGGTTCGGGCCGCTGTCAGGGTGCGCGCCTGCACGTTGGTGGCACGGGCGTCGTCGGGCAGATCGAAGCGCTGGGCGAGCAGTGAGTCGGCGTCGGCACCGTCGTCTCGGGGGCGCCACGGCGAGGGGATCTCCAGGCGGGCCAGACCCGTGGCGACACGCGTGGCATGGGCGTCGGGGGCGAACAGACGCGCGCCGTCGTCGTCGAGTGAGAGGAGCTCGAAGTACTTCTCCGTGGAGGCGATCCAGTCCGCCACGATGACCAGGCCCGACAGCTCCACGAGGAAGGGCTGAGACCAGCGGTGCCGCGCCCAGTGGGGCAGCAGTGGTTCTGCGCCCGTGCGAGTGGTGACGAGGTCGAGGAGTTCGCGCTGGGTGGAGGTCCATTCCTCACTGCCAAGGAGATGCTCGTGTCCGGAATAGTCGGTGGTGACGGCGGCCCTCGTGGGAGGGATGCCGTGGTGAGCGCCGACGACGGAGGCCAGCGCCATGGCGGGGCCGTGTCTCCACCCGTGTTCGCCTTCTAACCAGGGCTCCAGGATCAACTGGCCCGCCAGAGCGTGAGGGACCTTGCGGCGCTCGAGCGGATCGACCTGCTCGTGCGGCAGGCCCGCCTCTTTCATCCGGTCGTCCAGTTTCCCGACCTGGCAGGAGAAGGCCGGGGTGCATTTGCCGATGTCGTGGACGCCGGCGATCCAAGCGGCCAGGCGGCAGAACTCGTCCGTCGGGCTCAGGCCTGATGGGGAGTCGGCGAACTCGCGTTCAATGAGGCCTCCGGCCGTGGGGGCCAGCCAGCGCTCGGCGAGGTGCTCGGCGACTGCGGAGCTGTCGAGCAGGTGCAGCCAGAGCGGGAGCCAGTGATCGCTCTCGGGGTTGTAACCGAACTTCGCCCAGACGGACCATGCACGTTCCGAGAGTGTCATCAGAGCTCCTCCTTTGGAGTTTCTGTGAGCAGGGACCGAGCAAGACTATTACCTAGGTCACACATACATGCTTCCTGTGATCGAATCGTTATGTGAAAGAAGATGGATGGTCTGAGGCGTGCATTGAATGCAGCAGAGGATTCAATTTGGGGCCGCAGATGGAGGCAGGTAGCCTGGGTGTGGGCGCCGTTAGGTCTGCGCCCACACCCAGACGGTGTCGGCTTTTAAGGCAAAAGGATGGTGGTAATTGCTGTTACCAAGCCGATAATTGCTGTTGTCAACCTGATGATTGCTGTTGCGAACTGCGTGCGGTTCGCAGAGAGTTGAAGCTTCTCTGGCTTGTCTCGGTGGCTAGTCACATGATCACCTCCTTTCGGGCGGCTCGAAGATGCGAACGTGTGATAGTGAGCTGCTGATTGGTCTTGCCTAGTAGCTTAGCATACCGTTGGGATCCTCGGCGGTGCCGACCTTGCGATAAGCGGGGATGACCCTGTGTGGTAGTGGGCTGCCGAAGTACACCCCGCGTGAGCGGGGATGTGATGAGCGCATCATCTTGTTTGTTGCTCGCAGAGTTTGGGGTCGTCCGTTGTCTGACAACGACGGACGACCCCAACTTTTACGCCCCTACTGCCCCGCGTTCGAAGTCACTTTTGGTCTCAACGGCTGAGGCTCCAGGCCCTCCGCGCACTCTCCAGCGCCGCAGGCAGGGCCGCGAGTAGCCGCTCGACGTCGTCGGCGCTGGTGCCCCGCCCCATGGAGCAGCGCAGCGTTGCGCGCGCGGGACCCTCATCGAAGCCCATGGACAGCAGCACGTGGCTCGGCTGCGTCACTCCGGCGTGGCAGGCGGAGCCCGCCGACACATCAATACCGGCCATATCCAAGGCCATGAGCAGCGTTTCGGTGTCGCCGTCCTCGAACCACAGGTGCGCCGTGGAGGGCACGTGCGCCACGCTCCGGGAACCCTCGGGAAGCGTTGCGTGCACACCCGGCAAAGCCGTCGCCCCCTCCAGTACGCGCCTGCGCAGCGCCTCTAGCCTGCCGGACTCCTCGGCCCGCTCCGCCACCGCCAGCTCGACCGCCAGCGCCAGAGCCCGCGCCCCGACAACATCCTGACTGCCCGAACGCACCCCCCGCTCCTGGCGGCCCCCACCGGTCGGCGTTACCAACACCAAGTCGCGCCTGGCGACGAACGCCCCGATACCGATCGGCGCCCCGAGCTTATGACCTGTCACCGTCATGGCGTCCAGCCCCCAGGCGCGGAAATCGACCGGAGTCTTGCCCAAGGCCGCCACGGCATCGGAATGCACCGGCACATAGCCGGAATCCGCCGGCCGTCGCGCCCCACTCGCCTCGCGAACCGTCTCGACCAAGCCGGCCATGTCCTGCACGACGCCCGTCTCGTTATTGGCCGCCATAATGCTCACCAGTGCGGTTCCCGGCCCCGCCGTCACCGCCGCGCGCAGACTCGCCGGATCGACCAGTCCGGCCCCGTCCACGCCGACCTCGACGTGCTCGGCCCCCAGGTGGCCGGCCGCAGTGCGCGCCGAGTCCAGCACCGCCGGATGCTCAAGGGGGGAGGTGACCACCCGAGGGGCCGACACCCCTGCAGCCCGCGCCGCCAGGGCGCGGCCGGCGACCACTAGCGCATCGGCCTCAGTGCCCCCGGAGGTGAACAGCACCTCGTGCGGGTCGACGTCCAGGGCCGCCGCCAGGCGGGCACGCGCCTGGGCCAGCATCGCCCCGACGCGCCGCCCCGAGGCGTGCTGGGCTGCCGGATTCGCCCACCCGCCTAGACCCTCGCTCAGGTCCGCGGCCACCTGAGCGGCGACCTCGGGTCGCACGGGCGTGGTCGCGGCATGGTCGAGGTAGGTGCGGGGGACTGCGCTGATGCTCACGCGCCCACTCTAGGGACGGTGTCCCCCTCCCGGGCATGAGGCCGATCGCCATCCGTTGCTGCTCGGAGACTGCCGGACCCCGCAGTGAAGTGAGCAGAGTGAACCGATGGCAGCCGCCACCCCCCCGCCCTGCCCCGGGCCTAGGCTTGACGTCATGAGCACGTCTCGAACCCGGCCCATCGGCTCTGCCGCCCCGCTCAAGGAGGGGTGGGATGAGGCGGAC
>ERZ773075.1103-NODE-1103-length-15538-cov-38.934_pt1 | contig 15538 bp, 13 predicted proteins | sample MGYA00580614_ERZ773075 | MGnify/ENA primary metagenome ERZ773075 (study PRJEB29015, sample SAMEA2738021) | human oral metagenome | biome: human oral; feature: human-associated habitat; material: dental | place: China | collected 2043 ... | reverse complement strand
TCCCAGCCACAGCTGGGAACGAGCCCGACGCTTCTTTCCGTCAGCATTCCTCGAGCAACGGGAAATGTATTTGCGAAGCCATGAGGACTGAATCATGCGGTCTCGAGCGCTGTGCGCCACACTCGTGTTGCCGGGTCTCGCTACGCCACTGGGCTGTGGTCCAGGTAGGCTCCTCTCAGGCAACCAAGGACAGCGGGGGAACTGGCGGCAGTCCCGGAGCGAAAGAAGGACCATGGCGTATCAGGACCGTCGGCACCACTCGGACCACGGAGACTCAGGTCGGCGTCGTCGGGAAGGCGAACGTCATGGCTTCGGTCGACGCAAGCGCTTCGAACAGGATGATGACCGGTCTCGCCGTGGCTACGGCTCCGGGCGAGACGGCGGTTCGTTCAATGCGCAGAAGCGTTCCCAGCGCCCGACTCATGACGAACGCGGCTCTCACGACGAGTACCGGATGCGTGATGACTCGCGCGGTGAACGGCGTCGTGATGGGGGCTCCGGTGACAGACGGCCTGACCGCGGCAGCAGGAGGCCGGGGCGCTTCAGCGACCACTCCGAGAGGAAGGCGTCTCAGGACAGGCGGGATGATCGTCGAGGTCGCCCGCCGCAGCGTCAGCGCATTCCCGAACCCAGCATCCCGGACGACGTCGAGCCCGCAGATCTGGAGCGAGGTGCCAGGAACGAGCTGCGCGCCCTGGGCCGTGCGAATGCCGAGAACGTTGCTCGCCACCTGGTGATGGCCCAGCGGCTGCTTAACGACGATCCTCAGGCAGCTTATGAGCATGCACGCTACGCCGCCTCCCATGCTGGCCGCGTCGCCGTCGTACGGGAGACGACCGGCATATGCGCCTACCTCGCCGGCCACTACAGTGAGGCGCTTCGGGAGATCCGAGCCGCCAGACGACTATCCGGCCTCGATCTCCACCGGGCCATTGAGGTCGACTGCGAGCGCGCACTGGGGCACGTCGACAAGGCGCTTCAGGCCGCCAAGGCAGCCGATCCGCGTCAGCTCGACGAGATCGAGCGCGCCGAGCTCGCCATGGTCGTCTCCAGCCTTCGTCACGAGATGGGCCAGACCGACCTCGGGCTCATCGTCATTGAGGACGCCATCCGGGCCCGTCCCTCCGACAGCGACACTCTCAGGCGCCTGCACTCCGTGCGCGCCGACCGGCTTGAGGATCTCGGCCGCCGCCAGGAGGCTGAAGCCATCCGTGAACGTATCGGTCCCGAGCCGGCCGAGGAGGACGAGATCGAGGTCTTCGACATCGAGGAGGACTACGACTCACAGGTCCAGGATCAGGGGTCCCCGAAGAGCTCCGAAGTCGAGTCCGCTGCGGATCCCGATCATGGGACGGACGGTGGGCCTGGGGCCACCGAGCCCTTCGACCCGGCGGGTGAGACTTCTGTGGATGAGTCCTCAGACCTTGAACCTGGTGACGGACCCGTCGTCGACCACGACGAGGACGCCGAGTGGCCGCAGTCCTTCGCCGAGCGTGTTGAGGCGGAGATGGCCGAGCTGTTGGAGGCCGCCGACGTCTCCTCAGATGACCCGGCTGACACAACCCCTATCGAGCCTATCGAGCCTGCTGATAACGCCTTTGAGGAATCCCGATGACCCAGCCCGATCAGAGTCCCGCCACCGCTCCTGCCGTCCTGCTGGGGAGTGAGCAACCGCTGTGCACCGCCTACGACGTCGCCCTGCTGGACCTCGACGGCGTCTGCTTCGCCGGTGAGGCCCGGGTGCCCTACGCCGCGGACAACGTCAACGCCGCTCGTGCCGCTGGCATGCGCCTGTCCTTCGTCACCAACAACGCCTCCCGGGCTCCTCAGACGGTTGTGGACAAGCTCGCGGCCAATGACATCGCCGCAGAGGCATCGGAGATCTTCAGCGCCGCTATGGACGCCGCTGCGATGCTCGCCGAGCATATCGAGCCCGGTTCCACGGTCCTCGTGCTCGGCGGCGACGGCGTCCGGCAGGCCCTCCTGGATGAGGGCTTCCATGTCACCGGCAGTGCGCAGGACCGGCCGGTCGCCGTCGTCCAGGGATGGGACCCGGCAGTCGACTGGGCCTTGCTGTCCGAAGGCGTCTACGCCATCAACGCTGGTGCCCTTCACGTGGCCACCAACCTCGACGCCACGCTGCCGACCGAGCGGGGCTTCGCCCTGGGTAACGGCAGCCTCGTGGCCGCCGTCGTCAACGCCTCGGGCAAGGAGCCCCTGGCAGGGGGCAAGCCCTTCCCCGGGATCTACACGCGAGCCCTCAAGCGCGCTGGCGGCACCAGGCCGCTAGCCGTTGGGGACCGTCTCAACACCGACCACGTCGGCGCCCGGGCCGCAGGGATTCCCGGGCTTCACGTCCTCACCGGCGTCTCTGACGCCCGCGACGTCATCACCGCCCCGGCCACCGAGCGCCCGAGCTTCCTCCACACCGACCTGCGCGGCCTGACCGAGCCCCATCCCGAGCCCGTGCGAGTCGTGCAGGACGGCCAGGAGTGGTGGCAGGTCGGCAGCCGTCGTGCCCGCGTCGTCGGCTCCGGGCTCGAGCTCCGGGAAGAGGGACCTGTGACCTCTCCGGACGGCGGCCCTGTGCGCATCGACCTGGACTCGTACCGGGCACTGGCCGCGGCCGCCTGGGACTGGGCCGACGCGCAGAAGGATCGGGGCGAGGTACCTGAGCTGGATCTTCCTCAGATCGAGGTCGTCGCGCCCTGAGAATCCGACCGGGGTCGGGAACACTCCGCAGCAGGGAAAGAGGCACAGCAGCAGTACGTACGTGAACGATGTCGAGGTGAGTCAGGAATGAGCCCCAACGAGCCGGAAACCGAGGTGCGAGACGAAGCGCCGGAGATGGTGGGGCCTGCGAGTCCGGCCGCTCCTAAGCCGCCGGTGCCCGCGCCCCCGCGAGCCGACGCCGTTCTGACGGCTTCCCGTGGTCTCACCGACTACGCCGATGAGCTCGCCGAGATCGAGCAGATGCCTCTGGAGGAGCGTGCCGCCGCCCTGTCCGCCATCCATGAGGAGCTCGCCTCCGTCCTGCACGAGGCGGAAGGCTGACATGGCCCGGCTCATCCGCATCGACTCCGAGCTCGTGCGCCGTGGGCTCGCCCGCTCCCGCACACACGCTGCGACCCTCATTACCGACGGGCACGTCACCCTTGACGGCGTCGTGGTCACCAAGCCCGCCCGTCAGGTGAACCCGGCTCAGGCCATCGAGATACTCACCCCGTGCGCAGACGACTACGTCTCACGCGGAGCCCACAAGCTCGCCGGTGCGCTGGATGCGCTGGAGGAGCGAGGCCTGGCCCCTCGCATCGAGGGCCGCCGCTGCCTGGACGCGGGTGCCTCCACGGGGGGCTTCACCGACGTGCTCCTGCGGCGTGGCGCCGAGCACGTCGTGGCCGTCGACGTGGGCTACGGGCAGCTGGCCTGGTCCCTGCGCGTAGATTCCCGAGTCACCGCCTTGGACCGTACCAATGTCCGTACGCTGGCTCCTGAGGATGTCGCTCCGGCCCCAGGCCTGGTGGTGGGCGACCTGTCCTTCATCTCCCTGACCCTGGTGCTCGAGCCTCTGCTGCGGGCCGCAGCAGACGACGCCGACCTCCTGCTCATGGTCAAGCCCCAGTTCGAGGTGGGTAAGGACCGGATCGGGCACGGGGGAGTGGTACGTGACCCGCAGCTTCACGTGGAGACGGTCCTGACCGTGGCCGAGCGGGCCCAACGCCTGGGAGTGGGAGTCGATGCGGTGACCGCCTCCCCGTTGCCGGGCCCTGCCGGTAACGTCGAGTACTTCCTGAACATGCACGCCTCCCGTGCCGGTAGCCCTGAGGACCTGCGTGGTAACGAGCTGCGCGCGCAGGTCGAGGACGCCGTCGCCGCCGGCCCCGCCGCGAGCGCCTACCGACGAAGCAGAACGAGGACCCACTCATGAACAAGCCGAGCCCTTCAGACACCAGCGCTGCGACGAGGCCGGCTGAGTCAGCCGGCCGCCGTCAGACCTCGGAGCATGTGGGAACGGAGCCGCGCCGCCGGAGGATCTCGCGCGTCATGCTGCTGCAGCGCGACCTCAACGACAAGCCTGTCCCCGTCCCCCGGCCCAGTGCTCCCACGGCCACCGCTGTGGCCCGGGCCTCGGCGGCGCTGCGGTCCCACGGTGTCGAACCCGTTGGCCCGGAGTGCACCGACCACGTCGACCTCGTTCTCGTGCTCGGCGGTGACGGCACGATCCTGCGAGCCTTCGAGGCCGCTCGTGAACGCGACATCCCCCTGGTGGGGATCAACACCGGGCACGTCGGCTTTCTGGCCGAGGCCGACCCCGACGGTATCGAGCAGGTTGTTGCCGACCTCGTCGCAGGCCGCTTCATGGTCGAGACCCGCACCACCTTGAACGTGGAGGTCGTCTCCCCGGACGGGATCATCACCCGCGAGTGGGCCCTCAACGAGGCTGCCCTGGAGAAGCGGGACCGCGCCCGCATGCTGGAGGTCGCCATCGGTGTCGACGGCCAGGCCGTCTCCTCCTTCGGCTGCGACGGCCTCATCATGTCCACGCCCACAGGCTCGACCGCCTACGCCTTCTCCTGCGGCGGCCCCGTCATCTGGCCCGAGGTCGAGGCCCTTCTCCTGGTGCCGGTGGCCGCGCACGCCCTGTTCACCCGCCCTCTGGTCCTGGGACCCGAGTCGTGCATGGAGGTCGTTGTCCAACGAGCGGGTTTCGGAGGCGCCGAGATCTGGTGCGACGGCAGGCGCAGTCTGGACGTACCCGTCGGTGCCCGGATCCGGGTCAGCCGGGCGCAGCGCCCGGTGCGCCTGGCTCGCTTCAACCAGGCCCCCTTCGCCAGCCGCCTGGTGCGCAAGTTCGACCTACCCGTGGAGGGCTGGCGGGCCTCCGCCTCCGCCGATGAGAGCTCCTCGGGAGGGACGGCGTGATCGAGTCCCTGCACATCGAGGACCTCGGTGTCATTGAGGAGGCTGACCTCCCTCTCAGCCGCGGCCTGACCGCGTTGACCGGTGAGACCGGCGCCGGTAAGACGATGGTGCTCACCTCCCTGGGGCTGCTGCTGGGACAACGTGCCGAGACCACCATCGTGCGCACGGGTGCCGAGCGCAGCCTGGTCGAGGGCGCCTTCCTGGTCGATCCCGACTCGCGTGCCGCGGCCCGAGCCATCGAGGCCGGAGGCGATCTTGATGACGACCTCCTGCTGGCCTCTCGCACGGTCCCCTTCTCCGGTCGCTCGCGCGCCTACCTGGGCGGACGCTCAGTTCCTGCCTCGGTCCTCAGTGAGGTGGGCGGCAGGCTGGTCTCCGTCCACGGTCAGGCCGACCAGCTGCGGCTGCGCTCGGCCGCGGCCCAGCGCGCCGCCCTGGACTCCCTGGGCGGTCCCGACCACGCCGCACTGTGCCGCCGCTACTCCCAGGCCTACCAGGAACGCCGGAAGGTCGCCCAGGAGCTCCAGGAGTGGCAGGCCTCCGCCCAGGCCCGGGCGACTGAGGTGGCGCAGCTGCGCACCTGGCTCGAGGCTCTGGAGGAGATCGACCCCCGCAACGGCGAGGACCGGGACCTGACGGCGGAGGCCGAGCGGCTCGACCATGCCGAGGACCTGCGCAGGGCCGCCACCGTGGCCCGCACCGTCCTGAGCGGCGAGGAGTCCGCCACCGGCCAGGAGCCCGATGTCGTCTCACTGATCGCCCACGCGCATCGCAGCCTTGTCACCGAGTCCGACCGCGACCCAGTCCTGGCTGAGCTGGCCGCGCGCACCCAGCGCCTGGGCATCGACGCCGCCGACATCGCAGCAGAGCTGGGTGGGTATCTGTCGTCTCTCAGCGCCGACCCCGCCCGCCTCGCTCAGGTCCAGGACCGCCGCGGCGAGCTGGCACGAGCCTGCCGGGAGATCGGCGGGCCCCAGGTGCAGCTCGCCGACGTCGACGCCCTCCTGGCCTGGGGCGAGCGCGCCGCCGCACGCCTGGCCGAGCTCGATGGCCCCCAGGACACCACCACCGTCCTGGCCGAGCGCCTAGCGGCTGCTGACGAGGAGCTGGCCGATGTCGGCAACGAGCTGAGCCGTGCGAGACGGTTGCTCGCCGAGCAGCTGGAGCAGGCCGTCACCGCAGAGCTCGAGGGCCTGGAGATGAAGGGGGCCCGGCTCGTCGTCTCACTGGAACGGCTCGATGAGCCCGGCCCCACCGGCGTTGAGAACGTGGCCCTCGAGCTCGTCTCCCACCCCGGCGCCCCCGCTCTGCCCCTGGGCAAGGGAGCCTCGGGAGGGGAGCTGTCCCGCATCATGCTGGCGCTGGAGGTGGTACTCGCCGATGCCGCTGCCTCCGTGCGTCCCTCCACCCACACCCGCACCCTCGTCTTCGATGAGATCGATGCCGGTGTAGGAGGCCGCGCCGCCAGGGAGATCGGCCGGCGTCTGGCGCGTCTGGCGCGCCACCACCAGGTCATTGTGGTCACCCACCTGGCGCAGGTGGCCGCGTGGGCCGACACCCACCTCGTGGTGCGCAAGGAGACTGTCGGCGACTCAGGAGCCGAGCCGCCGACTCCGCAGCCCACAGAGCTCTCTGCCTCCGGGCCCGCCTCGGCATCCCGGGGAGTCTCGAACGAGTCCCGGCAGAGTGTGAGAAAGTCCGGTCCGGGACGCACTCGTACCCAGGTCCTCGTCGTTGAAGGCCAGGAGAGAGAACGCGAGCTGGCCCGGATGCTGTCCGGGCACGAGGACTCCCAGGCCGCGGTCCGGCACGCCGCTGAGCTTCTCCAGGAAGCAGTCGTGGGACAATCCGGGCCGTGAGGAATCCCTTCCGCAGAAAGTCTGCGTCTGTCTCCGAGCAGCCCAGCGGCGTCGTCCGTGTCGACGCCCGCACCAAGAGGCTCACCAAGCGCCTTCATCCCGGTGAGATCGCCGTCATTGACCATACCGACATCGACCGGGTGGCCGCTGAGGCGCTGGTCGAGTGCGGTCCCTCTGCGGTTCTCAACGCCGCCGCATCGATCTCCGGACGCTACCCGAACCTCGGTCCGGAGATCCTCCTCGACGCCGGTATCCCGCTCGTGGACGACCTGGGCCCCGACATCATGCGCCTGCACGACGGCCAGCGCATCACCGTCGAGGACGGCACCGTGCGTGTTGACGGCAAGAAGCAGGTCATCGCCGAGGGCTCGGTTCAGACCAAGGAGACCGTTGCTGACGCCATGGAGACGGCTCAGAAGGGGCTGTCCGTTCAGCTGGAGGCCTTCGCCGCCAACACCATGGAGTACATGCGTGGCGAGTGGGACCTGCTCCTCAACGGCGTCGGCATGCCCACGCTGTCCACGCATATGAGCGGCAAGCACGTCCTGGTCGTCGTGCGCGGCTACTCCTACAAGGAGGACCTCCAGGCGCTCAAGCCCTACATCCGCGAGTACAAGCCCGTCATCATCGGTGTCGACGGCGGAGCCGACGCCGTCCTGGAGTCCGGCTTCAAGCCGGCCATGATCGTGGGAGACATGGACTCGGTGTCCGACAAGGCACTCACCTGCGGTGCCGAGATCGTCGTCCACGCCTACCGCGACGGGCGGGCTCCCGGCCTGGCGCACGTCGAGGAGCTCGGGGTCGAGCATCACGTCTTCGCCGCCACCGGCACCAGCGAGGACATCGCCATGCTCATGGCCGACGAGGCCGGTGCCGAGATCATCGTGGCCCTGGGTACGCACGCCACCCTGCTCGAGTTCCTCGACAAGGGACGCGCAGGCATGTCCTCGACCTTCCTGACTCGACTCAAGGTGGGTGGCCGCCTCATCGACGCCAAGGGCGTCTCCCAGCTCTACCGCACCCGAATCTCGGGCTGGTGGCTGCTGCTCCTGGCTCTGTCAGGCACCTTCGCCCTGGCCATCGCCCTCATGGCTACCCCGGGCGGACAGACCTTCCTGGGACTGTCCGGCGCCGTGTGGGACGACATCGTCAACTTTTTCCGATCACTTGTGGGTCTGGCCCCGAACTCACCCACCGTCTAACGACTCCCGCCCATCCGAGAGGCAGCCCCTCTCACGGTCATCTCCAAGGTCTCAACCATGATCGACTTCCGCTATCACCTGGTATCGCTCATCTCCGTGTTCCTGGCCCTCGCCGTCGGTGTCGTGCTGGGTGCCGGCCCCCTGCAGAACTCGCTGGGGACCGCGCTCAACGACCAGGTCACCGCCCTGCGCGAGGACCGCAACGCCACCCAGACCAAGCTTGAGCAGACCGAGACGGCCGTCAACGAGCGCGACTCCTACATCACCCAGGCCGCCAGCAGTCTCCTGCCTGGGACCCTGGCATCCAAGAACGTCGCCCTGGTGCTTCTGCCCGAGGCCAAGGCCGAGGACGCCGATGCCGTCGCCACCCAGCTCAAGACCGCCGGCGCCACTGTCACCGGTCGGGTCAGTCTGACCACCACCTGGGTGGACCTGTCCCGTGAGAGCTACCGCTCCACCTTCTCCGGTCAGATCCAGGGTCACCTGGGCGGCGCCGGCTCCAAGGACGCCAACGGGATCCTGGGCGAGGGCCTCGCCAAGGCGCTCACCGGCAACGAAGACTCCTCCCGCGCCCTCATGGACCTGCTGACCGTCGACACCTCCGGCACACCGTTCGTCACTGTGGACTCCACGCCCACTGCGCCGGCCGAGATGATTGTTGTCGTGGGGCCCCGTCCGCAGGCATCCTCCGGTAAGGGCGCCACGGTCCAGGCCTCGCCGGGTCAGGACCCCAAGGTCTGGTCCAGGTCCCTGGCCGGTACGGCATCAGGAGCGCCGACAGTCGTCATCGGGTCCGCCGACGGCGAGGACAACGTCGTCGCCGTCATCCGCTCCGAGGACGCGAAGGTCACCACCATCGACTCCGTCGGCCAGGTCGCTGCCTCGGTTTCCGCGCCTCTGGCCCTGGCCTCCACCCAGGCCGGCACCATCGGCCACTACGGATTCGACAAGGGCGCCGACGCCGTCATGCCGCCGGTGACCAAGTAGCGGGTGGCCCCGGTGGCCGCAGGCCCCAGCAGCTCAGAGGCTCGACCTCGTCAAGAGGCGCCGTCACGGCGATCGACTGCCCCTCTGCCTTAGGCTAAGACCATGGCTGGCACGATCACGCGAGTATGCGCCTGCGCCCGACGCCTGGCGCAGGTGGGGATCAGGGCGGCGGGCGTCACCCTGTCCTGGTCCATCTCCCTGGCCCCCATCGCCCAAGGACTCGAGCGCACCAACTTCCACGGCCGCACCGTGAGCCTGCGCGGAGGAGCTGGAGCTGCCGCCGGGTCCGTCATGGCCGCCATCGAGACCGGCCGTCTCCTGCGCAGCGGCTCACGGGTGCGACTCGCCGCCGCCCTCGCGGCGGCCGCCGGAGGGTGCGCCGGCCTGGTGGACGACCTCGACGCCGGCGCCCACGACGGCGGCACTCCCGCCAAGGGGCTCAAGGGCCACCTGAGCGCTCTCGCTCACGGACGCGTCACCACCGGAGCCCTCAAGATCGCCGTCATCGGCTCGGGGGCCCTCATCGGTGGGGTCCTGCTGTCCCGTCACCGCAGTGAGGGCGTCGGTGGGCGCCCCCTGGCGGCAACAGCTGTCGACGCCGCCTCGAGCGCCGTCGTCATCGCCTCCTGGGCGAATCTGCTCAACCTCCTCGACCTGCGCCCAGGGAGAGCCCTCAAGACTGCCTCCATCGTGAGTGCGCCGTTGCTGACCACCCCCGGGCGCGACGGCGAACCCACCCGTCTGCTGGCCGCGGGCACCCTGGGCGTCAGCCTCATGGCCCTGCCCGAGGACCTGCTGGAGAACACGATGCTGGGCGACACCGGGGCCAACGCCGTCGGCGCCCTGCTGGGAACCGCCCTGGCCTGCCACCCCGGCCGAGCTGTGCGCGCCGGAGCCGCCGTGAGCGGCGTGGGTCTCATCCTGGCCAGCGAAAAGGTCTCCTTCTCCCGAGTCATTGCCAACACGCCGGTCCTGGCAGCGCTCGACGGGCTGGGGCGCCGACCCTGATGACGGCTCAGCAACGTCGCGGCGGCCTGCTCTCGGTAGCCGGCTCAGTCGCTGGCCTGACCCTCGTCTCCCGCGTCCTGGGCTTTCTGCGCTGGCTCGTCCAGGCGGCCACCGTCGGCACCGGTACGGTGGCGGGCGCCTACACCACCGCCAATCAGCTCCCGAACACCCTTTACGAGGTCGTCGTCGGCGGGGTCTTGGCGGCCACCGTCGTCCCTCTCCTGGCCGCCCCGATCGCCGCGGGCAGGCGCGAGGAGATCACCGCTACCGCCTCCGGGCTGCTCGGCCTGGTCCTGGCCGTCCTAACCCCGCTGTCCCTGATCCTCATCGTCCTCGCCGCCCCGATCGCCGCCTTCTTCCCCACCTCCCAGGGCGTGGACCCAGCGCTCCAGCACGAGCTCGTCGCGTCCTTCCTGCGCATGTTCGCCCTCCAGGTGCCCATGTACGGGGTGGCGGTCGTCCTCACCGGTGTCCTCCAGGCCCACAACCGCTTCACCTGGCCCGCCCTGACCCCCATGCTCTCCAGCCTCGTGGTCATGGCGACCTACGGCCTCTACGGGGCGCTGGCCGACGGCGACGACGCGGCCTCCGGCCCCGCCCTGCAGATCCTCGGATGGGGAACGACCCTCGGAGTGGCAGCACTCAGCCTGCCGCTGCTGTGGCCGGTCCACCGGCTGGGACTGGGGTTGCGCCCCACCCTGAGGCTGGGAGGCGCCCAGGCCCGGCGGGCGCTGCGCCTGGGCGGGGCCGGAGTGTGGACGATTCTGGCTCAGCAGCTGAGTGTCCTGGCGGTCCTGGCCCTGGCCCGCTGGGGCGGACAGACCGGCACGGCGGCCGTCTACCAGTACACGCAGGCCGTCTACGTCCTTCCCTACGCGGTGCTGGCCGTCCCGGTGGCCACCGTCCTCTACCCCCGCCTCACTGCAGCCTTCGAGGCCGCCACCCACCAGCGGGCCGCGTCCGGCACCGACAGCGCGGACAGCACCGTCACCAGCCTGGTCGCCACCTCGACCGCTCTGGTCACCGCCGTCGCCGTCGCCGGGACGGCCATGCTCCTGGCCGCCAGCGACGCCGCCGAGCGCTTCTTCTCCTTCAAACAGGTCGATGGGATGGGACAGGCTCTGGCCGTCCTGGCCCCAGGACTTATCGGCTACGCCCTCATCTACCAGGTCACCCGGGTTCTCTTCGCCGCCGACCGCTCCCGGCCCGCCGCACACGCCACTGCGGCGGGATGGTTGACGGTCGCACTGGCCTCCGCTGCGTGCGTGCGCCTCATGGCGCCGTTGGGCGGGGACGGTAGAGCCACCCTCGTTGCACTCGGAGTAGGCACCACCGTGGGAATGACGGTTGCGGGAGTCGGCCTGCTGACAGTCCTGGCCCGCATCATGGGAGTCCGGGTGCTGCGCCCGATCCTCACAGCCCTCGCCACGGGGCTCCCGGTGGCCCTCGCTGCCGGTCTGGCGATCCGGGTGGCAACCACTCACGTGGCCTCCCTGACCCTGGCGGTTCTGACCGCCGTGGTGGGGGCGGTTGCCGCCGCCGGCGTTGTCCTGGCGGCGATCCACCTGGCCGACCGTAGCCTCCTGAGGACTATGCGCGGCGCCTACGGACATGTGTAACCCCGCGGACAAGAAGAAGGAGAAGGCATGAGCACCAGCGCCGTCAGCAGCTCGAAAGAGGCCGACGCCCCGCAGCAGACCGTTGGACGCCTGCGCATCCTCCAGGTCAGCGGATCGGCCGCCGGAGGGGTCCGCACGCACCTGGCCGACTGCGCCCGGATCCTGGCCGCTGACGGGCACGACGTCATCGTCGAGGCCCCCGCCGCGGTCCTGGACGGGCTGGACCTCGCCCCTGCCCGCGCCGAGGCACTCGAGATCGGGGCCCGTCCGAGTCTCGGCGACTCTTGCGTCGTGGCCAGGCTGCGTCGCCTGGGGCGCCGGGCCCATACCGTCCACGCCCACGGCCTGCGCGCCGGTGCTTTGGCCGCCCTCGCCCTGGGCCGACGCAGGCGCGGTCGCACCCGGCTGGTCGTCACCCTCCACAACCTCACCGTCGGAGGCCGCCTGACCACCTTGGTAGGGCAGGGGCTTGAACGCCTCATCGCCTCGCGCGCCGATCTCGTCCTGGCCGTCAGCCCCGACCTGGCCGAGCGCGCGAAGGATCTCGGCGCCCCACGCGTCGAGCTCGCCGTCATCCCCGCTCCGGCCGCGCAGCCCCCCTCCGATCCAAGCTCCCCAGCCCCTGAAGCACCGGAGGGTGCCTGGCCACAGGACAGTGCCCGTATCCTGACCGTTGCCCGCCTGGCCCCACAGAAGGGCCTGCCTCTCCTGCTCGACGCCGCCGCGATCCTCTCCTACGAGGTCGATGCCGGTCGTCTGCCCGCCTTCGCCTGGGCCCTGGCCGGAGACGGCCCCGGTCGGGAGGAGGCCGCTGAACGCATTACCGCCGAGCATCTTCCCGTTAGTCTCCTGGGCCGGCGCACCGACGCAACCGGTCTCATGGAGGCCGCCGACGTCGTCGTTCAGACCAGCCTGTGGGAGGGCCAGCCCCTCACCATCCAGGAGGCTCTGCGCACCGGCGTCGCGATCGTGGCCACCGACGTCGGCGGCACCGCCGTCACCGCCAGAGGAGGAGCCGTCCTCGTCGCCCCCGAAGCCCACGCCATCGCCGATGCACTCGCCACGCTCCTGACCGACCCTGAGGCCCGCTCCCGGGCCCAGCAGAACGCGCGCGAGGCCGCGCAAAAGCTGCCCGGCCACGATGACCTGGCCGCCCAGCTGCGTCAGGCGGTTCTGGCTCAGGACTGAGCGCGGATGACGTGGGCGGGACGCTGGTGCGTCGGGCAGGTTTCGCCGGGCCTGTTACCTTGAAACTCCGTGATCAACGCAGCCTCACGTCTTCAGCCCACCCAGGTCCCCGTACCGCGCCATGTCTTCGTCACCGGCGGCGTCGTCTCCTCCCTCGGCAAGGGACTGACCGCTGCTAGCCTCGGGCGGCTCCTACAGGCCCGCGGCATCAGCGTTGTCATGCAGAAGCTGGACCCCTACATCAACGTCGACCCCGGCACGATGAACCCCTTCCAGCACGGCGAGGTCTTCATCACTGACGACGGCTCCGAGACCGACCTCGACATCGGGCACTACGAGCGATTCCTCGACGTGAACCTCTCCGGCAAGGCCAACGCCACTACCGGACAGGTCTACTCCACCGTCATCGCAAAGGAGCGGCGCGGAGAGTACCTCGGCGACACCGTCCAGGTCATCCCGCACATCACCGACGAGATCAAGCGAGTCATGCGCGCTCAGGCCGAGCCCGACGACGACGGCAACCTCCCCGACGTCATCATCACTGAGATCGGTGGCACCGTCGGCGACATCGAGTCCCAGCCCTTCCTCGAGGCCGCCAGACAGGTGCGCGCCGATCTGGGGCGCGACAACGTCGCCTTCGTCCATGTGTCCCTCGTCCCCTTCCTGCCCGCCGCTGGAGAGCTCAAAACCAAGCCCACCCAGCACTCGGTGGCCTCACTGCGCAACATCGGGATCCAGCCCGATGCCCTCGTCCTGCGCACTGACCGGCACCTTCCCGAGGGCATCAAGGGCAAAGTGGCACTCATGTGCGACGTCGACCGCGACGCCGTCGTCGAGTGCAAGGATGCCGCCAGCATCTATGAGGTCCCTCCGACCCTCCACCGCGAGGGTCTGGATGCCTATCTCGTCCAGCGACTGGGCCTGACCTTCCGCGACGTCGACTGGACCGAGTGGAACAGCCTGCTCGAACGCGTCCACGCCCCCAGGCACCGCCTTGAGGTGGCGCTCGTAGGCAAGTACGTCGACCTGCACGACGCCTACCTGTCCGTCTCCGAAGCGATCCGTCACGGCGGCCTCGCCAACCACGCCCGCGTCGACATCCGCTGGGTGGCCTCCGATATCTGCGAGACGCCTGAGGGAGCCCAGCGGGCCCTCGCCGGCGTCGACGCGATCGTCGTACCAGGAGGTTTCGGCGTGCGTGGGATCGAGGGCAAAGTCGGCGCTCTGCGTTGGGCCCGGGAGCACCGCGTCCCGACCCTCGGGTTGTGCCTGGGGCTGCAGTGCATGGTCATCGAGGCCGCTCGCAATCTCCTGGGCCTGAGTGCTGCCTCGTCCACTGAGATGGAGCCTGACACTCCTGATCCGGTCGTGGCCACCATGGACTCCCAGCGCCAGATCATCCACGGTGACGGGGACCTCGGAGGCACTATGCGCCTGGGCTCCTACCCAGCGGTTCTGACGGAAGGTTCGATCGTCGCCGAGGCCTATGGAACCAATGAGGTCAGTGAGCGCCACCGCCACCGCTTCGAGGTCAACAACGGCTACCGGGAGCGTCTGGCCTCGGTGGGCCTGCACATCAGCGGTACCTCCCCGGACGGCCGCCTCACTGAGTTCGTTGAGCTCGACTGCAGCCAGCACCCCTATTACGTCGCCACCCAGGCCCATCCCGAGTTCCGGTCCCGCCCCACCCGAGCCCACCCGCTGTTCACCGCGCTTGTGCGCGCAGGACTGGATCATCGTCGGGAGGTCTACGCCTCTCACCGGAGTGAGGAACATGTTGTCTCAAGCGATGAGCCTGCCGAGCGCTTCACCGGTGCCAACAGCGATAACGGCGATACCATCAAGTACGCCGATGCGCGCAGCGATGACGCGGACAACGAGTGAAGGAGCCGGGCGTGGACAGGACGGACAGCAGCGCCGCCAAGAACGATGACGTCGTGAGCGACACGAGCAGGCTCGTCGACGTACGCGAGTCAGGTCGGGAGCTGGTCTCCAGTGAGCGGGTCTGGTCCGGGCCGATCTTCGCCGTCGACGCCGATCACGTGCGCCTGGGGCCCGGCCAGGAGCCAGTGGCCCGCCAGGTCGTCGTCCACCACGACGCCGTCGCCGTCGTCGCCCTGCGTGCGGGTGAGGACTCCTCCCAGGGCGACGGTGCCCCGGAGATCCTCATGGTGCGCCAGTACCGTCATCCAGTAAGGGCATCGCTGTGGGAGATTCCCGCTGGGCTGCTCGACGTCCCCGGGGAGCAGCCCGCCGTGGCCGCCGCCCGCGAGCTCGCCGAGGAGACCGACTACACCGCGGCCACCTGGAACACGCTGGCCGAGTTCTACGCCTCACCCGGATTCACCACAGAAGGAGCCCGGATCTTCCTCGCCCAGGACCTGAGCCTGCTGCCCGAGGACCGGCGCATTCCGCGCGAGGCCGAGGAGGCCGAGTTCGTACCCACCTGGGTGCGCCTGGATGAGGCTATCGACGCCGTCATGGACGGACGCCTGCACAATCCCTCCACCGTGCTCGGAGTCCTGGCCACGGCTCAGGCCCGCGCTCGCGGCTGGGCCGAGCTGCGCCCCGCCGACGCCCCTTGGCTGCGGAGCCCAGAGACTCTGTAGCACAATCTCAAGGTGCTGCCAACCATCAAGGTGATGGCTGGTGGTGATAGCCAGTTGTATGGAGATCCCTGACATATTGTCATAGGCTTCTTGCGTTCTGTACCTAGAGGTATGTACAGTTCTGGTATCAGATTCAGGAGGGA
>ERZ773075.1102-NODE-1102-length-15587-cov-35.6141_pt1 | contig 15587 bp, 24 predicted proteins | sample MGYA00580614_ERZ773075 | MGnify/ENA primary metagenome ERZ773075 (study PRJEB29015, sample SAMEA2738021) | human oral metagenome | biome: human oral; feature: human-associated habitat; material: dental | place: China | collected 2043 ... | reverse complement strand
AACTTTTGAGCAATTTTTTGGTTGATAATACGAGGAATTTGGTGATTTTTCTTGATGAGAGAGGTTTCGGCGACCGCTATTTTCGAACACTGATAACACTTAAAACGTCGCTTTTTAAGGAGGATTCTAGTAGGCCTACCAGTCATTTCAAGGTATGGAATCTTAGACGGTTTTTGGAAGTCATATTTCTTCATTGGATTTCCGCAATCAGGACAAGATGGGGCGTTGTAGTCCAGTTTAGCGATGATTTCCTTTTTTACAACAAAATAGGCTCCATAATATCCATAGGGGATTTACCCACTACAGAAGTTATAGAGTCGAAGAAAAAGCCAAGTCGAAATGACTTGGCTTTTTTGACTAGTAATTTAAATAGTTTTCAACTTCAGATTTCTCAATTTCTTTACCGTAGTGGCAAATCGGACAAGAAACGAAGTAACTTTTACCATAAGGAAAAAGTGGAATCCAGTAGAGGGTAAATTTGCGCCCTGTTTCAACAATTTCCCACGTGTCGACATTGTTACAGTGACCACATTCGATCGCAGTTTGCGTATGTCCCAAATCTTTCTGATAACCTTTAGAACCCCAAAATAGAATCATATCATCGTCTCCTTATCTGTTGATGGTTTATTTCTTGCTGAAGTCGTAGTCTTTCACCACTTCGATACTATCAATGGTGATAGCAGACGTTGGTTTGTCTTTCTCATCTTTTTCAGCTTTGGCAATCTTGTCAACAACGTCCATACCATCGATGACTTGACCAAAGACAGGGTGTTTGCCGTCTAGACTTGGATTTCCACCTTCTTTATAGGCTTCGATGATTCTCTTTGGATACTTGCTTGTAGGGAGTTTAGCTGAAATATCTGTTGAGTTTTGGTTGATGAAGAACTGGCTACCGTTGGTGTTTGGTTGACCAGTGTTAGCCATAGCAAGGGCTCCTCGAATATTGTATAGGTAAGGAGAGATTTCATTTTTGAAACCAGTTCCCTTGTCCTTCGTTTTATCCTTATCATGCCAGATGGATTGACCACCTGTACCATCTCCCTTAGGATCTCCAGTTTGGATCATAAAGCCATCGATGACACGGTGGAAGGTGATGCCGTTATAGTAGCCTTCTTTGGCGTGAGTAAGGAAGTTTTCAACGGCTAGAGGAGCGAGTTTAGGGAAGAGTTTAATACGAATATCACCCTGATTTGTGTGGAGAACCACTTCGGCTTCATCTTCAGCAACTTCCTTAGAAAGTTGAGGGAAGTTGGCATTTTCATTGGTTAAAGCGTCATTCAAATCTTTGGCAGCCTGAGCAGCTGCTTTAGAACTTTCTTCAGCTGAGATACTAGAGTCAACATAGTCATCGCCACGCAGACTGCGTTGGATACTGCTACATCCAGCAAGGGCTACAGTCGATAGTAAAAGAAGGGTTGCTAGTTTTTTCATTGTTTTCCTCTCAAAAATTCATTTCTATCATTGTACCCTAAAAGGAAGTGGATTTCAAATGTAAAAGATTAGGCAATTTTTCAGAAAATAAATCTACAAACTGCTTGTTTAGAGATTTTTCTTTGGATGACGGTCGATAATTTCCTGATATTGTTCCAGTATCTGTTCTCCCTTTGGAGTCAATTTGTAACCACGAATTGAAAAGTAACTTGCTAATTCTTCTTCTGAAAAGTTGTCACGAAGGGATTGGTCCAAATATGGAGCCCTCATCTTAGACAGTCCTGTCATTCCCTTGGTTTTCAGAATATTCTTTTTTATGGTGGCATTTAGATGGTCAAGTGAATCAAAAGCTGTCTTAATGACAGCATAACCTTTTTCCACAGAGTTTTTAGATGCTTTGGGGTATCAATATCATAAGTGTACTCAAAGTATTTAGGAAACCAGGTCTCGAAAAGAATTATGCTTCCTCTTTCTGTCTGAGTTCAAAGAGGTCTTCTACTTTAAGATTAAAAACTTGAGCAATTTTAAGAGCCATTTCCAGCGAAGGGTTGTAACGGTTATTTTCCAAGTGCAGAATTGTCTCGCGTCGCATGCCGATGAGGTCGGCTAACTCCTGCTGGGTCATGCCTGTGGACTCACGAACAGATTTGAGATTAGTAATAATTTTGCTTTCTTTGGCCATGCTTATCCTCTACGTTCCAAGATAAGATAGACAACCGAAAAGATGCAAATCAAGGCAGCTATGCTAATAAATATCTGTCCCATGTAAAGAGTGAGAGACCCCATATACCCAATGATAACTGCTAGGATCATCAGTGCGCCTAGTATAAAAACAAACATTAAGCTAGCTGCCTTTGCTAAATTAGCATAAAAGCGTTCGTCCGGAGTTTCCTTGACATTTTTTAAAGAGAAAAAACCAAATACAATCACTTCAATAACGAGGCCAATTCCCAAAATCCATTCTTTAATACCAGAACTTTCGCTTGGGGTCGCAACCCAAATCCCTACTGTATAAAAAATGCTTGCTGCAAACAAAAGTATCGTGTAAAGCTTAGCAGACAAGTCAAAAATAATCTTTCCCTTACCTTTCTGACTCTTATGAGGCCATGGTTTCATATGTAGCCAGCTCCAAATAGCTACAATTTGACCTGATACTGAAATACCAGCAATAACTAACTTGGGTCCCCAACTAAGATTAGAACCAAATAAAACAATAAAATCAATAAAGAGAGCTACGGCAATCATTGCAATGAGGCCACGCATTTTTTGACTTTTTTTCATGATAGACTCCTTTTTTGTGTTATAAATATATCACACTTAAAATTGTGTTATAAATATATCACACTTAAATTTATAAAGCAAGAATTTATGTGTCAATGTGGCAATTATTTGAAAAAATTTTTTAATTAAAGACCTCGCTAGTCAAACAACTAAAGAATTCTTTGAAGCAATGCATCGTATTTGGTTTGATAGTTTCGTTAATAATATTTGATGATAAAGAATTTTTGGAAAATCTAGACACTGTATGAATCTCTACTTTTTTTCTTAGGCTTTTATAAAGTCTGTCAGAATAGGCTTTGTAGGTGTAGAAGTTAATTTTTACAGAAGTGAAGTAAGCATTCAATACGAATCAATACATAAGAAAAACTCTGATTTCAAGCGTTTTTTCTTTTTTCAATTTTAATACATTTCACTATATTTCAGTCCAATCTCTACCTTCTTATCTATACTTTGATGGAGCTGAAGTTGACATCTACAAAGTTTAATGTTAAAATTTATTCAAAAATATATTTGAATGAGGTGTTTTATGATTCAAAATGTTGTTACTTCAATAATCCTGTATTCTGGGACAGCCGTAGACTTACTTATTATCCTAATGTTATTTTTTGCCAAAAGAAAAAGCAGAAAAGACATCATTAACATCTATTTAGGACAATTTCTAGGCTCTGTTAGTCTAATATTGCTAAGTTTACTTTTTGCATTTGTCTTAAATTATATTCCTAGTAAAGAGATTTTAGGTTTGCTCGGTTTGATTCCAATTTTCCTAGGACTCAAAGTTTTGCTTTTAGGAGATTCTGATGGAGAAGCTATTGCAAAAGATGGTTTGCGCAAAGATGATAAAAACCTGATTTTTCTAGTCGCTATGATTACTTTTGCAAGTTGTGGTGCTGACAATATTGGTGTTTTTGTCCCATATTTTATTACCTTAAATTTAGCGAATTTGATAGTGGCTTTACTTACTTTTCTAGTCATGATTTATCTCTTGGTTTTTTCTGCCCAAAAATTGGCACAAGTCCCTTTTGTTGGAGAAACTTTGGAAAAATATAGCAGATGGTTTATTGCCGTTGTTTATTTAGGATTGGGGATGTATATCCTGATTGAAAACAACAGCTTTGACATGCTAAGGACTGTGTTCGGCTAGGAGAAAAAATTATGAAAAAAGATAGTATATGCCAAGTGAATATTATAAATCAACAAAATGTTACAACCGCAACGAACTACCTTGAAAAGGAAAAAGTCCAAAAATCACTTCGTATTTTATCAAAGTTTACCGATAATAAACAGATAAATATCATCTTTTATCTCCTTGCTGTTGAAGAACTCTGTGTCTGTGATATAGCCTGTTTACTAAATCTCAGTATGGCATCTGCCTCCCACCATCTTCGTAAACTAGCCAATCAAAACATCTTGGATACTAGAAGAGAGGGGAAAATTATATATTATTTTATAAAAGATGAGGAAATCAGAGATTTTTTTAATCAACTAGGATAACAACTATTTTTACTACTTTTCCATGATTATAGGGGATTATATATGAAATTTTTTGATGAAAATTTCCCATAAGAAATACCTACTCGTATCAAATGTTTAAGAAAAAAGTATAATTTAAAGCAAATCGACCTAGGTAATGCAGCTCAAGTTAGCCAAGTTGAAAAGGGAGGAATTTGAAAGAAAATGTATCTTTGATAGTAGTCATTTATTGTGAAATATGATATATTTATTAATTAGATGGATGAATATTTCTAAAGTTAAATAAAATATGACAGATACATGTTTTTTAGTGTATCTTGTTTGTACTCAAAGTATGAAATGAATATCTAATATTTAAGATTAATAAATATTATACGATGAGATAGAATGCTACAAAATGAAAGGTGATGTAATCTGATGAAGAAAGATAGATTAATTGCATTGACAGATGCGGTTCTAGCAATTATAATGACTATCCTAATCTTAGAATTAGAAAAACCAACGACACCAAGTCTTCAAGCTTTTTGGGATTTACGGCAAAATTTCTTTGCTTATTTTCTTTCCTTTTTCTGGTTAGGATCGTTATGGATGGCACTAAACACACTATGGGAAAAGGTTGAGAAAATTTCCCCACAAATTGTTTGGTGGAATTTGTTTCTTTTATTTTTTGTTTCATTTATGCCCTATGCTACTGGAATCGTTAGTAGTCATTTCATGAACCATACGGCACAGCTCTTTTATGGACTGATCGTTATTGTTTCAACGGTAGCAAACTGGTTTTTACATAAAGTAATTGATAAACCCAATATAGATCAGAAAGAATTACTTGAAGCTACCGCACAATATAGAAAGTTATTGATACCTGACCTAATAATTAAAGGAGTGGGATTGATTCTATCCTTAATTCTCTATCCTCCGATTATGATGTATAGTGTTTTAATTGCGGCATTTTACATCATAACTTTAAAAACACTATCTGAAAAAAGAGTGAATAACTAAAAAACGGTGACCAAAGTTAGGTGTATTATTTTAATGATTACAGACCTAAACTATTCCCCTATTTATAATTTATTGATTCATATTTTATGAAATTAAAAAGTAGATATCGTTCTGAAAATCCTTGATATTACGCTGTTTTTAGTCCAACTGAAACGCATACTTTCCAAACCAGATTTTAAGAAAGCTCGTAAAGCTAGCCAGTTCTCTAAATGTTAAGAACTATCTACAATACAGCATTTACAACATTTCATGGTTCACACCATTTAATTGAAAGTTATTTAAATTAGATGAAAATTTTTTTCTGAAAAAGTGGGAAAACATTGATTTTAAGCGAATTTTGAATCATATTCGAATGGGAGTTTTTAAAATCATGTTTTGGTGGTATTGGTGGTAAAAGTTCCAAAGTAAATTCGCCAAAGTAGGATAATATCGCCTGCTAGGAGATTGTCTTCTAGTAATTCCATGTTGCGTTTTGGAACAGGTTTTGGATTTAGTAGCCAAGCTTCCATATCGCTATTTGAAGAGATGCAGTTTTTTGACTGGATAGTCTTTATAGATGGTATCTAAAGTATTATTCATGAAGATTCTCTTTCTTTTTTTCTTTATCAGTCTAACAAATTTCTAAAAAATCTAAAAATATTAAAACTCTGTCAAGTTTTTTTCTTGACACCTGTCAGAAATCTGCTATAATAGAACATGTGCTAAATAGCTCAGCTATTTCACCGAAATAAAAAATAAGAAAAGAGAGAAATTTTAAAAATGGCAGTAAAAATCCGTTTGACTCGTATGGGTTCTAAGAAAAAACCTTTCTACCGTATTAACGTAGCAGACTCACGTTCACCACGTGACGGACGTTTCATCGAAACAGTTGGAACTTACAACCCACTTGTTGCTGAAAACCAAGTAACTTTGAAAGAAGACCGCGTTCTTGCATGGTTGGCTGATGGAGCTCAACCTTCAGATACAGTTCGCAACATCCTTTCAAAAGAAGGCGTATTGAAAAAATTCCACGATTCTAAATTCTCAAAATAAGTTTAAAGTAGGTTGACAGATGGATACGATTGAAAATCTCATTATTGCGATTGTGAAACCTTTGATTTCACAACCTGATGCCTTAACTATCAAGATTGAAGACACACCAGAGTTTTTGGAGTATCACTTGGATCTTGACCAGAGCGATGTTGGTCGTGTTATTGGTCGTAAGGGTCGCACTATCTCAGCGATAAGAACGATTGTCTACTCTGTCCCAACTGAAGACAAGAAAGTAAGAATCGTTATCGATGAAAAATAAAAAAAGCGGGACAGATGTCTCGCTTTTTTTGAGGAGGAGAAGATGAAAGATTTAACAATCAGACAATTACAAGCTTACTTACTCGAACATTACCAGCAGTCTCGAACCGAGGAAGGCCTCTTTATCAAGCTAGTGGAGGAAGTCGGAGAAGTAGCTGAGGTCTTGAATGGGCGCTCTGGTCGAAAAGAGGGCGTTCAGGACTCAAACGAGGAACTTGCCAAAGAACTGGCTGATATCATTCATTACACCGTCGCAATCGCAGCTATTAACGATATTGACCTAACCAAAACCATCTTTGAGAAAGATAAAAAAGCTGCCATTAAGTATCAGCATGAAAGAGATTTAGAAGGATTTTTGGAAAACCTCCAAGAGAACTAGGAATAATCTCTTTTCACTGATATGAAAGGTTTCTCCTAGCTTATGCTAGCTAGTAAGAAAGAATGAGACCAGAGGATTATGCATGGAATGAGTTTGAACGAACTGCCTATAAGACTAAAATGAATCACCTACCCAGTCCTTACAAAGTTGCCATTTGGGATGACTCTAAGAAAAGATTGGAACTAGAACAAATACTGGAAAGACTTCCTCAGAACGAACTAGCTCGATGGGCATTAGAAAACTCGCGAGATTTCTTATCTTTAATTGATATCGGTGATGAAGGTGAGAAAAATAAAATAATTCGGCAAGCTTATGAGGCTTTTGATGCACGATTGAGAAATGAGATCTCACCTCATGAGTTGAGAAAAGCAGGTTTCGCAGCAAATCTCCTCTCTAAAAATGCCCAAAATCAAATCGCTAAGTACGCTGCCAGAGTCTTTGTACAAGCTATTTCAACAGCCCATATGAGAGGACACGCCATCGTTTCCGCGGATTATGCTATCAAAGTAAGGAATCTCCAAGAGGCAGACAAGCTAGAACTTGTGAGACAAGAACGAGAAAGCAGATCAGGCTTGCTGAGTCTTTTTTAGACAAGGAAAAAGAGTTTATCGACTTGAGAGAGTGATAGGAGGCATAAAATACCAATCCTAGAAATAGCATCTAGGATTTTACTATGCTAAAATGGATAGACAGTCTCAAAGAATTCTAGTCAATTAATCTTGAGAATAGCTATTTTTAAAGGGAGTAACAATCTATGAACGAGAAAACAAAAGCTTACCTAGCTGCCTTATCCTTTTCAGCCATCATTGGTTTTTCTTTTTTATTTACTAAGATTGCTTTGGGCTATGCTAGTCCTCTCACAAACTTAGCACATCGCTATACAATCGCTGCTTTGGTATTGGTCATCCTTCATTAAACAAAACTTATCAATGTGAGTTTAAGTAGAAAAGATATTCTTTCAATTCTGCCTATGAGTCTTTTCTATCCACTCCTCTTCTTTATTTTCCAATTCTTTGCTTTACAGTATATATCGTCTTCTGAAGCGGGAATTTTACAGGCTCTTGTCCCAATTTTTACGCTCCTTTTAGCATCAGTCTTTCTCAAGGAAAAGACAAGCTTGCTTCAAAAGTTCTTTTTATTTCTATCCGTAGCAGGAGTAGTTTTCATCTTCCTTAGTAAAGGAGCGAACTTTGGTGCTGATACTGCTAGCTTGGGCTTTGTCTTGATGTTGGGATCTGTTCTCGCCAATGCAATAAACAATATCCTCAGCAAGTCCAAAGGAGGTCGCTATCGGGCTATGGATATGACAGCTGTTGTGATATTTGTTGGTTTCATCACCTTTAATACGCTGAGTCTGACCTCGCACTATCTAGAGGGGAACATATTAGCCTACTTAGAGCCGCTTGGAAAGCTACCCTATCTGCTTTCCATCCTCTATTTGGGAGTACTAGCCTCTATAGTGACTGGTAGTCTCTCTATCTATGCTATTGTTCGCCTCGGGGCATCAACCGTCAGTGTCTTTGGTAATCTTGGAACAGTTTTGACTATTCTAGCTGGCACCCTTATTCTCCACGAACCAATTTATAGTTACCATGTGATTGGAGCAACTTTGATTATTGCTGGAATTTTAGGCATGAATCTGATGAGAAAAAAGTAAAGATTGCTTAGCAGTCTTTTTCTTTATCCAAATGATGCAGAAAATTCAAAATTTTTAATGAAACTAAGTTTAGAAAACCATGATTTTAATATAGCATGATAAAATAGATACAAAGAATGATATCAGGATAAAGAGGAGAGAGTGTAGAAATGAAGCCAAATGATATTGCTGAAGCGATTGCTTTTTATAACAGAGAACCCGAGATGTTGAAACGTCACCTTATAGCAGTCGTAGATTGTGATTTGGTTGTTTATCATCGCCCTGGAAACGCAAGTAAAGGACACATTATTTTTTATCATGGAGCTTGTGGACGTAGTCAGATGTGGGCCCACCAGTATGATGCCTTTGAGGGATTTGACCTCTATTTTGTCAATGTTAGAGGACAGGGTGAATCACCTATGAAAGTTGGCCTTCCCGACTTGGAAGGCGCGGTTCAAGATGTAGATGCTATTTTGTCCTATTTTCAGCTAGATAAGGTGATATTGGTTGGTCATTCTTGGGGAGGAAATCCACTTCAAGAGTATACCTATCGCCATCCAGAAAGAGTCCTAGCCTTGGTCATGGTAGATAGTTGGGGACAGCATCGTTACCTATCAGATAAAGAGAGAAATCGCATAAAATATAGTTCCCTTATGTATAAGACGATTCCTTGGAAGGTGATTGCTGATAAAAATTCAAAAATGTGTACTGATAACCCTATCACAAGAGAATTGGTCAAGACGGCCATTATAGAAACTGGGCGAGATGTTTTCTTGAACCTTGGAATCACAGGTTTCTTGGCAGTCCATGAGATAGAAGGATATAAAGGCAATCCTCCCATGCTATTAGTAAGAGGAGAAAACGATTTTCCCAAACACCTAAAAATAATCTATGATGGTATCATTGCTCTAAATCCCAATGCGCGTCAAGTAACGATTTCAGATAGCAAACACCAACCGATGAATGACCATCCTAAAGAGTTTAACCAGATAGTTGGTGAATTTTTTGAAGAGGTAGTAGTCTTGTAAGATAGGACCTATCCAACTTGTGAAAATCCCTGGAACGTGATAAAATAAAGGATAGAAATAGATACAGGAGACAAGATGAACTACTTTAATGTTGGGAAAATCGTCAATACGCAGGGGCTACAGGGTGAGATGCGAGTCTTGTCTGTGACGGATTTTGCTGAGGAACGGTTTAAAAAAGGGGCAGAGCTGGCTTTATTTGATGAAAAAGATCAGTTTGTCCAAACAGTGACCATCGCAAGTCATCGTAAGCATAAGAACTTTGACATTATCAAATTCAAAGATATGTACCATATCAATGCGATTGAAAAGTACAAGGGTTACAGTCTCAAGGTCGCTGAGGAAGATTTGAACGATTTAGATGATGGTGAATTCTACTATCACGAGATTATCGGTTTGGATGTTTACGAGGGAGATAACTTGATTGGAACCATCAAGGAAATCCTACAACCAGGTGCCAATGATGTCTGGGTGGTCAAGCGAAAAGGTAAGCGAGATTTGCTTTTACCCTACATTCCGCCAGTAGTTCTCAATGTTGATATTCCAAACAAACGGGTCGAAGTGGAAATCTTAGAAGGGTTAGATGATGAAGATTGATATTTTAACCCTCTTTCCTGAGATGTTTTCTCCGCTGGAGCACTCGATTGTTGGAAAGGCTCGAGAAAAAGGGCTCTTGGATATCCAGTATCATAATTTCAGAGAATACGCTGAAAAGGCCCGTCATGTTGACGATGAGCCCTACGGAGGCGGTCAGGGGATGTTGCTCCGTGCCCAACCTATTTTCGATGCCTTTGACGCAATTGAAAAGAAAAATCCCCGCGTCATTCTTCTCGATCCTGCTGGGAAACAGTTCGATCAAGCCTACGCTGAAGATTTGGCCAAAGAAGAGGAACTGATCTTTATCTGCGGTCACTATGAAGGGTATGACGAACGCATCAAGACCTTGGTAACTGATGAGATTTCTCTAGGAGACTATGTCTTGACTGGTGGTGAATTGGCGGCTATGACTATGATTGATGCGACCGTTCGCCTAATTCCGGAAGTGATTGGCAAGGAGTCTAGTCACCAGGATGATAGTTTTTCTTCGGGATTGCTCGAATATCCCCAATATACACGTCCTTATGACTATCGAGGCATGGAGGTTCCAGATGTGCTTATGAGTGGGCACCATGAGAAGATTCGTCAGTGGCGACTTTATGAGAGTTTAAAGAAAACCTATGAGCGCAGACCAGATTTGCTAGAAAACTATCAACTAACAGCAGAAGAAGAAAAAATGCTAGCTGAAATCAAAGAGAACAAAGAATAAAGGAGAACCTTATGCAAGTAATCAAACGTAATGGAGAAGTTGCAGACTTTGATCCAGATAAAATTTACCAAGCTGTCCTAAAAGCGGCTCAGACTGTTTATGTTTTGACAGATGATTTGCGTCAAAACCTAGCTCAAGTCACTAAAAAAGTAGTCTTAGACTTGGAAGAAGCAAAAGTAGAACGTGCGACCATTAGCATGATTCAATCAATGGTTGAAAATCGTTTGTTGGGGGCAGGATATATCACCATAGCAGAACACTATATTTCTTATCGCTTGCAACGTGATTTGGAGAGAAGTGGTTACGGTGACCACATCGCAGTCCACCTACATTTTGAACAAATTCGTTAAGAAAAAGAGTGGGATGAAAAGCATCTCACTCTTTCTTAAATCTATTTTTCTGAGCTGTTTGTACAGTTGAAGGGACAAAGCGTAGCCTTTTGATGTCAGCGATTCGGATGATACGTGTTACATTTTTTGTAAAATTTTTGACAACAATCTGTTGACGACTGGTATCATATTTGACGATATCACCAGTGAAGCTTGTTTCAGCTAGTATGACATGAACAGCAGTTTTTTTCTGGATGGCTTGTTCAATTGTAGCAATGAGGGAGTCGTTTTCAGAATAATCTCGTTCATCCTGTCCACTGAGAAAGTCTTGTATCTTATCTAAGACATGCTTGAATGTATATCTCATAGGCTTCTCCCCTCTTATATAACCATATTATATAAAATTTTCCTAAAATCTACAAGATTTTACGAATAGACTATAGAAAGCATATCACATAAAGGAGTTAAAATGGCAGAATTTACATTTGAAATCGAAGAACACTTACTGACCTTGTCTGAAAATGAAAAAGGATGGACCAAAGAACTAAACCGAGTCAGCTTTAATGGCGCTCCAGCAAAGTTTGATATTCGAACTTGGAACCCTGATCATACCAAGATGGGAAAAGGAATCACCCTTACAAATGAAGAATTTCAAATAATGGTGGACGCCTTTAAAGGAAATCAATAAAAGGATATTGAGTTTTTGACTCAGTATCCTTTTTGGGTTAAATTGAGAAGTATGCTTGTCCCCTAAGTCGTTGTAATAGTGGACGACCAATGAAACTAATCGCAATGATCTTACCAAGATCAGGAAGGATAAAGGGAAGGACACCGACAGCGAGTGCTTTGTCAAGTGGCATACCAGCTAGGAAGTGGAGACTGAGAATACCTCCGACAAAGACGAGGGAATCACCCAAGAGGTTGGCTAGGAAAATGCGAATATAGCCACTATTTTGATGGATGAGATAAGATGTAAGCCCCGCATAGACAAGGTCGAACCAAAGATAGCCTGAACTTGGACCGACTAAAACGTGAAACCCAGCTCCTCCCCCTGCAAAGACAGGTAAACTAATGGCACCCAGCAGGAGGTAGAGAGCTACAGAAAGGACAGCTTCTCTAGGTCTAAAAACAGTAGCAATCAGACCGATCGCAAAGTTTTGCAGAGTGAAAGGAACAGGACCGATAGGGAGACTGATTTGTGCCAATACGGCGATGAGAGCAGCACCGATAGCAGGGATAGCATAGATATGAGCTTTTTTCAAAACTGTTAACCTCTTTTTAAAATTATAGTAACTATTATACTAATTCAGGAAGAAAAGTCAACCTGTTTTTAAATTAAGGGTAACATTTTTTGTAACAGCCGATTTTGCAAGTAAAAAGAGACCTCAAGAGGTCTCTTGCGATAATTAGCGCATGGTTACAAATTCTTCTGAAGCGGTTGGGTGGATAGCTACTGTAGCATCAAAGTCTGCCTTGGTTGCTCCCATCTTGATAGCAACAGCGAATCCTTGAATCATCTCATCTACTCCGTAACCAAGTCCGTGAAGACCAACAACTTTTTCGTCAGCACCGGCGGTGATGAGTTTGAAGCGAGACTCTTGACGATGGCTTGTAACGGCAGAGTACATGGATGCAAAGCTTGACTTGTAGACTTTGATGTTATCTTGGCCGTATTCTTTGATAGCTTGATCCTCGGTCAAACCGACGGTTCCGATTGCTGGGTGGGAGAAGACAACAGTAGGGATAGTCGTGTAGTCCATCTTGGCATTTGTTTTCCCGTTGAAGAGGCGTTCAGATAGGGTACGTCCTGCCTTGATGGCTACTGGGGTCAGTTCTTTCTCACCAGTAACATCTCCAAGAGCATAGATGCCATCTACAACTGTATTTTGGTATTCATCTACTTGGATAAATCCACGTTGGTTGAGTGTGACGCCAGCCTTTTCTAACTCCAGACCGTCTACATTTGGACGGCGACCGGTAGCCCAGATAACTTGGCTTGCAGTGTGACTAGAACCGTCTTCAAAATGAATCGTTATGCCTTGCTCAGTTTCTTCGAGCTTGACTGGTACCTTATGCGTGTGCAAAGGTAGACCTGTTTTTTCCATTTCATTGACAAGACCTTCAACGATGTAGCTGTCAAAACCACGTAAGGGACGATCGCGACGGACAAACAAATCAGTTTTTACTCCTAGTGCGTGGAGAACACCTGCTAATTCAACGGCGATATAACCAGCTCCAAGAATCGCAACGGATTCAGGAAGTTGCTCCCAAGCAAAGACATCGTCTGAGCTGCCACCGAGTTCAGCTCCAGGGATAGTTGGGATGCTTGGACGAGCGCCAGTCGCAATCACGATATGCTTGGCACGAATCAATTCACCATTAACGCTGACTGTGTGGGAATCAACGAAATGAGCACGACCTTCAATCAAATCAACCCCATTGCGCTTGAAACTTCCATCATAAGACGAGCGGGCACGATCGATGTAGGCTTCACGATTTTGATGAAGTTTTGCGAAATCAAATTGAACATCTGAACTTGTAAAACCATAGTCAGGGCCGTAGTGGTGAAAGCTTTCAGCGATTTGCGCTCCATACCACATGATTTTCTTAGGAACACAGCCGACATTGACGCAGGTTCCACCTAATTTTTTCTCCTCGATAACAGCTGCTTTAGCACCGTATTCGCCAGCGCGGTTCATAGTGGCAATGCCGCCACTTCCCCCACCGATGGCGATGATATCATATTCTCTCATGGAAAACTCCTTATAGTTTTGATAGTCATATTCTATCGTTTTTATTTTTTGAATGCAAAAATCTGCTACGCTCTAAGTAAAAAGTAGCCTCTGCTTGTTAAATATATAATTAATATTGTATTACTAGTACAATTGACACAATGGAAATGAACGTGAATGCTTCAGGACGCTGTTCAATGGATTGACCAGCAGGTTTAAAGTTGGAGCTAGCTTGTTTCTTGACAGTTTTTCCTTTTCTAGGATAAAGTAGATTCTGTTTGGTCAATCCTAATTTTCCATGATGAATCCAGTAGTAGATGGATGAAATTCCCACTGCAACGCCCTTAGCCTTGACCATCATTTCAGGAGACAACTTTTGGTTATGATAGTGTAGGATCTTTTGTTTTAGTTCTTTTGTCAAGATTGATTTCTTCACAGAGTGCTTCCGATTGGTTTCATAAGACTGTTGAGCGTAGGCGGCAGAATAAACCTTTTTGAATCGTCCCTTTCCAATACATTGTAGGACTGTCCTACGCTTGATTTCATTGTGGATGGTCTGAGGAGCTTTTCCAAGTAGAGAGGCGATTTCTCTATTTGATTTCCCTTCATTTTTCCATCGTTCGATTAAACGACGGCTATGGATTGTCAAATGTTTAGCTTTTGTAGTATAATTGTTTTGCATCTCTGTGCCTTTCTTGTGTTTGTGGTGAACAACAAGTATAACACAGTGATGTTTTCTTATGCTTAAAACTAGATTTCATTTGACAACATCTTCAAGCCTATTATCAAATGAAATCAGGAGCTAGCTATAAGCTAGTTAAAGCATTATATTTTTAGGAAGGCTGGGTGGCTAACTTCATTATAGAACTTTCACTAGAAATAAAGTTTTTCGAAAAAATGACTTTTTATCTTGACAAGGATTAGAAAACTTGGTATCATATAAAAGTTGAGAAAAGCAGAAGTGAGAGCTTCTCGCCTTGTGACATCAAGTTGCCTGGCCCTACGGATGAAAAGTTTCTAAGAAACGCTATCATAACGTGCGGGTTTGTATCATTACGGGCCCGCTCTTGTTTTTCTCTAATAATAAAAAAGAGGTGAAAACCATAGCAAAGCAAGACTTATTCATCAATGATGAAATTCGTGTACGTGAAGTTCGCTTGATCGGTCTTGAGGGAGAACAGCTAGGTATCAAGCCACTCAGCGAAGCGCAAGCATTGGCTGATAGTGCAAATGTTGACTTAGTATTGATTCAACCCCAAGCAAAACCGCCTGTTGCTAAAATTATGGACTACGGTAAGTTCAAATTTGAGTACCAGAAGAAACAAAAAGAGCAACGCAAAAAACAAAGCGTTGTGACCGTGAAAGAAGTTCGTTTGAGCCCAGTTATCGATAAGGGTGATTTCGAAACGAAACTTCGCAATGCTCGCAAGTTCCTTGAAAAAGGGAACAAAGTTAAGGTATCCATTCGCTTTAAAGGGCGTATGATCACCCATAAAGAGATTGGTGCAAAAGTTTTAGCCGAGTTTGCTGAAGCAACACAAGATATTGCAATCATCGAACAACGTGCTAAAATGGATGGACGCCAAATGTTCATGCAGTTGGCGCCAGCAACTGACAAAAAATAATTGTCAGAAAGTTAAATAAAGGAGAAAAAATCATGCCAAAACAAAAAACACACCGCGCATCAGCTAAACGTTTCAAACGTACAG
>ERZ773075.1096-NODE-1096-length-15658-cov-131.184_pt1 | contig 15658 bp, 11 predicted proteins | sample MGYA00580614_ERZ773075 | MGnify/ENA primary metagenome ERZ773075 (study PRJEB29015, sample SAMEA2738021) | human oral metagenome | biome: human oral; feature: human-associated habitat; material: dental | place: China | collected 2043 ... | reverse complement strand
CCAGGACGTCACCATCAACCTCAACGGTCATAAGATCACTGCCCAACCCCAAATCCCCCCAACCGCAGCCAGCATCCTCAAATCCCTACAGTCCCCAGGACACTAAGGTGTCACGAGTCAGGTCAGGCGATGGGCGCCCATGACGAAGACCCTGCCGAGGCTCGCCAAGTTCTCAAGGGCCTCCGCTTCCAGGATTGACCTTCGAAGTTTGATTCTTGTGGCGATAGCTAGTGAATGCTCAAGTAGTGCTCAGCATGGGGAAGAGTTCGATCGAGGAAAGCGACGACATGCCGGTGCCGCAGCCCACATTCTTGTGCTACGACGTCAGTTGCGCCCAGGTTAAATGTCGGCATGTGTGACCATGCCCTAATCGCGGTCGCTGACACAATAACTGTGGTTGAAATGAGACTGTTTGGCGGTGTTCCTGCGGCGATGAATTAAGGAACAATCATCCACGATATAGCCTGTAGTGTGGTTGAATATTCCCGAGACTGCAATCTAAGTCGAAAGAGGGTGTCTGGGGGCCTTTGAAAGGAGAGCTTCACTATATTTCCTGTGGACTCGCCTGAAGAATAAGAGTGTGACAATAGCTCCTGGTATAAAGGATAGCATTAAAGATAGAGTTAGAATAGTGTACACCGTGGTCAATTGCTGATAAGCGACGTAATTAGACGAAGTTGGCTGCCAGTTTCGCATAATGTACTCCAAGGTGAGTGAAATAGCGGAGCCTGACGCCCATGCGATCAACGCCCACCATCGAAAACCGCGGTACTTCACCTCCAGTTTTCGTGTTCGCAAGTATCGGTATCCCGTAATCCACTCATTCAAGGAAAATAAACTTCCTGCTGCGAGAAATGGTGTGCAGGCAAAGACGCTGACTTTAATCCAAATCAATGACGTCAGCGGGGAAATGTTCATAAGCGCCGACGCTATTGTAACTAGCATGGCTAACAAAATAGGAATGAAGGCAGCATAGTACAGCCGGCTGCTCATTTTAAACCTACTCGTGCGTGCAATCCGCCATGCCGTCCACATGGCGGCGAAGAGTAGAGCAGCCATAATCATTGCGCCTGTTTGCACTGTGTTAAAATTTTGCGGTAGAGAGTCTTGAACTTTTAGTTCCAGATTAGCGTGCCATTCAGAGAACTTTCCTGAAATAACGAAGATCATTAGGGTGAAAATTAACAGAAGCAATCCTCCTGTGATGGCTCCGTTGTAGGCGCGACGATTAGGGTGTAACTCAAATGCGGCCACGAACACCGAATGAAAAAGTTGCACAGTACTTAGAATGAGCGCTAGAATAAATGAAACTGACAACAAATTTCCTACTGTTGAAAGCAAATTTGAGGCGTCAGTAGCGAATGGCCTCTCTTTAAGGTATGCCATAAAAATTCCAACTATTGCACCGACAATACTTATATTGGTGATGTGTGTTCCGTACAGTGTTTTCAGGTAACCAATACTCCTCGGGAAAAACCATTTCATTCCCGAGGCTACAAAAATACAAGCGTTTACAAGTGCGCAAACTTTCCAGAGATGAACTACTCTATTTATGTCTGCAACATTCTCGATCAGGGAAACCTGGCGACGCAATGCGGCGGCTTCCAAGGCGTTTCTGCGTTCGGTTATCTCGGAAATGAGAGTGATTGAGTCGTCTTTTTTGAGTAGCGTGGCAACTATTTTTGGTGATGGAAAATCATCCTCATCGAAGGGGGGTTCATCATTCGATTTACCTGCAGTCATCCCATTTAGGGCGGCTTCTTCTGATGGAGAGAAAGTTTCGCGCACCCGCTTTCTGCGCTCTACTTCGGCTGCGGCTGCATCATTAAGAGACTTTTGCCATGTTGGTGGCCACATTGATGACGCTCCAACGAGCGCAATAAGAATCAGTACCGAAAACGTGATGGAGTAAATGATCCATTGATACTGCCAAAGGTATTTCATGGATCTAGTATAGTTGGTTTCCGTTGCGTTTTGTGAAGGTTTGATCGCTGGTTTTGTTGATAGTTTGATATATGCAAACTTAATCTTGTTCCGTCAAGGCGGAGATGGAGGCACTCGCCGTCCCGCAGAATGTTCTCACTCGCGCTTGGAACCCCTACTCCGTTGCCCCCAGCCCCCGGAACCGCTCAACATAGGCGGCCAGGGCGGCTTGGACGCGGCGCTTCTTCTCGTCGTGGCTCTCGCCGGCAGAGCTGCGGAACCTTGGGGTAGGCGGCAGGATCCTTGTGATCGCGGTTCCCTCGGTGGGCACGTGCCCGTTCCTCATGGCGGCCTCCACCAGTGCCTTCGCCGGCTCCTCGCGCAGCCTTTCGTCGCGGATGATCGCTGCCAGCTCCTCGCCGCGCCGCTGCTCAATGAACGCCCGCCACTGCTCGTCCACGTCCCCGAAGGCGGACACCGTGTGCACGAAGTCCTCAATGAGGTCGCGCTTGTTGTGCAGGCTGGGACTGGAGGTCACAGCTCGGCGGATCTCCACCGGGATCTCCTTATCCTCGCCATCTCCCGCCTCACCCCGGTGCTTCTCCACCAGCATGAGGACGTAGTCGACGCCCACCTCCACCTGCTTGACCAGCTCGATCTCGAAGACAAGATCGTCGTTGACGACCTCCTTCTCCACGTCGGCCGCCCGCCGCATCTCGGCATACAGATCCACATATACGCTGCGGTAGCCCTGGAACTCAGCCTCGCCGATGACGTCGTCGTCTCCGAAATCGTCAAAGCTCGCCAGGATGTTGCGCAGCCGCAGAATCTTCCCGAACTGGCAGATGAACTCCTTCTGCTCGGCCTCCGAGGCGATCATCTGACCCGGCTCGAACCTCGCCCGCAGCTCGTTGATCTTCTCCAGGTAGTCCTCCAGGTACTCCTTGTACGGCTTGAGGAGCACCAGCCCGCCGGCGGCCTCGTTGCCGAACAGGGCGATGGCCTCATCGGTCTCCTCCTGCAGGTCCCGGAAGCAGACCACGTTGCCGTAGGTCTTGACCGAGTTGAGGATCCGGTTCGTGCGCGAGAACGCCTGGATGAGCCCGTGCGTGCGCAGCGACTTGTCCACCCACAGGGTGTTGAGCGTCTTGGAGTCGAACCCGGTGAGGAACATGTTGACCACGATGACCAGGTCGATCGTCCGCTCCGCCAGCCGCCGGGAGATGTCCTCGTAGTAGCCCTCGAAGCCCTGCGCGCTCGTGTCGTAGGCGATGCCGAAGTGCGCGTTGTAGTCGCGGATCGCCTCATCGAGGAAGGCACGGTCGTCCGCGGTCAGCTGCGAGGGGTCCACGGCCTCATCGGCCAGCGTCTCGCCAGGCGCATCGGCGTTGGATGCGTAGGAGTAGACGATGCCGACGCTCAGGCGCCGGCCCGGGGCCAGCCCCTCCTGCTGCCGCTTGAACTCCATGTAGTAGGCGCGCGCCGCCCGGATCGACGCCGTCGGGAACGGGAATCCTGTTCCCGACCGCGTGGAATGTCTCCATGTGTTGAGGGGGAGTACCCGACCGCGGGGAATGTCTCCGCTGAGGTTCGGAGACGGGTGCGAGGCCGACCTGATCACAGTCCAGGCTTGTAGCCGCGGGCCTTCCCCAGGTCGCGCATGTAGCCGATGATGAGGTCAGGTTTGACGACGATCAGGGAATCGCCTCTCTCCCAGAAAATCCCGGCAAATTCGACCCGTTTCCCCTTTTTGACGTCCATGAGATAAAGGAAGGCATTCGGATCGACCTGTGCTTGTGATTTGAGTTTGACCGCCTTCTTCTTTGGAGAGAGTGTGGCGCTGGAGGCACAGAAAGCCTCGTTCTCCTTCTTTCTCTCCAGATTGGGGATAGTGAACATTCTTCCGATCTTGGGGGAAAGTGAGTCGATGCAGGATGTTACTGAGGATCGGAGTGCCTTCATGGGTGCCGGCGACTCATTCTTCGTGTTGTATGCGTGAGTCTGCTTGATGGTCAGAAGGTTGTGCTCTGGATATACGGGAGTGTCGTTCTTCTTCTTAGGGTCCATGAAGTAAGCAGACAATTGCTTTCCGTCGAGATCATACTCGACGACACTCCATGGGTCGTCGGGGCCCGGGTTGAGAGCATTTTTCTCGTAGACCACCCAACCATCTTCGGCGTACTCGGTGTGGGTCGTCGCTTTCACTTTGTCTCCGCCAAGCATCATGGTCTTGCCATCGGCAAGATCGAGGACGACGTTATTGATGGTGATGTACTTGTGCTTCTTGTGCGTCACAACATTCGCATTGCCTCGCGTTGACGAGAGGTCCACCTTGTCCTCGGCTGGGATAGTGATGGTCCACTTCTTCTTCTGAGGGGACTCCCATGCCGTGCACTGATTATCAGTGTCGCAGCTGATAGCTATTCCGTCGGCGATCATGGCCGACTGGCTCTCGCCCCATGGTACGGAACCTTGCTTACCCGAGCTCAGATCGATGATCGTCGGCCCGTAAACAACCTTGTCATCGCCCCACGAGTACGCCATCGACTCGAACGAGGTGGAGGGGTCCGAACTGTCGCCCCCGACCTCGAGGTCCCAAGCCTTCGTCATCCCGCTGTCGGTGATCGTGTAGGCAGTCAGAGTGTGGTTCGAACTCTCGTAGGTGAGGAAGTGGTCACCGACAACCAGCGGCGTCGCGCTGGCCGCGACGTCGGCGTCCCACTTCTTGACAGAGCCGTCCTTCCAGTCGTCCGACAACTCGATGTGCCGGTTGATGACCTTCGCGTCCGATGGTCCGAAGAAGTACCAGCATGCCCCGCCGGTTGCGGCGAGGACCAGAATGATCGGGAGGAAGACCGCTACCGCCGTGGCTCCGCGTCGTCGCTTCGGGCGCCGTGCCGGTGCGGCCTGCACCGGTGGACCGTTGAAGGCCGGCTGTCCGGGTGGTGCTCCCATGGCGGGCTGATTCATCGCCGGGTATCCGATGGAGCCCGTCTGCTGGGGTCCTGGCTGCGCCATAAGGGAGGCTGAAGGGGCAGACGGCTGCGAAGGCGGCCTGTCGGCGCCGGGCGGCTGCGCGATGTCCGTTGACCCCGGGGCCCCAGTCGCCGTGCCGTATCCCTGGGGCGCACTCCCATAGCCGGTGGACTGCTGCGGCCGCGCCGCCCCCACCGCCATCGTCGGTGCCATGGTGTCAATCTGCTCCGAGGCCTGAGACTGCGCCGGAGATGTGGCCTCATCCGTCTGGGCCGTCCCCTGTCTGGACCGCCGTGCCAAAGCCTCCTTGACGGCAACGTTGTCGGAATGCGCCAGCAAGTCGAGGACGGACTGCGGCGTCGCCGGGTTCACGGCCAGGATCGGGTGCAAGTCGGGGCGGGTGGCCGCGATACGTTGAAGATCGTGAGAAGGGGCGAATCCATCTGCCGCGATGGTCGCGTCGTTGTCGCCTGAAGAAGGAGGGTACCCCGTTGTCATAGCTTCGAAGCCTACCGGAGTTTACGGTGTGAGGGCGCGAATCGAGCCATGGGGACCTGTCGACCTCGGATACGCCGGTGAGGAGCGGTCGAAACGGTCGTCGAGGTGGTTGAGGTGGCCTCGCCGGGGCCCGTTCGCGGATACCTGTCTACTCGGGATTCGGGGTGCCAGGCGGTGCTGGGTTATGACTCGGGCTTGAAGCCGATGGCTTTCCCGTTCTCCTTGTTGTAACCAATGATAAGATCATATTTTGCCATGATGAGCGAGTCTCCGCTCTTCCAGTCGATTTCTTTGAATTTGATCTCCTTTCCAGTTTTGGTGTTCATGAGGAGAAGCGCAGAATTAGGGTCGCTGTGTTCCCAGGCGGTGAGGCTCACGATGCTTCCTTGTGAGGAGATCGAGGCGTACGTCGGGCATGGGGTGTCGTCATCATCACTGCTGGAGCTGTGCTTGGTGGACGTGGGAGCGGAGAATGACTGACCGTTCTTAGGGGTGAGTTTGGAGACGCAGTCGCCGGAGCTGTCTCTGGAGATCGTCAGAGGGGCCTCATCGTAATCTCGTTCACTGAAGTATTTTTGATGTTGCTCGGCTGTAAGGAGGGTGTTGTAAGGAAATATCGGATCCCTCCCCTTGGAGGGCTTTATTGTGTAGCTGCTCTTCTTGCTTCCCTGAGTGTCATATACGGTGACGTCCCATTTCAGATTGTCCTCTGATGAGGTTTCGTCTTTGCTGTAGAGCAGCCATCCGTCTTTAATGTAGACAACGGCCGTGTCCTTTGAGACTTCGCCCTTCTTTCCCAGGTGTATCGTGTCGCCGGTCCTGAGGTCGACCACGATGTTGCAGAAGGCGGTGTATTCCTTTCCTCCTCGCGTAAGGATCTCCGTGTTCGATACATCGGATTGCTTTGCAAACTCTTTCGCTCCCTTGATGGTTTTGCTCCATCGTTTTTTGCTCGGTGATTCCCAGGCGGTGCAGCGGTCGTCGGAGTTGCAGCTGATTGCTACGCCGCCGGCGATCACGGCGGAGTCCTCCTTGCTCCACGGGGGAGAGCTCTCCTTTCCGGTTTTCAGGTCGATCATCTGATGGCGATAGATGAGTCTGCTGTTCCCCCAGTTCTGAAATGAAGGGGAAGAAGAGGCGTAGGAGGACTGGTAGACGTCGTCGGCGAGCTCGACGCGCCATGACTCTTCCATCCCCTTGTCCAGCGACGAGTATCCGGTGAGTGTGTTGCTCGACTTCTCATAGGTCAGGAAATAGTCGCCAATAACGTACGGTTCGGCGTCGGAGGCGACGTCGACGCTCCACGCTTCCTGTGCACCCTGGGCCCAAGAATCTATTAGGGAGGTCCTGAAAGTGACTACTGATGTGCTCGACGATCCGAAGAAGTACCAGGCGGCCACACCGCCCCCGGTCAGAAGCAGAACGATCGGCAGAACGATTGCGAGTACCTTGAGACCCCGTCTTTTCGGGGGCTGAATCGTCGGCGCATACATCGGTGCGCCGTACGCCGGAGCCGTGATCTGGCTCTGCCCTTGCATATATCCCGGCGGCGCTCCGGCCGGTACTCCGGGCGGCATCGCGGGCTGCTGCTCCATGGGCTGCGCCGCCGACTGCATCGACGGAGCCGAGTAGTGCTGGGACGGTGGCGGCAGAGCAACGGGTTGAGCTGCCTGAGAGGAATCCTGTGGCAAGGGACTTGGCTGGGGCCCGGCGCCCGTCCCGTATCCGTAACCCTGAGGTGCGGCGCCCGGAGCCATGGCGCCGGGCGCCGTCGGCGGAGCGCCATCGTAGCCCTGGGGCGCCGCCCCATATCCAGAGGCCTGCTGCGGCTGGGGCGCTACCGCCATTGTTGGCGCCATCGCATCGATCTGGCCGGGAATCTGCGGCTGCCCCGGCCATGCGGGCGGTGTCATTCCGGCGGATTGGCTCGCACCCTGCCCAGTCCGTCGCGCCAGAATCTCCTGGACCACGTCATCGTCGGAGCGCTCCAGTACCGAGAGGACCTGGGGCGGGATCGACGGGTTCGCCGCCAGGATCGAGTGCAGGTCGGGGCGGGCCTGCGCGATTCGCTCAAGGTCTTGTGGCGAGGCGAATCTGCTGGCCGCCATCGTGGCATCGTAATCTCCGGAAGATGGTGAGTGCCCCGTCGTCATGTCTCCCGAGCCTAACGAAATCCAGGGCCCGAGGTCGCCGAATCGGACCACCGGCGCCCGGCCCTGCCGTCGGATTAGAGCCGCGATCCGATAGAGGGGGCCGCCGGCTCAGTCGACGATGCCGTAGAGACGGTCCCCGGCGTCGCCGAGCCCGGGCACGATGTAGGCGTGCTCGTTGAGCCGCTCGTCGACGCCGGCGGTCACGACCGTGACGTTCGCCCGCTCGCCGACCGCCTCCTCTAGCGTCCTGACCCCCTCGGGGGCGGCGATGAGGCACAGCGCGGTGACGTCGCGCGCCCCGCGCTCGAGCAGGTAGTCGATGGCGGCCACGAGGGTGTGGCCGGTGGCGAGCATGGGGTCGACGACGAAGCACTGGCGGCCCGAGAGGTCGTCGGGCAGACGGTTGGCGTAGGTCTCCACCTCCAGGGTGTCCTCGTCGCGCTTCATCCCCAGGAAGCCGACCTCCGCCGTGGGCAGCAGGCGGGTCATGCCCTCCAGCATCCCCAGGCCCGCGCGCAGGATCGGCACCACGATCGGCCGCGGGTCGGCCAGGCGGCGGCACTGGGCCAGCGCCACAGGGGTGCGGATCTCCACCTCCTCGGTGCGCACCTCGCGGGTGGCCTCGTAGGCGAGCAGGGTGACGAGCTCGTCCACCAGCTGACGGAAGACCGCCGACGGCGTCTTCTCGTCGCGCAGGACGGAGAGCTTGTGGTCGATGAGGGGGTGGTCGGCAACGTGGAGGCGCATGGAGACAGCCTAATGCCGCAGCCGGGCCTACACCGCCCCAACGCCGCGCCGGCGGCGTCTGCGCCCACTGCGTGACCATGCCACCTCAGTGATCGGGAGGCGGCCGGCGTCGGAATCCCCGTCGAAGTTCCGCAGTGCTGGTCACTTCGTGTCCAAATCGGTGACAAAGACCCGAAACGGGTTCAAGGTGTCAGATAAGAACCGCATGATTCCGCGGTTCTGTCGGAGGTCTGAAGACCGCGTCGGCTTCTTTGTCACCGATTTGGACAACAGGCACGCCGTGGGGGCCGTTTCGGCCTCCGTGACCATTGCGCCGTGCGGCCAGGCTCAGGCGCGGGCGTGCAGCCAGGCCAGAACTGCCCGCACGCGCCGGTTCTCCTCGCCCGGCTGCAGGTCCAGCCCCCGAAAGATGTTCGCCACGTGCTTGGCCACCGCACCGTCGGAGACCACCAGCCGCTCGGCGATCTGCGCGTTCGACAGCCCCTGCGCCATGAGCTCGAGCACCTCCTGCTCGCGCCGCGTCAGCCGGTCCAGGCCCGCTCCGCCCGGCGCTGCGCTCGCGATTCCGCCCGACGGCGTCGACGGGGAGACCGCCCCGATCGGCGCCGGCGTCTGAAAACCGGACGGTGCGGTAGGGGCAACCGCTGCTGGGCCTGCCGTGGTCTCCGCGGCCCCACCGGCCCTGGAACCGGCGGCCCGCGCCGCCTTCATGAGGTGGGAGACCACTTCCGGGTCGATGACCACTCCGCCGCCCACGACGACGTCGAGCGAGTGTAGGAAGTCCGCCACCCGCCCCACGCGTTCCTTGAGCAGGTAGCCCACGGCGCCGCCGGAACCGCCGGACCCGGCCGGGGATGCCGGGGACGCCGGGGACTCAGTCTCCTCGAGCAGGTCCTGCACGTAGGGCCCGGCCACGTAAGCGCTCAGCACCACCACCGGCAGACCCGGGTGGGCCCGGCGCAGGTCGATGGCGGCGCGCAGTCCGTCATCTGTGCCTGTCGGTGGCATTCGCACGTCGGTGACGACGATGTCGGGCAGTTCCCCGGCGGCGGCCAGGCGCTCGACCTCGGTGCGCAGCGCGTCGGCATCGGCCACCTGCGCCACGACCTTGTGCCCGGCGGTGGTCAGAAGCCCTGCCAGACCCTCGCGCAGGAGGGCGGCGTCGTCGGCGAGCAGGATCCTCATGGGCACATCCTGCCTCAGTCGGATGGTCGGGTGTGGGTGATGGTTACGGGGCCTGTCCAGGCTGCTCACGCTCCTGGTCATCCTCCGGATCGTCCGTGCCCCACGGTGGGGTCAGCGGCGCCGTGATCGTCAGCCGCGTCCCGGCGCCCTCGGGGGAGCTGACCTTCAGCCGCCCGCCGATGGACTCCACCCGCTGCGCCATGCCGCGCAGCCCGGTGGCATTCTCCCGCTCGGGGTCCGCCCCGCCGCGTCCTTCGTCAGTTACGACGGTGCTCAGCCCCGTGCCCGTGCAGCGCAGCGTGATTATCGCGCTCTCGGCTCGGGCGTGCTTGGCGGCGTTCGTCAGCGCCTCGGCCACCGCGAAGTAGACGACCGTTGCCACAGGCTGCGAGATCTGGGCCAGGTCGGCCTCCTCGGCGTCGACGACGATGCTGGTCGGCAGCGGTGCCCGGCCCGTCAGGTCCTTCAGCGCCGGCGCCAGGCCGCGCTCGGACAGGACCGCCGGACGGATACCGCGCACGGTCTCGCGCAGGTCCCGCAGGGCCGTCTCGGCGCGGTCCTGCGCCGTGTCGATCCCTTTTAGCAGCGCGGTCCGGGACGTGGTTGTGGCCTCGTCGTCTGGCAGGGACTCGGCGGCCAGGCGCAGCCCGCCCAGACTCATGGTGAGGGCGACGAGGTCCTGCTGGGCGCCGTCGTGCAGGTCCCGCTCGATGCGGGTGCGCTCGGCCTCGAAGGCGTCCATGAGGGTGGCTCGGCTGGCCGTGAGGTGGCCGACCTCGGCGGTCAGCTGCTCCAGGCGCTGCTTCTTGCGCTCACCCGACAGTGCTTCCACTAACAGCAGCCGCAGTATTCCGAAGCCCAGGAGCGCCCCAAAGGCGGGGATAAGGCCGACCAGCCCGGCCGGCACCAGCGGCCAGGCGTTCTGCGGCTCGGTCACCGTCACCTCCTGGACGCCCAGATGAAGCGTGATGGGCGCCTCGGGAGAGGCCATGAAGGGCGCCAGAATGCTGGTGACGGCCAAGGCCCCGAAGAACCCGCTGATGAAGAACGATGCCGTGGTCAGCGCCAGGCCTCCCAGGCACAGGGGCAGGTCCTGCCGCCAGAACTCCACGTGAGCGACGCGCGCCAGCAGCCACGGGGTCTTGCGCTCCCCCTTCTTCCGACCGGAGGGGGCCTCCACCCCTATGCGACGCGCAACGATGCGCTCCAGCGACGCCCCTAGCGGTACCGTGAGATGGAACAGCAGAATGATGGGGATGAGGAGGGGAATCGACGGTATCCACAGCGCGGCGTGCAGGAGCTCCCATCCGATGATGCCGATCCACCGACGTCGTCGGCGATACCAGGCGGGACGGCGCTCGACGGATGAAACGCCGGGTGGCACAGAGATCATGCCGACGACGCTAACCGGCTCAGGGACGGGACGCACTCGTGCTGGCCCCCGTGCGGGCACCCCGGGGTGGTGCTGGCACCCCTGAAGTGGTGGACGCTCCGGTGGAGTGAGGTGGGGTTAGCCGGATACGAAGACGGGGGCGAGCACCAGTGCGATGGCGGCCGGTCGCGAGTGAACTGGTGCACATGAGCCTCGACCCGTTCCTTCCATGCACTGCAGCCGTCGCCTGCGACGCCTTCGGCCCCGCCTCTTCGGGGACGGCCCGCACATCCACCCGCTTCCAGGCCTCCGCCGGTACCGAGGTGTTTGGGGCGGGATTCGACGAGCAGGCGCTGCCAACGGACTCCGATAAGGTGCGGGTCCATGAACGGCATCGGGCCTACATACGCTGGTACGTGGCGGTGGGCGCCGAGGCCCTGGTGCTGGCGCTGCTGATCGTCATCGTCGGACGGCAGCTGACGCAGCTGCTGGGGGTGGCCACGCCGGGTGGGGGAGCGGCGGCCTGGGTGCACGACCTCCTGGTGGAGTCGCGTCAGCTACTCGCCAGGATGAGCGGCGCCGGCGTGCGGACCTGGCTGCCCTCGATCCTGGCCGCGCTGCTGACCATCATGGGACCCTGGCTGAGGAGGCTGGCCGCGCGATGGGGACTGGGGATCCTGACGGGAAGCCGAGCAGTATCCGTCCTCACCTGGCTCGTTGTTGCGGTCGCAGGGGTTTGGGGCCTGTCATGATCCGTCGCCAGGACCGTCCCGCCACAGTCAGTGCCGACAAGCAGGGGCCGCAGGCACCGCCGGCCATCGAGGTAACCGGACTCACCCGCGTCTTCCGCGTCCAAGGGCGCCGCAACGTCGACGTCACCGCGCTCAACGGTGTCGACCTCGCCCTGCCCGCCGGTAGCTTCACCGCCCTGGTCGGCGCCTCCGGCTGCGGCAAGTCCACCCTCCTGCAGTGCATCGCCGGGCTCGACGCCCCCACCGCCGGCACCGTCCAGCTCCTCGGCACCCGGACGAGCTCACTGCGCCCCCGGCCCGCTGCCCGCTTCCGGGCCCGGCACGTCGGCTTCGTCTTCCAGGACGACAACCTCGTCACCTCCCTGTCCGCGCGCGACAACGTCGCCCTGCCCGGTCGCCTGCGCCGCAGACCCCTGAGCCGCAGTGCCGTCGACGACGCCCTTGAGCGTGTGGGTCTGAGCGAGCAGGCCCGCCACCTGCCTCACCAGATGAGCGGTGGCGAGCGTCAGCGCGTCGCCATCGCCCGCGTCCTGGCCTCCCGTCCCGACATTGTCTTCGCCGATGAGCCCACGGCCGCCCTCGACGTCGCCGCCGCCGCGACCGTCCTCGACTGGCTTGCCGAGCTCGCCGGAGGCCCCGGTGCTGTGCCTGGCGCCGTGCCCGCCCCAGCTGGGTCCTCTTCCCCTGTGCATCAACCGGCCACTGTCCTCATGGTGACGCACGACGCCGCAGCTGCCGCCCGGGCCCAGCACGTCCTCGTCATGGACGCCGGCCGCCTCGTCGCCTCCCTGCCCGGGGGCGACCCCGCCGCCATCTCCGCCGCCGTCCTGTCCGCCCGCGGTGCCGGAGGCTCCCGATGATCCGTCTGCTCCTGTCCGACCTGCGCCACCACGCCGGCTCCTGGGCGTGGACCGCCGTCGTCGCCGTCGTGGCCGCCTCTGCCGTCGCTGGCCAGTTCCGGGTCGCTCATGGCGCCTTCGCCGCTGCGGAGGCTGCTGGAGACCCCACAATGATCGATGGGGCCGAATCCGTCTCAGGCATCATCATTGGGGTTGTCTTCGCCGCCGTGGCCGTCCTGTCCTCCACCAGCAACCTCGCGGTCTCCCAGCGAGAGCGCGACCACGGGCTGTGGAAGGCCCTGGGCATGAGCCCCTCGATGGTTCGCCTGGTCATCCAGGGCCAGCTCCTCGCCCTCGGGACGTTCACCTCTCTCGTCGCGGTGCCGTTGAGCCTGCCCATCAGCCGGTTCATGATGCACCGGCTCATCTCCGACGGGGCCGCCCTGCCCGGCGCGGTGCCTCAGTGGAAACCCGCTGACCTCATCTGGACCGCGTTCATCAGCGCCGGCACCCTCGTCATAGGTGGTCGAGGCGCCGCCAAACGGGCCTCACGCACCCCGGAGGCCCTGCTCCTGCGCGGGTCGGGCGGGCAGAGAGCACATCGGAGTGCGGGACTAGTCCTCAAAGGCCTTCTGCGGCTGCTCTGGGCCGCTGCCGCCGCGGCTGGGTGGGCCGCCGAGTTCCTCGTCATCCGCAGCGGGGAGAATCAGGACGTCTTCATGAGCCTTTTCGGCGGTGTCCTGTGCGGGTTGATGCTCGTGTGCATCCTGTGCGGCTGGCTCAGCCCGGTCCTGGAGCGCCTGCTCGCCGCCCTTATCCCGGATCCCGGGGTCGCCTGGCACGTCGCCGGACGCACCTGCGCCCTGGAGTCGCGCCGCTCGGCGGCCACCGTCCTACCCTTCCTGGTGACGATCGGGCTGGTCGCCATTTCCTTCGGCCCGGCATCGGCCTCCTCCGACATCACCGTCACAGGCTTCACCTCCGTGTTCGGGCTGCCCTTCCTCGTGTCCTGGACCGGGGGTGTGGCCGTCATCGCCATGAGCGCGGGCCGACGTCGCCGTGACGCCGCCCTCCTGCGCGCCGCCGGAGCCATGGAGCGCGACGTCCTGGCCATCGAGGTACTCGAGGGAGTTCTCCACGCCGCCGCCGCGACCGTCCTTGGCCTGCTCGTCACCCTGTCCACGGCCGTTCTGGTGGCGGAGGCTATGCACAGACCGCTGGCCAGCATCTTGGTGGGGTTCCCCTGGACGACGTTGGGTCTCGTGTGCGCGGCGACCCTGGCGACCACCTGCCTGGCCGTCGTCGTCTCCGCTCGTGCCGGGGCGCTCGCGGGCGAGCAGAGCCTGGGGCAGGTGCTGCGCGCCCGCGACTGAGCTTCGCCGTCCTGGCTGTGCGAAGAATGTGGGTCTCGGCGCGGAATATCCTCGCCGACGCGCCGGTTGGGCCGGGCGCGAAAGGGACTGACGTCGTGCCTTCCAGCAGGACTAGGTTGCCCGTATCGACCGCATTGAAGGAGATTGAAGGAGAACTCATGGCCATTGACTCCGCCCCCATCATCACTCTCAACAACGGCGTCGACATCCCGCAGATCGGCTACGGCGTCTTCCTGACCCCGCCGGAGGAGACCGAGCGGGCCGTGCTCGAGGCCTTCGAGGTCGGCTACCGCCACGTCGACACCGCCCAGGCCTACCGTAACGAGGAGGGCGTGGGCGCCGCCGTCGCCGCCTGCGGGCTGCCCCGTGAGGACGTCTTCCTCACCACCAAGGTGTGGATCTCCAACGCCGGGGACGAGCGCGCCGCCCGCTCCATCGACGGCTCCCTGCGTCGCCTGGGCACCGACTACATCGACCTGCTGCTCGTCCACCAGCCCTTCGGCGACTACTACGGCACCTACCGCGCCATGGAGAAGGCCCTGGCCGCCGGCAAGGTCCGCGCCATCGGCGTCTCCAACTTCTTCCCCGACCGGTTCGTGGACCTGGCGCAGCACGTCGAGGTGCCTCCGGCCGTCAACCAGATGGAGACCCACGTCTTCAATCAGCAGGCCGACAACCGCGCCTGGTACGCCAAGTACGGCACCGCCCTGGAATCCTGGGGGCCGTTGGCTCAGGGCCGCAACAACATCTTCACCCACCCGGTGCTTAGCGCCGTCGGTGAGAAGTACGGCAAGACCGCCGCCCAGGTGGCGCTGCGCTACCTCATCCAGCTGGGCATCATCGTCATCCCCAAGACGGTCCACCGCGAGCGCATGGTCACCAACCTCGACGTCACCGACTTCCAGCTCGACGACGCCGACCTGCAGGCCATCGCGGCCCTCGACGAGGGACAGGGCGTTGTGGACCACTACGACCCTGCCTTCCAGGAGCGCCTCGCCTCCTTCACGGTCGAGGAGGACTAACCCTCCCGCCCTCTTCCTGCTGGGGGCCTATCACATGAGCGGAGACATTCGACGCCGCGGGGGAACAGGAAAACCGTTCCTCTGCGGCGTCGAATGTCTCTACCGGCGAATTTAGAACCGGCGTGAGAACCGGGACTCGGTCTTCTCGGAGGTGCCCACGTACTCCAGCCAGCGCTCGTAGTGGTCGAGCACGTCGTGGGCCACCTGGTCGGAGTTCCAGTCGACGACGTCGTAGCCCTGGCCGCCGCTGTGCGGGCGCACTTCGAGGCGCACCGTGAGGTCGTCGGCCTCGTGGACGGCGAAGCCGTAGGAGGGCACGGGTGTGACCACCATGCGCACGACGTATCGGAAGGAGTCGATGGAGCTGGACTGCTCCTCGCCGCTCTCCGTCGTGGCCGGGGCGGCGGAGACGACCAGGCTGGCCCGTCCTAGGAAGGTGCGCTCGTCGTCGGGGTCTTGCGCCTCGGGGCCCTCGACGAAGACCTCGGCGGAGACGTTCTCCTTGCGCAGTTCGGTGGCCACCGCTTCCATGGCCGGCACGATGCGCCGCTCGAGGGCATGGCTGGCCTCGTCGGGGGAGACGGAGTTGAGGGTGTGGACCAGGCGCTCGCGCCAGGGCGTCTGCTCCAGGCCGGCGGCCGTCCCGTTGAAACCGAGGGCACGATTACGGTTGGCGATGGACAGGGCCTGGTTGTAGGAGTCTTCGGTGCTCAGGGATCGCCACAGGGTGTACATGATGAGGATGAGCACTCCGGAGAAGGGTAGCGCCATGACGATCGTGGCCTGCTGGAGGATGGGGATGCCGCCGGCCACGAGCA
>ERZ773075.1095-NODE-1095-length-15661-cov-48.9812_pt1 | contig 15661 bp, 12 predicted proteins | sample MGYA00580614_ERZ773075 | MGnify/ENA primary metagenome ERZ773075 (study PRJEB29015, sample SAMEA2738021) | human oral metagenome | biome: human oral; feature: human-associated habitat; material: dental | place: China | collected 2043 ... | reverse complement strand
GATCATGTGGTGTCCAAGGGTAGCGATGGCGCCCCCGACCTGCTGTACATCGACCTCCACCTGGTTCACGAGGTCACCAGCCCCCAGGCCTTCGAGGGACTGCGTCTGGCCGGACGTAGGGTTCGCCGTACTGACCTGACCATCGCCACCGAGGACCACAACACTCCCACCCTCGATATCGACCTCCCCATCGCCGACGTCACCAGCCGTGCCCAGATCGAGGCCTTACGCGCCAACTGCGCCGAGTTCGGGGTGCGTCTGCACCCACTGGGGGATGCCGACCAGGGCATCGTCCACGCCGTCGGTCCGCAGTTGGGGCTGACCCAGCCCGGTATGACCGTGGTCTGCGGCGACTCCCACACCTCCACCCATGGCGCCTTCGGGGCGCTCGCCTTCGGTATCGGTACCTCTCAGGTCGAGCACGTCCTGGCCACTCAGACCCTGCCCATCGCTCCCTTCAAGACAATGAGCGTCACCATTGACGGTGACCTGCCCTCGGGCAGTGGGGCCAAGGACATCATCCTGGCCATCATCGCCAAGATCGGCACCAATGGGGCTCAGGGGCACGTCATCGAGTACCGCGGCCGCGCCATCGAGCAGCTCTCGATGGAGGCCCGCATGACGATCTGCAACATGAGCATCGAGGGCGGGGCCCGGGCAGGCATGATCGCCCCCGACCAGACCACCTTCGACTACCTCAAGGACCGTCCCCACGCACCCGTCGGCGACGACTGGGACGCGGCCGTGGAGTACTGGTCCAGCCTGCGCACCGACCCCGATGCCGTCTTCGACACCGAGGTCGTCCTCGAGGCCAAGGACATCGAGCCCTTCGTCACCTGGGGAACCAACCCCGGGCAGGGGCTTCCGCTGTCGGCCACGGTCCCCGACCCTGAGGACATCGCCGACGCCACCGAGCGCCTCGCCGCCGAACGCGCCCTGGAGTACATGGATCTCGTTCCGGGAACGCCTCTGCGTGAGATCAAGGTCGACACCGTCTTCATCGGCTCGTGCACCAACGGCCGGATCGAGGACCTGCGGGCTGCCGCCGAGGTGGTGCGCGGACGCAAGAAGGCCGAAGGGCTGCGCATGCTGGTGGTACCGGCCTCCGCCCGGGTGCGTCTGCAGGCCGAGGCCGAGGGGCTGGACCGGGTCTTCAAGAGCTTCGGTGCCGAGTGGCGCAACGCCGGCTGCTCCATGTGCCTGGCCATGAACCCGGACAAGCTCTCCTCCGGTGAGCGCGCCGCCTCCACCTCCAACCGCAACTTCGAGGGGCGTCAGGGCAAGGGCGGGCGCACCCACCTCGTCTCGCCCGTCGTGGCCGCCGCCACCGCCGTGCGCGGGACCCTGTCCGCACCGGGAGACCTGCCCCCGCACCCCGCCGACTTAGAGGGCGCCGATGGCCGGCCGCTGAGTCCGGGCGACATCCCGGTGGTCGCAGCGGTCCCGTCGGAGGCGCAGCCGGCCTCCACCGTGCTCCCGGTGACCGTCCTGTAGCATCCGGGCGCCGCGGAAGAGACGAAGAGACAGAAGGCAAGGAGCTGAAAGAGGCTGTGGACAAGTTCATCCGGCACACGGGAATCGGCGCTCCGCTGCGGCGCAGCGCCGTCGACACCGACCAGATCATCCCGGCGGTGTATCTCAAGCGCATCACGCGCACGGGCTTCGACGACGCCCTGTTCGCCTCCTGGCGGGCCGGTGAGCCCGACTTCATCCTCAACCAGGAGGCCTACAAGCGGGCCTCCGTCCTCGTGGCGGGCCCCGACTTCGGCACGGGCTCCTCGCGCGAGCACGCCGTATGGGCGCTCAAGGACTACGGGTTCAAGGCGGTGCTCGCCCCCCGTTTCGCCGATATCTTCCGCGGAAACGCCGGCAAGCAGGGGCTCGTGGCCGGGGTCGTGTCCCAGGAGGACTGCGAGCAGCTGTGGAAGATCCTCGAGACCGAGCCGGGCACCGAGGTGACGGTGGACCTGGAGAACCGCACGGTCGAGGCCGGTTCCTTCCGCTGTGCCTTCTCCATCGACGACTACGTCCGCTGGATTCTCATGGAGGGGCTCGACGACATCTCCCTGACCCTCACCCAGGAGGACGCCATCCGCGCCCACGAGGAGGCCCGCCCCGCCTTCAAACCGCGCACCCTTCCGGCCAAGCACCTGCCCGCCCAGGAGGTCGTCCCAGCCAGGGCCGCGGACATGCCCCGGCCCTGAGAATGACCGGGGGCATGCCCGGGTTTGCCCAGGTCGCGGTCGCCTCGTCGAATCTCATCGGATTTTCCACGGTGCTATCGCATATTGATCGGGAACTTCTGTGAGTCGAAGGCCACCTGATACAGGGCTGAAAACGGTCCTGGGAGTCCCTCAGGTGCGCTTATGCTGGGACGGCCTCGCGCGCCCGCGCGAGGATGGGTGCCCGGCCGCGCACGGCACGCCCAGATGACGTCATGGAGGTGCGCATGGTCGACGGTCTGCTCCAGGTCGAGGGCGGTCGCCCGCTGACTGGTGAGATCACCGTCCGCGGAGCCAAGAACCTGGTTCCCAAGGCGATGGTGGCGGCCCTGCTGGGGTCATCCCCCTCGGTGCTGCGCAACGTCCCACTCATCCGTGATGTCGACGTGGTCTCGGGACTGCTGAGTCTGCACGGCGTGAGCATCGACTACGACCAGCGCGAGGGCGTCCTTCAGCTGGACCCCTCCAAGGTCGAGTCCGCGCACATGGCCGATATCGACGCGCACGCCGGCTCCTCGCGCATCCCGATCCTCTTCTGCGGCCCGCTCCTGCACCGCCTGGGGGAGGCCTTCATCCCCGACCTGGGCGGGTGTCGCATTGGCGACCGCCCCATCGACTTCCACCTGGAGATCCTGCGCCAGTTCGGCGCCATCGTCGACAAGCAGGCCCAGGGTATCCGGTTGACCGCCCCCGCCGGCCTCAACGGCACGGTCATCGAGTTGCCCTACCCCTCAGTCGGAGCTACTGAGCAGACCCTGCTCACCGCCGTGCGCGCCCGCGGGCTGACCGAGCTGCGGGGGGCGGCTGTCGAGCCGGAGATCATGGACCTGGTTGACGTCCTGCAGAAGATGGGCGCCATCATCTCGGTGGACACTGACCGCACCATCCACGTCGAAGGTGTCGACGAGCTGTGCGGCTACACCCACTCGGCCCTGCCCGACCGCATCGAGGCCGCCTCCTGGGCCTCGGCCGCCCTGGCCACTTGTGGGGACGTGTTCGTGCGCGGAGCCCACCAGAGCCACATGACCACCTTCCTCAACACCTTCCGCAAGGTGGGGGGCGCCTTCGACGTCACTGACGAGGGCATCCGCTTCTACCACCCCGGCGGTGACCTGCGCTCGATCGTGGTGGAGACCAACGTCCACCCCGGATTCATGACCGACTGGCAGCAGCCTCTCGTCGTGGCGCTCACCCAGGCCCAGGGCCTGTCCATCGTTCACGAGACCGTCTACGAGAACCGCTTCGGGTTCACCGGCGCCCTTCGCAAGATGGGGGCCACCATCCAGGTCTACCGCGAGTGCCTGGGTGGAACCGAGTGCCGCTTCGGCCAGCGCAACTTCTACCACTCCGCGGTCGTCTCCGGGCCCACGCCGCTGACTGGGGCCGATATCGTCGTCCCCGACCTGCGCGGTGGCTTCTCCCACCTCATCGCTGCCCTGACCGCCGAGGGCACCAGCCGGGTCGAGGGCGTCAACCTCATCGACCGCGGCTACGAGCACTTCATGTCCAAGCTGGAGTCCCTCAACGCCGCTGTCACCCGCCTTGCCTGAGCTGAGACGACTGAGTCACTCGTCGGCACGTGCGCGGTCTTGACCGGGGCGAGGGAGGTCTGGCGCGGCTCGGGATCGGATGGGCTTCGTGAGCGGATAGAGTTCACCCGTGCCTTCAACACGCCCCATGACTCCGTTCTACCGCTTCGCCGCACGCGGGGCGATCATCCCGTTCCTCAAGATGGTGTCCCGGCAGACGGTGACCGGCCTGGAGAACATCCCTCGTGAGGGCGGCTTCATCGCCGTGGCCAACCACCTGACCGATCTTGACTCGCTCACGGCCATGCGCGCCCTGGTCGACGCTGACGTGCCGGTCTACTCCCTAGCCAAGTCCACTCTGTTCAAGGTTCCGGTACTCGGCTCGATCCTGCGGGCCGGCGGCCAGATCCCGGTCCAACGGGGCACCCAGAACGCCGCCGCCGCTCTCAAGGCTGCAGGTGACGTGCTGGCCGACGGCGGAGCCATCATGATCTTTCCCGAGGGCACCCTCTCACGCGACCCTCTCAAGTGGCCGATGGTCGCCAAGACCGGGGCGGCCCGGCTGGCCATGACCAGTGGTGCACCCGTCCTGCCCATGGGGCAGTGGGGGGCACATGAGATCCTGGACACCTATGGACGCCGTCTCCACCCCTTCCCTCGCAAGGAAGTGCGTGTCGTCTTCGGCGAGTTGATGGATCTGTCCCGATTCGGTAGGGACACTCAGGACCGCGAGGCCGTGCGTGCCTGCACCGCTGAGATCATGCGGGCCATCACCGTCCTGGTTGAGGGGCTCAGGGGTGAGAAGGCCCCCCGGCCCTTCGACATGCACTACGACGGCGACCCCGGCAAGGGCAGGATCGGCGTGCGCCGCCCCGACCCTCTACCCGAGTCGAGTGGCCAGGAGCCTGAGGCCGGAGAGAGTCAGGAGGCCGGACAGTGAACCGGACGAGACGTAGCGGCCATGCAGCGGCGCACCGGGCGGTCGTCATCGGCTCGGGCGCCTGGGGCACCACCTTCGCCGGCCTCCTGGCCCAGGCCGGCTCCCCGACGACGATCTGGGCCCGGCGTCAGGAGGTGGCCGACGAGATCAATGCCGGTACCAATGAGCGCTATGTCCCCGGCCACCGTCTGCCCCCTGAGGTTACGGCCACCACCGACCTGGTCGGGGCCGTGAAGGGGGCGGGTGTCGTCGTCGTGGCCGTGCCCTCCCAGGAGGCCCGAGGGGTCCTTGAACCCCTCCGTGGTGCCTTGGCCGACGACGCTGTGGCCGTCTCCCTCATGAAGGGGGTCGAGCTGGGCACCGGGTTGCGAATGAGCGAGGTCCTGGTCGAGGTCCTGGGCATCAACCGCTCCCGCGTCGTCGTCGTCTCCGGGCCCAATCTCGCCGACGAGATCGCCGCCGGACAGCCCACCGCCACCGTGGTCGCCGCCGCCGACGAGCAGGTCGCCGCCCGGGTCGCCGCCATGTGCGCCACGGGTACCTTCCGCCCCTACACGAACACCGACGTTCTGGGCGTCGAGTTGTGCGGGGCGGTCAAGAACGTCATCGCCCTGGCCGTTGGAGCCGCCTCGGGCCGGGGGCTGGGGGACAACTCCAAGGCCACGATCATCACCCGGGGCCTGGTGGAGATCACCCGCCTGGGCCTGAAGCTCGGCGCCCGTCCTGAGACCTTCTCCGGGCTGGCCGGTATGGGTGACTTGGTGGCCACCTGCTCCTCACCCCTGAGCCGCAATCAGACTTTCGGCTGCCACCTCGGTCAGGGGATGAGCGTGGCTGAAGCCGCCGCGGCCTCTCGGGGCGTGGCCGAGGGCGCCAAGTCCGCCCGCGCCGTCCTCGACCTGGCCCGGTCCCACGGCGTGGACATGCCGATCACCGCAGGAGTCGTCACCGTTGTCGAGGGCGCCGCCAGCGTCGCCCAGGTAACTGACGCGCTGTTGGCCCGCCCCCGCAAGGCCGAGGGCGTGCATGCCGCCCCGTCGGAGACGTAGACGGTAGGACGCCTGCCACTGCCACGTGCGGCCGCCGTCTTGGTGCCGGAGCGGAGGGGCCAGTCGTGGGTGGGTTCAGTCCTGGTTCAGTCGTGGGCGATGTCGATGACCAGGCGTGTGGGGTTGGACAGGCTGAAGATGCGGTAGGTCTGAGAGTCGGTGCCCAGCACCACCTGGAACTCGCCCTCAAAACCGGGGTCGATGTAGACCGAGTCGATGCTGCTGCCGTCGTTTGCGTAGTCGGTGGGTGTGATCTGTCGATGGCCGATCTTCTTCTGCCCGTCCGGGGGCACGGCGGCCACACCAGTTCCTCGGACCACCATCGTATGGTCCCCTTGAACCGTGATCGGATCTCCCTTGCCCGAGGTGTAGGCCGGGACGTCCCACTGCGGCTGGTTCCAGCCCGGCGCCCCTTGTCCGTCGAACTCCACCACCACCCGGCTGAAGCCCTCCTTCGGGTGGTTTCCGACCCTGAGGTCGGAGACTGTGAGGGTGCTGCCCTCGGCGGCCTGTTCGCCCTGGGAGCCGGAACCCCAGTCGGGAGCCTCCGCACTGTTGTCCTCCGGGGTGCCCGACGGCGCGCTACTCGTCGCTCCGGGAGCTGCGTCCGGTGTCGCGGTGGTGGAGGAGCCGGTCTTGGCGGTGGTAGGGGTGGTGGAGGAGCCGGTGGGGGTGGCGGTGGATGATGGCGTATCCAGTGTGCAGGCACTGAGCATCAGGGCCGTGCCTGCCAGCAGGGTGAGTGGTACGACGGGGCTGCGTCGGTGCATTGTTGCCTCCTTCTGATGGGGCGACGGGGTGCCCCGTGTTGTTTCAGGATCTCAGGGTGTTATCAGCATACGGGGCCTCGCGCGGTAGCGTGGGACCTATGACAGACCTCCAGGAAACCGGCCCCTCCGTTCCCAGTCCTGACAACTCCAAGGTGCGTGTCGCCGTCGTCTTCGGCGGCCGTAGCGGTGAGCACACGATCTCCTGCGCCACCGCCGCCGGGGTCCTGTCGGCCATCGACCGTGATCGCTACGAGGTCCTCCCTGTGGGCATCACTGGTGAGGGCCAGTGGTTGCTCGTTGAGGACGACCCGGCCGCCCTCGAACTGAGCGACAGCCGACCGCCGGCGCGGATCACCGCGGACGGGCTGGGGCGGGGAGTCCTCACCGCCCCGCTGGGAGGTGGCGACCTCACGGTGGCCGCGCCCGCAGGCCCCCAGGTGCTCGGCCAGGTCGACGTGGTCCTGCCGCTGCTGCACGGGCCTTATGGGGAGGACGGAACCATCCAGGGAATGCTGGAGATGATGGGCCTGCCCTACGTCGGCTGCGGGGTGATGGCCAGCGCCGCGGGTATGGACAAGCAGGTCACCAAGGTGCTCCTGGGGGCGGCCGGCATCGCCACGGCCCCGTACGTCGCCGTCGGCCCACACGCTTGGAAGCGCGACCCCGAGGCGATCCTGGAGGCCTGTCGGTCCCTCAGCTACCCCCTGTTCGTCAAGCCGGCCCGAGCCGGCTCCTCCCTGGGTATCAGCAAGGTCGAGTGCCCCGAGCAGCTTCCCGGTGCCATCGAGGTGGCCCGGGCCGTCGATCCCAAGGTCCTCGTGGAGAGCGGCATGGTGGGGCGTGAGATCGAGGTCGCCGTCCTCGAGGGACGCGACGCAGACGCCCCCCGCGTGGCCGAGCCCGGCGAGATTGCCATGGATACCTCCCAGGGTGCCGGCGAGTTCTACGACTTCGAGACCAAGTACCTGGCCCATGACGCCGTCGCCATGGTCTGCCCGGCGCGCATCGGTGCCGAGGAGAGGTCTCTCATCATGGACACCGCCGCCCGGGCATTCGAGGCCGTCGGCTGTGAGGGGCTGGCCCGAGTCGACTTCTTCCTCACCGATGCCGGCGAGGCGGTGGTCAACGAGATCAACACGATGCCCGGCTTCACTCCCTTCTCCATGTACCCCTACATGTGGCAGGTCTCCGGTCTGGAGTACACCGACTTAGTCTCCGAGCTCATTGAGCTGGCCCTGTCCCGCTCCACCGATGTCAACCGCTGAACCGGCTCTTCCCAGCGGCCAGACTGCGCGGGTCGGTGACCTCAGCGAGGAGGAGCTCCTCGCCGTCATCACCCCGCTCCTGCCGCGTGGACCTCAGGCTCCGATCGCCACTGGGGACGACTGCGCCGTCCTGTCCTTCCCCGATGCACGCACGGCCGTGAGCACCGACGTCCTGGTCGAGGGGCACCACTTCCGCACCGAGTGGTCCTCGGGGCGCGATGTCGGTGCAAGGGCTGCGGCCCAGAACCTCGCCGACGCCGCCGCCATGGGGGCTCGGCCGGTTGCGCTCGTTGTCGGCCTCGTCATGCCGCCGGCCACACCGGTGGTCTGGGTGCGGGACTTCGCCCTGGGGCTGGCGCAGGGCTGTGAGTCCTGCGGGGCCGGCGTCGTCGGCGGCGACCTCAGTGGCGGGGAGTCGCTGGTCGTGGCCGTCACGGTCCTGGGCGACCTCGAGGGCAGGGCGCCGGTCCTGCGAAGTGGTGCCCGTCCCGGCGACCTCGTTGTCCACGCCGGTACTCTCGGGCGCAGTGCGGCCGGACTGGCTCTGCTCAGTGCTGGGAAGCGGACTGCGGCGGAGCAGTATTGGGACCTGCCTCAGGTCCGGGACTGCCTGGCCGCCTTCCGGGCGCCGACTCCGGCTCTGGCGGCGGGCCCCGCTCTGGCCGATGCCGGAGCCACCTCCATGATGGACGTCTCGGACGGATTGCTGCGCGACGCCGGACGGATTGCCCGGGCCAGCGGCGTCGTCATCGACTTCAATGATCCGGGGAATCTGCCTGAGACCTCCTTCCTCGAGTCGGTCGCCGCGCTCGTGGCAGGCGGCCGAGGACAGTCGGCACGCGCCCTGGCCCGCGACTGGCTGCTCACCGGGGGAGAGGATCACGGGATGCTCGCCACCGTTCCGGCGGACTGCGCAGAGCATCTACCGGCTGACGCCGTGGTGATGGGGCGGGTACTGGCCCCTCGGAGTCCGCGGGCCGACGGACTCGACCACCGGCCGGGTGTGCTCGTGGGCGGACAACCGGTTGGCGAGTACGCCGGGTGGGACCACTTCGCCGGAACCTGAGTCACCGCTTCTCGAATGGGCCTGAAGCACGACAAAGGCCGCCGGCTGCAGGTGCAGCGGCGGCCTCGCGCTCGAAGGGCTCGAGGCGGTTCGCTCAGATGTTGCGCGTCACCTTACCGGCCTTGAGGCAGGACGTGCACACGTTGAGGCGCTTGGGGGCGCCGTTGACGAGAGCACGCACACGCTGGATGTTGGGGTTCCACCGGCGGTTGGTCCGCACGTGGGAGTGCGAGACGCTCTTGCCGAAGATGGGGCCCTTGCCGCAAACGTCGCACACAGCAGCCACGGTCTCACTCCTGATCTTCAATGCTTCAACGCTCAGGACGGTGCCCGGCGTCAGGTCCTACCGCCCAGGCGCGGGGCGCCGGGCAACCCGGAAACAATAGCGGACCGATCGGTGCCCTCCCAAACCGGGAGGGCGTGGGGTCGGGCACATGTTGGCGTGTCCAGGGGGTGGAAAATGCATAATCGTTAGGTTGTAAACGTGTTTGATCTCACCATATGATGAATGTTTGCTTCAGTTGGGTGCAGTGGTAAGCAGTTTGACCTGCGTGTCGGTGGTTCGGGTGTTCAATCGGCTCCCTGGCGCTCATAACAGGCCGTTGTGGACGGCTCTCGCTCCGGTGGGAGGAATGTGTTCAGGCAGGTACTCTGAAAGCACAATCAATTCAGAGGCTCGGCCTGGCCGTGAATCAGACTCGCTGAACGCCAGCACGTTTGCAGATCATGCAGTGGAACACAAGGCGTTCGCAGCGTGAGACGCATGGTGCGGTCGTGGCTAGGACGCAGGGGAGGCGAAAATGGCGCAGTCGCAAGGACACCGCTCCACCACTCCTGTCCCTGACGCCCATGCACTGCACGGGGCCGCAGTGCGACGTTGGATCACGCTGGCCGAGATCGTCGCCGATCAGACCCGGGACCTCGTCGATATCCTCAATGTCTTCCCGGTGCCGGATGCCGACACGGGAACCAACGTCCTGCTCACCCTGCGTTCGGCCTCCGACGCCCTCCACCGCCTGGGCCGGGCCGCAGACGCCGCCCAAGTCGCCCGTGCCGCAGCCGACGGTGCCGTGCGCGGTGCTCGTGGGAACTCGGGCCTCCTGGTCTCCCAGGCGCTGGCCGCCTTCGCGGATGTCTGCGCTGATGCCCCCGACCCCACCGGTCTGCGTCCCGTTGAACTCGTCCACGCCTACGAGGCCATGGCGGATACCACCTGGGCAGCAGTCTCCCGCCCGGTGGCAGGCACCCTGCTGTCCGTGGCCAGGGACGCTGCCACGGCCGCCCGGGCCGCGCTGGAGGAGGCGACTGCCGATTCGCCCGCCACCCTCAGTGCGATCGCCGCTGCCGCCGCCTTCGGCTCCCAGGAGTCCGTCGTGGAGACGGCCGGCCTGGGACACGGCCCAGTGGATGCCGGGGGAGCGGCCTTCATGCTGCTGCTGACCTGTTTGTCGGACACCGTCGAAGCGATCCAGGATGTCGGCAGCGGGGATGAGGCGCCAGAGCTGCGCGAAGGCCATGAGGACGCCGACGAGCACGCTCCCTACACGGCCGTCGCCCGCCAGATGCTTGCCGACCTGGCCGAGGGCGGTGTGGCGCACGGTGTTGGTCCTACGCCCCTGGGTATGTCTACCGGCGAGTTCGAGGTCATGTACCTGCTGGAGGCGACTGCGGTTCAGGCCGGGCAGCTGCGCCGCGACCTGGAACACGTTGGTGACTCTGTGGGTGTCGTCGGCACCCCTGACGCCTTGGGGGTGGGGCTCTATCAGGTCCACGTCCACACCGACACGCCACGTGCCGCACTGCCGCGTGTGGGCAGCGCCCGTCAGATCTGCATCCACCACCTTCATCCCACCGCCCTGGTGGCCGCCACCGATGAGCCCCCGTCCCCGTGGGGGGCGATCGTCTCCGACCCCACAGGTCAGGTGGTCTCTTTTGAGCGTCTGGCTGCCCGCCGGGCCAAGCGCAAGGCCAAATCGGTACGCATGCACCCTTCCCAGGCTGCTGCGCCACGCTCCGTATCAGCGGAGGGGGCGCGTCTGGTTGCGCGATCGCGACAGGCAGGGATCGGTGTCATCGCCTGCACCCGCGCCCCTGGGCTCATCGAGCAGCTCGCCCGTTCCGGTGCTGCCGTCGTCCTCGATCCTGATAGGGAGGGTATCGCCCGCGCCGCCGCGGACCTGGGCGCCTCCCAGGTCATCGTGCTGCCCTGCGATGCCGCCTGCACCGAGGCTGCCCACGATGCCGCTCGGTTCCTGGCGGCTCGCTCCGCCGTCTCCGCCGTCCGTCCTCCGGTCGGAGCGACGAGGGGCGCAGGCGGCAGTGCCCGTGAGACAGCTCAGGCCGGGATGCAGACAGGGGCGCAGTCGGAGCGATACGCTGCCGAGGGCATTCAGCTCCTCGTGTGCGACACCGATGACGAGGCCCGGGTCCTGGCGGCCACCGTCGCTCTGGCGGGGCACGTCGAGGAGGCTGAGCTGGCCGAGCTGGCCCGCCGCGCCTGGAGCGCCGCTGCAGGCCTGCGCACCATTGCCCTCAACGGTGCTCAGGCCGATGCCGATGCCGTAGCCCGTGTCGTGGCCGCCGCGTTGCGGCCCTCCGACGAGCTCCTCACCGTCATCACCGGCCGCAATGCCGGTCGTGACGTTGGGGCTCTGGCGGCCAGCGCGGCGGTGGGTGCTCGTGGGCAGGTGGTCGGTGAGGACGTGGAGGTCGCCGTCCACGCCGGGGGTCAGGAGCATCCCGACGTCCTTATCGCCATCGAGTAGCCCGAGCAGCCACTGGCTGGATGTGACGTCACTGATGCGTGTCGGCGACTGTTGAGGAGTATGGGAGAACCCGGGGCGCCTTCGGATTATGGTGGGGACCGTGCCCAGTTCGACTGATCGCTCGCCTTGCGCTCCGCGTCGTGGTGGCGTCGGCATCCTGCAGCGCCCGCTGAGCCGGCTCGTGGGCAAGCGCACCGCCGCCCAGCTCGCCAAGCAGGGGGTGGAGACCGTGGCCGACCTGCTGCGTCTCCTGCCTCGGCGCTATGACTCCTGGGGAGACCTGACCGACATGCGCTCACTCGTCAAGGGCGAGCAGGCCACCATCCAGGCCCAGATCGTGCGGGCCTCCTCCCGGCGCACCCGCTCCGGCCGGGCACCGGCCCTCATGGAGGCCACCGTTACCGACGGCGTCTCCACCATGGACGTCGTCCAGTTCGGCGCGGCGGGTCAGATGCGCGCCCGCGCGACCCAGTTGGCGCCTGGAACCACCGTGCTCATGAGCGGCAAGGTAGGACTCCATCGCGGACGCAAGCAGTTGTCCAACCCGCGCCTGTACGTCCTCGATGAGCTCGACGAGGCTGAGCGCGAGGCTCTCCTGGCCCGCCCCATGCCCATCTACCCGGGTACGGAGGCCCTCCCCTCATGGTCGGTGGCCAAGGCGGTACAGATCGTTCTGGATCAGCTGGGGGTGGATGATGTCCCCGAGCCTCTGCCTGACGAGCTACGGCGTTCGGCCGGTCTTGTCGACGCCTACACCGCCTACCGCTGGGTGCACCGGCCCGAGGACGCCCACCAGTGGAAGGCCGCCCGGAGCCGGCTGCGCCATGAGGAGGCCCTCGTTCTTCAGGTGGCCCTGGCCCAGCGTCGGGCTCACCACGAGAGCACCCGGACCGCGGTGGCATGGCCGGAGCCGGAGGCGACTGCCTCCCTGAGAGCCGACCTCGACACCGCCCTGCCCTACGACCTCACCGCCGGACAGGTGCGGGTCGGCCAGGAGATCGCTGCCGATCTGGCCAGTACCGTCCCCATGCAGCGCCTCCTCCAGGGTGACGTGGGCAGCGGCAAGACCCTCGTGGCCCTGCGCGCCATGCTCCAGGTGGTCGGAGGTGGAGGTCAGGCGGCCCTCCTGGCCCCCACTGAGGTGCTCGCGGCCCAGCACCACTCCTCCCTGGAGACGTTTCTCGGCCCCCTGGCCCGTCTCGGGATGCTCGATGGCGCCGAACGCTCCACCCGGGTCCATCTGCTGACCGGCTCCACCCCAGCCGTCCGGCGCCGCCGTACCCTGGCCGACCTGGCCGCAGGCGAGCCGGCCATCGTCGTGGGGACCCACGCCCTGCTGTCGGACACGGTGCAGATTCCCTTCCTGGGGCTGGTCGTCGTCGATGAGCAGCACCGTTTCGGCGTTGCCCAGCGCGACGCGCTGCGTGAGCGCGGCGGCGTCACCGACCCGGCCACAGGTCAGCGCCACACCCCCCACCTGCTGGTCATGACCGCTACCCCGATCCCGCGCACCATCGCCATGACGGTCTTCGGCGACCTGGCGACCTCCGTCCTCGACGAGCTGCCCGCCGGGCGCAGCCCCGTCCCCACGCACCTGGTGCCCTGGTCGCGAATCTCCTGGGTGGAAGGCATTTGGCGACGCGCTGCCAAGGAGATCGCCGCTGGTGGGCGCGTCTACGTCGTCTGCCCGCGGATCGAGGTCGGTGATGACGAGCCCCTTCAGGGGGAGGCTGCGGAGGACCCCGATGCGGACGCCGCGTGGGCTTCGGACCTGCTGGAGCCGGAGGCGACCGGTCGGCGTCCGGATCGCCCGCTGGCGGCCGTCGAGGAGTGGAGGCAACGGCTGGGTGCGGAGCCGGCCCTGGCCGGTCTCGACGTCGGGGTCCTCACCGGACGTATGAGCAGCGAGGATAAGGCCGCCGTCATGGCTGACTTCGCCTCCGGCGCCACGCCGGTCCTGGTTGCGACCACTGTTATCGAGGTGGGCGTGGACGTGCCCGAGGCGTCCATGATGGTCATCCTGGATGCCGACCGCTTCGGCCTGTCCCAGCTTCACCAGCTGCGCGGTCGGGTCGGACGCGGAGGTCGGGAGTCAGTCTGCGTGGCGGTCACCGGTGCGGAGGTCGGCTCCACCGCCTTCCACCGGCTCAAGGCCTTCGCCTCCACCACGGACGGCTTCGCCCTGGCCGAGGCCGACCTGGACCTGCGCAGTGAGGGCGACGTCCTGGGGTCCTCGCAGTCGGGACGTTCCTCCGGTCTGGACCTGCTGCGGGTGACTCGCGATGCGCGTCTTATCGCGACTGCGAGGCGCGAGGCCGAGCGAATCGTGACCGCCGATCCGCAGTTGCGCGAGCACCGGGCCCTGGCGTCTGCGATCGTCGAGCGTCTCGACGAGGAGTCCCAGGCCTTCCTCGCAAGAGCATGATGGATTGGGCTTAGGCGGGCTCGGCGAACCAGATCGTGGTCTCGCCGTACCGTTTGTCCGCGAAGCGCTGCATCCCCTGCGGCCAGGTGGGCTCCGGTGAGCGCGTCGAGCGCTCGACGACGACGACGGCGTGCGGCGCCAGCCACGGGTCCTCGCTGCGGGCCAGGAGGGCGAGGAGCGCGGTGAGTTCCTCCTCGCTCAGCTCATAGGGCGGGTCGAGCAGCGCCAGGTCCACCGGGGCACCCGCTGCGCCGGCCAGGAAGGCGGCCGCCTTCGCGGTCACCGCCGACACCCCTGGCAGGTCCAGTGCCCGGATGTTGCGACGGCAGGTCTCCGACGCGCCGTGCGAGGAGTCCACGAGTGTGACGTCGCGGGCACCTCGGCTCGAGGCCTCCAGGCCCAGGGCCCCGGAGCCTGCGTACAGGTCCAGCACCCGAGCGCCGTCGAGCACCCCGTAGTGGTCCAGGCGGGCGAAGAGGGCCTCGCGGACGCGCTCGGAGGTGGGGCGCGTCCCGGACCGGGGCACCTCGATCCTGCGTCCGCCCACGGTTCCGGCCACGATCCTCGTCATGGGGCAGACCCTACCCGGCCTGGAACCCGCGTCTCCTCCGACCTGCGCCGTTCAGCCCTCCTCGACCGGGGCGTGCTGACCGTAGCCGGTGTCCCGGATCTTGCGCGCGACCGCCGCGATCTGCTCGTCGGAGAGGATCTTGGGGCTGCCGACGGCGAGTGTGCGCAGGTAGAGCTCACAGACCCACTCCAGCTCCTGGGCCAGGACGTAGGTGGCGGCCAGCTCCGGGCCGGTCACCACGGAGCCGTGGTTGCTCATGAGAGCCGCGGTACGTCCCTCGAGGGCCTTCTCGACATTGGCGGCCAGCTCGGGGGAGCCGTAGATGGCGTAGTCGGCCACCCGCACGTCGCTGCCGCCGAACATGCAGATGTAGTAGTGCACAGCCGGGAGCGCGCTCACGCCCTCGAGGCTGGCCACGGTGGTGGCCGCGTAGGAGTGGGTGTGCACCACCGACATCTGTCCGGTCGCCCGCAGCGCGGTCAGGTGCAGGTCCAGCTCGCTGGCGGGCTTGAGCGGTCCCTCGACCTGCTTGCCGGTGGCGTACTCGACCACGGCGACCAGGTCGGGGCGCATGTCCTGGTAGGGCAGCCCCGAAGGGGTGATGGCGAGCAGGTCCCCCTCCCGGATGGACAGGTTGCCTGCGGTTCCTACGACCAGGCCGTCGTCGGACAGGTGGGAGCAGGCATCGGCGATCTGCTGGCGGGCGTCGTTGAGAAGCATGGTGGGCTCTTTCCCCGGGGCGCACCGCTGCGCGCCCCGTTGCGTCAGAAGTGGTGCCAAGGCATCGTCTCATGTTGGCGCTCTCATGTCTATAGTTGCGGTTTTTCGTTTTCATACTTGACATGACCGTTTGGTTGGGGTCATTCTATGTTTGCGCTCACATTAATGTGGGTCCTGGTCATCGTCGCCCAGTGAAAGGAAAATTTGTCATGCCCACCGCGTCCTACCCCGCCATCGGAATCCGCCCCCTCATCGACGGACGCCGTCGTGGTGTGAGGGAGTCGCTCGAGGACAAGACCGCTCAGCTGGCCAAGGATGTCGCCGAGCTCATCTCCTCCC
>ERZ773075.1093-NODE-1093-length-15689-cov-4.01791_pt1 | contig 15689 bp, 23 predicted proteins | sample MGYA00580614_ERZ773075 | MGnify/ENA primary metagenome ERZ773075 (study PRJEB29015, sample SAMEA2738021) | human oral metagenome | biome: human oral; feature: human-associated habitat; material: dental | place: China | collected 2043 ... | reverse complement strand
TCTGTAATATCAAATACTTTATTTTTCTTTTTCTTTTTCTTCATTTTTATAAGCTTCAATTAACTTTTTTAACATTTCTATTTTAGCTTCTTCGTATGTATTACTTGTTGAAAATGTAATTATACCAGCATTTGAATCTCTAACCTCACAAAAGAATAAAACATTATCTTCCATAAAATATCTTGAAAGAGTTATATTGTGGAATAAACCTTTTTTCCTGAACCAAGCAAATATTTGCTCATAAGAAGGTGCAGCAATGTCTACTTTCTTACTCTTTAATTTTAAGATATTATGAGCATTTATTCTCATTATACTAAAATGACTTTTATTTTTAATATCTCTTGATTCTAACCCAAATCTAAGTGCTGGTTTACCATGTTCATAATAAAACATACAATATTCATCAAAACCTATTTCTCGCAATTCTGATGCTAATTCTATAGGTACAATTTCTTTTTCAAGGTCTGTCATAATTATATTTTTAATATTTTACTTTAATTCTTATAATAAAGGTTTTGCTGTATTAATTAAATCTCTGAAATTCTCTAAAAATTTATCTCTAAGTTCTTCAGTTTTAAAAGTCAACAAATGTCTCGATATAGCGTGTGTATTAGCAGAAATTTTATCGAAAAGAATTTTATTATTTGGATGGATGTAAATAATAAATTTATTCTGTGCTCCATTTTCCCAATCAGGTTCCCACCCATTATTGTATCTGTCTCTTAACTGACATAATTGAGCAAGTGCTAAACATGCTTTTGCTTCTTCTTTAGTTGGAAATGTGTTTTTATAATTTTCTTCAGTATATATTTCTCCGCTTGTTTTAATTACTCTACTTAAACTATCTACATAAAATCCACTTATAATTTCTAAATCATCCCAACTCTTTGGAAGTTCCTTTTCAACTTTTTTAAAAACTATCTTCTCAAAAGTTGATTTTTCTTTATCTATTACATAGCCCTTTGGCACCTGTATTTTAAATTCTTTTGTTTCCATCTCTAATTAAAATATTATTATTTAAATATGACCAATATGTTTTCTTACTTCCTACATCTTTCAACAAACTCACTTTATCCAAATCGATAATATGAAGTTTGTTCATTTTACCAGCAGTTATTACTTCTCTCGTGGCGGTAAGTTTATCTATCAATGCTATCGTTTTTAAAGTTCTAACCACTACTAACAGAATCATCAAAATAACACAAATAGCCAACTGTCGTTCTTTATACAATATTCCCGTGGAACTACCCGTATAGCCGATAGACATTGCTGAAAGAAATATTGCTGCAAATAATAGAGAAGTTTCTAATCGTATTTTACAATAGTCTACTATTTTTATATTTCCTACTATCTCTGCGTAATCTATTCCGAAAAAGTTAATCACAAATATTTTCATGACCTATATATTTTCTATTTCTCATATCTTTTATTATTTACCCTCTGTTCCTCCTTCTCAATTTAAACAGGTTACTATAAAATAGGTCTCCGAGAGACTGTTTAACCTTATAGTTTTCTAACAAATAAGAATATCTTGCTTTCAAGTGTTCTAAACAATCTTGTTTTTCTCTTTCCCTACGACCCCAATCATTAATTTCTTTTAATGCATCAGCTTCGTTATCTTCTACAACGATTCTACCTCCTTCTTCTTTAAATTTAACTTCCTTCATGACTTCTCTATTTTTACTATTCCGTTCATTAAAACTTCTTTTGAAATTATATATCTATCAGAATTAGAAGATTCTACCCAAATATGTTCACTATTAGATTTTTTCATATCTAGGAAATCTACTAAAAAATCTTCATAACCTATAGCAGTTAGTGGAACTCTATTTAATTTACCATTACTATGTTGGATTGACAAATAAAAGTCTGCCCTCTTTTTGTCTTGTTTCTTTCTCCCGCTGTCAGGATAATAAATATCATCTACCATCATTATCTTCTAATACTTTTTCAATAATATTCAACTTTTCTACCACTTCATCATATAACTCACTTTTTTCTTTCATTTGTTCTCTATGATGGTGGTAACTTTGACCAATACTTTTCAACCTACTATTATAGTTGTCTCGTAAATCTCGTAGAAACCATCTCTTTAAAGTATCATAATCTCTTTCAAAATAATATAACGGAATTATTTTACTTGGTTTTCCTAAGATACCCCATTTTATGCCTTCGTTAGATAAAGAATATATAAATAACACATTCTCACTAAACTCTCCTATTGGGAAAGTATATTTCTCTGGGTCTTTATCCGCCCACTCTCCACATTCAGCGATAATTTCGTTTCTTATTTGGTTAAGCTCTCTAAATTTATCAACCACTACCTGCTTTAAATTATTTTGTACTTCTTTCAGTGTCATTCTAATTCTTCTATTAATTGTTTGACTTTAATCCACTTTGGAATAATAACTCTCCTTACAGACTGCTTCTCTTTAATTCTTAGTTTAAGCCTCTCAATATCATCTAATATATCCTTATCTTGAAGCATATATTTTTCTTGAAACTCTTTTAGTAGCATTAATTTAACTTCTTTAATATCTTTTTCAAAATATTCTACTGGTATTTCTCCTGTAGTAACCAGATAGTAGTCATTATCATAACGCCACCAATTAACTTTATTACCGTTTTCCTCCAATGTTATCAGTGAATAATCTCTGATTCCCGTAGGAAAGGCAGTCTCTACATGTGTTTCTCCGATGCTCTCAGCTAACTCCCTAACAAGAGTATTTAACTCTCGCAGTCTGTTTTTTAATTTTAGCGTTCTATCTTGTGATTCTTTTTCCATTCTTCAAAAGATTTTACATTATAAATTGACCAAAGCAATAATCCTGTCTCTAAAATAAGAGCATATATTGTGGATGATTTACCCCACTCTCCTCCATACTGCTGGCTCACTAATATCAATAACATATTTATTCCAACTCCTCCAAATCTCTTTTTACGAGCTAACTCTACAAAACGGTTTAAATAAATTAAGTGTGCTAAAACTAAAATTAAAACTTCTCTTTCCATTATCTTTCTTTATAAAAATTAATAATCTTATCTAATATATCCCATATTGGCTCTGTTACATATTCGTCAGGCTTTACTCCCCATTCCATAAGAAGTCCTGCCAAAATATATCTTTCTTCTAAGGTGAACATGTCATGAAAAACTGCTAATTCTATTATTCCGTCCAAAGGTGACTGCCATAGAACTATTTTATCTGTATTATCTCTAAATACTTTTAATAGCTCTGGAATAGGTCTTATTTTTATTTCTTCCATAATCCTAAAACTTTTATTTGTTCTTCCGTGAGTGGCTCAAATGTATTATAAGCATCTCCACTTTCGGTAGCAAAATAGGTTTCATCATTGCTGACTTTAAATGAACTTAGCCTGCCTACCACGAAGTCATTATTATTGGACACATCCGTAAACTTCCCCCACCTTCCTACATAATCATTGTAATCATATTTATATTCTACATTGCTCATTATTTCAAGGTCTTCACCATAACCATAGTTAGTAGCTAAATTTCCTGCCTTAATTATTTGTCTATTTTTCATACTTAATATTATTAATATAATTTTCTAATTTTTCTAACTGCTTTAAACTTAAATTGGAAATACTTGTTATAATGTTTTCCATTCTATCCTCCTCTTCCCGTCTTACATTATCTCTTTCTTCTGTTGTTACACTTGCTTTATATAATTCTGTATTTAAATGTTCTATGTTTTTTAAGAATTTTCTTATAAAATCATATTTAGAAGTAACTGCTCCTATGTTATCCATTTTATCTATTAAGGATATTTGTAAGGCCGTGGTGCAATACAGTTGTAGTGCTGTGGCTCTAAGCTCTTCTAATTCTTTTTGACTCAGGTTTTGTATTGCCCGCTCCTGTTGCTTCTTTAAATACTTGTCATCTTTCTGTTTAATTTTACAATACTGATTTGTTATTTTCATATCTTTTAATTTTATAGTGCAAATGTATAAAATATTTTTGATACTTCCAAATTTTTTACAAAAAAAGAGAGATAATTTTTCAACTATCTCTCTTTCATCAATGTTTAATTAATATTTGGAATATACAAATTCGTTGGATTGTCTTTTTTGATTTCAAAATTGAAAACATCCTGCTCATTAAAAACTTTTAAATCAAATGGAGTAGTAATGACATGCCATCCGTCTTTTGATGGTAAAATAGCTACCTCCTTAGTTCCTTCTGGTCTCAACCTATGTATAAAAGTGCAGAACTGTTTTATTCTCTCTTCTGAAAGTTTTTCATCTATATCTACAACCCATCTTTTATCACCTACTATCTTGGTATTTCCGCTTGACTTTCTGTATAGATTTCTAACCCCTTGGTATTTTTCTTCTGATAATGCAGAAGCTAATTTTTCTAACATCACAAAAGCTGTATCTTTATAGCTTTTTCTGTTTAAATTTATTACTGCTCGTGCATTGAAGACCTCACATAATTTAATAATTTCTTCTTTTTTACTTTCCAAATATTCCAAAGAAGTAACATAATAATCCTTTATAACTTTGGAATCTCCTACCATCTCAGGATTATCTTTTCTTCTCTTCAAGATGTATATAACATAATATTCATCATCTTTACCTTGTCCAAATTCTAACAGAGGTTTAATTAATTCAAAATTATCTATTGCTTTTTCCATGTTGCAAATATAATAAATAAATTATCTCCTACCAAATTTCTTAGGTCTTAATAATGATAAATTAGGTAACCCATTGATAGTGAGGTTCTTTTTCTTTTTAAATTCTACTTCATCATCCCTACGCACCGTATTACGCTTTTTGATATATAAATATAATTTATCAAAATACTGTGCTAAGCTGAGAGCCAATCCAAAAGATCTAATACGGTCAAAGTTACCTCCTTTCTTATATTTATAAAATTCTTCTAATAGCATTGTATGATTTACTAAGTCTACTCCTGACAGTCCTTCGTTTTCCCCAAGTACTACATTATCTTGTTGTAGGTAAGCTACTATTCTATTTTCAAGGTTATAAATATTTTGTACAGTTGGTGACCAGCCGTATTTTCTATTTTTATTTCTATTTAGATTTTCTTCTATCGCCAGTCCTATACCATCAGAAAAGTGATACATCTCGTCCATATGGTTTTGTTCCATCCATTCAACAAAGCCGTTATCGGCGTTTTCATGCAGCACCATGGCATTGTAATATTTTACAAGTAAATACAAATTACGATAGTAATCTACCTTTCTTTCTGGCCTTGAATCATAATAAGCTACTATCCTGTTTGCCCATTCTCCGCCCTCATATCCTCGTTTGAAGACAGTTGCTGACGCTAGTGAGTTTCCCGAAGTCGCATCTTGTTTGACATCGTCCAGCCCTATTACATATAATCCAAGTGGCGGCGGATCACTATATGAAGTATAAGGGTCATCAAGCATTACTATTGGTGCATTGACTGCTCCCCCACCATATGGAAAAACATCTACAATAGGTTCAGTGGCTTGAACTTTTGTAATTTTTGGAATGTTCTTTACAAGCCATACTCTTTGTCCTACCTCTCCCCTCTCTTCTATAAACCTCTTTCTCAATTTACATTGCATACCAGGAAACTTATTTACCTCAGTAGTAATGTAACAATCCTCAGGGTCTAATGGAAATGAATTGGTATAGGAAGCCAAGCTATTAATATCTGCGGACTTTAATTCTCTCTGCCCTTCAAAATATTCTTTTGCTCCTTTCCAATCCGTTACTTGAATTTCAAGATTTTTTAATCCTTCATTATCTTCTATCTTTAAGAAATCTGCGAGGTTAGTTTTAATTTTAGGAGTAGGAGGTTCAATAGACATCTGTGCTGGTAAGAACATTCCAAAAGTATTTCTTTTCCATGTTATGAACTCAGGATCTACAAATGATTCTAGAGTATCCCAGTTCATAGGCATAATGTCGTAGGCAGAAGGATTCTTTAATAATTTTTCAGCATCTTCCGATAACGCTGCCTCCCCAGCAGTTCCTGACAAAATAGGTATAGTCCTCCACTTGCCATCTTTACCTCCAGCAAATGAAGGTATTGCCGCCTGCCAAGGTGCTATACATTTCCCTTTACCAATCTCGTCCATACAATAAACATCTGGTTTAGGACCTGCCGTCTTCTGGGTACTTGATTTAGTTACACCTCCTCCCAAGTTAATAGCTGTAAGTGTAGAATAAATATATTTTAGTCCTCCTCCTTTTGCCTGTAATCCGAAGTCTATTCCCGAATCATTATAAGACTGCACGGGCAATGATAATGCTGGATGTATTCCCTCCATTGCTGCAACAAGGTAATCCATTAAGGTTTTAAGGTCTGGGTCTAAACTGAATCCCAACATAGATCCTTTAGCTCTTGGTATAGTATATAACAAGTGCATAATCTTAGATGCAATGGAGGTAGATTTTGACCATCTCCTTGACCCATAAAGCAATAATCCTACCCTACCATGTTCTTCTGCCTTTTTATACATCTCATCAAAATAAAACTCATTATCCCTAAATTTAGGTTGAGCAAGTTTTTGATTCCTTCCACTGCCCTGCGTAATATGCATGTGGTTTAAGTGCCAATATAACCACGGTGAAAGTTGATACCCCCAGATATTTATACCCTCGTTTATTTTCCTAATTTCCTCCTGCCAGAATTGTATGGTAGAAGTATTCTGCTCAAAGAAATGTTTATCAGGGTCCCAATCTGGAATATCTTTTGGATTCATATTGATAAACATCTCATTAGATTGAGTAACATCTAATGAAGGTATAGCTAAGTTTTCCCACTTTCTCTTTGTAATAGGTACTACTTCAGTAATATAAGGTTGCATGAATAAAGATGCTTTTTTATTGGAGTTGAATAAGTGCATACTTTTATTACTATCTGCTTCCTCTAATCCAGATTTAATTAGCTTAGATTTTACCTTTACTTTATGTTTAGCTAATTTAGCATCAAACATTACTATTTCTCCATTGGCCTCCCCTGTAACTTCGTCATCATCTTCATCTCCGTCCTCAGTTATAAAGTAATCAGTCATACGAAACATATCTATCCTTTCAAGATGTATCTCTACAAGTTTTTCCGCCCTCGCAAACAGTTTCTTCACCGATTGTAATTCTACATCCACTCCCGCCTCAGACTTTACATCATCAATAATATCTAAGACCGTGGTTATGATTTGCATTTCGGTTTCTAACAAAGAGGATCCAAACCCTTTTTTGAGTCTGAATCCTAAATCTCCTAACCAATTATTATCTTCAACGAATATCTCATAGTCTGTAAGCTTGATAGTATATTCGTCTAACAATAATTTTAATTCTGGTCTCATAAAAACTATTATTTTCTTTTTAAATGCTCAATAAAGCTGGCTTTAGTCTTATCATATAATTCTTGGTCAGTTATTACTAACTTCCCATCTTTTACAGTTAGATATAGCCCTGGGCTCATATCTCCACTGATATTATTGATAATGTTTTCAAGACCATCAATCTTTAAGGCTTCACTATAATCCAACTCTATACCTGTCTTTTGAGCAAAGTTGATAATATTTGTTATTTCAGTATATAACGCTCTTACATCAGAGTTCATCATAGATACTTTGAAATATACATCAAAATCCTCGTCAGAAAGATTTTCTCCATTAAGAGCCTCAATCATTACCTCCTCATTGTCAATCTGTAATCTTCCTACTATTTCTTCTAATTTTTTTAATGGCTCTACTATCTCGTTAGAATATACTTTTAGAATATCTATCTTAGCGTCCAAATAATTCTGTGCAGTCATTGTCTTTTTCTATTACTTGTATTGTTTGTATATGTTTAATAATTTCTTCATTGCTCATCTCAAAGAGTCTTGATTTAGGTAATCCATTCAATATAGAACACAATACCTTACCAATATCTTTGAGTTCCAGAATGTTTTGTAAAATCCTAATCTCACAAAATAATTCTTCTACGGTTACATCTGTGTTTTTTTTGAAACTCATATAATTACTGATTCATTACTATGTTAAAATTGATTTGTTGTGTAATAGAATGTAACCAAACTATAACACTTACATTATCATGAATTTTATAAGAATCATATTGAATTGTTACTAACCAGCCTCCTCCCTCTTCTTCTGGAAGTTGTCTGAATGAAGGCACTGTACATCCACATGATGCTCCCGCCCCCAATAATTCTACTTCTCCTGTAAGTTTTAAAGAACATACAGCTAAATCTCCTTGATTCTTTTTACCAAAATCCACTACTATCATATTATTTCCACTACCTGTTTTAGGTGCATCTGGTCTTTCAAATCTAAGTGTAGCAATCTGTGGATTAAGATTTTCTACTTGAAAGTTTGAATCTGTTTTTAAAATGTTACTCATGATTTAATTTTCTTTACTAATTTCTTCTGTTCGTTTATCATATTCTTTTTCTGCTATTCTACTCTTATTACGCTTTTCAGACATACTAATTAATCTTCTCCTCTCAATAAGTCTTCGTAGTCGTTCTTCATAAGATAAAAATGCTCCTACTCTCGGGCAGTCTTTTAGCTCTTGTTCTAAATCCCGCTCCATGGTCTTAGAAATAATTTGAGAAGGTTTTTGAGGTTCTATATAAAAGAACTCATCATAGAGATTTTTATCTCTATAATCACAGTCTTCCATACAAAATCTTTTGTTCTGTCTACGAATTAACTCATCTACAGTGAAGTTCTCATGCCTATCCACGGCATTCTTACCCATAAGTCTATTTAAACGATAAGTACCGTATAGTGAAACTATCGGTATCATCTCGTGTGGGCTAAAATAGTGAGGCTTAGGGAAATCAGTTTTGGTATTATCTAATATACATTTAGTTTTCATTAGCACATAATCTATGTCAGGCTCTATTTTAAGACGCTCTAAACTTATAAACATTGTTCCTAACGAACATAGATTTATAGCTACTGCATTCTCATGATGATCAAGATAGTCAAGAGAATCTATCATAGCATTGAACACATCTGTAACTATTATTTCTGAGTATCCTAACTCTTCTGCAACCTCTTTAATAATGTCTTTTTCTGTAATAGGTAGTAGTTCCTTAGGAAACTGCCTCATGTCCAGTATTAAATATAGGATTAAACTCTATTATTAATCTTTTACAATCTGATTCTACTAATTCTTTTATATATAGTAGTCTTGGATGCAGCAAGGTAATATTATTATTTCTTTCAGATAATTCTAACAATCTACCAATAGCTTTCTTACCTACTCTGCCCTGCCTTAAATAAGATAAGTTAGTGTTTAACGACCCTGGTGAAATACCTGTATTATGACATATAATCTGTTTAGTCTTGGTATTAAACCCATGTCTTATTAAATATATAATAATGTTAATTTGAGTTTCAGTTAATCCCCACTCCTCTATTACATTATAAACACTAATTATCTTATAATATAAATCATGTTCAGATTTATAATTATCAGATATTTTCATTTCTGTTATCTCTCTGTTCATTTCTTATTGTGTTTATTTTAAAGGACAAATGTAAAAATTATTTTTTAAATATACAAATATGTTAAATATTTTTTAATGTTCCCAATGTGTTGCTATAACAGGGTCAGCAGTAAGTTTTACTCTTTTACAGAAATAGCTTCCTGCCTCTTCCATACATTCTCCTAATTTTTTCTGACATTCTTCTTTCATGTGTTCAGGACATTCCGCAATTATCTCGTCATGAACAATATTTACTAATTTTACTATTCCAAACAATTTATTTGATAATATCCATTTAAAGAATAAACATGCCGCATATTTAGTACAGTCTGCTGCACTACCTTGCACAGGATAATTATATGAAGACCTTTCTATTGTCCCAGTTAGTTTAAAGTATCTTTTTACTTTGGGCTTCAAGTAATTTTTAAAGTAATCAGAATCAGCTGCCTTCTCCTCTTTATATGTTGTCCAGAATCCCTTTTCTGTTATCATATCTTTTAGGACATTGTATTCACTCATATGTCCCAAAAAGAATTTTCTTCTGGTGATATTGTTAAACTCTATATACCCCAATTCTTTAGCTTCATCTGACACTCTTTTAAAGTATTTGAACATCTCAGGGAAGGCTTCTGTATATCCTTTATATACTTTTTCTCCCTCTTCTGGTGTCAATCCTAAGTTATTAGCAATGGTATATCCCGTGCCTCCAAACTGAATTGCAAATCCTGCCGCCTTAGCTTTCTGTCTCAGGTCTTTATGTTGAGCTTTCACTTCGTCTAAGGTAAGTCCAGCTAGTTCATCTGGGAAACATAACGATGCCACATAAGAGTGCATATCTCCTAAATTATCATCATAAAACTTAAGAAGGTTTTTATCTAAACATTTATTAGCAAAGATCACCGCCTCTTGTCCCGTGTAATCGGCACATATCAAAACATTACCTTTTTCTGATACAAAGCATCCCCTATGTTCACTATCATTAGGAACCTGCTGTAAGTTTGGCTTACCTTGTTTAGTATTGCCCGAGGACATTCTACCCGTATCTAATAACTGTTTATAAGTAGTATGTATTCTATTAGTAATAGGACTTATGAATTTCAAGTAATCCCTTCCAAAAGAACTTACCCTCTTTTTAGCCTTAACATATTTAGAATATACTTGAACAATTTTAATATCTTTGTTTCTCTGTAATACTAATTTACCTACACTTTCTTTTACAGCTCCATCCTCCTCTATTTCTACCTCTATTCCTAATTCCTTAAACAGTTTCTGTACCTGCTTAGCAGAACTCCAATTTATTGTACATACTAATGTTCCAATGGGATCAAATAATGACCCATACTGAACATATTTTATTAACTTAGGATCATCAATTATAATATTATCTAATTCCTTCTCCAGATCAACTAATTCTTGCTCGTCTCTTTCACACTTTTCTAACCACTTTTCTTTATCAAAGCCAATACCACAGTATTCTACATATGCCAATACCTTGACAAAATGATTATCAAGTTTTATTGCTCTTTTAAGATTTAACTCTTTTACTTTTTTTAGCTGCTCTCTTTTAATAATACTAAGATATTTTACATCATCAAGCCCGTAGTCAATAACGGCCTCTGTAAGTCCTACTCTTACAATGGTATCTCTGACTTCTTTAGACATATTTGCAGAAGCATACCTATGTACTAAATCCTTCAAACCTTTGGCAATATAGGTATCACTATTAGTTAAAATACTTTCCACTAAAAAAGTATCATACACATTTGCCACCATTATTCCCTTATGATATAAAAACTGCAAGTCAAACTTGGCATTCTGGAATAAAAAAGTTTTAGTATCATCAGCAAACAACTCTGTTAATTCTGGAATAATAGAATCATCCCACTTGACTAAATACTGATTATGTTCATTACCAAACTGAATACATAATATGTCATTCTGGTGAGGATCAAATCCCCAGGTCTCTGTATCACACTCTACTTCCTCAGTATCTCTTACAAATTTTAATACCTCTTCAAAACTACATTTTTCTACTTCTAAAGTAGTCTGGTTTCTTTTATATGCGTTTATATTATCAAACATTACTCTAATTTATTTTTCTATCAAAGGTAAAACACCATTTCTTTTCAGCAGTTCATACAGGAACAATCTTCCCTTCTGCGTCCATTGCGTATTTAGCTTTACTCCTTGCTCACCATTCTTATATACAATAGGAACAGTTTTAGATTTTGTATATCCTTACTCAGCGTGTTTTTGATATAACATCCATTGATTACTTTGTTTGAATTGAACCCCTAATTTATGTAACAACTTATTCAAAGCTATGGCGGACATTCCGTAATCTTTAGCAATTTGTGTTATAGTAATTGTATCCGTAGAAGCTAAAATTTGATCATAATATGAAACTTTTGGCTCATACTCAGCTATCAGAATATCTCTAGTTTGAACTTCAAGTCTAAGCTGCTCATTCTTCTCTACTTCATCTGCATAGGCTCTCAAAGCTTCAGCAAAAGTTTGAGGCAAAGGTTTATGAACTTGCTTATTTTCTAACTCTTCCCATCTTAAAATTAGCTTAGCTCTAGTTTCGTCATTCCACTTAGTTGCTATATACAAAACCTCTCGCTTATCTAGTTGGTATTCAGGAAGTTTTCTCCCAGTTGAATCTATATATTCACTCAATCCAAATTTGGATTTAGTAATATTCTCCCAAGCGGGTTCCATATTTCGAATATCTCTCATTACATGAAAATGTTGCTTTCCTGTAATTTCTGCAATCTCTCTGCTGGACATCTTAGGTGAGCTACTATTATTCACTCCTCCTAAATTTAATAGTTCGTTTGTCATCTTTAATTATTTATATCTTTTTATAATAAAAACTTTCCACCCCTTATCTATCCATTTCTGTAAACCTGAATCATTACTATTAGAATCTGTATCAGAAATATAAATAACTTTTTTAATTTCATCATGCTTATACGGAGGAATTAATTCTTTTGTTATTATATCCTCCACTTGCTCTTTTGTTACAGTTGGTTGAATCTGCGTCACAATCTTTAATACCTCTTCTAAAGAATATGTTTTACTATCCAACTTGGTATTTCTAAGTTTAAACCGCTCTTTGTAATCCGATTTTAACCACTCTTCTTTCATATCTAATCAATTTTAGTGCAAAGATATAAAAATAATTTTAAAAAACAAAAAACTGTCACTAAAAATTTTAGTGACAGTTTCAACCAAATCAAATTAAATTAAATATGAAAATAACAACAATTTTCCTAATTTACAATTTCTACTAAAGCATTCTTTATTATCCCTTGCTTAGGGTCAGCAATAGTTTTAAAAGCAGCGTAACTTAAATCTAATAACACTCCATATTTAGTAAAAGCACCCCTGTCGGTAACTCTAACTATTACACTCTTACCATTTGAAGGATTAGTTACTTTTAACTTGGTTCCAAACTTGTGAGTGTTAGAAGCAGTCGTTAAGGCATTCATATCGAACCTTTCGCCGCTTGCTGTTTTATTTCCATGATAGGCTTTTCCATACCATGTGATTTTTCCTACTTGCTGTGCATCAACATCTACACTTAATACAATTCCTAAACTAAATAATAATATTAAAAACTTTTTCCTCATTCTGTCGTTTTAATGAGACTTCAGGTGCCACTCCGCTATTTTAAAATCTCAAACAGATGAGACAGGCAAAAATGAACTGCAAATATACAACAAATATTTTAAACTACCAAAAATATTAAAATTATTTTTGCTTCTCTATCAAGTTTCTAATAAAGTCCAATCCTTTCTGGTAAACCACAGTCTTTAATCCTATATGAGTCATCTCCGCTCTGAGGTCGTACCACTGTGTCTCAATTTGTTTGAAGTAGCCACAGTCAATGTATTTTTGGTATGGCTGATTATTATGCATTAGAACTTTTTGTTCTCTAAGGAATTTAAACAAGTTGTTTCGTCCGTATCCTTTAATAGCTAAAACTTTTGCAACTTGACCTACATCTATGGTGTCTTCGCTTTGAGCTACCGCATCATAGAAATCCGCTTTTGGTTGTAGTACTTTATTTTCAGCCAGCAACTTTTTATTCTCTCTAACTTGAATCAACAAATGCTCCAACGCCTCTTCATAATTCTGAGGTAAAGCAATAACATTTTGATTACCATTCAAATTATTTTCTAATTCTTCCCACCTACGAATTACCTTAATTCTAAGCTCAATGTTATAGCCTGTCATTAAATCCATAGTCTGCAATTTAGTTAGTTCATAGTAAGACTCTTTTTTATGACCTCCGTTAGGTAACTCTCTGATTCTGAACGACTCCTCAATTTTGAGGAGTTGTAAATTCTCGTAAGAATTGTTTAACTTTTCAATATCCCTAACCACATTGTCATGTCTCTTGCCTGTAACTTCTGCTATCTCCCAGCTCGTCATCTTAAGGGAGTTACTATTGTTCGCTCCTCCTAAATTTAATAATGTATTTACCATTTCTTTAAAGATTTAACTACTTGATTATCAGCGATACGCTAAAAAGCGTTTCGCCTATTTATCAATGTCTTCAACCAGCTCAAATTTGAGCCCGTTAAATAATTTTCTGCAAATATATAAAAATTATTTTAACTACCAAATTTTAAAAACAAAAATACCGCCTAATCCAGAATAATGGCGGTATTTTGTCCCACAGCCTCTGTGGGTTAAGAGAAAACTACAGCTGCAAATGTATAACAAATATTTTAAACTTACAAATCTTTTTGCAATAAAATATTTAAATCATTGATTCTCAGCTTCAAAAATTAACACTACCCCACGATTTGAATATATTCAGGGAAACATGGGGAATCCTATTATTACTTTTTCTTCTTTTTACATGTTTTCTTTTCGGCTTCTTCCTTACCTTCTTTGGCAGGAGTCTCCTTTTTAGCTTCTTTATTTTCTTTTTTCTGTTCTACTAATTCTTCTACATTTCCGTAATCAAGAATTATTTTAGAAGCCATAAAAGGATCATTCATGTCTATAAAGATACTTTTATTTGCTCTTTTTACTGCAGCAGGGTCTTTATAGTCTACAGGCATTTCAATATTGGATAACTGCTCTTTTATCTCTGCCACATCAGCAGTTGATATGTCGGCTCCTCTCCTCATTAAAGAATCATTTTCAATACCGTATTTAGACATTATGGTATTTAATTGTAAAACTTTCTGAGCCTCATTAAGATCCTTATTAGATAATACTTCTGTAACTTCTTCTGACACATCTCTATATTCAGATTTAACCTCTATAGGAAAAGCAACATTTTTGTTACCATATTTAAATATTACTACTGGAATTGTTTTACCTTCCCCTATAGCTGTGACATATTGATTATTATCGACTTCTATTCCCTCTTTAAAAGCAATAACTGCTCCGTTTACATCTTTATATCCGTAACTTAATACCTTAGATTCAACTATTTTGTGCTTTATAGGCTTATTGTTTTCGTCTATCTGAAGTTTAGGATACCCCAAGAAAGTATGAACGACTCTAACAGGAACCAGTGGTTTTTGAGTAGCAAGCTTTCTCACTGCCTTTAACTTACTCCATGACGATCCTTTTCCTAAATTCTTTCTATCAGTAGTACCTGCTTTTAATATGTTAAGTAACTTACCATTTTTATCTACAATATACATATTTCCTTTTGAAGCATATTCCCTTTTACTAAGAGTTTTATTATAGTCATCATTTGCTTCGAATTTTACATATACTTCCTGCCCATCCTCTAAGTTTATTACTGCATTAGTATCAAAAGACATTTTAACTCCATTATTACTTACCACGAAATCTGCCTCCATAGGTCCATAGGTACCATTTGACTTCTTATCATATATTTGTAAATAGTTAATATTTGCTCCTTTAATAGAATATGCTCTTGCGTCCATAAGTTCAATAACATCTCCTTCTTCTATATGAAGTCCTCTTGTAGCAGATGTATTAGGTCTACTTACTACTATTTTTCCACTCTCATTACTAAAAGTTACTTCAACCCCATTTACTCCTTCATACTTATTTAACAAGTTTATTTTATCAGCAGGAATAATTACTTCTTCAGAATACTGTATATTATTTTCTGCCTTGGTTCCTGTAAATGTACGCACTGTTATAGTCATACCTTTTTGTACTGCCTTATGTGCTAAAGTAGATAACCTAACATGATGTAATTGATTTCTTGATACAAACAC
>ERZ773075.1089-NODE-1089-length-15721-cov-13.2213_pt1 | contig 15721 bp, 13 predicted proteins | sample MGYA00580614_ERZ773075 | MGnify/ENA primary metagenome ERZ773075 (study PRJEB29015, sample SAMEA2738021) | human oral metagenome | biome: human oral; feature: human-associated habitat; material: dental | place: China | collected 2043 ... | reverse complement strand
GACGTTTTTCAAATTATGCGTGCGCGCGCCGCGGATGCGGATGGTGTCGTTGTCGTGTGAATGTTTGGGATGATGGTTGCACATATTGTCAGGCCGTCTGAAAAATAAAAGAAACGGCTATTGTAGCACTTTTCAAATGACAGACTGGATAGATAAAGCATTTGATATAAAAGAAACAAAGAGGCCGTCTGAAAATATGTTTTCAGACGGCCTTGATATAGATGGATCGGCTTATCAGTCGATTGTTCGGAGAATTTCGCGCAGGGCTTTTTGCCAGTCGGACGGTTTGATACCAAACTTGGTCTCTAGGCGTGAGCAATCCATAATGCTGTATGCCGGACGCGGAGCGGGCAGGGGGTATTGATCGGTGGTGATTGCGTTCAGTTCCGGAATGCGGAAGCTGTCGTCTAATTGGTGGGCCGTCTGAAAGATGGCTTTGGTAAATTCGTACCATGTTGCCGATTTATTGCCACAGTAATGGAAGATACCGCGTGGGGAAGTGGGCTGTTGCAATAAACTGATGATGGCATGAGCCAAGTCGCCTGCATAAGTCGGGCAACCGGTTTGGTCATGAACGATGGAGAGGGAGTCACGCTCTTTAGCAAGGCGCAACATGGTTTTGACGAAATTGCTGCCGTATTCGCTAAACAGCCATGAAGTACGGACGATTGTACTTTCCGGATGCGCGGCTAAAGCCAAAAGCTCGCCTGCAACTTTGGATTGACCGTAAGTGCTGCGCGGATTGGTGTAGTCGGTTTCGCGGTAAGGGCGTTTGCCTTCGCCGTCGAATACATAATCAGTGGAAATATGAATAAAGCGCGCGTGTGCGGCGCGGGCGGCTGCGGCCAGGTTGTGAACAGCGGTTGCGTTGACGGCAAAAGCAGCCTCTGCGTTTTCTTCTGCTTTATCGACGGCAGTGTAAGCTGCGGCATTAACGATGGCATCTGGTTGGAAGTTTTTGATCATGTGATGCACGGCTTCGGTATCGGTAATGTCCAGCGAAGTAGAGTCGGTAGCAATCAGTTCCCAATCTTCGGGCAGGCGGTCGCGCAGACAACGGGCAAGCTGGCCTTTGGCTCCGGTCAATAAAGTACGCATGGTTGAGTATCTCCTCTGATAGCTGTTAAATAGGTATTCGTGTCATTATAGTGTAAATACGACAAATTCACATTATTGACGTAGAACAAAATGCGGATGCGGCTGTATTTGGGCAAATTATCGATATCATCTATCCACAATAATAACCACTTATTGGTATTATGTTTGCTTACTATAACTATAGTTAAAGTTCAGCTTTCAACAAGATAGATAAAGGATCTATGCTGTTTGAGAGAGTGTGAATCAATGTTGATGTTTTTATTGTTGCTAGGATAATGGAATTTAAAAACAGGCAAAACTCCGTCCTTTTGTCGGAAAATTCTACCGTTTGATATTTTTCAGTAAATATCTTGAAAAATATAACTAAAATAATAATTGGGCAAGGGCGGATTTGCTCGTTCCTCTAGCTCGATATCTTTATTAACCATTTTGGGAGTAATTATTATGGCAAGATCTTACAGCGGGTATCGTGGATCCCAGGCTGGTACGACTTACTGGACCCCAGGTAAGCCTTACTGCTATTCTGTTTCAGGGCAGAAGTTCGACCCAGCTCACTTTTGCGGTTCATCAAAATCTTCTGGTTCTACCGGCAGCACCACTAGAACTGGCAGCGTGCCGCCAGTAGTTCATGTGGTACCTGGTTCACGTTACCACCCTTGGCACACCGCACCGAGCAATCGGCTCCGATATCCAAAACCACAACCAAAACCTCAGCGTAAACCACCTCAACCAAAACCTGAGCCACAACCAGAACCGCAACCACAAAAACCTGTGCCACAAAAACCTGTGCCACAAAAACCTGTGCCACAACCGCAACCACAACCAAAACCACAACCAAAACCACAACCAAAACCTGAGCCTAAGCCTAAGCCAGACTGCAAAGACTGTGCTGACGACCATAACCAAGACAACTCATACGGTCACGAAGACAAAAACCCAGGTAATGTCATCCGACCCAACGTTATCCGCGGTACTGATGTTAAAGATACCATTTATGGTACTGCTGGCGAAGACATCATCTACGGTGGCAACGGCGCAGACGTAATCTACGCAGGTGCAGGTAACGACACCATTTACGGTGATGCCGACGGTGACTCTCTGTACGGTGAAGAAGGTAAAGACTACCTGCAAGGTGGTGACGGTAACGACTACCTGAACGGTGGTTCCGGTGCTGACATCATGCGCGGTGGCGACGGTAACGACGTTTATTTCGTTGACGATGCCGACGACCAAGTTATCGAGTACGGTAATCTGAACGGCGGTATCGATACTGTTCGTACCGTTATCGACTACACCTTGACCGATAACGTTGAAAACCTGTTTTTGCAAGGTATGCAAAACCTGAACGGTACCGGTAACTCTTTGAACAACAACATCGAAGGTAACGGCGGCAACAACCATCTGTACGGTTTGGCCGGCGATGACTGCCTGGTTGGTAAAGACGGTAACGACTACCTCGACGGCGGTGTCGGCAACGACATCCTGATCGGCGGTACCGGCAACGACACTTACTTCTTCGACAAAGGTTACGGTCACGACACTATCCGTGAGGAAAGCGGTAATGACACCCTGTTGTTCGGTAAAGGCATTGCAGCTTCCGACGTATTGCTGAGCAAATCAGGTGCTAACCTGACTGTTTCTGTCGGTTCTGACAGCATCACCATCGACGACTGGTTCACCGGTAACAATCACAAAGTTGAAAACTTCAAATTTGCTGACGGTAGCACTTACCAAGTAACCGGCCACGGTGACTACTACTCTCTGTCTGCTGTGAACCACATCCAAGAACAGACTCAAGTTTCTGGATGGTGATTTTCAGGGTTCTTCTCTGAAATCAACGGTTAAGGCCGTCTGAAACCAAAATATAAGGTTTCAGACGGCCTTTATTTTGTAAACAATCTGACGAAAAATTCCAAATTGGGCTAAAATATCGCATTCTTCTGTCTATCTAAGAGATACCCGAAATGTCTGAAATCAGCTTGAAAAAAATCTACTCCGGCAAAGTACGCGATTTGTACGAAATTGACGATAAACGTATGTTGATGGTTGCTTCCGACCGACTGTCTGCATTTGATGTGATTTTGGATGACCCGATTCCGGGTAAAGGAGAGATTCTGACGCAGATTTCCAATTTTTGGTTTAAAAAACTGGCTCATATTATGCCTAACCACTTTACCGGCCATACCGTTTACGATGTTTTGCCTGAAAACGAAGCCAAAGTTTTAGAAAAACGCGCCGTCGTGGCTAAAAAACTCACTCCGGTGAAAGTAGAGGCCATTGTGCGCGGTTATCTGGCAGGCAGCGGTTGGAAAGATTATCAAAAGACAGGCTCTGTCTGCGGTATTCAACTGCCTGAAGGTATGCAGGAAGCGCAACAACTGCCTGAAGTGATTTTTACGCCATCGACCAAAGCTGAGGTTGGCGATCATGATGAAAACATTAGCTTTGAAGAATGCGAACGCATTATCGGAAAAGAATTGGCGGCGGAAGTACGCGCCAAAGCGATTCAGCTTTATACAGAAGCGGCCGAATATGCGAAATCTCGCGGTATTATTATTTGCGATACCAAGTTTGAATTTGGTTTGGATGAAGAAGGTACGCTGACTTTGATGGACGAAGTGTTGACGCCTGACTCCAGCCGTTTTTGGCCTGCCGACCAATATAAAGTCGGCACCAATCCGCCGTCTTTTGACAAACAATTTGTCCGCGACTGGTTGGAGCAAAGCGGTTGGAATAAAAAAGCGCCGGCGCCTAAAGTGCCTGCCGATGTGATTCAAAAAACAGTCGAAAAATATCAGGAAGCATTGACTTTACTGACTCAGGATTAATTTTTAAGTTTGAAGGCCGTCTGAAAGAGATATGTTTCAGACGGCCTTTTTATTGTATCAATACTGGATTTTAAGGATGGTTGCCTTTATAATCGAGAGTTGTTTTCAGTGCCTTAAAGGCCGTCTGAAAGCTTGTTTATAACCTGCCGCACGGTCTGAAACCCTAACTATGCACATTCGGATTTTAGTGTGCATTATTAGTGTTTTAGCAGTGCGGTATTTTGAAAGGAACAATAATGTTCAATAAACACGTTAAGACCTTCCAATACGGTAATCAAACCGTTACTTTGGAAACCGGCGAAATTGCTCGCCAAGCCGCTGCTGCCGTTAAAGTATCCATGGGCGATACCGTTGTTTTGGTTGCCGTTACTACCAACAAAGAAGTGAAAGAAGGCCAAGACTTCTTCCCTCTGACTGTCGATTACCTCGAGCGTACTTACGCAGCAGGTAAAATCCCCGGCGGTTTCTTCAAACGCGAAGGCAAACAAAGCGAAAAGGAAATCCTGACCAGCCGTCTGATCGACCGTCCGATTCGTCCTCTGTTCCCCGAAGGTTTCTACCACGACATCCAAATCGTAGCGATGGTCGTGTCTGTTGACCCTGAAATCGATTCTGACATTCCTGCAATGTTGGGTGCATCTGCCGCGCTGGTGTTGAGCGGCGTACCGTTTGCCGGTCCGATTGGCGCGGCACGCGTGGGTTATGTAAACGGCGTGTACGTTTTGAACCCGACTAAAGCCGAATTGGCGAAATCCAAGCTGGACTTGGTTGTTGCCGGTACTTCTAAAGCCGTGTTGATGGTGGAATCCGAAGCCGACATCTTGTCTGAAGAAGTGATGCTGGGTGCGGTTGTTTACGGTCACGATCAAATGCAAGTGGCCATCAACGCCATCAATGAGTTTGCCGACGAAGTCAACCCGGAAGTCTGGGATTGGAAAGCTCCTGAAACCAATGAAGAATTGGTTGCAAAAGTACGCGAAATTGCCGGTGAAACCATTAAAGAAGCGTTCAAAATCCGTCAAAAACAAGCGCGTTCTGCCAAATTGGACGAAGCTTGGAATGCTGTAAAAGAAGCGTTGATTACCGAAGAAACCGACACTTTGGCAGCCAACGAAATCAAAGGCATTTTCAAACACTTGGAAGCCGATGTTGTCCGCAGCCAAATTTTGGACGGCCAGCCGCGTATTGATGGTCGCGACACCCGTACTGTTCGTCCGCTGAACATTCAAACCGGCGTATTGCCGCGCACTCACGGTTCTGCACTGTTTACCCGTGGCGAAACCCAAGCTTTGGCGGTTGCAACTTTGGGTACTTCACGCGACGAGCAAATCATTGATGCGCTCTCCGGAGAATACACCGACCGCTTCATGCTGCACTACAACTTCCCGCCATACTCTACCGGTGAAGTGGGCCGCGTAGGTGCGCCAAAACGTCGTGAAATCGGTCACGGCCGCTTGGCTAAACGTGCATTGTTGGCCGTATTGCCAGAACCTGAAGATTTCAGCTACACCATGCGCGTGGTTTCTGAAATTACCGAATCCAACGGCTCTTCCTCTATGGCTTCCGTCTGCGGCGGCTGCTTGAGCCTGTTGTCTGCCGGTGTGCCTTTGAAAGCACACGTTGCCGGTATCGCTATGGGTTTGATTTTGGACAACAACAAATTTGCCGTCCTGACCGACATCTTGGGCGACGAAGACCACTTGGGCGATATGGACTTTAAAGTGGCCGGTACAACCGAAGGTGTGACTGCGCTGCAAATGGACATCAAAATCCAAGGCATTACCAAAGAAATCATGCAAATCGCTTTGGCTCAAGCCAAAGAAGCACGTTTGCACATCTTGGATCAGATGAAAGCCGCCGTTGCAGGCCCGCAAGAGCTGTCTGCACACGCACCACGCTTGTTCACCATGAAAATCAACCAAGACAAAATCCGTGATGTGATTGGTAAAGGTGGCGAAACCATTCGTTCGATTACTGCTGAAACCGGTACTGAAATCAACATCGCTGAAGATGGTACCATTACTATCGCTGCGACTACTCAAGAAGCAGGCGATGCGGCGAAAAAACGCATCGAAGAAATCACTGCCGAAGTGGAAGTGGGTAAAGTGTACGAAGGTACTGTGGTTAAAATCCTCGACAACAACGTTGGCGCGATTGTCAGCGTGATGCCGGGTAAAGACGGTTTAGTACACATCAGCCAAATCGCTCACGAGCGCGTACGCAATGTCAGCGACTACCTGCAAGTAGGTCAGGTCGTAAATGTAAAAGCATTGGAAGTAGACGATCGCGGCCGCGTGCGCCTGTCTATCAAAGCTTTGCTGGAAGCACCTGCACGCGAAGAGAAAGCAGCCGAATAATCTGATTATTCAAGCTTGAAACAAAAGGCCGTCTGAAATTTTCAGACGGCCTTTTGTTTATTTAGAAGATGAGTTTAAAAAACAAGTTTCGCCTTTACTTTGATTGAACGGATTACTACAATGCTTGCAATTTAATAAATATATTAATCTCTCAAGGAGTATACAATGAATGCTACGCAATTAATCAGCCGACTGACGCAAACTGTCGGCGAGAAATACATCATCACAGACCCGGCAAAAACCGAACAATACCGTCAAGGCTATCGTTTTGGCGAAGGCAAGGCGTTGGCAGTTGTCCGTCCGGGTACGGTTTTGGAAATGTGGCAAATTTTGCAGGCGTGTGTTGAGGCTGATGTTATCGTGATTACGCAGGCCGCCAATACTGGCCTGACCGGCGGATCGACTCCTGACGGTAATGATTACGACCGCGATATCGTGATTGTGAATACCATGCGTCTGAACATCATTCAGCCGATTAACAATAACGAACAGGTTGTCTGCCTACCCGGTTCTACCCTGAATCAATTGGAGCTGCTGCTGAAACCTTTAGGCCGTGAGCCACACTCCGTGATCGGCTCGTCCTGTATCGGTGCTTCTGTATTGGGTGGCGTATGTAATAACTCCGGCGGCGCTTTGGTACAGCGTGGCCCGGCTTATACGGAAATGGCTCTGTTTGCACAAATCAACGAAGAGGGCAAACTGGAGCTGGTCAACCATTTGGGCATTGATTTGGGCGAAACCCCTGAAGAGATTTTGACCAACTTGCAAGGTTTCCATTACCAGCGAAAAGACATTACGCAAGATGCCGGCAAGGGCCATGACCATGCTTATTGCGACCATGTGCGCAAAGTGGATGAGCCGACGGCCGCACGCTTTAATGCCGACCCAGCACGCCATTACGAAGCATCAGGTTGCGCGGGCAAGCTGATGGTGTTTGCCGTACGTCTGGATACTTTCCCGCAAGAAAAACAGACTGCCGTTTTCTATATCGGCACCAATGATATTAATGAGCTGACCGATATTCGTCGTGCTGCTTTGAGTGAGTTTAAAAACCTGCCTATTTCCGGTGAGTATATCCATCGTCATGCTTTTGATATTGCTGCCGTTTATGGTAAAGATACTTTTTATATCATTAAGACGTTCGGTACCCACCAACTTCCGAAACTGTTTGATCTGAAAGCCCGTGTGGATAGATTCAGCAAAAAGATAAGTTTCTTACCAAAACACTTCTCTGATAAATTCATGCAACTGATCAGTAAAATTTTGCCCGATCACTTGCCGAAGTCTATGCGCAACTATCGGGATAAATATGAACATCACCTGATTTTAAAAATGGGTGGCGAGGGCGTAGAAGAAGCGCGTGCTTTCTTGAAGGAATATTTTGCAACCCATGGCGGCGCATTCTTCGAATGTAATGCCGAAGAAACGCAGGCGGCCATGCTGCATCGCTTTGCTGTGGCTTCTGCCGCGATCCGTTACCGTTCTGTACATGATGATGAAGTAGAGGATTTGGTTGCACTCGATATCGCCTTGCGCCGTGATGATCGTGATTGGTTTGAAACACTGCCGCCCGAAATCGACAATAAAATCATCCATAAATTGTATTACGGACATTTTATGTGTCATGTGTTTCATCAGGACTACATCATTAAAAAAGGCAACGACTGCATGGATTTGGAACATGAAATGCTCCATCTGCTTGACCAACGCGGTGCGCAATATCCTGCCGAGCATAATGTCGGTCATCTGTATGAAGCCAAGCCCGAGCTGAAACAGTTCTATAAAAAACTCGACCCAACCAACAGCTTCAACCCCGGTATCGGTAAAACCAGTAAGAAGAAAAACTGGGCTGAATAAAGCATAGTCAAAACAAAGGCCGTCTGAACATTTCAGACGGCCTTTTTATATGTTTGCTTATCAGAACAGGTTGCTGATGAAAATCAGCAGAATCACTAATGGGACAAGGTATTTCACATAGGCAAACCAGATATTGACGGTAGTCTGGTTGCCTTTGTAGAGCAATTCGTCCTTCGCTTCATCTTTCATCACGAAGCCGACAAACAAGGCCGAACCAAGCGCGGTCAGCATAAACAGGATGTTGCCGCTGATATAGTCAAAGGCATCAAAAATGTTTTTACCAAACACGGAAATATCTTTCCATGGGCCGTAGCTCAAGATGGAAGGAATATTGCCGAAGATAAAAATACCTGCCAGTACGATGGTAATCGCGGCTGCGCGGCGGATTTTGGTTTTCTCCTGAATGGTCGTAATCAACACTTCATAAATAGTCAGAGAAGTGGTCAGCGCGGCAATCAGAAGCAGGGAGAAGAAAATTACTGCAAACACAGGGCCTGCCCACATATTGGAAAACACGATCGGCAGGCTTTGGAACACCAGAGTCGGGCCGGAGTTAGGGGCAACGCCGAAGCTGAAGAGGGAAGGGAAAATCATGAAGCCCGCCAACACGGCAATCAAAGTGTTGGTAATCGCGGTAATCACGGCCGTCTGAACCAGATCTTCATTTTTATCCAGATAGCTGGATAACGTAATCATCACGCCGAAACCCAAGCTCAAGGCGAAGAATACTTGTCCTAAAACGAAGACGAACAGTTCAGCGGTAATTTTGCTGAAGTCAGGTTTCAGATAGAAGGTAATACCTTCCATTGCGCCCGGCAGGGTAACGTTGCGCACGACCATGGCAATCAGGAATAAAAACAGCAAAGGCATCAGGTATTTTGCCGCTTTTTCAATACCACCGATTACGCCTTTGACTAAGATCCATTGGTTTACAACCACAAAAAGGAAGGTGTAGAAAGCAATTTCCCAAGGGCTGTTTTCGATGTGTTCGGTAAAGAAGCTTTTGGTGACTTCGCCGGAAACCGGACTGGAAATGTCCAAATTACCGCCGATGATATTGATGATGTAGCTGATCACCCAGCCGCCGAGCACCATGTAATAGGCCATGATGCCGAATGCGCCGAGCAGGCCCATCCAACCGACCAATTTCCAAACTTTGGCAACGGGTTTGCCATTCATTGTGCCGCCAAACGCATCCAGCGCGTTCACGCCTTTACGGCGGCCGATGACGTTTTCCACCAAAATCATCGGAATACCGATGACCAGCATGGCGATACAGAACAGAAACACATACGCGCCGCCGCCGTTTTCACCGACCAAATACGGGAAACGCCATGTTGCGCCAAAGCCGACAGTCGCGCCGGCAACGGTAAGGATGTAAGTCAAACGGTTGGACCAGGTTTGACGGGGTTGATTGGAAGACATAAATACTCAGATGTATAAAAACAAAGACAACATTTTACCGCAAAGATTTAACGAATCTTGACTAAAGTCTAAAAAGAAAATTAGTTAAAAAAACCATGTAGTGAAGAATTTTTAGTGGATTTATCTGGTTTGATTGGTATTAAAACCTGCAAACAGAGAATTTGGCTGAAGCGATATGAATGATTGAAAGAGCCGTAACGATAAAGGCCGTCTGAAAAGTGGGATATGGGAAAGGGTTGTTGTGAGGGGATTGGATAGCACTAAGGTGTGCTTTCAAGTATGTCGGCAATTAAAGATGGTATTTATCTAAGGCCGTCTAAATAACATCCTGTAACCCTTAGCTTGGATAGTCGCCGATAGATTTTCTTTCTATAAAACGATTTGTCTGAAATGGGAACGGCACAGATTGATGCGGAAGAGACGAGAAAGAGAAAAGGAGTAATGGCAAGTTAATGAGTGGAGACGGGGTTTAGCAATGATGGCTTCTTTAGATGAGATGGGCCGTCTGAAAGTACGCCCGCTTGGTTGCCAAATTTTAGATAAAAAAAACCATCTATACTAAGGGGAAAGTATAGATGGCCAAACACATTACGGGGAAAACGTCTTACTCACTTACTCACTTCTTTCGAAGCAAGCGTTACTCAGACAGGCGAATTATACAATAGTTCAGTCTTCACAGTGTTAAATTCTGTTAAATAAAAATAATAAGGTTTAGATTTTTGATTTTAAATAAATAAAAAATCCATATTGTTTAAAAATTTATCGAAAAAATTTGGAATTTTTTTAGATTTGGATAAATTTCCATTCTCCGGCGGCTAAATCATCGACATTCCAGTCGCCGAATTCCTCACGGTGGAGCTGCTCGACACGGTTGCCTGCGGCCGCAACCATGCGTTTGACCTGATGGTATTTACCCTCGGTAATAGTCATCATCAATGTGGTTGGGTCGGCCAATACTGCTTCGGCTGCGGCAACGGTTTCATTATCGTCATGCAGGAGGACGCCGTTTTTGAGTGTGGTGCAAAGGGTATCGTCGGCAGGATGTTTCAAAGTGACGCGGTAGAGCTTCGGAACTTTGTGTTTGGGCGAGGTAACGCGGTGGTTAAATTGCCCGTCGTTGGTAATCAGAATAATGCCGGTTGTGTCTGCATCCAAGCGGCCGACTGCCTGCATATCGATATTGCGCATGTGGTCGGGAAACAGGCTGAAGATGCTTGGATATTGCTGAGGTTTGTGCGAAGTCTCGTAATCCGCAGGCTTATGAAGCAGAATGTAGAAATGGGGCATGGGGACGGCGGCAATTTCTTCGCCGTCAACAGACAGGGTGTGCACTTGAGACGGGTCGATATCGTCTTTGGCACGATTATGAATTTCGCCGTTGATGGCAATGCAGTCGTTGTCTATCAGCCATTGGCATTGCTTGCGGCTGCCGAGGCCTTGCGATTGGATGTATTTGAGCAGTTGCATGGTTGAAAAGTAGGAAATATTCAGACGGCCTTTATTGTACTGGAAAATCGGTGTTTAGGCCGTCTGAAAAGTAGGGGCAAAAAAATCGCCCCTTTAAAATGTTAAGGGGCGCAAAAGGAACACAAACCACTACCAAAAACTGTTACAGGGCAAATTCTCCTATTTGATGTGTTGCCGGATAAAGTGCTTTCATCAAGTCATGTGGTGAAAGCAAGAAATCTTTGCTGTTTGTCGTCAGACGGCCTTGCTGCGGCGTCAGCTCAAGCAATCGGGCGTTTGCCGACTGGATAAACTTGTTTTTCGTGCGCTGCATTTTTCTTTGCAGGGCGGAAACAACGCGGTTGTACAGACTGTCTTTTTGTTTGACTTCGCGTGTACCGGCAACCCAGCTCAAGCGTGTATTGCCATCTTCATCTTCAATCAGCAGGATGCCGGTTTCTGATTGGGGCGATTTACCCATGCAAGGGAGCCAAACATAATATCGGCCATCTAAAGTAATGAATACTGCGTCATGTACTTCACATTCGTCGCAACACTTGGTAGCGATTAAAGAGCGGATGGCTTGTTGGTGCAGTCTCAGAATGTCAAGGGAGACTTGCTTAAAAATACTTTCGGGCATTTTCTTCTCCTTTCATTCTGTTGTGCGGTTGTTTTGTTTCGATGGGTTGTATTATACGGCGATTTTTTAAATTTGCAAATGATAATTGTTCCTATTATTTAATTTGTAAGTAAGGTATTAATTATTAAAGAAATTAAATTTAAAAATTTTTTTAGAAATTGGATTTTCTACTCAAAAATGTTGTAATAGATGGCCATTAAATGAGAAAAGAATAAAGGCCGTCTGAAAAAATCCAGCCGTAAAAAAGCATTTTAAAAGCAGCTAAAGTTTTGCTGACTATACATTTCAGACGGCCTTCAGTATGATTCAGGACGTTTTGATAATTGCAGAAACCATCAACCATGAGCCAACGTCAGATTATCCTCGATACGGAAACCACGGGTCTTTATCCTGAAAACGGCGACCGTCTGGTCGAATTTGCCGGCTTGGAAATGATCAACCGCCAAATGACCGACTCCAACCTTCATTTATATGTCCACCCCGAACGCGATATGCCGGAGGAAGCGGCGAAGGTGCATGGTTTGACGATTGAAGTATTGGAAGCAAAGAATGCGCCGCCGTTTGCCCAAGTGGGTAAACAGATTGCCGACTTTATACGTGGCGCAGAGCTGATTATCCATAATGCCAAGTTTGACGTCGGCTTTCTGAATATGGAATTCCGCCGCATGGGTTTGCCTTCTATTGAAGAGCTTGGTTGCAAAGTGACTGACACGCTGGCCATGGCGCGTGAAATGTTTCCAGGGCAAAAGGCGAGTTTGGATGCGTTGTGTAACCGCTTTTCCGTTGACCGCAGCAAACGTGTCTTGCACGGAGCATTAATCGACTGCGAACTTTTGGGTGAAGTCTATCTTGCCATGACACGTCAGCAGTTCGACTTGATGGGCGGCGAGGCGGAAGAAGAGGGCGAAGTCAAACAAACCGTTATTGCCGAAACCAAACGTACATCGCAGTTGAAAGTTATCAAAGCCAATGCGGACGAGCTGGCCGCACATGAAAAATATTTGGACGATTTAGGCGAAGCGTGTATATGGCGTAAGGCTGAAAGGCCTGATGAGGCTAATGCCGGAGCGTCAGCATGATGCGCCGCAATATCGCTTTGATTCCTGCTGCCGGTGTGGGAGCGCGATTTGGCGCAGGCAAACCAAAACAATATGTTGAAATCAATGGTAAAACTGTATTGCAACATACCATAGAAATCTTTGAGCAACACTCCCGCATAGATTTAATTGCCGTTATTCTTTCGCCGGAAGATTCAGTTTTTCAGACGGCCCTGTCTGAGAAAGTACGCGTCTTTCGAGTAGGCGGCGCAAGTCGTGCCGAAACGGTACGCAATGGTGTGTCCGTTTTATTGGAGCAAGGTTTGGCCGAGGCGCAAGACAATATTTTGGTTCATGATGCCGCGCGCTGTTGCCTGCCTGCTGAAGCGTTAACGCGTTTGCTTGATGAGGCGGGTGAGAATGATGAAGGCGGTATTTTGGCCATACCGGTGGCCGATACGCTCAAGCGGGCAGACGGCAATCATCATATTGATGAAACCGTTGCGCGCGTAGGATTATGGCAAGCACAAACGCCGCAGCTTTTTCAGACGGCCTTGTTACATCGTGCTTTATCGGTTGATGATTTAAGTGAGATTACGGATGAAGCATCAGCGGTTGAAAAACTGGGTATCCGGCCGCGCTTGGTGCAGGGCGATACGCGCAATTTGAAATTGACGCTGCCGCAAGATGAATACATCGTTAGATTGTTGCTCAAGGCCGTCTGAACAATCAAAACCCATTATTTAAGGAAATAAATATGAATATCCGTGTTGGTCAGGGCTACGATGTCCATCAGTTGGTCGAAGGCCGAGATTTGATACTCGGTGGCGTCAACATTCCGTTTGAAAAAGGCTTGCTGGGTCATTCAGATGCCGATGTGCTTTTGCATGCGATTACCGATGCCCTGTTGGGGGCAGCCGGTTTGGGCGATATCGGCAGTCATTTTCCTGATACTGCCGCCGAATTCAAAGATGTAGACAGCCGTGTGCTGTTGCGCGAGGCTTATCAAAGCGTGCAGGAATTGGGTTGGAAGGTGGTTAATGTCGATACGACCGTGATTGCGCAAAAGCCAAAACTTGCGTCGCATATTCCGGCAATGTGCGCCAATATCGCCGCAGATTTGGGTTTGCCTGAAAGCTGCGTGAACATCAAGGGTAAAACCAACGAAAAACTTGGCTATCTGGGACGTATGGAAGCCATTGAAGCGCAAGCGGCAGTATTGCTGATTAAGGCCTAAGAGCTTAAAATTACTTTATTATTCAAACTGAAAGACTGACAACATGGCAACTCAAGACGAACTCAAACGTATTGCCGCCGAGAAAGCGGTGGAATTTGTTCCTGAAAACGAATACATCGGTATCGGTACCGGCTCTACCATCAACTTCTTTATCGAAGCTTTGGGTAAAAGCGGTAAGAAAATCAAGGGTGCCGTGTCTACTTCTAAAAAATCCAGCGAGCTTTTAGCGAAATACGAGATTCCAGAAGTTTCACTGAATGAAGTGATGAGTTTGGCAGTTTATATTGACGGCGCAGACGAAGTCAACCACGCGCTGCAAATGATTAAAGGCGGCGGCGGTGCGCATTTGAACGAAAAAATCGTGGCCAGCGCATCCGATAAATTTGTCTGTATCGCCGATGAAAGCAAATATGTTTCCCGTTTGGGTAAATTTCCATTGCCGGTAGAAGTGGTTGAAAATGCCCGTTCGTTGGTGTCGCGCAAACTGCTTGCCATGGGCGGACAGCCTGAGTTGCGTGTCGGCTATACGACTTTCTATGGCAATCAAATCGTTGATGTTTACGGCCTCAATATCGACCAAGCCCTGAAAATGGAAGACGAAATCAATAAAATCACCGGCGTACTCGAAAACGGTATTTTTGCCCGTGATGCCGCCGATGTATTGGTTTTGGGTACGGCAGAAGGTGCAAAAGTCATCCTGCCTTGTCAGGATTAATAAAGATTAATTAATCTTAAAGGCCGTCTGAAAGTGCATCAGGTCTTTCAGACGGCCTTCAATTTGGCAAAATATGCAAATCAGTAAAATTATAAAATGGTTGCCCGTTGTTTTATCTGTTTTGGGTGCGCTTGGTTACAGCTCACGCGATACCGAGTTGATTCGTACAGGGGTAAGCGTTGCTGCCACATTGGCACAAGGCGACAATATCGGTTTAGAAAAGGTCAATGAATGGCTGGGTGAAAATGTCGTCAAAGCCACATCTGACACCAAAGCCGAAGCTAAACCCAAACCGGAACAAAAACAAAAGTCATCGCGACAATCCTACACATACAACGGAAAAATCATCAAAATCCATGATGGCGATACCATACACATTATCGATAGCGACGGCAGGAAACACAAAATCCGCATGGCCTATATCGATGCGCCGGAAATCAACCAGGCTTATGGTACGCAATCACGAGACAATCTGATTGATGCAGCATTGAATAAAAAAGCCAAAGTCCGCGTGTTTGAAGCCGACCGCTACCAGCGCGAAGTTGCACAAGTATCAGTCGGCACGATTGACTTGAATTTGATGCAGATACGGGATGGCGCCGCATGGCATTATGAAAGTTATGCCCAGAAACAACAAAGTAAAACTGCTTACACTGACTATTCGGCCGCACAAAAACAAGCCAAGGAAAAGCGTAAAGGCTTGTGGAAAAAAGACAATCCGCAAGCGCCTTGGCAATTTCGCCGTCAAAACCACGAGCAGCAGAACGGCAATAAAAAGCAGTCTGATAAACAATGGTTTGGGATTTGGTAAGTTTTAAGAAAGAGGCCGTCTGAAAACTTTCAGACGGCCTTTAATCATTAAGGTTTAGTATAAGATAAGAATGAGTAGCAGGTTTATGATTAGAGGGTAATAGAAATAAAAGTGTGGTGTAATATTTTTAAGAAGGGCAGATATGAAAAAAGACACCGTTAGGTGGTGTCTTTAGTATCTGGCAGAGAGGAAGGGATTCGAACCCTCGATACGCTATTCACGTATACACGCTTTCCAGGCGTGCGACTTAAACCACTCATCCACCTCTCT
>ERZ773075.1087-NODE-1087-length-15763-cov-34.0773_pt1 | contig 15763 bp, 12 predicted proteins | sample MGYA00580614_ERZ773075 | MGnify/ENA primary metagenome ERZ773075 (study PRJEB29015, sample SAMEA2738021) | human oral metagenome | biome: human oral; feature: human-associated habitat; material: dental | place: China | collected 2043 ... | reverse complement strand
AATGGGAACAACAGCCGACACAGACTCATCACCCGGAAGCGACTGCATCGTGGCGTATGTCGTTGTCTCTGTCGGCCCGTAGATGTTCGACACCAGGGTCCCGGGACAACTGCGTCGGACAATGTCAAAGCTATCCGGATTAGCGGCTTCCCCGCCCGTCATGAGATGGAGGAGACCTCTGAAGCAGGTTGCGTTCTCCGCGGCGTAGAGGTTGAACAGGGCGGATGTGACGAACGCGGACGTGACGTTGTGATCCCGCGTCAGCGCCCCGAACTCGTTGGCGTCGAGATGGCCGGGGCTGGCAACCACCACGGTACCGCCTGTCAACAGCGGGACCCAGATCTCGTAGGTCGCCGCGTCAAAAGCATGTGACGAATGAAACAACACGCGGTCGTGTCCCTGCCAGTGGGAGTCGTCGGCGAGTTCGACGATGTCGTTCTGGTCGACGCAGACACCTTTGGGGCGTCCGGTGGAGCCCGAAGTGTACATGATGTAAGCGAGCCCGTCTGGCCGGTCGGATCTGCGTATAATGCGCCCCATATCGGTCTCCGGGGCGACGGTGGCCGCGTCGATGGTCAGTGCTGCGACCCCTTCGGGCACGTATGGGACGCCGGAGCCGCCGATGACTGCCAGCGTGGCACCGAGGTCGGCCGCAATGTCCTGTACCCGTTCCTTGGGATCGTCAGGATGGATGGGAACATAAGCGCAACCCGCCATGAGGATGGCCGCCATGGCGACGATAACATCATTGCCGCGCTCCATCATCAGCAGTACTGGTTGCTCGTCGGAGACGCCCTCCTCCACGATCCGATCACTGAGCGCTGCCGCCCGGCCGACCAGCTCGGAATAGGTCATCGCACCGCAAGGTCCATCGAGGGCCAGGGCGTCCGGGTGTTGTGATGCCTGGGCGATCAGCAAGCCAACGACAGAGCGTCGTGACGTTGGCGGAGCGTTCCCCTCCCATTGATCGAGCCGGAGCAGCTCTGCAGGCGGAAGGAGGTCGAGTTCGTGTACCTCTGTGCGAGGAGAGTCGACCAGGGCTTCGATGCAAGAACGCAGCGAGGCGATGAGCGTCTCGATACGACTTTGTGTGTAGAGCGCCGTACTGTATTCAATCGACAGTTGCAGGGAGCCGTCCCGCATGGCGAACTCCACTACCACGTCGAACAGGGCGCTGGTTCGAGGCAAGGAGAATTGTGAGACCTCGACGTCAGATAGTCTCAACTCCCCGGTGTGGGCGTTCTGCAGCACGATGAGAGCCTGAATGATCGGACTTCTTGAAGGGTCTCTGTCCGGGCTGACGGCGTCGACGACGAGCTCGAAGGGCAGTTCTTTGTCGAGAGCCCGACGGATACGAGCATCTGTTTTGCTGACTAACTCCCCAAGGTTGTCGCCGTACTCGATCGAGGATCGAACAACAACAGGATTCACGAAGAAGCCGACCACGTCATCGAGGTCGCGATGATCGCGGCCCGCGGAAGCCGCTCCCAAGGCGACATCGCAGGTGCCTGACGCACCTGCCAGAGCGAGGTGCGCAGCGGTGGTGAGCAGTGTGAAAAGTGTTACTCCGTAACGCCGTGCGGTTGCGTCGAGCATCTCTGACATCTCGCGACCGAGGTCGGCCGTCACGATAGATCCCGCACTGGAGCGCGTCGCCGGGCGCGGATAGTCGGTCGGAATGCTTAACGGAGGAAGGCCCTCCAGTTCGCTGCGCCAGAAGCTCTGGCGTTCCTCGAGAACTTCCAGTGACCAGCGCTGACCGTCCCATGCGGCATAGTCGGCATAATCGATGCGGCTGGAGACGTCTAACGATCCGTCAGCAGAATAAGCATCTCCGAGATCTTTAACGATGATGTCAAGGGACCATCCGTCACACGCGATGTGGTGCGTGCTGAGGACGAGGATGTGCTGATCCTCCTCAAGTTGCACGAGGAGCGCGCGGAAAGGACCGTCGTGCTCAAGGTTGAAGGGCTTCTCGACCTCGGCGATGAGTGCTGATCGCAGGTCGCCGTCCTTATCCGCATCAGACGACGTCCTCAGATCCATCGTATGCAGCAGTGAGGTGTCAGCGGATGAATCCATGATGATTTGGACCGGTCCATCGGCGGTGCTCATGTAACGGGTACGGAGCGACTCGTGCTTCGATCGCACGGTGCGAAGGGCCTTGCGCAAGGCTTCCACGGACAAGGAGCCGGTCAACCGGTATGCTGCGCCGGTGTAGTACTCGGCGCTGAGCGGATCGTGCTGGTACAGGAACCACATCCGACGCTGCGCAGTGGAGAGCGGCAACGGCCGCCCCCGATCAACCCGGTGCAAACCGTGAACTGCGCCAGCGGTTGACGCCGCCTCGGCGAGCGCAGCAGGCGTCCGGTGCGTGAAAACGCTACGACGTTCCAGTACGACGCCAAGAATGCTTTCCAGCTTTGACGTAAGTCGAACTGCGAGAATCGAGTCTCCTCCCAGTTGGAAGAAGTCGTTCGTGATGCCCACGTGCTCGATACCGAGCAGTTCTGCGAATGCAGCAGCAACGATCTCCTCCGTCTTGTTGCGCGGGGCAACGTAATCCTGCTGCGGCGTGAGGGTCTCGGGGGCTGGAAGTGCCTTTCGATCGACCTTGCCATTCGGTGTGAGCGGAAGCTCCGAGATGGTCGCGATGACTGTCGGCACCATGTGTGAGGGGAGCACGGCTTCGACCCCGGAGCGGACATCCTCCGGTGTCAGGGAGGTCGTCGCGTCCTGAGGGACGACGTAAGCCACGAGGCGACGTGCCGCACGGTCGTCACGTACGAGCGCTGCTGCTTGCTTCACTCCGGGGACGTTGAGCAGTGCGGCCTCCACTTCTCCCAGTTCAATACGGAAACCGCGAAGCTTGACCTGATCATCACTGCGGCCACAGAAGGTGAGCTGGCCATCGGGAAGGATCTGGACGATGTCGCCTGTGCGATACATGCGCTCGCCCGGGGCGCCTTCCAGCGCGGCGACGAAGCGCGATGCCGTTAAGCCGGGGCGGTCGTGGTAGCCGCGGGCCAGGCCGGGGCCGGCGATGTACAGCTCGCCCATGCCTCCCGGGCCTACCGGGCGCAACTCGTCATCGAGCACGAGGGTCCGCGTCCCCTCGATCGGTCGACCTATCGGAGGCGCTTCGGAGCCTGACAGGCGCCCACTGACTGTCGCCCACACAGTCGTCTCTGTTGGTCCGTAGGCGTTGAGCATGAGCCTCCCACGAGACCATTGATCGACAATGGGCCCGGGGCACGCCTCACCGGCAACAATCAAACACTCAAGTTCATCAAGTGACTCTGGGGACAGGCCCGGAAGAACTGCCGGAGGCAACGTCGCGTGGGTGATGCCCGCATTCTTCAACGTGGTGACAAGGGCGTCACCCAACATCTCGTGACGCGGTGGGATCACGAGGCAGGCTCCTGTGCCCAATGCCATCGCGGTCTCAAACACTGAGGCGTCGAAGTTCGGAGAGGCAAATTGCAGGACGCGTGAGGCGGAATTGGCCTGCATATGCCGGCGCTGTCCATCGATCATGTTGGTGAGGCCGACGTGCGTCACCATGACGCCTTTGGGCATGCCGGTGGAGCCTGATGTATAGATGAGGTAGGCGAGATCGTCCACCGTGGGGGAGTCGGGCTCAGCTTCTGCTTCAGGTAGAGAGTTCACATTGAGGCATCGGATTCCGGCAGGAAGGTACTCCCGGGTGTCGTTGTCAACGATAGCCGTCGTCGTATGCGAGTCCTCGACCATGTAACTCAGTCGCTCGGCGGGGTAATTCGGGTCGAGCGGAAGATATGCGCCACCTGCGTACATCACAGCCAGTTGGCTGACCACCATCTCGAGTCCGGGGTGCAGGCAGATGCCGATGATGTCGCCCCGGCCCACGCCGACGGCTGCGAGGCGCCGTGCTCGGCTCGCAACTCGTTCGGTCAGCTCTGTGTAGGTGAGTCGCGCATCCGGTGTCTCGATCGCGATGGACTTCGGATGGCGTCTCGTTGTGGCGTCGAGTATTTCGCGGTAGGTCGCTGAGTTGGCAGAAGCAGGCATGCTGAAGTTCCCCTAGACTGAAGTAGGAGTGAGTGGAAAAGGGATCGATAAAAGAGGAAGGAGGGGTCGGGGTGGGTCCTCTTATGCGGTCAGGAGGAGGGGGGAGGCGGGGGGCACCTTCATTTCCCGACGCAGGTAGCGTCCGTTGTACTCGATGGCGTCGATAGTGGATCCGTTGCTCAATCCGGTGCTGAATCTTCCCACAAAATCTAAATCGCCCCCGAACTGATTGATTCTCACGTTGAACTGCAGGCTGTCGCTTAACAGGATGGCACCCTGAACACCATTGGGCATTTTGAGTTGATAGTTGCCGTCCGGAGTGGGCTCAATAGTGACGGTGAGATCGCCGTTGGTGTAATGCCCGCTGATGTCCAATCCTGTTGAAGTCGAGCCGCGGCTGATACTGAGGTCGGGTGTCCGGTAGTTCCCGACATATAGTTCGAGGCTGTCGAGCACGTCCACCAGTTGAGGCCACATGGTGAGTCCGCTCGTTGAGTTGGTTGTCAACGCGAGTGCAGTGCCTCCGTCAGGATCGAGACGCACATGGCATGTGCCGCCGTCGAGTGTTCCGTCGTGTCCGGCCCAGAGGCGACCGCGACGTTCATGCAGCCCCCAGCCGGCTCCCCAGCTGTCCGCCAGGCCGAAGGGTGATACTGCGGGCACCGGGGACCACATGTGCCTGAGCACTTCCAGATCGGCCACCGGGTTGTTGGAGCGATGCTCCGGTGAGACCATGAACGAACGGGCGAGGTCGACCAGTGTGGTCGCGCTCGCCGCGAGTCCTCCTGCGGGTGCCATACCGCGCTCGCAGTAGAAATCCACGGGAACGGTGCTGCTGGACGAGGCGTCCACGGCGTGGCCGGCAACGATCGACTTGGCAAGAGGATTGCTGCGGGGGTCGTTGATGAACGTGAAGTCCAAGTCATGCGGATCAAACAGATACGACTGTATGGTGTCCCACCATGATTGGCCCGACACTGCTTCGATGACGTAGCCGATGAGTGCGTACCCGCTGTTCGAATATGAAAAGACGCTACCAGGACGACTCACGAGGTCCTTGCTGAGCATTGATACGGCTGATTTGCGAAGTGAGGAGTCGGACATGTCAACCTCGTCGTGGTCGACGATCAGTCCTGAAGTGTGGCTCAGTAGCTGTCTCAACGTGATTGAGTCGGTGTGCGTGCGGCTGTTGATGGCGCGGGGCAGATAATGTGCCACTGGGTCGTCGAGGCTGATGTCGTCGTCCTCAAGCATTTGCATGACGACTGTTGCTGTGGCGACTTTGGATACAGAACCGAGTGCGAAGCGGGAACGCGTTGTCACCGGTGTTCCCAAATGGATGTGCTCCACGCCGGTGGCGAGCTCGATGAGCTGTCCGTTGTGGTAGAGGGTGAATTGCGCGCCGGGGACCTGGCTGCTGATGGTTAGTTGGTTGAACAGGGCGGGCAATGTCGACAGTTTATCGAGCACAGGAAGCCTCCTTGGACACCTGGCATCCACCGGGAGTCGTGTGGACTAGGTCGCCGAGCGGCCTCAGTGGTTCTTTCTTAAGTAGCTCCGGACAAGGAACACGATGCAAATTACGGTGAGTACGCCAAGGGATGCGCTGACCAAGATGCTCATGCCGCTGACGGTTGAGGCGCCATTAGCGATCGCCAGGATGACCGTGAGTGTCCACAGGAGCGCTCGGGAACCGGATTGCCTGGAACGTGTTGTTGGTGTTTCTGGGGTGTAGCTGTAGGTGGAACCGTTGTTGCTGGAGAGTTGGTAGCGGTCTGACATGTTGTTCCTGTTCATGCTCGGGCGGATGGATGGCTTATTAGTAATCTACCCCAAAACTGGAAAAAATTGTGTGGCACCGAGGCTGTGATCGTAGTTTTATGTCGAAATGGCATGCTAGGGCCGAGGTTGGATGCCATGAGCGCATTAGTTTAATTTTCCTTAAAATTTGGTCGTGATGATGTCAGGGGTGGCGAGATGGGTGGCGTCGGTGAATGAGGGCGTCTGAGCCGGCTCGGCGGGGAGCGGTGTGTCGCTGGGGCGACGGGGCGTGGACCCCGAGGGGATGAAGGGGACGATGAGCGGTGTCTCATCAATCCCTCGCCCCGAGGTGCCCGAGCCGATGTCGTCGGCCACTGCGACTGCCTTGTCGCGCTGAGTCGAGATTCCGACAACGGGCGGGGCTGCGTGTGGCCGGTGGAACGTGTGTCCGGGGCTGAGGCGACGTCGTAGGCTGCGGACATGGCATTCACGCTTCCCGACGACCTGGCCCCCGAGCTCTACCCGCTGGCCTGGCTGGTCGGAACCTGGCGCGGCTACGGCATTCTCACCTACGGTGAGACCGTGCCCGAGCAAGCCGTCTACCAGGAGATGACCTTCGACCACGATGGCGGCCCCTACCTGCGTCAGACAACTACTGTCTGGACAGTTGACTCCACCCGCTCCAAGAACCTCGACTTCGAGATGCCCGGCCTCCACGGGGCCTCTCTTCTGACCCCCGCCCAGATCTGGTCCACCGAGACCGTCTACTGGCGGCCCGTTGGCCAGGAGCAGCCCGACGGCGCCGGCGAGATCCCTGACGACGTCGATGCCTCCACCGCCGACGCCGAGAGCACCGGTGGCCCGCTCACCCCCGTCACCCGACTCGAGCTCGTCTCGGCCGACCCCGCCGGCCACGTTGCCGTCTGGGAGGGTTGGATCCAGGGACCGCGCGCCCAGGTCGGCACTCAGGCCGTGGGTCGGGCCCGCACCGCCGTCCCCGTGGAGGAGATGACCCGCATGTTCGGGCTCGTGGGTGGCGACCTCATGTGGACCCAGGACATGGCAGCCTTCGGTCAGAGCGAGGTGACCACCTATGCCTCCGGTCGGCTCGGTCGCGTCGACGACCCTGGCGACCCCGCCGCCCAGCCCGGCTCCGGCCTCGCCCCCGCTGATTCCCACGAGTCCTCCGAGTCCGCTTACGACGACACCGAGCCGACCGCCTGATGCTCACCTCCCCACTGCTGACCCGCCCCGGCGCCGTCGCCTCCGCCCTGGGCGACCCCGACGAGGCCGTTCCCTCCCACTTCGGCGATCCCGGGCGTGAGCAGGCCGCCCTGGCCGAAGGTCGGGCCACCTGCGCCCTGGCACGCGACGTCGTCGCCGTCACCGGCCCGGATCGCCTGAGCTGGTTGAACACGCTGTCCAGTCAAGTCCTTACCACCCTGGAACCCGGTGACGGCGGCGCGGAGTCGCTGCTCCTCGACGCTCAGGGGCGCATCACCCACGCGCTCGCGGCCCTCGACGACGGCCGCACGCTGTGGCTCGTCGTCGAGGCCGGCGGCGGTGAGAGTCTCTCGATCTTCTTGGACTCCATGCGCTTCATGCTGCGCGTCGAGGTTGCCGAGCGGCCCGACGTCATGGCGCTGGGAGCTCTCGGGGAGGGGCTCGACGTCCTGGCGCAGGCGGCGCGCGGCACCGCGCCGGATCCCTCCGACTCATCGGGCCCCCAGGCCGATGCCGCTGAGGCCGTTGACACCGCCGAGGCGGCCAGTGCTGGGACAGCCGTCGTCGAGGGGCGGGGCTCGCTCATCGGCCTGTGGCGCGACCCGTGGCCGGGTGTCGTCGAGGGCGGCACGAGCTACGACGTCGGACTGGAGCGGTCGCATCCCGGTGAGGGCTACCGGGCGGGCCTCGTCCTGGTGCCCGCGCAGAGCGTGGACGCCGTGGTGAGAACCTTCCTCGCCGCCGAGCCGAGTCATCGCCTGGCCGGCGCCCTGGCCTGGGAGGCGCTGCGCATCGAGGCCGGCCGTCCGCGCCGCGCCCGCGAGGCCGACGCCCGCGCGATCCCGCACGAGCTGGACTGGCTGCGCACGGCGGTGCACCTGACGAAGGGCTGCTACCCGGGCCAGGAGACGATCGCGCGCACCCTCAACCTGGGGCGGCCGCCGCGCCGCCTGACGGTGCTTCAGCTCGACGGCCTCGGCGGTGACCTGCCCCGGCCGGGTGCGAGCGTGCGCATGGGGGAACGGGCCGTGGGCGCCGTGACCTCCGTGGCTCGCCACCACGAGCTCGGCCCCATCGCCCTGGCCCTGCTGCGCCGCGCCGTGCCCTCGGGTGAGCAGCTGACCGTGGAGATCACCGAGGTCGATGAGGCCACTGGCGAGATGGTCGCCGTCGGCCGGGTCGATGCCGCTCAGGAACCACTGGTCTCACCCGAGGGGCGCGCCCAGGCCAGTCCCGTCGAGCGCCCCGGTTCCGGACTGCGCAAAGGTCTGCGGCTCTGACCGGCCGGTTGCCTTGCGGGCGGTTCCGGGCGCTCTGGAACCATGCCGTCTGCTACGCGCCGAAGCTTTGTTCCCGTCTGCCGCCGAGGGCTGTGTCGTTCACCGCGGCCGGGTGCCTCGCCGTCAGCCAGCAGCGTCGGCGAACGAGACGTCAACTGTTCTCGCTGGGCGTGGCCGTATCCCTGGGATCGGGCGTCACTGGCCGGTAGCCTGGGGCGCGTGAGCGTCCTTCTTCTCATTGCTTACTACCTCGCCCTCGCAGTCGCCATGCTCTGGTGCGCGGCGCAGGTCATCTCTGCTGCCCTCGGGGTCTGGGCGCTTATCGACTCGGCGCTGAGGCCGGCTCAGTACTACGCTGCGGCGGACAAACGCAGCAAGAACTTCTGGGTCGCCGTCAACGCGGTGGCGGCCGTGGTGGGGACCTTCCTGGCCTACCAGGCCCTCCTGGCGGTGTACATCGCGGGGGCGTCGACGGGAGTGTCATTCATTGGCCTGCTGGCCGTGGTGGCCAGCGCTGTCTACCTGGCGGATGTGCGTCCCGCGCTGCAGGCGTTGGCGCCGGTGCGGGTGCGCTCCTCGATCCGGATCCCGGGTCGGGCCTCGCAGCGCCGACCGGGGCGTGGTCGCGGCCCGCGCGACTGGAGTCCTGGTCGCTGATGCGTGCGGTCATTCAGCGGGTCAACAGGGCTGCTGTCCGAGTCGATGGTGAGGTGGTCGGGGATATCGACCGCCCCGGCCTCATGGTCCTGGTGGGGGTCACCCACAACGACGGCCCGGAGCAGGTCTCCACGGTGGCCCGCAAGATCGCGGACCTGCGGCTCATGGAGGGCGAGTTGTCGGTGTCCGACGCCGGTGCGCCGGTGCTTATCGTCTCCCAGTTCACCCTGTATGCCGATACGCGTAAGGGACGGCGTCCCACCTGGAACAAGGCGGCTCCCGGTGAGGTGGCCGAGCCGCTGGTGGAGGCCGTGGCCGAGGACCTGCGCGGACGCGGCCTGGAGGTGGCCACCGGGAGCTTCGGCGCCCACATGGTGATCGATATGGAGGCCGACGGCCCGGTGACGATTCTCGTGGAAGCGGAGTAGGCCTGGATGGGCCCCGCGGAGGCCGACGCTGCGATGCGGCGGCCGAAACCGAGTAGGTCCAAGGGAGCTGAGACGACGGGGCATTTGTGGGCGGCGGTGGTTGTCGCCATGATGCCAACGGATGCCATGGGGAACCACCAGCAGGGTTAACGGGTGAAGGTCGGGTGTGCGCCCCCGACTGCGCTTCCCGACCTTCACCTGAGTCTCTCGCGGCCGGTTGCCTGGCTCAACGGGGAGTATTCCCCAAAACCGTCCGACGGGTGGAGTCCGGCTTCAGCGGGCCGGGGTTACGTTGCCGGTGATGGTGGGGAAGGCTCGGTGAGGTGCACGAGACGGCTTCGTAGGTGCGCTGAAGGGGAGGGGTGAGGTCGAGATCGGTCTGAGAGCCGGCGGGTGCTGGTGTCATGGTGTCGGTTACGATCGTGATTCGACGATGACAGCTGGGCTATCGACCTGATGAATATTTTGACGTATATCCATCGTTGTGAGACATACTTAATGGTGTGATCGATGTGCAGCAGTTACGGGCACTCGTGGAGCTCTCCCGGCTCGGAACCGTCTCGGCCGCCGCCGAGTCCTTGGGTTTTAGCCAGTCCACCGTATCTCACCAGCTCGCTGCCCTGTCGCATGCGACAGGCGCGGTGCTCCTGACGCGAGCCGGACGCGGGGTACGGCTCACCGAGGAGGGGCGGGTGCTGGCGGTCCACGGCCAAGAGATTCTCGACCTGTTGGATCGCACCGAGCGTGAGGCAGTCTCCATGGCACGCGCGGAGTCGGGACGTGTGCGCCTGGCCGCCTTTCCGTCAGCGGTGGCCTCACTCGTTCCCGGGGTACTCGCCATCATCGGCCGTGAGCACCCGGGCCTGGAAGTCGAGTTGGTTGATGTCGAACCGCCCCAGGCCCTCGACGCGCTACGGCGGGGACGGGTGGACGCGGCTCTGACCTTCTCCTACGCCGACGACCGTATCGGTGAGGATCTGGAGTCGGTACATCTGCTTGACGACGTCCTCTACCTGGTCACCCACCCCGGCGGAATCACACGCATCGCCGACGGTGCCCGGTGCCGGTGGGTGTCCGGTTGCGCGCGCTGCCATGAGGAGCTCATCGCCGTGGGACGGGCCAACGGCTTCACCCCCAAGACCGTTTACACCTCCGACGACTACGTGGCCGCGCAGGCGCTCGTGGCTGCTGGGGTGGGGGCGGCCCTGCTACCCGGGATGGCGTTGAGTGCCTACCGGCACAAGGGGGTTCGGGTGCTCCCGCTGGCACGCAACCGCCGGCGGGTCGAGGTCGTTGCCCGCGCCGAGAGGCCCCGGCCGCTGGCCATCGACGTCCTGGTGGAGGTGTGCCGGACGGCGGCGCGCCGCACGAGGCTGCACCGGCCCCGGTGAGGGGCATCCAGCGCACTGCTGCATCGTGAGCCTTCGGCAGGTGCTGCTTACCAGTTTCTCCAGGCTCTTGGCACGGAGTTCTCGTTAGCCTTGTTTGTGCTGGAATAGGCATGTCATCCGAACGGTGGACAGCCCGGTGACCCGATTGGTCGCTACCAGCTTCGCGAACCGGCTCACAAACTAGAGCCATGTCGCAGCTCCCCGCCGTCCAGATAAGCGCCCTGACCAAGTCGTACGGGAACAAACAGGTCCTGCAAGGTCTGGACCTCACCGTCCCAGCCGGTACCGTCCTATCCCTCCTGGGGCCTAACGGCGCCGGCAAGACCACCACCGTGGAGATCCTCCAGGGCCTGCGCCACCGCGACGGCGGCACCGTCTCCATTCTGGGGGAGGACCCCGGGAGGGCCTCCCGCGCGTGGCGCGCACGCATCGGCGTCGTCTCCCAGACTTCCGCCGACTTCAAGGACCTCACTGTCACTGAGGCGGTGGGGCATGTGGCCCGCTTCTTCTCACACCCGGCCGACGTCGCCAAGACCATCGACCGCGTGGGACTCTCCGATGACGCCCGCACCCGCGCAGCGCGCCTGTCCGGAGGCCGCCGCCGCCGTCTCGACGTCGCCCTGGCCATCATCGGCCGCCCCGAGTTGCTGTTCCTCGACGAGCCCACCACCGGTTTCGATCCCGAGGCCCGTCATGTCTTCTGGGATCTGGTCAAGGACCTGCGCACCGACGGCACCACCGTCCTGCTGACCACCCACTACCTCGACGAGGCCGCCCAGCTGGCTGACCAGGTCGCCATCATCCTGGGAGGCCGCGTCGTCGAGTACGGCACGCCTGAGGCTCTCGCCCGCCAGGCCGGCAGCCAGTGCACCGTCAGCTGGATCGAGAACGGTGTTGAGCGCACCGAACCCACCACCGCGCCCACCGCCGTCATTCGAGGCCTCATGGACCGAGTGACCGGTCCCGATGGCGAGATCCCCGGACTGCGGGTTCACACCCCGAGCCTCGAGGACCACTACCTCGAGCTCGTCTCCCACCACCACACCGCCTGAACCGTCCACCAGCCTCTGACATGAGGAGCCTTCATGACTACCGCCACCCTCAACCCGCACACCTCCGCCGCCCGGGGGGCCCGGACGGTCCAGCACCCCGGCAGCGCATCGGCCGCTGTCCTGACCCTGACTTGGAAGAGCCTGGTCGGTTTCATACGTGAGCCCATGGCCTTCATCATGGGGCTCTTCTACCCCCTGTTCATGCTCATCCTGTTCAACGCCGTTTTCCCTGGGGAGATGAGCGGGGGTATCACCATGGGTGAGTACATGCTGCCGGCCATGATCACCATGGGGGTGCTCATGAACTGCACGCAGATCCTGGCCATCTCTGTGGCCGCCGAGCGTGAGAACGGAGAGCTCAAGCGTCTGGCTGTCCTACCCGTACCGGCCTGGGCCTACGTGGCCGCCAAGTGCCTGGCCAACGTCGCCGTGTCCGTGCTCAACATCGTCGTGCTTATCATCAGCGGCAGCCTCGCCCTGGGGCTGAGCCTGCCTGCCGCGGCCGGCTCCTGGGGGCTGGCCGCGCTGACCCTGGTGCTCACGGTCGGCGTCTGCACGGCCCTGGGCCTGGCCATCGGCCGCTCCTGCCCCTCCTCGCGCGCCGCCTCCGGCATCCTCACGCCGATCATCATCATCCTCCAGTTCGTCTCCGGTCTCTTCCTGCCCCTGTCCCAGCTGCCGGGCTGGATGGTCCACGGTTTCTCGGTCCTGCCAGTGCGCTGGTCGGCCGAGCTCATGCGCGAGGCCTTCCTGCCCGCCACCGCGGCCGCCGTAGAACCCACCGGGGGCTGGGAGACAGGTAAGGGCCTGGCCGTTGTGGCCGCCTGGCTCGTGGGCGGGGTTGTCGCGGCGGTCGTCGTCTCCCGCCGCGATACAGTGGATAGATGACTCACGAGGCGCAGTCGCTGGTGGCCCAGCCCCGCGACCTGCGTTGGGTGGTGCGTTTCGTCTGTGAGGGCACAGATCACCCCACAGGCGTGTACCCCCCGTTGGCCAACGCCGATCTACCCCGGTGGGTCTGGTGCGTTCTGACCTGGACGCTGGCGGTCGCCGACCTGGCACTGCTCTACTACACCGAGCTGGCCCTGGTGGGATTCTTCATCATCCTGCCGATGATCTGGTGGGTCTACACCAGGTGGTGGACCGCTGTTGTGGCGCACGTCGTCTTCGGATTGGGTTTCGCCGCCGTCGAGTACGTCCAAGGCAATGAGGTTTGGTGGGTCAACGCCCTCACCATGGTCGTCATCACCCTGGTGACGGGAACATGGGCCTCCTGGGTCCACACCGTCCGCTTCGAGGCCATCCATGCCCTGGCCGACAAGGAAGAGGCGCTCGCGGCCCTGGCCCGTGCGCAGGGCGAGCTGGCCGCTGCCGAGCGCGCCGCGGGGATCGCCGCCGAGCGCGAGCACTGGGCACGCGAGGTGCATGACACCTTGGCGCAGGGATTCATCTCCGTGGCCACCCTCGCTCAGACGGCTCTTGCCGATCTCCCGGGTGCTGGTTCCCCTGAGGCCCGGGTTCTGCGCGGGCGGCTCGCCGAGATCGAGGCGGTGGCCCGCGACAACCTGGCCGAGGCTCGGGCCCTGGTGGCCGGTGAGGCCCCCAGTGTCCTGCGTGATGACGGCCTGGAGGTCGCGTTGCGTCGTCTGGCCCAGTCCCGGGAGCAACACGGGTTGGACATCTCCTTGTCCCTGGACCTGCCGGTCATGATGGTCGCCGCGCTGCAGGTGACAGTCCTGCGCATCGTTCAGGAGGCCATGAGCAACATCGTGCGCCATGCCTGCGCCAGGCACGTCGACATCGTCGTCTTCCAGTTCCCTGCGGGAAACGAGCTGGTCGTCACTGTCGCCGACGACGGCGTCGGCGCGGGTGCGGCGCCGGAGGGAATGGGGCTGACCGGGATGCGAGCGCGTGTGGAGGCCCTCGGTGGCACGCTGACCGTCGATCCGCGTCAGGAACCTGACGAATACGGGCGTGTCGGAACCGTGGTCGAAGCCAGAATGCCTCTGTGAACAGCGCCGTCCCATCCGCAGTGAGCCCTCCGGGTCTTCATCGTCCGTCTCCTTGCCCGCCATTGCGCCCGAGCGTCCGCCGGGTTCGCCTCCTGGTGGTTGATGACCACCCGGTGGTGCGCTCCGGGATCGTTGGGATGCTCTCCGGTGAGCGGAACATCCAGATGGTGGGCCAGGCCGCCGACGGCGCCGAGGCCATCTCCATGACCACTGAGCTCGTCCCCGACGTGGTGCTCATGGACCTTCGTATGCCCGGAGTCGACGGTGTTGAGGCGACCCGTTGGATCTCCTCACGCCCCGGTGCGCCTCGCGTTGTGGTTCTGACGACCTACGACACCGATGGGGACATCCTGCGCGCCGTCGAGGCCGGCGCCATCGGCTACCTCCTCAAAGACTCCCCGCGTGAGGACATCCGCGCCGCAGTGCTCTCTGCCGCAGTGGGGCGCAGTGTTCTGAGCCCCACCGTGTCGACTCGGCTCTTGGGAGTGGCGCGAGGGGTCGGAGGTGGCATAGTCGGATCCTGCCACCAGGGGGAGACACCGGTGACCCTTTCCCCGCGCGAGCGGCAGGTCCTCCAGGCGGCCTCGCACGGACTGTCCAACAGCCGGATCGGGGCCGAGCTCTACATCACCGAGGCGACTGTCAAGACCCACCTGCTGCGCGCCTACTCCAAGCTCGGTGTCGACTCGCGCACTGCCGCCGTCACCGAGGCACTGCGTCGCGGCCTGCTCGAGCTGGACTGAGCCGCATCGGCGCGCCTTGCCCATGCCGCCCCTGCCGTCGCTCGCCGGTTCGCGCCTTATGCCTCCCGTTCGAGGGGTAGAGGGCGCGCACTCGCGACTCACTCCACGACCGCGGCTGGTAGGGGTGAGGCGCGGGGCAGATGATGACGGCTCCAGTCACTGCCGTTTGCGGATCCGGGAGTGCTACCCGTCCCACCGGGGCGCGACGGCGGTGGTGCGGGCGGTGCGCCCTCTCGCCAGGTTCATGACCCTGGGTGGGTGATGCGGGGCCTGCGCAGGCGTGACCAGGCCTGAGCCGACCCGGCTCAAGCCTGACTCACGCCTACCGCGAACAGGGGCATGGCCGGGGCACCCGGCTGGTTAGCCTTGTCAGCACGTGCCCCGGCGCCATCTCTCCACGGCGCCGCGACATCCCTCGTCACCACCGGACGAGCGGTACCGCTCTGGGTGCGTGCCGAGGAGGAACTACTGATGTTTGAACGCTTTACTGACCGCGCCCGCCGTGTCGTCGTGCTCGCGCAGGACGAGGCGCGGGCCTTGAACCACAACTACATCGGCACCGAGCACCTCCTCCTCGGCCTCATTCACGAGGGCGAGGGGGTCGCCGCCAAGGCACTGGAGTCCATGGACATCTCCCTGGATGCCGTGCGCAGTCAGGTCATCGAGATCATCGGCGAGGGCCAGTCGGCCCCTACCGGGCACATCCCCTTCACTCCACGCGGCAAGAAGGTCTTCGAGCTCTCCATGCGCGAGGCCCTCCAGCTGGGTCACAACTACATCGGCACCGAGCACCTGCTGCTGGGCCTCCTGCGCGAGGGCGAGGGTGTTGCCGCCCAGGTCCTGACCAACCTCGGCGGCGACCTGTCCAGCGTGCGCCAGACTGTCATGCAGATGCTCTCGGGCTACGAGGGCAAGGAGACTGTCAACGCCGGCGGCCCCTCCAAGGAGGGCACGCCGTCCGGCAGCGCCATCCTGGACCAGTTCGGCCGCAACCTGACCGCCGCCGCCCGCGAGGGCAAGCTCGACCCGGTCATCGGCCGTAAGAAGGAGATGGAGCGGGTCATGCAGATCCTCTCCCGGCGCACCAAGAACAACCCCGTCCTCATCGGGGAGCCCGGCGTGGGCAAGACCGCCGTCGTCGAGGGCCTGAGCCAGGCCATCGTCC
>ERZ773075.1084-NODE-1084-length-15808-cov-69.5008_pt1 | contig 15808 bp, 12 predicted proteins | sample MGYA00580614_ERZ773075 | MGnify/ENA primary metagenome ERZ773075 (study PRJEB29015, sample SAMEA2738021) | human oral metagenome | biome: human oral; feature: human-associated habitat; material: dental | place: China | collected 2043 ... | reverse complement strand
GCGAAGCGCAGGTCGATCTCGTTCTGGCCGGGGCCGCCCTCGTGGTGGGAGAACTGCACCGAGATCCCCATCTGCTCCAGCATGAGAATGGCGTGACGCCGGAAGTCGTGGGCGGTGCCGCCGGGCACGTGGTCGAAGTAGCCGGCGTCGTCGGTGGGACGGATACGCCCATCGGCGTCGCGGTTGACCAGGTAGAACTCGATCTCAGGGTGGATGTAGCACGTGAAGCCCGCCTCGGCGACGCGGGCGAGCTGGCGCTCGAGCACGGAGCGGGGGTCGGTGCGGGCGGGCTCGCCGTCGGGGGTGAGGACGTCACAGAACATGCGGGCCACGCCGTTGGCTCCGTCTCGCCATGGGAGCATCTGGAAGGTGGAGGGGTCGGGAGCGAGAAGCATGTCGGACTCGAAGACACGGGTCAGTCCTTCGATGGCCGAACCGTCGAAGCCGATTCCCTCCTCGAAGGCGCTCTCGACCTCGGCCGGGGCGATCGCCACGGACTTGAGCTGTCCGGACACGTCTGTGAACCACAGGCGGATGAAGCTGATGTCGCGTTCCTCGATGGCTCGGAGCACGTACTCCTGCTGCTTGTCCATGGTGCCTCCTCAGCGTGGGGTGCGGCAGCGGGCCGACGGCATGTTCGGCCGCAATCCGCCTGAGACGTTACTTACCTGGGACCAGCCTAGTGCGCGGGTGCGTCGGGCAGGTTTCGAAGATCGCCCCCGGTGAAGGCGGCACGACGAGTTCAACGGCGCGCCGAGGCCTCCCCCCTGACCTCGGGTAGCCTCGGGCCCATGGCTACACCCGAGTCCCCTTACGGATCCTCCGTCACCATCGGAGGCGGCAAGCCCGTGCGTGTTCATCACCTCGCCGCAGCGAAGCACGATGGCACCAAACTCGTCATGCTCACCGCCTACGATGCCGTGACCGCCCAGATCCTGGACGGGGCCGGAACCGACATGCTGCTGGTGGGCGACTCGATCGGCAACGTCATGCTCGGGCACGACTCGACGCTGCCGGTGGAGCTGGACGAGATGGTGGTGGCCACGCGCTCGGTGGCGCGGGCGACCAAGCGCGCACTCGTGGTGGCCGACCTTCCCTTCGGCACCTACGAGGCAGGTCCTGAGCAGGCGCTGGCCAGCGCGGTGCCCCTCATGAAGGCGGGGGCCAACGCCGTCAAGCTCGAGGGCGGCAGGCCCCGGGCGGCAAGTGTGCGCACGCTGACCCAGGCGGGTATCCCGGTGGTGGGGCACCTGGGATTCACTCCACAGAGCGTCAACATGCTCGGGGGCTTCCGGGTTCAGGGGCGCGGCGAGGCCGCAGAGGAGCTGCTGGCCGACGCGCGGGCGCTGGCCGAGGCGGGGGCGATCGCCCTCGTTCTGGAGATGGTGCCCGAGCCTCTGGCCGCGCGCGTCACCGAGTCGCTCGCGATCCCCACGATCGGTATCGGCGCAGGAGCCCGCTGCGACGGTCAGGTCCTCGTGTGGACGGACATGGCCGGGATGACGGGGTGGTCGCCGCGTTTCGCCCACCAGTTCGGTCAGGTCGGCCAGGCACTGCAGCAGGCGGCCGCCGACTACGGCACCGCAGTGCGCGAGGCCTCCTTCCCGGCTGAGAAGCACTGGTTCAGCGCCTGACGGCGACAAGACCTGTCACGCACATGGAAGAGGTCTTAAGCGCCTCGTCTGAAAGGACGAAGGACGAGTCCCCCGAGTCGGACGTCTGCTCCTATGCTGACACCATGAGTTCTTCGGCTTCCCCTGCGCCCTCGGCCTCACTGGCCGACCGCGCACCACGCGGCACGCTCACTCCCGGAACCCTCAGTCCTGAGCGGCATGTTCCTGCATCCATCGAGCGTCCCGAGTACATGTTCCACGACGGTCCCGAGCGCGTGACGGCCTCGGAGATCAAGGACGCCGAGACGATCGAGCGGATCCGGGTGGCGAGCCGACTGGCCGCCCGCGCCCTGGCCGAGGCCGCCAAGGCGATCGCCCCGGAGGTGACCACCGACGAGCTCGACCGGATCGCGCACGAGTACCTGTGCGACCACGGCGCCTATCCCTCCTGCCTGGGATACATGGGTTTCCCCAAGTCGATCTGCACCTCGATCAACGAGGTCATCTGCCACGGCATCCCCGACTCGACCCGTCTCAACGAGGGCGACCTCATCAACCTCGATGTCACCGCCTACATCGGTGGAGTGCATGGAGACACGAACGCCACCTATGCCGTCGGCGAGGTGGACCCTGAGACGGAGCTGCTCATCGACCGGACTCGCACCGCGATGGAACGGGGCATCAAAGCAGTCAAGCCGGGTCGCGAGGTCAACGTCATCGGCCGGGTCATCGAGGCCTACGCCAAGCGGTTCGACTACGGGGTGGTGCGTGACTACACCGGCCACGGAGTCGGCGAGGCATTCCACTCCGGTCTCATCATCCCCCACTACGACGCCGCCCCCCTTCACGACGACGTCATCGAGACCGGCATGGTGTTCACCATCGAGCCGATGCTCACGCTCGGCAGCATCGACTGGGAGCAGTGGGACGATGGCTGGACGGTGGTCACCAAGGACCGCTCCCGTACTGCTCAGTTCGAGCACACCCTGGTGGTCACTGACGACGGGGCCGAGATCCTCACACTTCCCTGAGCCATCTGGGTGCAGGGCAGAACTCCCCATCCGAAAGTGTCCCATTCTCTGTTCATCCACGTCTGTCCACGTTGCCTGACAACGAGGTGACGACGTATCGTCCGTGGGCAGCGGACGTGTCGGTTCCGTTTCCAGGGAGCCGCGCAGCGAGTCCCGCCCTTTCCCCTTCCGGAGGTTCACATGGCTTTGCGCTTCAATCCACCACCGAACTGGCCCGCACCGCCAGAGGGCTTCGAGCCGCCTGCAGGCTGGCAGCCCGACCCCGCCTGGGGCCCGGCACCCGAAGGCTGGCAGATCTGGGTGGACGACTCTGCCGCTTCCAGCGGCTCAGCTGCCTCGGCTGCGGGCGCGGCCACAGAGGCCGACCCGGCGTGGGCACCGACCCAGGCGGTTTCGACCGCCCCGACGGCTCCGGTTGGCACCAACGCTTCGGTCGCCGATCCGACCGGAATGTCCGCCTCTGCCCCTTCGGGCGACTACGCCGCCCAGGCGGCCGGCACCAGCCCATACGCGGCCAACATGGACTACGCCCAGTCCCCCACGCCGTTCCAGAGCCAGGGTGTTCTGGGCGGCTCACAGCCTCCGGTGGGCGGTTGGCAGCCCGGTGGCATCGGCGGGCCGGGCGCTCCCGGCGGCTCCAAGCCGGTCACCCAGCAGTGGTGGTTCTGGACCGGCGCCGCGGTGCTCGTGGTCGTGCTGGCCGTGAGCGGCATCGTGTGGGCCATGAGCGGCTCCGACAACGGAGGCGACGACAAGGCGGGGGGCACATCGACCTCCCAGTCGAAGAGCGGCAAGTCCGGCAACTCAGGGAGTAAGAAGGGCAACAAAACGACTAAGACGTCGGGCGGCTCCGACGGCTCCTCTTCAGGAAAGGGCCCCGGAACCAAGGACGACCCCATCGACCCGTCCTCCGGGCCAATCGAGGTCAAGGCCGGCAAGACGAGCACCGACCCCAGCGCCACCGTTGAGATCACCTTCAAGCCCGTCGAGTGGAACCTCACGGCGGACACGATGAAGAACGGCGACAAGTATGCCTCCTACGAGGAGCCTCCTGCCGGCCAGTCGTATATGCGAGTCCCCGTTGACATCACCTACCACGGCGATGGCCAGCTGAGTAGCTTCGACCTTAATATCGACTACTCCTACAACGGGACGACTTCCGAAGAGAAGAGCTACATCCTTGACAAGGGGGCACTGGAGAATCAGTCCATGCCGCGAGACGGCGGAACGGCCTCGGGATATCTTGTCTTCATCGCAGACTCCTCCACTCAGAACGACGGCAATGGCGTCTTCGTCGTCTCACTGGGATACGGCGGCGATGAGGTGTATGTGAAGGCTCAGTGAGCAGCCGCAGATCGCCAGATCACATCATCAGGGGCGGGGGCCGTAAGCACTGCTTACGGCCCCCGCCCCAGTTGTGTTCCCAGACCATTCGGCCCGATTGAAGAGAAGAGGGACGAGCCGACCTGTACGCCGGGTTCTGTTGCCGCCGGCCGTTACCGGCCTGACGGTGGCGACCATTCATCTTGGACCATTGTCACCAATGGCCTCATGCGACCTACCCGCTGACTCGGGCGAGCAGCCTTCAAGCGCCAGCTGTGCGGTCTTGCTCCGGGCGGGGTTTACCGAGCCGCGGCGGTCACCCGTCGCGCTGGTGGGCTCTTACCCCACCCTTTCACCCTTACCCACCGGGATACGGTGGGCGGTCTGCTCTCTGTGGCACTGTCCCGCGGGTCACCCCGGGTGGCTGTTAGCCACCGCCCTGCTCTGTGGAGCCCGGACGTTCCTCAGCCCTGCACCACCACAAGGGCGGTGACAGGTACCGCGGCCGCCCGGTCGGCTCGTCCGCACGGGACAGCATAGCGGCATGGTGCGCCGTCGGAGCCCGAGTGCCTGACGTACCTGACGAAGGCCCGACCTTCGGTACGTACCGTCTTATCATGTGCGGATGCTGATCCTGCTGCCTCCCTCCGAGGGGAAGACCGCTCCGAGCAGTGGCCCGTCACTGGCCCTCGCTTCGCTCCTGGACGCCGAGCGGCTCACCGCACCACGCCGCACGGTGATGTCAGCGCTGGCCGAGGTGAGTCGGGGTCCTGACGCCGCCTCCGTTCTGAGGCTGGGACCACGCAGCGCGGAGCAGACGAGGACGAACCTGTGGCTGGAGACCTCGCCCTGTGCACCCGCCCATCAGCTGTTCACCGGAGTCCTGTACGAGGCCGCGAACCTCGAGTCGATCGCCGCGCAGACGACGGGGCGCGGCGTTCTGGAGCGCCACTGCGTCATCTTCTCGGGCCTGTGGGGCGTGCTCTCCCCTACCGATCCGGTGCCCGATCACCGGCTGTCGATGGGAACATCGCTGCCGGGGCCGGGACGACTCCCCTCATTCTGGAAACCGCACCTCGCCCCGGTGCTCAAGGACAGGGGCGCACCGGGCCTGGTGGTCGATTGTCGGTCAGCCGACTATGCGGCCGCCTGGAAGCCATCTGCCAGCGACGGTGTTGAGATCATGACGGTGCGAGTGGTACGCGTCGCCAACGATGGCTCCCGCAAGGTGGTCTCGCACATGGCGAAGCAGGCTCGGGGGCTCCTCACCGGCGCGCTTCTCAGTGCCGTTGCCGCCGGGACCCTGTCGCCCGATGCGCACGCGGACGACGTCGCCGCTCTCGCCGCACGACTGAACAGCGTCGACGACGTCGAGGTCTCCGAGGCGGATCGGCAGGGGCGACGAGTCCTCACCCTGGTGACCCGTTGAGGACAGTCACGCCACCGTGCACAGCGGATAGGGGATCCGGAGGCAGATGCGCCCCGTCCTGAGGCGCTGCCGTCAGATGTCCATCCGTACGACGATGACGTCGTTCTCCTCGGCGTGTATCACCTCATCCTTCGGAGCGGCCGCGATCCGCGCCAGCTCCTGGGGGCTGATCTCGACGGCACCGCCCTCAACGGCGCGTCCCCGCAGGGCCACCGCGCCGAGGCCCCCAGTGGAGGTGCGGACAGCCTCATAATCAGCCAGCAGCACCGTCTCGATGGTGCCCGCCAGGTCTGCTCGCTGGTTCTCCAGGGACTCGATCTCCTCATCGAGGCGGGCGAACTCGGCGTCACGCTTGGCGGTGAGCTCGCGTCCGGCGGCGCGGATCTCGGCTTCCTCCCGACTGAGCCGCTCGGACTCCTCCCGAGCGGAGTCGAGCGCCTCCATCGCGACGATCTGCGCCTCCTCGAGGGCCGACTGGCGCTGGCCGAGCTGGTCGATCTCACCCTGGATGGCGGACAGGTCACGGGCCGCGCTGCTGCCGGAGTGGAGACGCTCGCGCAGCACCTCAGCACGGCGCACCACCTGAGCGACCTCGTCCTCGCTGCGGGTGGCCTGCGCCTTGGCCTCGCTGAGGGCGGCATCGGCCTGAATGGCGGCTCGCTTATTGGCCTTGAGGCGCTCGATGACCGATTCAATACGGGCTAGGACCGGAAGGTGCTTGCGCTCGTGACGCAGCCGTGCCAGGCGGGAGTCGAGGTCCTGGAGGTCGATGAGAAGGCGCTGCTGGGCGATGGGGGCGCTGGTCACGGCGTGTGCTCCTTCAGGTGCGTACAGGTTGGTGCTGCGAATCCTCTCATGATCCTCTCACGCCCGGTCTGATCCGGTGGACAGGCGCAGTACCCAGGGGTCCGTGATAATGCGGGAGACCTGGACCGCCAATGAGCCCCCATAGGAACGGGCTCCCTCCTCGAGCCGGCGGGCGAGGGGCTCCAGGCCGACCCACTCGGTGGCCCAGTGCGTTCCGCACAGAAGGTAGGGGCGACCTTCCTCCAGGTGCTCGGAGGCGGGGTGGTGGCGCAGGTCGGCGGTGAGGAAGACGTCGGCACCTGCCTCACGAGCCCGTTGCAGAAGAGAGTCTCCCGCCCCACCTGAGACAGCGATGCACTCGACGACGGCGTCGAGGTCCCCACCCACGAGGAGGCCGGGCGCCGAGTCGGGCAGGGCTGCGGCGACGTCGGAGGCGAGCTGGCGCAGGGTGACGGGGTGTGGGAGCACGCCGATGCGACCGATGCCCTGGTCTGGGGAGGCCGGGTCCGGTTCCAGAGGGGAGGCCGAGGTGAGGCCCACACGGTCGGCGAGGGCCTCGGCCACTCCCCCGTGAGCGGCGTCGAGGCTGGTGTGGGCGTTGAGGAGTGCGATGCCGGCACGGATGAGGCGGTGAATGGAGCGGCCCTTGGGATCGGTGGCCGCAACGTGGTCGGTCCCGCGCAGATAGAGCGGGTGGTGGGTGATGATCATGTCGACATCGGAGTCGATGGCCTCGTCGACGACGGCAGCTACAGGGTCGACGGCCAGCAGGATGCTTCGCACCGGGTCGGCGGGATCTCCGCAGATGAGCCCGTTGGAGTCCCACGACGCGGCCAGGCCGGGAGGCGCAGCCGCCTCCACAAGGGCGACGACGTCGCCAACCGTCAAGGAGCCTTCCGGGGTGCTCCGGGAGGTCTCGCGTCCTGCCTCAGAGGATGCGGGTGCAGGGATGTGACTCATGCGACCAGGCTAGCGGCAAGGCCGGGGATTCCTAAGACCTGACGACGTCAATGCGGCCCAGACCGTCCACATGCCGGGGCGCCGCCAGAACACAGTCGGGAAAACGACCGACGCAGCCGCCATCTGGGGTAACCTACTTCCGCGCTGCCGGGCCCCTCCGGTGCTGGCAGCGTCGGCTTCCTCGACGCCGCCGGCGTCACGGCCGCGCCCCCATAGCTCAGCGGTTAGAGCAGCGAGCTTATACCTCGTGTCGTGCCTGATAAGCACAAGGTCCTGGGTTCGAATCCCAGTGGGGGTACCACGATAGCCTTACCCAAACCTAGGTCATGAGTAACACGGTCTGGGTTGGTTGATGAAGATGCGAAGCGCTCACCACCACTGGTGAGCGCTTCGTCGTTGCAGACGGTGTTGGTGACCGGGCAGTCCACCTGGGCATCCCGGTTTTCGCGCGTGTTGTCGTGCAACAAGGTCGCACTGCGGCGATGTGCGACGTTGTGCATCCGGCGGCTGGTCAGCCAGTCGAAGGGCCGCCGCAGGTCGGCTGCCAGGTTGGCGTCGCTGCTTGCGTCGGCCAGCAGGCGCGGTGCTGCGGCTCGCTGCAATGGCCCGTCATTCTCCCCTATCGGGCAGTCGCCAGCTGCTGCGTCGGCCACGATCCTGCCTCTGCCATCATTCGTTCCATCGCCTGTGCTAGGCAGGACGACTCGGCCCTCCTCATCCACCGCTGGGTTGACCAGCACTCGCTCGAAGAACACCTGGTTGAGCAGCTTCTTCAGGTGGGCGGGCGCGGCGGTGTAGAGGCGGTGGCAGTCTTCGAGGAGGTCAAGGGCTTGGGCAAGGCGTTGGCGGATTTCGGTTATGTCGGCCTGGTAGGCGGTTAGCTGGCGCTCGATATGGTTGAGCTCGCTCGTGAGCTGGGTCTGCTCCTCCCGGAGCAGTTCCAGGGGGACGGCGCCTTCGTAGTGGGCGTGCATCAGGCGGCGGCGCTTGTCCTCGATGTTGGTGCGCCTGGTGGTGAGGGAGCGGATCGTCCGATCTTTGTCGCGCTCAAGGCGCCGTAGCTCCTCTCGCACATACTGCTCCACGAGCTGGCGATCCTGGCGGCCGAGTTGGATCGTCCGGTAGAGGTCACTCATCCGCTCTTCGACGACGTCGATCAAAACGGCGCGGAAGGAGCAGTCGTGGGTTCGCTGCCGCCTGGCACAGATGAAGTAGGGGTAGAGATCGCCTTTGCTGTTGCGCGTGTTTTGCACCAGCAGGCGGGCACCACAGAGGCCGCAGTACACCGTCGTCTTGAGGTGGTGGTTGTGTTGGCGCTCGCGTTCGCCGAAGCGATGGGAGTCCAGCACGGCCTGCACCTGGCTCCAGGTTTCTTCGTCCACCAAGGGCTCATGTGCCCCGGCGTACTCCACCCCTTGGAAGGAGATGACGCCCTTGTAGTAGGGGTGGCGCAGCATGCGATGCAGCTGGGCACCCGACACCGCCTTGGCCGGCTTACGGGCCGTCGGCACGGTCGTCAGCCCACGATCGTGCAGGTGCGCAGCGAGCCTCTTCGTCGTCCACTGCCCCGTCGCATACTCCGTAAACGCTAGCCGGATGAGTGGTGCCCGCTCCTCATCCAGGGCGATGGTGCGGATCTCTCTCCCGTTCTCGTCCCTTGCACGCACGTTGAGGTAACCGAGTGGTGCCTTGCCCAGCGTCCCGCCATTCCTGGCTTTCTCGCCCATCCCCTTGATGACCTCATTAGCCAGGTTCCGGGAGTAGAACTCAGCGATACTGCTCATGATGCCGTGCAGCAACATCCCACCAGGCGTCTGGTCGATGTTTTCACTCGTCGATACCAGCCGCACACCGGCCTCCTCAAACGCCCGGTTTATCTCCACATCATCGGCTCGGTTCCGGGCCAGGCGGTCGAGCTTGTGGACGATGACGTAGTCGATCCCACCATCTTCCTTAAGGTACGCCAGCATCTTCTGTAGCTCGGGGCGGTTAGCGGAGCGGGCGGACTCACCCCGGTCGGCGAACTCCTTGACGACCAGTGCACCCATGGACTGGGCCTTGCGCTTGTTGGCCTCACGCTGAGCGGGGAGGGAGAAGCCCTCCTCACTGCCACCACGCTGGGCCTGCTCGCGGGTGGAGACACGGATGTAGGAGACGGCGCGTTTCGGCGTCAGTTGCGCGGCCATGGCGGTGAAAGGATCAGGAGCGAGTGCGTCAGGCATGGTGCACCTCCTTGCTGAATTCGGCGGGTTCACTGGTCTGCTCACGCTCTCTGCGGTCTTGGTCTCTAAGCTCATCGAGCTGCCGGATCTGTGCGCCTTCCTCGTCGTTCCACCAGGCTGGTGGGGTGCCGTCGCCGGGGCGCCAGGTGTTGAGGCAGACCAGGTGGGTGCCGCTGGCTGCGAGCTGCTCAACGACCTTGTCTGCTTCGGCTGTGGTGAGGTTGGGGGTGGGCCAACTCGCCGTGATGACGTACTCGACCCCGCCGCGCTGGCAGGCATCGAGCAGCATGCTCAGCCCGTACTGGCGCCCCTCTCGGTCGTGGAACTCGGTGACTAGGTTGAGACTAGCCGTCTCGGCGTAGTCGGTGACCAGCTCCCGTTGCCGAGCCAGCTCGAAGGGGTAGCGGGCCGCGCCGTAGAAGATGGCGATCGCCCCAGTGCCTGTCTGGCCGTCCAGTGCGGTAGCGGGTACGGCGGAGCGCACCGCCGGGTGCTTCTCCTGTGCGTTCGTTTTGGTTTGTGTTGTCATCGGTGTCCTCCTCTCGTATTCCTTATTCTCTATCTGTTGTTTTATGTTTCTTCTCTTTCTATTAACGCTCAGATGGACGGAAAAGTCCAGTCTGGTTTCCCGTATCGCCAATAATCCTGCCCGACATTCCCGCAGCCACCGTTTCGCCCCACCATTCCGCCGCTTTCGGCACAATTCGCCAACTTTGTCGCCGGAAGGTTCTCCTTGCAGAGAATGAGGCAGACTGAGAAATAGCCAAGCAGATAACGTCGTCGCTTTCGGCGTCCTATGGCCCGCGCTGGATCAGGGCGGCGAGCTGCTCGGGGCTGGCGGTGATCTTGAACAGCCCAGGGGTCAGCGTCTGGTCGGTAGCGATCTGCTCGGCCAGGCGGCCGGCTCGTGCTTGGTTGGTCAGCAGCCAGACCACCTGCGGGTAGTAGCCGTGCTGGGCCTGGAAGGTGCCGCTGGCCAGGTGAGCCTGGTAGTCGTGGCACTTGGCCAGCAGCCGTGCCGGATGCTCGGTGTCTAGGTCGACCTCGAGCAGCCAGTGATCTTCTGCGCCGGTATCCGTCGCCGTGATTGCTTCCAGATCCGGCTTGAGCCAGCCCAGCGCCCCACCGAGCCGCAGCCAGGAGCGCCAGCAGGCCGGCTCGGTACGCAGCCGGGCCAGGTGCCCACCGACGGCGTGAATGGCCTGCTCGATGACCACCCTCGCCTGCGTGATCGCCAACGTATGAGCAAGGAACAGCGCCGACGGCTCCTGAAAACGCCGCCGCGATCCACGCCCTTGCCCCTCGCTCGTCAGGCGCTGCCCTGCTGCTGTCAGGTACCAGACGTACCCGGCTGAGCCGGCCCGTGTGCCACCGATCCGCCGCGCCAGGTGAGCAACCAGCCCCAGCCCGTGCTGACGTCGCAGCCGCCGACTGGTCTGGCGCAGCGCCGAACGGGCCGAACCGTACTGCCCAGACAGCTCGGTGATCTGCGCCAGCTGGCGGGTTGTGGCATAGCGATGGGCCGCCAGCAGCGCCAGTAGCTCGCGATCGGTGGTATCGAGCTGCTCGGCGATCGCCTGCAGCTGGGCGCGGCCAATCCGCGTGGGAACCTGCCGCTTTGCTTCGGCCTCTGTCGTCGTTGCTCCCTCCATCGTCGTTGGTGTCGTCGCAGGCGTCGGCACTGTCAGACCGGTATCTGTCCCGACGCTCGCGTATTCCGATATCGATGTGTTCATGGCTGTTTCGTCCTGTGTGATCGTCATGTGGTTGATCAAGTCGCTGCTGCGAGCCAGGGGCTGTGAGGCTGGGGCTGTTGCCAGTGGTGGATGGGATGGCCACAAGGGGCCATCAGTCGCCTCCCATAACCGCGCCCGTGCCGCACCACGCCGCCGATAGCCGCGCCTGCTCGCTGCAGCGATGCATCTGGCGATTCGTCTCCCGACGCGTCTCGGCGATTCAGTGGTGGAGACAAGCGCAGGGGCCAGTTAGGGGCGATACTTCGCAGCCCGCAAGAGCTCCAGAGGGAGAGGGCCGGCACTGTTCTTGGTGGCAGCGCTGACGGGTCGTCCCTCAATCCGCAGGAGTGTGAAAACCGATCGCAATGAGCGGTTTTCAGCCCAGCGCAAGCGGTCGATACTCGGGGAGTGTCGACCCTTATAGCGTTCCGGAGGAGGGAGGGTGGCCAGGCAGCGCGTGCGACCAGGCTCATGACTCAGGCGATGGCCTCCCCGCGGACAGCCGGTGGCTCCTGGGGTAGCACTTCTGCGCGAAGGGCGGCCCGTCAGCGCTGCCGACGTAATGCGGAGGGCACGCTCAATTCCTCCGCCCGTCATGCCGTCCCTCCATCCCGTCCAGGCCGGCGGCCGAACACCACAGCGGCCGTTGAGCCAGGTACGCCGTTCGCTGGCCCAGTGCCTTCATTCGTGGCTTCTCCCCCGAGCTCACCCGTCGCGTCGTCGGTTGCCATCCGAGCCATGTCATCACCGGTCATCTCGCCGTTCTGCCCGATTCGCGCGAGCAGGGCGGCCTCAACCTGCGTGGCGTCTTGGCCGTAGCGCGCCTGGCTGGCGGCGCGCAGTGCCAGGGCGTCCTGGGTTGGTGGGGTCGGTGGCAGGGTGGTGGCGTGGCACCAGGGGTTCTCCCGCCCGTGGTGCAGGGTGCGGGCGTAGACGCCAAAGCGCGGCAGCAACTGGAAGTCGGCCGCTTCGAGGCCAATTGCCTGACGGGCCAGCTCGGCCGCGTCTGCCGCACTTAGGGAAAAGATGATCTTGTTGCGCGCATTGGCATCGATCCCCGCCTTGAGCGCCGCAGGCAGCTGCCCCCGATACTGATGCGCCAGATGAAACGCCGCCCCCAGTGACCGGGCTTGGGCCAGGGCGTCGGCCAGGCTGCCCGGCAGCGACAGGTAGTCCTGCACCTCATCGATGAAGACACTGACCACGTGCCGCCGTGATGGCTCCACCGCTGCCCGGGCCAGGATGAGTGGCCAGAGCTGGCCCATCAGCAGCGACCCGAGCAGCCGGGCTGACTCCGCCCCCAGCACCCCCTTGTTGAGACTGACCAGCACGATCCGCCGCCGCGTGAACACCTCCCCCAGGTCGAACGACGGTGCGGCCTGACCCAGCGTGGCCCGCAGATGCGGGCGGATCAGGAAAGGCTGCAACCGCGTCAGCACCGGCCCAACCCACTGCTGACGCTGCGCCTCACTGAGCGCCTCATAGGCCGCCCAGAACTGGCCCGTCCCCAGCGGATCCGCCCCCGAGGCTGCAATGAGCCGCTGACGGTAGGCCGTGTTCGTCAGCACGAGGGGTAGATCGACCAAGGTTGCCCTGGGCGTGCGCGCGAGCGTCACCAGTGCTGCGGAGAGCACCTGCTCCACCCGCACACCCCAGGATTCAGCAAACACCCCCTTCAACGTCGCCAGCACCGTATCTGCCACCAGCTCCGGCGACGCACCACCACCTAGCACGCCACCTCCCACCGGCGACAACGCACCGCTGTGCGCCATCTGCGTCCGGGCCAGCGGATTGATCCCCACCGGGCGGCTACTGGTCGGGTCGATCACCACCACGTCATCGCGCCGCTGCTCAGGAATCCGCGCCAGAATGTCCGCTACCAGATCCGTCTTCGGATCAATCAGGAGCACACCCCGACCAGCGTGAATATCCGCCAACGCCAGATGCGCCAAGGCGGTGGACTTACCAGCCCCCGTCGGTCCCAGCAGCACCGTGTGGTAGAGCGCATCACCAATCGAGATACCAAGGCGCTCACCCGCCTGATCCGCCACCCCTGTGGCAAACGCCCGCTGCCTCTCACGCGCCGCTGGCAGCGCCAGCACCCGCGGATGAGCCGACGGCGTCGCCGGCAACGGCAGCTCACCCACCGGCCAGCCCGCCATCGCCACAATCTCTCCCGCGCCAAGCTCCAACCCGGCCCGCCAGGGCCGCCGCACCGCATCGAGCTTGGCGGGGTGCTCCGTGCGGGCGCGCAGCCGCACCCCCGGCCCCTCCAGCAGACGCAGCGCCCCCAGCAGCCCCTGCAGCAGCGTCCGCTGGCGCAGCGGCGAGGCGGCCCGCACCCCCAAGCGCAGACTCGCCGCCGCCCGATGCCGCCCCACCTGCATCTTTAGCCGCCGACCCCGCTCACCACTAAGAGACGGAACCGGCACGAGCCCGAGCAGCTCCAGCCAGCCCTGCGGCTCCACCCGCCCACACGCCTCCGGGGCAAAGCGCCGCCCCAGCTGCAACTGAACCACCAGCTCCTCCCCCTCAGCCGTCACCGCCAAGGAAGCCAGGACGGCCCGCACCACTGTCGTCAGCCGCTCCGCCGCTAGTCCCATCCCGACCGGCCGGGCCGACACCACCACCGCCTGATCCACCGCCCGCCGCGAAAACCCACGCGACACCCGGCAGCCCGGCACCAGCGAGACCAACCGCTCACCCGCGCTCGAGCCCACCGCCCAGACCGCCTGACCGCTTGAGGCGCGCAGCTCCAGCACCACCCGACCAAGCGAACCATCCGCCAGAATGCGCTCCACCAGACCGACCGCTGTGTCCTGGGCAAGCGGCAAAGCAAAGCGGAGTTGGTGCCACACCAGGGGCTGAGCGGGGCGGGCCATCACGGGGTGCCTCCCGGCGTGGAGAAGGGAGCAGCATCTTCATGAGGTGAGTGGTGAGAACCCTCATGACGCTGGTGAGCACACCGTCCTGCCAAGCCACCACTCCCAGGCAATGCCGACACGGGCTCATTCGCAGCGCAGCGCCCCGCCGTGGTGCCACCACGGGCGCTCTGCCCGCTATGAGCACCAGCCCACGGAGCCGCCGCATCACTTGCGGCAACCGACACATCGCTGGTGCCACGCTCACTCCTTGCGCAGACCCCTGCACCTAAGGACACCACCTCGTCATCCGCCGCCGACTCCACGGCCTCATCTGCCTCTACCGCCATCTGCCGCGCCAGTGCCAGCACGATCCGCGCCACCGCCCGGTGATCCATGCTGCTGTGCCGCACCGGCACCAAGCGCACCCGCCGCGACGAGCCCGGGCGACCACCGGCACGAGAGGCCATCATGGCTGCCTCCTTGGAGAATGAGGCCTCCCACCGTTCTTTCGGTGGTCTCCAGCAGGAGAGTGAGAACTGCGACGCCGACGAGAACGTGTCCGCTGCGTCTTGTCGTCCACTGGCCAACTCGGGCACTGCTCAGCCAGACCCACCTGACGACGTCCATCCGTCTGCCGCTCGCTTCTGAACGGCGCCCTCACCACTCCCGTCGGCTGCGCCACCAGCGCACTGCCAGCCAGGCGGCGGCGCTCACGGCGAGCAGCCCGACGAGCCAGGGCCAGCTGCTTTGCACGATGGCGACGATCCACCTCAGCCCCATCGCGATCAGGAGCAGGCCGACGCCGCATCGCAGCAGGCTGCCAGCAAGCGAACGCCTCGAATCGCTCATCATCACCATCTCCTCGAAGACTGCGAATTGGGTACTTGTCACGCCACGGCCGACTCATCGCGTTACCTCCTCACCGTTACCGCAAGTGCCGCCACTGGCGTCGTCTGCCTGCGTCCTCAGCGGCATCGCTTCTGCTTCGTGTGCCCGCTCGCTGTAGCGCGGCACGGCAAAGCCGGGGATGCGGATGTCACTCGCTACTTGGTCGCCCCACACCGCCCAGGGCTGGTTCGACTCTGGCCGGCGGCGGGCAAACAGCTCCAGGTACGGCCCAGGGCTGACCCGCTCGATAATGGCGAACTGCTCCGCCGGCTTGCGCGAGTGCTCTTGTACTGGCGCGTTGAACCAGGTCGGCTGGGAGCGCGACCCCAAGGGCGCTCTCCCTCGGGTGCAGAACAGCAGCTGCTCGGTGGCATTGCGCAGCTGGTAGCGACCACCCAGGCCAAGACGGAACTTCACCCAGGTCAGTGGGCTGCGCACCGTAAAGCCCCAGGCCGCGGCCACCTCATACGCCTTCGGCAAGAGCGCGTTCGTCGTCCACAGCCACAAGTGGGCATCTCGGGCCGCCAGTGCCCCCACCGGCAGCGCCATAATCCGCGCCAGGCTCATCGTCCGGTAGTGCTTCTCACCACTCTGCAACGGCCAGGGCGGATCGACCAGGATGGTGGCAAAGCCACCAGGCGGCAGGCCAGGGATGGCGGGCGATGAGCTTGCGCCACCAGTCGGCAGGCCGGCTTTCCTGCCGCTACCGGCGGCTTTGCCTGCGCTGTCTTGGCTAAGCACCGTAGCGCTGGTGGCAGCGCCCCCAGAGTCACTCCGACCGGCCGAGCCAGCCTCATCGCACATAGCGCCGCCCGGTCGCGGCACCCCACCGTTCTGACCTGCCAGTGATCCCACCTGTCTGGCCGCCGCACCGTGCCGAGCCGCCGCTCCCCCAGCGCACACTCGTCTTGTCTGTTTTGTCTGCTGCATGATGT
>ERZ773075.1083-NODE-1083-length-15867-cov-84.2992_pt1 | contig 15867 bp, 11 predicted proteins | sample MGYA00580614_ERZ773075 | MGnify/ENA primary metagenome ERZ773075 (study PRJEB29015, sample SAMEA2738021) | human oral metagenome | biome: human oral; feature: human-associated habitat; material: dental | place: China | collected 2043 ... | reverse complement strand
GCGGCCAGGCCCCGGTCGCGGCGCGAGAGGTCCAGGCGCACCCGGCGCAGCAGGACGTCGTCGAGGCTCTCGGCGCCCTCGTGGGTGACGGCCCAGGCGACCTCGGCGCGCAGATAGGTGGGGGCCTCCGCCAGCGGCTCGCCCAGGCGCGCCTCGGGATCAGCCGCGTCGGTGTCGTCGATGGAGGCCAGCAGCGCCGGCGTCTCGTCGCCGTAGCGGTCCAGCAGGTGGGTGACACGCTCCAGGGTCCAGCCGCGCTCTCCGGCGATCCGCCCGGCCCGCTTGGCCAGGGCGTGGTAACCGGCCGCGCCCACCAGGGGAAGCTCCTGTGTGACGCAGGGGTGGGCGTGGGCCAGAGCCTCGCCCAGGGCGTGGTCGACGGCGTCGGAGGCCATGACCCGGTAGGTGGTCAGCTTGCCGCCGGCGATGGCGGTCAGGCCCGGGGCGACCCGGGTGACCGTGTGCTCGCGGGAGACCTTCGTGGAGGCGGCCTCCGCACCCGGCTTGAGCCTGGGCTGGAGCAGGGGACGCAGACCCGCGTAGACGCCGATGATGTCCTCTCGCGTGATGGGGTGGGACAGGACGGAGTTGGCGTGCTCGAGGATGTAGTCGACGTCGGCGGCGGTGGCCACGGGTTTGGAGACGTCCAGGTCCCAGGGGGTGTCGGTGGTGCCGATGACCCAGTACTCGGGCCAGGGGATGATGAACAGGACGGACTTCTCGGTGCGCAGGAAGACCCCGGTCTCGGCGTCGATGGCCTCCTTGGGGACCACGATGTGAATGCCCTTGGAGGCCAGGACCTTCAGGCCCCCGGCGTCGGTGGCCAGGTCCTGGACGTCCTCGGTCCACACGCCGGCGGCATTGATGGTGCGCCTGGCGCGGATCTCGTGGGCGGTGCCGGTGGCCAGGTCGGTGACGCGGGCGCCGTGGACGTGGCCGCGCTCGTCGGTGATGAAGCCGGTGACCTTGGTGCGGTTGGCGGCCAGCGCCCCCAGGCCGACGGCGGTGCGCACCAGGTCGATGACCAGGCGGGCGTCGTCGACGCGGGCGTCGAAGAAGCGGATGGAGCCGGCCAGGCCGCTGGTGTCCAGTGAGGGGGCGAGGGCGGAGGTGCCCTTGCGGCCCAGGTGGCGCTGGATCGGCACGGTCTTGTGCCCGCGGGCGCCGGCCAGGGCCAGGGCGTCGTACATGCCCACGCCGACGGCGGAGTAGGAGCGCTCGTAGTGGTGCTTGAGCGGCCACAGGAAGGGCTGGGCCTTGACCAAGTGCGGCGCGGTGGTGCTCAGCAGGCGGCCGCGCTCGGTGAGGGCCTCGTGCACGAGGGCGAAGTTGAGCTGGTAGAGGTAGCGCAGGCCGCCGTGGACGAGCTTGGAGGACCACGAGGAGGTGCCCGAGGCCCAGTCGCCCATCTCCACGATGCCGGTGCGCAGGCCGCGGGCCGCGGCGTCCAGGGCGATACCGGCCCCGGTGACGCCGCCGCCGACGACGAGGAGGTCCAGGCCCTCGGATGAGGACATCTCCTCCAGGGCGCGCTCGCGCTGGGCGGCGTTGAGAGCGGTGTCGTGGGTGGGGGCGGGGTAGGAGGGGCCGGCGGGACCGGAGCTGCGGGCGGAGGTCTTCTTCGAGGAGGGGATGCGGGTGGAGGTCATGGCTCCTGGACTCCTACGTGTCGTGAGGTCGGGCTGATGGGTCTGTGCGGGTCCCGTCGGCGTTGACCGGGGTTCCGGACGGGTCGGGTCCCGGCTCCTGGTGCCGGGGACCGATGCATTCCGTCTCACTCGCACGGCCCTACCGTGATGGCGGACACCACTGTCTGTTGCATGTGGGACAATGCGCAAGTCCTATGCACGAACGTGCACGCAAGTTTGGGGGGTATCCACAAGAATGTCCGCCTGCCTGTGCGGACACTCTTCCTCGCCAGGACATCTGATGCCGCCAGGGGGAGGATCGTGCCCTCTCGCAGCGTGGAACTGCCACATCGTGGCGAGAGGAGAAGGAGGACGATGTGACCGGCGGAACCGCTTCTGATGCGGCGGGGAGTAGGGCGAGCGCGACTGACCCCGGCGGCCTCGTGCGTGCCTACGAGGCGGCCTCCATGTACTACGTCCAGGGCGAGACCATGGAGGTGATCGCCCACCATCTGGGAGTCTCTCGCTCCACCGTCTCCCGGCTCCTGGCGCGCGCCCGCCAGGAGGGCGTCGTACGGGTCAGTCTCGTCCAGCCCGGCGGCGCCGGCTCCCTGGAAGGGCGGATGGCCCAGACCTTCGGGGTGCGCACGCACATCGTCCCGGTGCGCGAGGGAACTACGGAGATCCACCGCCTCCAGCAGGTCGCTGCCGTTGCCGCCACGCACATGGTCGACCTCATCGAGGCCCTGACCGAACCCGGCCGATCGGGCGGGCCCGGCGGTGGGGTTGCTCAGGGGCCGGCGGGCTCCGGCGGCGAGGACCGCGGCAACCGCTCCGGTACCGGCGGTGACGCTCCAGGGGACGGTGCGGCCCGTCAGGGTGCCGGCCGGGACGGCGGTGGGGGCGTCGTCGTCGGTGTCGCCTGGGGCACCACCATGTCCGAGGTCAGCGCCGCCCTGCCCGCGCGCTCCGTCCCGGGACTGACCGTCGTCCAGCTCAACGGCGCCTCGGACCCGGTGCGCGAGGGGCCCAGCGCCGGTGAGGTCCTCTCGCGGCTGCGCACCTCGCTGGGGGCGCGCACGATCTCCTTCCCGGTGCCGGCCTTCTTCGACCACGTGGCCACGCGCGAGGCCATGTGGTCGGAGCGCTCGGTCAAGCGGGTCCTGGCGGTGACGCGCCGCGCGAGCCTGGCCGTCTTCGGCGTCGGCGCCCTCGACGCCCTCAATGGCGCCCTGCCCTCCCAGGTCTATGAGGGAGGTCACCTCACCGCCCGTGACCAGGCCGTTCTGCGCCGCCAGAACGTGGTGGGGGATGTGTGCACCGTCCTACTGCGCTCCGACGGCTCCTGGCGTGACGTCACCCTCAACGCCCGGGCCACGGGGCCGACTCCGGCCCAGCTCGCCCGCATCCCGCGCCGCCTGTGCGTGGCCGCCGGGACCGGCAAGGCCCGAGCCCTTCTGGCGGCGCTGCGCGCCCGGACCGCCACCGATCTCGTCGTCGACGACGCCACGGCCCGCGCCGTCCTGGAGCTCGCCGAGGCCCGGGGACAGGCCGGGCCGGTTCTCGGTGAGCGGCTGACGTGGCAGGATGTGGGACCGGATCGCGCCGCGACCTGAGCAAAGCCCGACGCCGCTGCCGGTGGTGCACCGGCCTGGCGGGCCGCGAGACGAGAACTGAGCCCTACGGAATCTCTACGGAACACGGATGACGATGAGTAGCACGGCCGTCCCCACAGATGAGCATCGACCCACCGGCCGGCCGACGCACCGGGTCGAGTTCTACGGGGCCGACGGTGCACGCCGCGTCCTGCGGCCGGCCCGCCCGGCGGACGTACGCGCCATCGCAGAGCTGGTGCGCCCCTACGCCGAGCGCCGCGTCCTCATCGCCAAGGACCTCATCTCCTACTTCGAGGACATCCAGGAGTTCATCGTCGCCGAGGAGGTCCCGGACGTCGTCGGCCACGACGGAAGAGATGGGGGAGGAGGCGGAGGAGAATCGTTGGCCGCCCCCAGGATCGTGGGTTGCGGGGCTCTGCACGTCATGTGGGACGACATCGCCGAGGTGCGCACTCTGGCCGTCCACCCCGAGGCCCTGGGGACCGGGCTCGGCTCAGCCATCCTGCGCGAGCTCATCACGCAGGCCCGGGAGATAGGGCTCAAGCGCGTGTTCTGCCTGACCTTCGAGGAGCCGTTCTTCGGCGCCCACGGCTTCGAGCCGATCGAGGGCACGCCGGTGGGTGCGGACGTCTTCTCCGAGATGCTGCGCTCCCACGACGACGGCCTGGCCGAGTTCCTCGACCTGGCCCGGGTCAAGCCCAACACCCTGGGAAACGCCCGCATGCTCCTGCAGCTGTGAGCTGACCGCCCTGAGTGGGCCGGGTACGGTTCGCCGCGGCGGGCCGTGGTTCTGTGCGGCTTCATGATCGGGCGCGATCCTTCCGGACAAGCAGCCGACAACCATGCGATCACCATGGAGGAGCACCCATGATCCGCAACGTTCACGAACGCGTCATCAACGCCCCCATCGAGCCCCTGGGCGCCCTGCTCGATGGACTGGGGCAGAAGGACGACCGCCTCTGGCCCTCGCAGGGCTGGACGCCGATGGTCCTGGACCGGCCTCTGGCGCTGGGGGCCGACGGCGGCCACGGCGCCATCCGCTACTACGTGAGCGAGTATGAGCCCGGCCGGCGAGTGCGGTTCACCTTCCGCCCGCGAACGGGGATCATCGGTGCCCACGAGCTGAGTCTCGACGCTCTGGACGATGAGCGCACGCGCATCCGCCACGTCCTCATCGGTCGTACCCGTGGTGCCATGCGGCTCATGTTCTCGGCCGTGGTTGAGCCCCTGCACGACGCCGTCGTCGAGGACCTCTTCGACAACGCCGAGCGGGAGGTGACCGGTTCGGTGATCCGGCCCACGTCCTGGAGTCCGCGGGTACGCGTGCTGCGCCGCCTCACCGGTGACAGGTAGTTATCGAGAGCAGTCGAGTTCGGGCCGGGCGGATGGCGAGTTCTGCCTGAGGCTGCCTCAGGACCGAGGCGGTAGCCTGATGAGGCCCGTCAGATTCCCATGAATCCGAAGAACCCCTTGAGGACAACGATCATGAGTCAGCCGTCGGTCAACGATCCCTACGGTCGGCCAGTCCAGCCCGGTCAGTCCGTCCAGTACGGTCAACCAGCCCGGTACGGCTATCCGGCTCAGCAGAACCAGTACGGTCGGACGAGTCGGGGCGGCTACAGCCAGCAGAACTACGGTCAGCCCGCCCAACCGATCCAGTATGGCCAGGGCGGAACCGGCCGACCGGGCTATGGTCCGTCGGGTTACGGTGCTCCGGGTGGTTCGCAGCCGTCGTCGGCCCCGCAGGCCGGTTACCAGCCCTTCCGGCTCGGCCCGATCCCTGTCCAGCAGGACCGACTGGTGCTCAAGCCTACGGCGACGACCGCCGGCCGCATCCAGTTTCTCGTGGGCGGCGGCTTCGCGCTGGTGTGCCTGGCCGGAGCGGTCTGGAACCTCATTTATCTCGGAGACGAGGGCACGATCGGCGCGTTCTTCATCCTGCTGCTCATCGGGCTGTCCCTGCTGCTCGGCATTCTGTTCCTCATGTCGGTGCGCACGGTGCTCGACGCCACCGGCATCCACGTGGGGGTCAGTGGCAGAGGCCGTGACATCCCCTGGCCCCGGTCGCGCACGGGCCTGTTCGTCAAGGTCTCCGGTGCGCCGGCGGCCATGAGTGCTGCTGCTGGCAGGCCTCGGATTCGTCATGCAGAGGCGCACGTCGTCGACACCGACGGCAAGGCCGTTGCCCTGACCGGGCTGACATGGTCCGGTATCAGCGGAGAGGCGCTGGAGCGCAAGGGAGCTACTGAGCTGGACCGCATCTGGGCCTGGGCCGTGGCCCGTGGATACACCCAGGAGACGGGGGAGTACATCGAGCTCAGCGGCATTCTCGGCGTTCAGCAGGGACTCCGGGAGAGGCAGGAGCGCCGTCAGGACCTGAGTCGTCCTTGAGCAGATGGGGCGCTCTCGAGGTGGAGGTCCGCGATCCGTCGAGGTCCCGTGCGGTCGCAGGGTAGGGCTCGACTTCGTACCCCAGACTCTACGAACTCGAGGTCTACGGTACGACCACGTGCTCCGGCGGCTGCGGCTCGGCGGCTGACGGCGGGGTGATCGGGCTCGTCCAGGCGGCTGCCGCTACGGTGGGCACCGTGCCCGTCCGATCAACCCCTCAACACGCGCATGCCGAGACACCCTCTGACTCGGATGACCCCTCGGTACAGACGGTCCTTGCCTGGTACGACGCCCACGCCCGTGACCTGCCATGGCGTCGCCCCGGCACGACGCCGTGGGAGGTCCTCGTCTCGGAGGTCATGAGCCAGCAGACCCCGGTCGCCCGCGTCGTCCCCGCCTGGCGGGAGTGGATGCGGCGCTGGCCCGGGCCCACCGAGCTCGCCCGGGCCCCCACCGCCGAGGTGCTGCGGGTCTGGGGGCGTCTGGGCTACCCGCGCCGCGCCCTGCGGCTCATCGAGTGCGCCCGCAGCGTCGTCGAGCAGCACGACGGCGTCCTGCCCGACGACCCCGATGCCCTCCTGGCCCTGCCCGGTGTGGGGGAGTACACGGCCGGTGCGGTCCTCGCCTTCGCCCACGGCCGCCGTGCCCTCGTGCTGGACACGAACGTCCGTCGGGTCCTGGCGCGCGCCGTCGCCGGCCAGGCCCTGCCCGCACCCAGCCTCAATCGGGCCGAGCGCGAGCGGGCGCTGCACCTGCTGCCCGACGACGACTCCACCGCCGCCCACTGGTCGGTGGCCGTCATGGAGCTCGGCGCCCTGGTGTGCACCGCCCGCGAACCGAACTGCGGCGTCTGCCCGTGGGAGGTGAGCTGTGCCTGGCTCGCAGCCGGTCGGCCGGCGGACGTTCATGCGGGCCGACGCCGTACCCAGGCCTGGCACGGCACTGACCGCCAGGCCCGTGGCCTGATCATGGCCCGCCTGCGAGAGGTCGCCGACGGACAGCCCGTGGAGGCCGGAGAGCTGAAGGCCTGCGCCGCCCGAGCGGGGCTGAGCGGTACCGGTGGTGCCCCCGACCCCGATCAGCCCGGGCGCGCCCTGACCACCCTCCTGACCGATGGGCTCATCGCCACCGACGATGATGGTGCCACCTACCGGCTTCCCTAGCTGGGTCCTTCATCACCGAGCCGGGCACTTCTCGCCTACCCCGACAGAAATTCTGTCGGTCTCGGCGAAACGTGCCCGGCCCGACGGTGGTGAGCGGGGCGGGTGATGGGTGCAGGGCGTGTCGCGTGTGCGGACCTCGACAAAGGTCTGTGGATCGCTGCCCCGCCCGGGTGGGGCGCTCACGGCTATGGGGGCGCTCCGCCGGTAAAGTCGTGGCCATGGCCAAAGGACGCGGACGCAGTCATGGGGAAAGCGCAGGACGACGAGGCTCGGCCCGTCGCGGCGCGGGCTCCTCCGGCCGCTCGTCCTCGGGATCCCAGTCCCGGCCCCACCGGCAGGGCGGCGGTGGGCCCAAGGGTCGTTCCGGCACCGGTCATGCCTCTTCATCCCGTGGCGGCGCGGCCAAGTCCCCCCAGGCCAGGAATGCCGGTTCCCAGGGCAAGGGGCGAGGGGGCCGCGCCTCCGGCGCCAAGCTGACCGGACACCCCCTGCACTCGGGGCGATCGGGCCGGCCTTCCGGTGGAGGATCGGGGAAGCCCTCTCAGGACGGCAAGGCCCGAGAGGCGCGCACGGGACAGTCCGGTAGGAGTCAGCGCTTCCAGAACGCCCAGGGCGCCCAGAGCCCCTCAGCCGCGCGCTCGCGGCAGGCCGCCCCCGGGACCGCTCGCTCGGCCCGGACGAGCTCGACGCAGGCCGGCCGCTCCGGTCATCGTCGTCATGGCTGGGGCAAGGGCGCCCAGTGGGCCCACATCGGCGGCGGGCGGCTCACCGGCGCCCCCGACTCGATCCCTGACGGCCCGGATCAGCCCCGCAGCGGAAGGCTGCGCAAGCCGATCCCGCCCCAGCCCCGCTACGGCTTGCGTCGCACGCTGGTCCTCGGCGGTGCGCTGCTGTTCCTCCTACTGGTCGTGGTGGCCATCATCGTCGGATACTTCTGGGTGCGCGGCACCATCCGCACCCAGGACGAGGAACGCGCCGCTGCCCAGGTGCACACCGTCTACCCCACGCCGGGGGCATGCGATCCCGCGTCCCTGTCGAATACCGTCAACGCCCCGGAGTCCGTGGGTGTGGGGGCCGGGGCGACCTTCTCCATCTCCCTGGTCAACAACGGCTCGGCGCCCTGCCTGCTCGACGCCGGCAGCCAGGCCGTGGGGGTACGGGTTTCCTCGGGCACTCAGCAGGTGTGGGACTCCCTCACCTGCCCGGTGGGTCAGGCCGAGCGCGCCCTTCTCCTGCCTCCGGGGCAGACCGCGGAGGTCAGCGTGACCTGGAACGGGAACGCGGCCACCTCCGACTGCGCTGCCGCCACCGCCGCACCGGCCAGCGCCTCGGCATCCTCCACACCGAGCGGTGACGCGAGCGCGCAGGCCTCCGACCAGGCATCGGCCGATCCGAGTGCGACCGGCGGCTCCTCAGCGAGTGCCTCGGCCGGCCAGACGCAAACCGCCCCCGGGAGCGCTGCCGGAGCGGGAACCTATCGCTTCCACTTCGTCATGGGAGGCAAGGACCTGACCGAGGACCGGGTCTTCGTCGTCGGCTGACGTGGACCGGCCCAAGGAGGCGCCAGGGCCGTTCGACGGGGGGACGGTGCCGGTGGGCTCAGGAGTAGCGCTCGACGACGGAGATCTCCGCCAGCCGCGACAACCCGTCTCGTAGGGTCCGGGCCCTCTGGGCGCCGACGCCCTCGACCGCCTCGAGCTCCTCGATGGTGGCGCCCAGAACCCCCTGCAGGGATCCCCACTGCTCGACGACGGCGCGCGCCGTCACCACGGGCAGACGAGGGATCTTGGACAGGATCCGCAGACCGCGCGGGGAGACCTGGGCGTCCAGGTCCTGGCCGTCGATGCCGCCCAGGCCCATGGAGCGCGCCACCATCGCCAGGTCCAGGAGGGCGGGGGAGCCCACCCACTTCAGGCGCGCGTCCACGGTGGCGGTGTCCAGGCCCTCGGGCAGGTAGTCCTCCAGGAGGAAGCCGTGCTCGGCGAGCAGGCCCCGGGTGAGCTCCTCGACCTGGAGCGCCAGGAGGCGCCCGTCGGTGCCGAGCTCCAGGACATAGGAGTCGATGTCGGCGGAGATACGGCGGACCATCTCCATGAGCTGGAGCACCGCGGTGACGTCGCGGACGGTGACGAGGTCCTCGATCTCCAGGGAGTCCAGGCCGGCGGAGGTCTGGTCGAGGCGCGCCTTGTAGCGCTCGAGGGCGGACAGGGCCTGGTTGGCGCTGGCCAGGATCGACTCGCTGGGCTCCAGGACGTGGCGCTTGCCGTCCACGTACAGGGAGATGATCCGCATCGACTGGCTCACGGAGATGACCGGGTACCCGGTCTGGCGGGCCACGCGCTCGGCGGTGCGGTGGCGCATGCCCGTCTCCGAGGTCTGGATCGAGGCGTTGGGCAGGAGCTGGACGTTGGCGCGCCGGATCCGGGCGGTGTCCATGTCCACGACGACGCCGCCGTCCATCTTGGCCAGCTCGCGCAGCCTGGCCGCGGAGAGCTCGACGTCCAGGTGGAAGCCGCCCGAGGAGATGGCCTCGACCACCGGGTCGAAGCCCAGCACGATGATCGCGCCGGTACGACCGCGCAGGATCCGCTCCAGGCCGTCACGCAGGACGGTGCCGGGAGCGACGAGCGCAAGCGTCTCGTGCAGCTGGCCAGCGGCCTCGATCATCATCTCTCCTGATCTCGCGGTGTCCTGAGGAGGGACTCGCACTGTCCGTGTTCGCCGGGGTGGGGCTGCTCGCTCCAGACCGTCTGGCCCGGCGCCATATGGTTGAGCGCGCACGCACCGGTGCTCACGGCCCCATGGTATCGGCAGGCGGGTCACCTCTCGGAGAGGGCCTTCCCACACTGGACCGCTTGGTCTGTTGGGAGCGCGTGTCTGCGCAGGTGGGCGAGATTGACCGCCGCCGTAGGACCATGGCGTCAGCACTGTCAACGTGTGTCGATGACGTCAACGCTCACCGCTCCCACCATCATCATGGGCGGCTTTCCGCCCCGGCCCTTTCCGCGGTCTCAGCCGCGCGGCAGCGCCGCCCCCATGGCCTCACCCACGTGAGCGACCGGCAGGACCTGCATCCCGGCGACCTCGCGCAGTTCGGCGGAGCCGGCCAGCGGCACGATCGCCCGGTCGAAGCCGAGCCGTGATGCCTCCGCCAGCCGCCGTTGGATGCCAACGGTGGCACGCACCTCACCGGTGAGCCCCACCTCTCCGAAGGCCACGAGCCCAGCGGGCGTGGGTAGGTTGCGTGCGGCCGAGACCACGGAGATGGTCACGGCCAGGTCCGTGGCCGGCTCGACGGCGCGGGCCCCGCCCACGGTGGAGACGTAGACGTCCGTGCTGGAGGTGTCCACCCGCAACCGGGCGCTGAGCACCGCCAGGGCCATGGCCGTGCGCGAGTGGTCAACCCCGGAGGTGGTGCGCCTCGGCGAGCCGGCATTCGTGGATGCCACGAGCGCCTGGATCTCCACCGGCATGGGGCGGCGCCCCTCCAGGGTGACGGTGGCGCAGGTGCCCGGCACCTCGGAGCGGGCGGCGGACAGGAACAGCCCTGAGGGGTCCGCCAACCCCACGATGCCCCGCTCTCCCAGGTCGAAGCAGCCGACCTCGTCGGTTGGGCCGTAACGGTTCTTGACGGCCCGCAGCAGTCGCAGGCGGGCGTGGCGGTCTCCCTCGAACTGGGTGACGACGTCCACCAGGTGCTCCAGGACCCGGGGGCCGGCGATCCCGCCGTCCTTAGTCACGTGCCCCACGAGCAGTACCGGGATATTGCGTTCCTTGGCCACAGCGATGAGTGCGCCGGCCACGGCCCGGACCTGGGTGACGCCCCCGGCGCTGCCCTCGACCTGTGCCGAGGCGATGGTCTGGACCGAGTCCACCACCAGCAGGGACGGCTCTGCCCCCTCCACGTGCCCCAGCAGGGCCCCGAGCTCGGTCTCCGCGGCCAGGAGCAGCCCGGGGTCCAGGGCGTCGATGCGCTCGGCCCGCAGCCGCACCTGTGAGGCCGACTCCTCGCCGGTGACGTAGAGGACCGGCCCGTCCCCGCGCTCGCGCGCCACTGCAGCGGCCTTCGCGGCGACGTCGAGCAGCAGCGTGGACTTGCCGACGCCGGGCTCACCGGCGAGCAGCACGACGGCGCCCGGCACGATCCCACCACCCAGGACCCGGTCCAGCTCACCCACGCCGGTGGGGTGGGCCCTGGCCTCGGTGGCGCTGACCTCCTCGATGGGACGGGCGGCCACCGCCGGGTGCACGGCGCCGGCGGTGGCCAGGACGCTTCCGCCGGCGCCCCCACCCGGGGCGCCGGCGGACTGGACCTCCTCCAAGGTTCCCCATTCCCGGCACTCCCGGCACTGGCCCATCCACTTGGGACTGGACCAGCCGCACTCGGTGCAGCGGTAGGAGACCTTGGGGGCCTTGAGACTCTTCGGTGCGGGCATGAACGGAGCGTATCGGGCCCCACCGACATCTAATCGGGCATCTACTCGGCGCCTGCCGCGACTCAGTAGCCGACCGGGCCGGTCTGCCCCGGCTGCCCTCCCTGACCGTAGGGCTGCTGCGGCTGGCCGTGCGGGGCCTGCTGCGGTGCGCCGGGAGCCGTCTGCTGACCGGGCATCTGGCCGTAGCCGGTGCTCTGCGATGCCACCGGCTGGGCGGCCGGCTGGCCGTACTGGGGCTGGCCGTAGCCCTGCTGTGCGGGGGTCGCACCCGGATAGGGCTGGTACTGGGGGGCCACGTGGCCGGGCACCAGGTGGGGAGACTTCTTGGCCAGGGCCGCGTCGGCGAACCGCCCGATCGCCAGAGCGCCGACAACGGGAAGAATGAAGACCAGGTAGGGGATGCGCACCGTCCCCTCGGCGTTCGTGATGATCCCGATGTAGATCGCGATATCGATGACGACGCCGATCACGACCATGACGGTCATGATGAGGTAGTAGTAGCGCGTGCGCAGAGGCTGCTCCTCGCCGGAGTCGTTGCTGTCAGGGATCTGGGGGGTGTTCTGGGCGGGTAGTTGTGCGCTCATGAGAGACGGCCTTTTCTGTGTTCGGGGACTGGTACCGCAGTGCGCCGACGGCGCGACCGGACCTAGCGTGCCTAAAATCAGCCGGCACGTCACCTGCTCGACATGGGGAGCGGTATCCCCGTGACATATATTTCTCGCACATCGAGCCGGGCTCCTCTCACGGTGCTTTCCCAGAGGATCTGGGGCTGGGCAGGAGGAGCCCGGCTCGGTGGTGAGGGGTGTCCGTCAGCCGCGGGTGCGGGCCAGGGCCAGGCGGGCGCGCTCGGCCACGTTCTGACCGGTGAAGCCGTACTCCTCGAACAGGACGGTACCGGCAGCCGAGGCGCCGTAGTGGTCCAGGGAGACGATCTCGCCGGCGTCGCCGACAATCTCGCGCCAGCCCATGGCGATGCCGGCCTCGATGGAGACCTTGGCAGCGCCGGCCGGCAGCACCTCAGACCGGTAGGCGTCGCCCTGCTGGGCGAACCACTCCAGGCAGGGCGCGGAGACCACCCGGGTGGGCGTGCCCTGCCCCTGGAGGATGTCACGGGCGGCCACGGCCACACCGACCTCGGATCCGGTGGCCACCAGGACCACCTCGGGGCTGACCTGCCCGCCGCCGGCGTCGGTGGCCTCGGCCAGGACGTAGGCGCCCCGCCTCACGCCCTCAGCCGCGGCCTGGGCGGAGGCGTTGACGGTGAGGTTCTGGCGCGAGAGGACGATGCCGGCCGGCTCGCCGTGGCGGACCAGGATCTCGGCCCAGGCGGCGGCGGTCTCGTTGGCGTCCCCGGGGCGCACCACGGCCAGGCCCGGGATGGCGCGCAGCGCCGCCAGGTGCTCGATCGGCTGGTGGGTAGGGCCGTCCTCGCCCACGCCGATCGAGTCGTGGGACCACACGAAGATCGAGCCGACCCCCATGAGCGCCGCCAGGCGCACGGCCGGGCGCATGTAGTCGGAGAACACCATGAAGGTGCCACCATAGGGCCGGGTGAGCCCGTCCAGGGCAATGCCGTTGAGGACCGAGCCCATGGCGTGCTCACGCACACCGAAGTGGATGGTGCGACCGAAGGGCCCGTCGCCCTCGGCCTGCGCCAGGGATGCGGGCAGGAAGGAGGGCTGCCCGGCCATGGTCGTGTTGTTCGAGCCGGCCAGGTCCGACGACCCGCCCCACAGCTCGGGCACTACCCCGGCCAGCGCGGCCAGGACCTTCCCCGACGCCGCACGGGTCGCCAGGGACTGGCCGGTCTCCCACGTCGGCAGGGCCGCCTGGAGGCCCTCGGGCAGGCGGTGGGCCTGAAGGCGCTCCAGCAGCGCGGAGCCCTCGGGGTTGGCCTGCTGCCAGGCCGTGAAGCGCTCGTCCCAGACCGCTCGGGCGGCCCGAGTATTCTCGGCGGCCCGCTTCCGAGCATGGGCGACGACGTCGTCGGGCAGGATGAAGGTCTGCTCGGGGTCCAGCCCCAGGGCCCGCTTGAGCCCGGCGATCTCCTCACCCCCGAGCTTGGAGCCGTGGGAGGACTCCTGGCCCTGCTTGGTCGGGGACGGCCAGGCGATGATGGTGTGCAGACGGATCAGCGACGGACGCTCGGTCTCGGCGCGGGCCGCGACGATCGCCTCGTGCAGCGCCTGGAGGTCCTCCGCGTAACCCTCGGGGCCGGTGCGCCAGTCGACGTCGAGCACCTGCCACCCGTAGGCCTCGAAACGGGCCGAGACGTCCTCGGTGAAGGCGATGTCCGTGTTGCCCTCGATGGAGATGTCGTTGTCGTCGTAGATGGCGATGAGGTTGCCCAGCTGCTGGGTACCGGCCAGGGAGGCGGCCTCCGAGCTCACGCCCTCCTGCATGCAGCCGTCGCCGAGAACCGTGTAGACGAAATGGTCGAAGACCGACTCGCCCAGCGGGGCGCCGGCGTCGAGCAGCCCGTGCTCGCGGCGCGCGGCCATGGCCAGTCCCACCGCGTTGGCGAAGCCCGCCCCCAGCGGGCCGGTCGTGGTCTCGACGCCCGCCACCTCACCGAACTCCGGGTGACCCGGCAGGCCGGCCGGCGAGCGGAAGGCCGTGAAACCGCTCAGGTCGATGTCGTAGCCGGCCAGGAACAGCTGGATGTACTGCACCAGTGAGGCGTGCCCGATGGACAGGACGAACCTGTCACGCCCCAGCCAGCCCGGGTCGAGCGGGTCGTGGACCATCTCGCGCTGGTAGAGCAGCCACGCCACCGACGCCAATGAGATCGGCGTACCGGGGTGGCCCGACCCCGCCTTTTCCACGGCGTCGGCGGCCAGGGCCTTGGAAACCGCGATCGTCCGGCGGTCGAGATCGGTGAGCAGCGGCTCAGCACTCATAACTGAGGACTCCTTGTGCATGAGGGTGCATATCGCCCGCGGCCGCGAGCGCCGTGCTGGCGTTCCTGCGGCCGGGCATCGGGACTGATCCTTCCCGCTTCCGCGGGGGCGGGCAAGTACGCAGATGAACGCGTGTTCAGATCAACTCGGATACGCCGCCCGGACTGTTCTCTCCCCGGCGGGTTCAGACGCTCTCCAGGAGGGAGCGGGCAGTGCTCTCGTCGGTGACGAGTGCGGACAGGTAGTCGCCACGCAGGGTCGCGCGCACGGCATCGACCTTGTCCCTGCCCGCGGCCACACCGATGACCAGGGGGATATCGCTGAGTCGGGAGGGATCCAGGCACAGGGTGCGGTCGCACAGGGCCGTGCGCACGTGGTTGCCCTCGGCGTCCAGATGGTGCCCGCAGACATGGGCGACGACGTTCTTGCGGCGGCACTCGCGCATGACGGCGGGCGTCATCCAGCGGCGTAGGAGCGGACTGCTCGTCGTCTCCCCGACGGCGCCGACGCCGGTGAGCGCCACATCGCTGCGGGCGGCGAGCTCCAGCGTGGTGGCCACCCTCTCCTCGCTGCGCACCGCGCGGGCGTTCTTCAGGGAGTCGAAGACGAGGGGGACCGGCAGCGAGCGGTAGTGGCCGCCCAGTCGCAGGGCCAGGTTGCGGCAGATGTCCGGGCCGTCCTCGAGATGGAAGGACTCCCCGGCCGAGCCCAGCATCGCCACCGCCGTTGATTCGGGCCAGACGCGCTCGGGTAGGTGATGAACGACGGCGCCCACGGCCCGGCCGTTGGACACGGCGATGACGCCGCGGGGCCCGCAGCGCTCCAGGAGCAGGTCGCCGCACACCCGGGCGACCTCGGCGCCCGGGCCGCTGGCGCCGTCGGCGCGGTCCTCGGCGACCCGCGCCTCCTTGAGCCCGAAGGCCTGCGCCAGCTGCTCCTCCAGGGCCATGAGCCGCTCAATGGGGTGGGACACGGTGACGGTGACGACGCCGTGCCTGCGGGCCTCGGAGAGCATGCGCGAGACCGTGGGGCGCGAGTAGCCCATCCTGCTGGCGATCCTCGCCTGATCGAGGCCCTCGTCCCAGTAGAGGTGGGCCACCTCCAGCAGCAGCGAGGCCCGTTCCCGAGTCAGCTGTGCACACATGCGTTCATGTTATCCAAACGTGACTATCGGATCTCGTGTTCTGGCAACGATTCCTTCGGAGAGGGAGTGTCGGTTGCGCCGTCAATCTGAACATCCGTTCACGACTCGTCTTCGACGCTGGTCCCCTTCTTCGTAGCGTGACGGATACGGGCGGTGTGCGGGCCGGTGGTACTGCACTGTGCCGCTGCCGGCGCCCCGCCAGCACGTGACCGAAACCCGTCCGGAGGAGAAGAACCCATGGGAATCGTCCGCACCATCCACGGCGACGTCGACCCCGCGAGCCTCGGAGTCGTCAACGCCCACGACCACCTCATCCGCGTGGGCGCGGGGGAGGTCTACATCGACCCCGACCACCTCCTCATCGATGAGGACAAGGCGGCCCAGGAGGCCACCTTCTTCGTCGAGGCCTCTAAGCGCTACGCCCCCAGCGCCACCATCGTCGACATGTGCCCGGCCTCTTCCGGGCGCGGTGTGCTCATGCTGCGCGACGTCGTCGACCGCGTTCCGGACCTGCAGGTCATCCAGGCCACCGGTTTCCACCAGCAGAAGGTCTACCTGGAGTGGCGCCAGTCCTGGGTCAACCAGTACA
>ERZ773075.1079-NODE-1079-length-15931-cov-9.6118_pt1 | contig 15931 bp, 14 predicted proteins | sample MGYA00580614_ERZ773075 | MGnify/ENA primary metagenome ERZ773075 (study PRJEB29015, sample SAMEA2738021) | human oral metagenome | biome: human oral; feature: human-associated habitat; material: dental | place: China | collected 2043 ... | reverse complement strand
TAGCTACGTCAAAACCTGAAGAATTTTCCATTCAGATTCTCAAGCACTTTGGCTTGTATGATTATTTTGAATTTGTTGCTGGTGCGACCATGGATAGAAAACGTAGTAAAAAAAGCGATGTTATCCAGTATGCCTTAGAGCAAAATGGGATTACAGATTTGGCGCATACCATCATGATTGGAGACAGGGAGCACGATGTGCTTGGGGCTCAAGCGCAAAAGCTTGATTCTATCGGTGTCCTTTATGGCTTTGGTAGCAAGGAAGAATTGGAAGAAGCCGGCGCCACCTATATTGTCCAAGAGGTTGGAGAAATTGCTAAAATTATCAATACTCAAAAAGCTTAAGCTTTATTTAAGATAGGCCAGCTATACTAGAAGCATAAACAAAGACCTCCTAACTTTGTTTAAACCTCCTAAACTTTTTCATAATAATCTCCCTTAAGAGTCGCCCAATCGGCGGCTTTTTTGTGAGTCATGTGTTGCCTGTGGTATAATGAACAAAGAAACTAAAAGGAAGAGGGAAGAGATGGATTACACGATAGAGGAAAAAGAAATATTTATGAGGGAGGCGCTGAAGGAGGCGGAGATTGCCCTCGCCAATGATGAAATACCGATTGGCTGTGTTTTGGTCAAGGATGGTCAGATTATCGGACGTGGGCATAATGCGCGTGAGGAGCTGCAGCGGGCGGTCATGCATGCGGAAATCATGGCGATTGAGGAGGCCAATCAGCATGAAAATAGCTGGCGCCTGCTAGATACGACGCTTTTTGTGACCATTGAGCCCTGCGTCATGTGTAGCGGAGCTATCGGTTTGGCTCGCATTTCCAAGGTCATCTATGGGGCGAAAAACCAGAAATTCGGTGCTGGGGGCAGTCTCTACGATATCCTGACGGATGAGCGCTTGAATCATCGCGTAGAGGTTGAAAGCGGCCTTTTAGAAGAAGAATGTGCGGCGATTATGCAGAACTTTTTCAGAAATCGCAGGAAAAAGTAAAGAAAATTAGCCAAAAAAGAAAGTTTGTGTTATACTAATTAGTGGAGCAACAGTTCTGCGTGAAGCGGGTCAGGGGAGGAATCCAGCAGCCCTAAGCGATTTGAACTGTGTGCTCTTTTTCTATGCCTCTTAACGAATCAACTCCGAAGGAGGAAGATGAGTTTAGAGGTATTGACGCAGTTTGAGCGAAGCGAGAACTACGTTCCGATGTTGAATGAATCAAGACTGAAAGTCGCAGATGAATCTTAGAGCAATCGACACGGTTTTTTCTGATGGGACAGAATCTGTGAATCTCAACCTACCCATGAAATTGAGAGCAGGAATTTTCTGGTGAAAATAGCAGATTGCGCAAACGATTGCGTTCGCTTCTAGTATAGGATTTGCAAAATTGTAAAAAAATTAACAAAATTTTATATTAAAGCGTTTTCATTGAAGGAATTACTTGCTAAAAAAGTATGAAAGCGATATGATAGAGTGGAAGAAAAAATGGAGGAATATCATGTCACATATTAAATTTGATTATTCAAAAGTTTTGGACAAATTTGTTGCCCCACATGAAGTGGAGTACATGCAAGCACAAGTAACAGCAGCAGACGAATTGATCCGCAAAGGAACAGGTGCTGGTAGCGACTTCCTAGGATGGTTGGACCTTCCTGAAAATTATGATCGCGAAGAATTTGACCGCATCTTGAAAGCTGCTGAGCAAATCAAATCAGACAGCGATGTTTTGGTCGTGATCGGTATCGGTGGATCATACCTTGGTGCCAAAGCAGCTATTGACTTCTTGAACCACCACTTTGCTAATTTGCAAACAAAAGAAGAACGTAAAGCTCCACAAATCCTTTACGCAGGAAACTCAATCTCATCTACTTACCTTGCTGACTTGGTAGAGTATGTTGCAGACAAAGACTTCTCAGTAAACGTGATTTCTAAATCAGGTACAACAACTGAACCAGCTATCGCTTTCCGTGTCTTCAAAGAACTTTTGGTGAAGAAATACGGTCAAGAAGAAGCTAATAAACGTATCTATGCAACAACTGACCGCCAAAAAGGTGCCGTTAAAGTTGAAGCAGATGCCAACGGTTGGGAAACATTTGTGGTTCCAGATGATATCGGTGGACGTTTCTCAGTCTTGACCGCAGTTGGTTTGCTTCCAATCGCTGCATCAGGAGCTGACATCAAAGCCCTTATGGAAGGTGCAAATGCAGCTCGTAAAGACTACACTTCAGACAAACTTTCAGAAAACGAAGCTTACCAATATGCAGCCGTTCGTAACATCCTTTACCGCAAAGGCTATGCAACTGAAATCTTGGTAAACTACGAGCCATCACTTCAATACTTCTCAGAATGGTGGAAACAATTGGCTGGTGAATCAGAAGGGAAAGACCAAAAAGGTATTTACCCAACTTCAGCAAACTTCTCAACTGACTTGCACTCACTTGGTCAATTTATCCAAGAAGGAACTCGTATCATGTTTGAAACAGTTGTCCGTGTTGACAAACCGCGTAAGAACGTAATCATCCCTACTTTGGAAGAAGACCTTGACGGACTTGGTTACCTTCAAGGAAAAGACGTTGACTTTGTAAACAAAAAAGCGACTGACGGTGTTCTTCTTGCCCACACTGACGGTGATGTACCAAACATGTATGTGACTCTTCCAGAGCAAGATGCCTTCACTCTTGGTTACACTATCTACTTCTTCGAATTGGCTATCGCCCTTTCAGGTTACTTGAATGCCATCAACCCATTTGACCAACCAGGTGTTGAAGCCTACAAACGCAACATGTTTGCTCTTCTTGGAAAACCAGGATTTGAAGAATTGAGCAAAGAACTCAACGCACGTTTGTAATACGAAACGCAGCCTCCCTTCGGGGAGGTTTTTTGCTGTTTTAAAGTTCAACTTCTACCATGCTTTGTTAGCCAGCCCGCTATCTGGCTTTTTCACTTATTTATCCACTCAGCGATGGTTTTCCTTTCCCTGATTATATGTTACAATCAGAGGAGATGTAGCAGTATTGTGCTAGACTTTCATTTAAAAAAGTTAAGTTTGCTACTATTTGGACGGCTCTAGAAAAACAGAGAACCAAGATTGGGAAGGAGTTCGGATGAAGTTATTTTTGGCTGAAAAAGTGAAACAAAAATAGTCATATATAGTTGGTTTTGTGGGCACGGACGAGAGTTCGTGCCTTTTTGCTTGTGTGCTTTCAAGCTAAGCCAGTTCAAAATATGATATACTGGAATAAAGTTATATTAGCATGACAAGTTTTACGGTGCCTACAATCGCTGGATATTGCTCAGTATGAATGGTATAGAAAATAGAATAGCAGTATTCGGCGAGCAAGAATTGTTAACTATTAGACGAATCGTCTTTTTAATGATAGAAGAGCCAATAGATGAGGAGGAGTTATGGGAAAGAGAAATCTGGAAGCTTTGAGGCAGAAACATCAATCAAAATTCAAGAAGGCTCAAACGAAAAAGCCAGCCAATAGCCAATCATCCTTTCTATCTAAATGGAAAACCAAGGAAGACAAACATATCAAACCATCTGCTGGATTGCAAGAAGCGCAGGAAAGACCCGAAGAAAATCAACCTCGTCCTTCCGTTTCGTCTCCATCAAAAGTGGTCTTTCCAATAGAGAGCTCAAGCAATGAGCCGTCTGCTGTCTCTTCGATAGAGAATAAAAATGGCTATGGGGCTAAAACAAGTCCTCAAGACCAGCCGGTGTTTTCTGAGCCGTTAGCAGGAGTTCAGCAGGCGAAGGAACCTCTGTCCCTTCTATCACAGAATTTGTTGGAATTAAAGCAGAGAGAGCTGAAGCGTCTCATTTCTAGCTTAGAATCACTGAAAACTAAAAAACAAAACCAAGTCCTTCGTGGAAATCAAGCTATCCAGCCGATGTCAGGCCTTGTAACTGAAGCAAAGCAGACCAAGCTTTCTCCGCGAATAAGCTCCAATGAGCTTGCTAGAGAGATAGATAAAGTAGAGTTTAAGAAGAACAAACGAGGAATCTTTTCTAAGATAAGGGTGATGCTACTTTCTAGTTTGGGGATTATAGCCTCAATGTATAGCATAGTAGAGCAGTGGAAAAAGAATGATGATTTAAAACGCATGGAAGAAGCTGCAGCTATTTCTCGTATGTTAGACTCATATGATAAGAATCAAGATTTAAAATCTGCTAATCGTCCAGAATGGATTGCTAAGAAAGAGGAGTATCAGTTTCATATTACCTATGATGATGTCACTTCTTTGTTCTCAGACTTCACTTCATCGGTTCCAAATCTGACAAAGGTCGACGAGGTGGTTGCAAAGTTAGGGAAAGCTGAGTCTGGTAGGGAAACGAACCAAAATGACCTAATCAAGACGATAGATTTAAACTATTCACAAGCAGGGACGGAAGCGAAAGTTAACCTCTCTTTTAAGAGCTATCTTGGTCCTTCTGAAACTCTTAAGTTGGAATCCCTAAAATGTACGCATCTCAGTAGTGCGCAACTGCCTAACCGAAATGCTCAGCTCACTCGTCAAGATCTTTCTGGTATAGAGAAAGGAAAGACCTATCAAGAGATTGTCAGTCAGTTGGGACTTCCAGAGCGCCTCGATTGGCATGGGGGAATCTTGAGCTATACCACTTTATCAATTTCTTATCGTTTGGAAGATGGTCAAGAGGTTAGTTTTTCTTTTGAAAAAGATGACACTCAGAGCTATCGACTGAAAGACAGCTCAGGTTTGACAAGCGAAGCAGGAGCTGCAGGTACTCAGTAGTGCTTGCCTAGCAGGAGAATCAGCCGTTTGTAGAAAGGGAATGAGCAATTAAGTGTTAGTTGATAGGTGAAAAGGTGAAAGATAGAAATTTAGAAGCATTGAGGCGGGAACACAAATCCAAGTTTAAACCCAGAAACACTTCGTCGGTCAAGAATCAGCGGGAACGGGGAGGAGCTGCCCTCGAAGAGACAAAGGAAGAAGCAAGGAAAGAAAAGCAGCGAACAGAGTCAGCAGTCAATCCTAATGGCCAGCTTTTAGCAAAGTCTGTGCTATCTTCTTGGCTATCTCGTTATGCTTATCTTCTAGTGATGGCTGCAGGCCTAGTAGGATTGATTAGCTTATTGATGGTGTATATGCGACCAACTTTTAAGTCAGAAGGAAATCAATCAGCTATATCGTCTGTTAATACTGTTCCGACAGAATCAGAAAATAGGATAGAGATCCTGACGGAGGAAAATTCAGCTTTTATTGAAAAGAATCGAGAGGTCGATTTTCCATTCGAAGAGATTTTAGAATTGATTAAAACTATGAACGAACCTAATGTGTCTCCAGAGGATATCGTTAAGAAGTATGGAAAAGCCAGTTCTGGGAGTGAGGATAATAGCGTGAAGGGCAGTAAATTGGTGACACTTTCCTATAATTTGGTAGGAAGAAAAGGAGTTGTTGATATGCACCTTAGGAATGCTGGAGGAGGAATGGAGCTTTCTACAGTATCAGTTACTTTCTTCCAGAATGCTGGGGAATCGATTACGAAGACAGTTGATGATTATCGATCGCTCATTCCTCAAAGTAAGCGAGAAGGGATGGAAATCAAGCAAGCTATTGTAGAACTGGGGATGCCAAAGAGTATTTATGCTCATAAAACGCTTAAAAAGCAAGTTGATTTTTTTAGTATGAGCTATCCAACTAAGGAAAAGATGTCAGTTTCTTTGTATTTTGACGAAGTGAATGGAACTTACCGCCTCACCAGTATGATGACAAGTACGGTCTGAGAGCCTAGACTGAGAGCATGGATTTTTTCTTAACATAGACAGGGATAGAAGAATGGGAAAAAGAGATTTAGAAAAATTACGAAGGGAACATAAGGGAAAATTTAGTAGAACTAGGGAACCCATAAAACGAGAGTCTAAGGAAGGAGCTAGTTTGCTAGCTGAAACAAACCTCAAGGAAGGCACAAGACAAGAATCAAAGTCAACTTTTAAGAGAACCGCAAAGTTTAAACACAAATCACCATTTTTCAAGCTAGTGAGTGCTCTAGCCCTGATAGGCCTTGTTATCGGTCTACTTGTCTTAATCGGGAATTGGACCAATTCTTACAGAAAGAATCCGTTAGTAAGAACAGAAGCAAAATATTCTTCTTCAAATGCCGAAGTTTTGGATTGGGAACCAAGGGATTTTATAAAGTATAAGATTGAAGAGGACGAGGATAAAAATATAACAGTATCCAATTTTGTTCGTCAACATGGTTTAGCTAAAAGCAGCGATGAAACGGTGATTGGCAAGAAGGATAAATTATTATCACTGATCTATGATTTGAAGGGAGGAGGCTTTGCCGTCTTTCAATTCTGGGATTTTGGTTCAGGTCTACATCTTACCAGCATAGCTTATAATATTTATCAAAATGAGGATTTGACGGGGGAACGGCTTTCCTTCCTTAAGGGAATGACGTCAGATGAAGAAAATGGCATCACTGATCTAGAAGTGATAGAACATTTGGGACTTTCCAACAACTACTACAAAGCAGTGGTGAAAGGATATTACAGTATGTCTATGGGCTATAGGGCAGAAGATAAAACCTTCTTCCATTTAAACTTTGTAAAGGGAAAGGATGGCCAATTTCATCTGAATAAACTTAAAGAGACTAAATAGCATACTAGCTACTAATAAAGTCCTAACTGTATAGCCGAATTGTGTTATAATAGAGAAATAAAAGAGATAGGAGAGGGACTAGCTTCTCCCAACAAAGAATAGAAAGAACAAAGAGGTGACGCCATGTCTGCTACGAAAATGAACGCTCAAGAAATTATCAAATTTATCGCTGATGCCAAGAAAAAAACTCCTGTCAAGGTAACCTTTGATGGAGAATTGCACGGATCAATCCCTTGGTCTGTTGTGAAATTAGGCAATGTTCTTTTTGGAGACTGGGAAGAAATCAAGCCACTCCTCGTGAACTTAGAAGAAAATAAGACCTATGTTGTAGAGCAGGATGCCCGCAATTCAGCGGTGCCGCTTTTGGACAAGCGCGACATCAATGCCCGTATTGAGCCGGGTGCTATTATCCGTGACCAAGTTGAAATTGGTGATAATGCTGTCATCATGATGGGGGCAGTCATCAATATCGGTGCAGAAATTGGTGCTGGTACCATGATTGATATGGGTGCTATTCTGGGCGGCCGAGCGATTGTTGGCAAAAATAGCCATGTCGGTGCTGGTGCGGTTCTGGCAGGAGTCATTGAGCCGGCTAGTGCTGAGCCAGTTCGGGTTGGCGATAACGTGCTGATTGGTGCCAATGCGGTTGTCATTGAAGGTGTACAAATTGGCAGTGGTTCCGTTGTTGCAGCTGGTGCGATTGTGACCCAGGATGTTCCTGAAAATGTAGTGGTTGCTGGTGTTCCAGCACGAGTTATCAAAAAAATTGATGAGAAGACGCAGCAGAAGACAGCTCTGGAAGACGCTCTGCGTACTCTTTAATATTGGTTAAAAGATAGCCGCCCTTGAACTTCATCGGGGGCGGTCTGACTCTTTGTTTGCACTGACAAGATTTTATAGGAAAGAAACAATGCTTGATTATCTGAACATTCGCCGCGATTTACACCAGATACCAGAAATCGGTCTGGAAGAATACAAGACTCATGCTTATTTGATGCAGGTCATTGATGGACTGACAGCAGGTCTAGACTTTGTGGAAATCCGAACTTGGCGGACGGGTATTTTGGTCTTTATCAAGGGAAGTTCACCGGATAAGACGATTGGCTGGCGAACAGATATTGATGGTCTTCCGATTGTGGAGGATACAGGACTGGACTTTGCCAGTACCCATGAGGGCCGGATGCATGCCTGCGGACACGATATGCATATGACTGTTGCCCTAGGCCTGCTGGAACAAGCTGTGAGCACTCAGCCTACCCACAATCTGCTCTTTCTCTTTCAGCCTGCAGAGGAAAATGAAGCTGGTGGAATGCTCATGTACGAAGACGGTGCTTTTGGCGACTGGCTGCCGGATGAGTTTTACGGCCTCCATGTGCGGCCGGACCTCAAGGTCGGTGATATTGCCACTAATAGAGGAACTCTCTTTGCTGGCACCTGTGAAGTCAAGCTGACCTTTAAGGGGAAGGGAGGCCATGCGGCCTTTCCTCAAGAAGCCAATGATGCTTTGGTGGCGGCTAGCTACTTTATCACCCAGGTGCAGACCATTGTCAGCCGCAATGTCGATCCTATCGAGGGAGCGGTTGTGACCTTTGGTTCGCTCCATGCTGGCACGACCAACAATGTCATCGCAGAAACAGCTTTTCTGCATGGTACCATTCGGACCCTGACTCAGGAGATGAACCTCTTGACCCAGAAACGCTTACGGGAAATAGCAGAGGGCATAGCCCAAAGTTTCGGACTGGAATTGGACTTGGAGCTTAAACAAGGTGGCTACCTACCTGTAGAAAATCATCCTGACCTAGCAGACGAATTGATGGACTTTTTCCAGAAGGAAGAAGGAGTGGAGCTGATTGATATTGCGCCGGCTATGACAGGCGAGGACTTTGGCTATCTGCTCAGCAAGGTCAAGGGCGTCATGTTCTGGCTGGGAGTGGACAGTCCCTATGCCCTCCATCATCCCAAGATGACACCGGACGAGGCAGCACTGCCCTTTGCTATTGAAAAGATTGGGAAATTCCTAGATTATAAAATCAACGAAAGATAAGGAAAAGGTGGACGAGCTGCATGAAAAAAGAGCTGAGACAAACTGTACTGAACCAGATGAAGAAACTGACAGGAAAAGAAAAAAAGCAGGCAGATAACTGGCTGACCCAGCACTTGCTCAGTTCAGCAGCTTATCAAAAAGCTCAGGTTATCGCTACCTATCTTTCTATGCCGCATGAAGTCTCAACTGCATCCTTTATCAAGCAGGCTCAGTTGGATGGCAAGCGGGTTTTAGTGCCTAAGACCTATGGCCAGGGTCGGATGATATTTGTGGATTATGATGAAAGTCGCCTTCAAAAAAGCTCTTTTGGACTTATGGAGCCGATAAGTGAAGAGGCTGTGGACAAGACAGAAATTGATCTGATTCATGTGCCAGGCGTGGTCTTTAATTCTCAAGGTTTTCGGATTGGTTACGGCGGCGGCTACTATGACCGTTATCTGGCTGATTTTGCAGGAGCATCCATCAGCACTATTTATGCTGTCCAACAGGCAGAATTTTTACCAGCTCAACATGATGTTGCGGTAAAGGAGTTACTTATTTATGAAGCAAATCTTTGATAGAGACTATCCTGTGACAAGCATCCTGCTTATCTTAACGAGCCTTGTTTTTGCCTTGATGTTTCTTTCCTACGGTTTTCAATACAGCAGTTCCGAAGCCTTGTATCACTTTGGAGCCGTGCACGGTTATACGATTCAAGCGCTGCCGGAGCAGTTTTGGCGGGTTTTTGCTGCTATTTTTATCCATATTGGCTTGGAGCATTTTGTGGTCAATATGCTGACCCTCTACTTCCTTGGTCGGCAGATTGAAGCTATCTTTGGCTCATGGAAATTTTTGATACTCTACCTGATGTCAGGCATTATGGGGAATTTATTTGTGGTCTATTTTTCACCCAATAGCCTGGCAGCCGGGGCGTCTACTGCTCTTTTCGGCCTTTTTGCTTCCGTTGTTGTGCTTCGTTATGCTACGCGAAACTACTATCTGCAGCAGCTGGGTCAGTCCTATATGAGCCTACTGGCTGTCAATCTGGTCATGAGTTTTTTACCGGGAATTAGCCTTGCAGGCCACTTGGGCGGTCTAGTTGGCGGAGCTTTAGGAGCTGTGATCTTACCAGTATCGGGAGAACGCTACGCTTTTAGCAAGACTCAACGATTTTTAGCACTGGCAGCCTACCTTGGATTAGCAGCTATTTTGATTTTTCTGACTTTTCAACGACCAATTTTTTGAGAAATGAATTCAATTACCGCTTTTTAAAGCGGTATTCCAAAATGTGGCCAACCTCTGTCAGCAATAGAAAAATTGCTGATAGAGGTTGATTACCATATAATGAAAACTCTTAGAGATGCTGATATGACATCATTTTTAAGAGTTTTTTTACTTTATCCAGCAAAAGAAAAAGATTGAAGAAATTGTCCAAAATGGACTTTTTCTTCAATCTAACACCTAGTAAATCTAGGTGTTTTCCTGTATAGTGTTAAAAGCTGTTGCATTAGCTAATCTATTGCTTATGCACTTCTATTATTTTTTCGTTTTCTTATCTAATTTTTTGCCTAAATCGATAATGTATTGCTTCAAATCATCCTTAACCTGAGGGTGTTTGAGGGCGTAATCGATAGAAGTTTTCATGAAGCCAAACTTGTCACCGACATCATAGCGGTCGCCTTTGAATTCACGGGCAAAAACGCGCTGAGTCTTGTTGAGGGTATCGATGGCATCAGTCAGTTGAATTTCATTGCCAGCGCCGGGAGTTTGTTTTTCCAAAATTTCAAAAATTTCTGGCGTTAGCAGGTAGCGTCCGATAATGGCCAAATCACTTGGTGCATCTTCTGGTGCTGGTTTTTCAACAAATTTTTCAACGCTGTAGAGGCCATTGACGCCTTCGCCTTGTGGTGCAATAACGCCGTAAGCAGAGACTTCTTCATGAGGAACTTGCATAACTGCGATTGTAGATGCGTGGGTTGCTGCATAGTCATCCATGAGTTGCTTGGTGAGTGGCACTGCCTTGTCATTGGTAATGTCCATCAAATCATCCCCCAGCATGACCACAAAAGGCTCATTTCCGACGAAGGCCTTGGCTTGAAGTACGGCGTCCCCGAGTCCACGCGGATGGCTCTGACGGATGAAATGCAAGCCAATACCAGTGGTCTCATCCACCAACTTGAGCAAGTCGTTCTTGCCCTTTTCTTTGAGGTTGTATTCTAGCTCAAAGTTGGAGTCAAAGTGGTCCTCGATGGAGCGTTTTGACTTCCCTGTGACAACTAGAATGTCTTTGATTCCAGACTTAAGAGCTTCCTCGACGATAAACTGAATAGTTGGTTTATCAACGATCGGCAGCATTTCCTTGGCTAGTGCCTTAGTGGCTGGTAAGAAGCGGGTACCGAGACCGGCCGCAGGGATGACTGCTTTTCTGACTTTTGACATAACTTTCTCCTTTATAAAAAATACTGTAACTTAAGACCACTCATTTTCAGCTTTGAATTCATTACTCATCATATCATGAATGGCATCTTTGATATCATGGCCGTCATAGATAACCTTGTAAATAGCCTGGGTAATTGGCATGTAGACACCGAGTTCTTGAGCTAGTTCGTAGGCAGCTTTGGTGGTCGAGATTCCTTCGATAACCATGCCCATGTTGGCTTCAATGTCAGCCAATTTTTCGCCACGACCCAGCGCATCTCCTGCCCGCCAGTTGCGAGAGTGGACAGAAGTTCCTGTGACAATCAAGTCGCCGACACCAGAAAGACCGCTGTAAGTCAGAGGGTTGGCTCCCAGTTTGACACCAAGTCGGGTAATTTCAGCCAGACCGCGTGTGATGATGGCAGCTTTGGCATTGTCACCATAGCCCAGTCCGTGGAGAGCTCCGGCTCCAACTGCGATGATATTTTTCAGAGCACCTGCTGTTTCTACGCCAACGACATCGGTATTGGTGTAGAGGCGGAAATAGTGGTTGCTGAAGAGTTCCTGCACATATTTAGCAGTTTCAAGATCCTTGGATGCTGCGGTAATCAGGGTAATATCGCGAACGATAGTTTCCTCAGCGTGGCTAGGACCTGAAACAACGACAATCTCGCTGCGCAAGTCAGCAGGGATTTCCTCTTCCAGGATAGTCGAAATCCGTTGGTGGCTGTTAGGTTCCAGTCCCTTGGATGCATGCATGATTTTTACCTTGTGATCCAAGGTTTGCGCAACTTGTTTGGCTACCAGACGGGTCACCTTGGTCGGCACGACAAAAAGTACAGCATCTACGTTTTCTAGAGCATCTTTCAAGTTGTGATAAGCCTTGATCTCTTCGCTTAGAACCACATCTTTGAAATAGCGTTTGTTTGTATGCTGGTTATTGATCTCGTCAATCTGCTCTGCAATATTGCCCCAAATCCGGACTTCATGGCCATTATCATTGAGGACTTGCGATAGAGCCGTTCCCCAAGAACCAGGACCAATCACAGCAATTCGTTGATTATCCATCTTTTCTCCTTGTACGAGACCTACAAAAGGACTCACTTGCTTTTAGAGTTATTTATTATATTGTACCATATAATAACTGAAATTTCTTACTTGACATTGTTTTTATCTATGATATAGTAAGGAAGCTAAACAAAGTTAAAAATCTACGAGGAGGAATTATGTTCAGAAAAGCTTTATCAGCCTATAAATTATTTATCTTTTTATCTCTTCTTATGACATCGCTGATGCTGGCTAGCTCGCTGTTGCAGCCCCTGTATCTCAAGGATGTCTTAAATGCTCTTTTGGCAGGAAATCGGCAAGAAATCTATCGTTTGGGGGCATGGTTGCTAGGCTTTGGTCTTGTTGGCTTGCTCGCTGGCGGGGCAAATGTGACTCTGGCAGCCTATATTTCCCAAGGTGTGTCGTCGGATTTACGGGAAAAAACCTTTCGGAAAATTCAGACCTTCTCTTATGCCAATATTGAACAGTTCAATGCGGGGAATCTCGTCGTCCGAATGACCAACGACATCAACCAAGTACAAAATTTGGTCATGATGATGTTTCAGATTTTATTCCGCCTGCCTATTTTATTTTTAGGTTCCTTTATTTTGGCGGTGGTGACCATTCCTTCCTTGTGGTGGGTGATTGTCCTGATGGTCTTTTTGGTCTTCTTTTTGACAGGAGTGATGATGGGCTTGATGGGTCCACGCTTTGCCAAATTTCAAGTTCTCTTAGAAAAGATCAATTCGATTGCCAAAGAAAATCTGCGTGGCGTCCGTGTCGTCAAATCTTTCGTGCAGGAGAGAGAGCAGTATCAGAAGTTTACGCAAGTTTCAGATGAACTTTTGGAGCAAAATCTCTTTATTGGTTATGCCTTTTCGATCGTTCAACCGATGATGATGATCGTCGGCTACGGGGCTGTCTATCTGACCATGTGGCTCTTGTCTAGCATGATACAGATGGATCCAGGCTTGGTTAGCTCAATTGTCTCTTTCATTTCTTACTTGAATCAAATCATGTTTACTATCATCATGGTTGGATTTTTGGGCAATACCGTTACGCGTGCAATGGTATCAATTCGGCGGATCAAGGAGGTCTTGGATACAGAGCCAGCGATGACCTTCAAGAATGAAGTTGAAGAAGATTTAGAAGGTAGTCTGGTCTTTGACCATGTGACCTTTACCTATCCGACAGATACAGAGCCTATGCTCAAGGATATTAGCTTTGAAGTCAAACCAGGAGAGATGATTGGTGTTGTCGGAGCGACGGGAGCAGGGAAATCAACTCTGGCCCAGCTCATTCCACGCCTTTTTGATCCTCAGGAAGGTTCTATTAAGATTGGTGGCAAGGACTTGCGCGACATTAATGAAGCTTCGCTGAGAAAAAATGTCTCCATCGTTCTGCAAAAAGCTATTTTATTTAAGGGGACGATTGCGGACAATCTGCGTCAAGGAAAGCAAAATGCTAGCCTGCCAGAGTTAGAACAGGCGGCGCGCATTGCTCAGGCGAGCGAGTTTATCAATCGCATGGAAGATACCTACAACAGCCAAGTCGAAGAACGGGGAAATAATTTCTCCGGTGGACAAAAGCAAAGAATATCCATCGCACGGGGTGTCGTCAGCAATCCTAATATTCTTATCCTAGATGACTCGACTTCAGCTCTAGATGCCAAGTCCGAAAAGCTAGTTCAAGAGGCGCTGAACAAGGATTTGAAGGGAACCACAACCATCATTATTGCCCAGAAGATTAGCTCCGTTGTCCATGCGGACAAGATTTTGGTGCTAGATCAAGGACGCTTGATTGGCCAAGGTAGACACGCAGACTTGGTTGCTACAAATGATGTCTACCGAGAAATTTATGAGACTCAAAAAGGAAAGGAGGACTAATATGAAGACAGCAAAATTTTTCTGGCAATATTTTAAACAGTATAAACTGGCTTTTTTGGTTGTTATGATTATGATTATCATCTCGACGGTTTTACAGGTTCTCTTTCCGATTTTTACCGGTCTAGCCATTAGTGAGTTGGTGGAGTTGGGCAGTGCTTTTGCGAATGGCAAGCTGGCTTCAGGCGACGTTTCTGCCTTTGCCGCTTTTCAAGGAATTATGTGGAATTTGGCGCTGGCTTTCATCTTCCTTTCGCTATCTAGCTTGATCTACATGCTGCTGATGAGTCGGATTATCTCCTACTCAACTAATGAAATGCGTAAGGGGCTCTTTGGAAAATTGGCTCGCTTGACCGTTTCCTTCTTTGACCGCCATCAAGACGGGGATATCTTGTCGCGTTTTACCAGTGATTTGGATAATATCTTGCAGGCTTTCAACGAGAGTCTAGTCCAAGTGATGAGCAATATCGCTCTCTACATCGGTTTGATTGTCATTATGTTTATGCGGCATGCGACCTTGGCTTGGGTGACGATTGCCAGCACGCCAGTAGCCATCATTGTCTTGGTGTCCATCGTCAAACTGGCTCGCAAGTACACAGACTTGCAGCAAAAAGAAGTCGGTCAGCTCAATGCTTATATGGATGAGACGATTTCCGGCCAGAAGGTAGTCATTGTGCAGGGAATGCAAGAAGAAGTCATCAAAGGCTTTGTCCAGCAAAATGATAAGGTTCGGTCAGCTACTTTCAAAGGACGCGCTTTTGCTGGCTTGCTCTTTCCTGTCATGAACGGAATGAGCCTGATCAATACGGCTATCGTGATTTTTGTAGGTTCAGCCATTATGCTCAATGATCCTAATGTGAAGACCTCAGTAGCCATTGGTCTGATTTCAACCTTTACACAGTTTTCTCAACAATACTATCAGCCTATCATTCAGGTTGCGGCAAGCTGGGGAAGTCTGCAGCTGGCTTTCACTGGTGCGGATCGGATTCAGGAAATGTTTGATGCGCCCGAAGAAGTGCGCCCTCAGAATGCACCAGCCTTTACCGAGCTGAGAGAAGGCGTCGAGATAAAGCATGTGGATTTCTCTTATGTCGAAGGTAAGCCGATTTTGAAGGATGTTTCCATCTCAGCGCCAAAAGGCAAGATGATAGCTGTTGTAGGACCGACAGGATCGGGCAAGACGACCATTATGAACCTGATCAATCGTTTTTACGATGTGGATAAGGGCAGTATCGAATTTGACGGGCGCGATATCCGAGACTATGACTTGGATAGCTTGCGCAGTCATGTAGGTATCGTTTTGCAAGATTCTGTCTTGTTCAGCGGAACCATTCGAGACAATATCCGATTTGGGGTGCCGGATGCAAGTCAGGAGATGGTTGAAATCGCTGCGCGTGCTACCCACATTCACGAGTATATTGAAAGCTTGCCTGATAAATACGACACAATCGTAGATGATGATCAAAACATCTTTTCAACAGGTCAAAAGCAATTGATTTCAATCGCTCGAACCCTTTTGACCGATCCTCAAGTGCTGATCTTGGATGAGGCCACCTCCAACGTTGATACGGTAACCGAGAGTAAGATCCAGAGTGCGATGGAGGCTATTGTGGCAGGCCGAACCAGCTTTGTCATTGCTCATCGCTTAAAGACTATATTGAATGCGGACCAGATCATTGTCTTAAAAGATGGGGAAGTCATTGAAAGAGGCAATCATCATGAATTGCTGCATCTAGGCGGCTTCTATTCTGAGCTCTACCACAATCAATTTGTATTTGAATAAATATATACAGAAACGGAGCTATTTCATGAGGCTACCTTCGTTTTTTGAAAGGAAGTAATCAGTTTTGTCCTGATCTATCTCTTCCATCGAACCAATTTGCCTCTGTTCATCGTAGGAGTCATCTTAGCTATTTTGGGAATTCTTGTCATGCTGGTC